>ENA-UERT01000304-UERT01000304.1-human-gut-metagenome-genome-assembly--contig:-NODE-304-length-39178-cov-151.512544_pt1 | contig 39178 bp, 32 predicted proteins | sample MGYA00242996_ERZ507997 | MGnify/ENA primary metagenome ERZ507997 (study PRJEB26167, sample SAMN06115458) | human gut metagenome | host: Homo sapiens | place: China:Neimenggu | collected 2014-11-07... | reverse complement strand
CGGTTACGGTGGATAATATAGGCAAGACGGTGACCGGCGGTTTTGAGAAGGTGGCAAACGGCGTGAACGATTATATGAGGTCCGACAAGCCTCGCACTTTCCTGCAGAAACTGGGCGATGCCCTGGTTATGGTGGTGGGGCTGTTCCTTAAAATCTGTCTGGTGATATTCGCTATCATCTGCAGTCCGCTGCTGTTTGTGTTCGGAGTGGTGTTCGTAGCCCTGCTTTTTGCTGCCGTAATGGTGGCCATCGGCGGTGGGGCAGCACTTATCTCGATGTTCCCTACTTTTAATGTAGTATTGCCTGCCTCTCCGTTATCGGCCATTGTGATGTATATTGCAGGTATTCTGGTAGTGGGCATTCCGTTGGTAAGCCTCGTTTGGATGATATTCAGCCAGATATTCAAGTGGCAGCCTATGGTTTCCGGCCTGAAATGGACATTGGTCATTCTTTGGATTGTAAGTGCGTGTGTCTTTGGCATCTGCTTCGCAATGCAGGGAGCGACATTCCCGATATTGGGCGTGCTGGTCTGACAAGCGAGGGCATGGCATAGAAAAAAGGAAGCCGGCAACATCACTGCAACGATGTGCCGGCTTTCTTTTTTCATATTCTTTTTTATCTGCTTTCTTTATTGTTTTGCAGGCTTCAGCCACTTATCCAGCCATTCAAAGAATGTGCGCTGCCACAGAACGCCGTTTTGCGGTTTCAGCACCCAGTGGTTCTCATCGGGATAGATAAGCAGTTCGGCAGGAACACCGCGCATTACGGCGGCGTCAAAGGCAGCCATTGCCTGGTTGGCAAGAATGCGGAAATCCTTTTCGCCATGAATGCAGAGGATAGGGGTGTCCCATTTATCTACGAAGAGGTGGGGGGAGTTGGCAAATGTACGTTGGGCTGTAGCGTTGTCCTTTTCCCAGTATGCGCCGCCCATATCCCAGTTGGCAAACCATTTTTCCTCTGTCTCCAGGTACTGCATTTCCATGTTGAATATACCGTCGTGGGCAATGAATGCCTTGAAGCGTTTGTCGTGATGTCCGGCAAGCCAGTAAACGGAGAAGCCGCCGAAGCTGGCGCCTACACAACCCAGGCGGTCTTTGTCGACAAACGGTTCTTTTGCCATTTCGTCGATGGCTGTGAAGTAGTCTTTCATGCACTGGCCGCCGTAATCGCCGCTGATGGCTTCATTCCACTTTACACCGAAGCCCGGAAGACCGCGGCGGTTGGGGGCTACGATGATATAGTCGTTGGCAGCCATAATCTGGAAATTCCAGCGATAGCTCCAGAACTGGCTGACGGGGCTTTGAGGCCCTCCCTCGCAGAAGAGCAGGGTGGGGTACTTCTTGTTCGGGTCGAATTGGGGCGGGTAGATAACCCAGGTCAGCATTTGCTTGCCGTCGGTGGTCGTCATCCAGCGGGCCTCTACTTTACCCATCTCCAGTTGGTCGTAGATTTGCTTGTTCTCGAATGTTAGTTGCTCGGCCTTGGCAAAAGCATTGCCGCTGCGTGTGTTGTTTACGGCATATATCTCATCTCCCATACTCATGGAGTGGCGCTTGGCAATGAGCTTGTCACCGCAAAGGGCGAGAGAGGCGTAGTCGTGCATGCCGTCGGTAAGCCGGTTCAGACTGTCATTGTCGGCAAGACCGATGTTGTAAATCTGCGTTTCACCGTGCCATACGCCGATGAAGTATATGCTTTGCGAGTCTTTGTTCCACAAGAAAGCATCTACGTTGGATTCGAAGGCGCGGCTTACGAAACGCTTCTCTCCGGTTGCAAGGTCCATGACGAACAGGCGGTTGAGGTCTGCCTCGTAGCCGTCGCGTTCCATGCTCTGCCAGGCTATGTACTTGCCGTCGGGCGAATATTGGGGATTGGTATCGTACCCTTTGTTCTCTTCGGTGATGTTTTCCGTTTTCCCGGTGGCAAGGTCATAGATGTAAATATCGGAATTGGTGGAGACGGCATAGGCCAGTCCCGTCTTTTTGCGGCAGGTATAGGCCACTTTGTCCGAAGCAGGGCTCCAGGCCAGTTGCTCGATACCGCCCCAGGGCTTCATCGGGCTTTCGTAGGGTTCGCCGTCCAGAATATCCTGTACGTTGCTGATGCCGTTGCCGTCGAAGTCTGCAACGAAGGGATGCGGAGCGGTTGTCACCCATTCGTCCCAATGCTTGTACATCAAGTCGGTAACGATGATACCGGTTGCCTTGGGCAGGTCGGGATGCTTGTCGGCGGTGCTCTGCACGGTTTTTACCTGCGCAATGAAAAGCAGCTTCTTGCCGTCGGGCGAGAAAGCGAATCCCTCGATGTCTCCCTCGTACCGGGTGAGCTGTTTGCGTTCCGTACCGTCCGGATTCATCTCCCACACCTGGCTGCTGCCGCTTTCGTTGCAGAGGAAAGCGATTTTCTTGCCGTCTTTAATCCAGACGGGTTGGCTTTCCTGCCAGCTGTCGCGGGTGATTTGTCTGTTGCTGCTGCCATCGGCATTCATGACAAACAACTCGTTGTTGCTCTTGTTTTCCGGTACGCTGTAATAGGCTACCGAGTAAGCAATCTGTTTCTCGTCGGGCGATACGGCTACGCTGCCGATACGGCCCATTGCCCAAAGCGCTTCGGGCGTCATGCGCTTACCTTCAATCTTTATATCCGATCTTTCGATAAGCGTTCCGTTCTGTCCTGCGTCTTTGGTTCCGCCGCAGGATGCCAACATCATTGCTGCCGACATAAATAATAGGTTTGATTGTTTCATATATGTTTGAAGATTTATTTCGGTAACGAAGATAGGAAATTAATTTAAATTTTCTTCAGACTCCATTTCCCTTTCTTCATGTAGAAATAGCAAAGCACCAGGATTCCTACGGAATAAACAATTTCCGATGTCCATGCAAATGCCACGTCCAGTTTCAGATAAGCTACGATGTATGTGATGTAGCAGGTATAAACCACCAGTGTTATCATCTCCAGGGCCAGGGCAGTACGCGTGTTTCCGGTTCCCGATACGGACTGGAAATAGACGTTGGCGGGTACGAGGAACAGATAGGCGGAGCAAAGTACCCAAAGCGAGGGAACGGCTGCCTCTTGCAGTTCCGGCATATCCGTGTACACGCTCAGTATCAGCTTGGGGCACAGCGCAAAGAACACGGCAAGCGGCAACACGAACGCATAGGCTATGCGGATATGCTGCCGTATCGTACCGGGCACGCAGTCGGTGTGTCCTGCTCCGATAAGGTTGCTGACAAGCGATCCGCAGGTTGAAGCGAATGCCATCATAACCATGAACATTATGCCCGATACGTTGCGGATGATGTTGGTAACGGCCAGCGAACGTTCTCCCAGATGCTCTACGTAAAGGAAGAGCAGGAACCACGTGGAGAGTGACAGGAAATTCTGTACCATCGTCCAGAAAGAGACGTTGAGCATGCGTTTGAGTATGTTCCAGCGGATACCCGGTATTTTGTCCAGTCCGTACTTGCGGATGTCGATACGGTGACGGGTGTAGAGGATGAAGAATATCAATGACACCAATTCCGCCAACGACGAGCCTATGGCGGCTCCGGCAATGCCGAGCTGCGGCACTCCGAATTTTCCGAATATCAGGATGTAGTTGAATACGACATTGCTCAATACCATGACGATTGAGTTCAGCGTCAGCGTTTTGGTCTGTGTCGTTCCCAGAAAGAACGCACGGAACATCACTGCCGTAAAGGAGAAAAAGAATCCGAAGACACGCCAGTTGAGGTAGCTCATTGCCGCATCGTAGATGTGCTGGGAAGAGACAAGCCGTTTCAATATCACCGGAGCGAAGCTGTAACAGAGGGCAAACATAACCGCTGCCATTCCCAACTGGAAATAGACTCCCTGGTAGAAGAGGTTGCCTATCTCTTTATATTGCTGTTCGCCGTTGCGCCGTGCTATCAGAATTTGCGCTCCGATATTGAAACCGAATGCCACCATGAACATTACTATGTAGAAGATACCTGCAATGGCGGATGCTCCTAATTCTATCTCGCCCACGCGTCCCAGGAAGGCAGTGTCTGTCATGCCGATCATCTGCTCCATGAGCAGGCTGATGAGAATAGGGTAGGCTATAAGCCAGATTTCTTTGTAGGTGTATTTAGTCTGCATATTCGATAAATAGGTTTTTGGGATACATTCGATAACTCTTTTTGGGGGAGACTGATATACTCGAAAAAAGGAAAAGGAAGCCGGGCAAAGTGCATTGTCCGGCTTCCTTCTGAAAAAATATCTTGAACGGAAGTTTATTTCCTGTTCTGCTTTTCTTTCATCATCTGCTCCTGTTGCTTCTGCATAGCTTCAAGGCGGGCAGCGAAGCCGGTCTTTTTCATTTTCTTCGGGTCTTTCCTGTTCGCTTCCAGTTGTGCCAGAAGCGCTTCCTCATTCGTCATTTTGCGCATGATGATGGTAGTTACCACACTGACAAGCGTCGAAATGAAGTAGTAGTAGTTCAGTCCCGAAGGATAGTCGTTCAATATAAACAGGAACATAACGGGCATCAGGTACGACATCCATTTCATGGCTGCCATTTGCGGGTTGGCGCCTGTGTCCTGCTGTTGCATCATAAATTTGGTGTTCAGGATATTCGTTACTGTCATCAGCAGGCAGAAAAGGCTGAGGTGACTGCCCAGGAACGGAATATGGAACGGGAAATTGATGAACGCATCGTACGTGGACAAGTCATCGGCCCACAAGAAACTTTGCTGGCGCAGCTCGATGGCACTCGGCACGAACATAAACAATGCCATTAGAATGGGGAACTGAATCAGCATCGGCAGACAGCCGCCCATCGGACTCACACCGTATTGGCTGTAAAGCGCCATCACTTCCTGCTGCTTCTTCATGGCATCTTCCTGCTTGGGATACTTCTTGCCTATTTCGTCTATTTTCGGTTTCAGTACACGCATTTTGGCAGAGGAGATGTACGTTTTCCAAGTTGCGGGAAATACCACTGCCTTTACAATCAATGTCATCAGCAGCAGAACGATACCCATGCTCAATCCCCAGCTGGACAGCCAGTCGAAGATATTGATGGTAAACCATTTGTTTATCCAGCGGATTAACGGCCAGCCCAGATATACCAGGCGGTTGAGCTCCCACTTGTCCTCGCGTCCTTTATCGAGTGCGGTCAGCGTTTTGTAGTGGTTGGGACCGAAGTAGAAGAACAGTTGCGTCGGAGTCTTGCCGGTCGGGTCGAAAGCAGTGCTCATTTCGGCAGAGTAATCCTTGATGTAGCCGCTTCCCTGTGTCTCCAGCTTTGAGTTCAGCTTCGTCTTCTCAAAGTCGGCATCGGCAAGGAATACGGAAGAGAAGAACTGGTTCTTGAAAGCAATCCAGTCCAGGCGCTCTGCCACTTCTTTCTCATCGTTCTTGCCGGCAGAAAGGTAATCGGTTCCGTCTCCGGTAATTTTATAGGTCAGTTCCGCCAGGCGGTTCTCATACGTATATCCCTTTTCTATCTGACGTGCACGCTGCGACCATTCGATGTCTACATAGTCGGTGTTTGCCAGCTTGTTTGCCATACCTACGGCGTCGATTGTAAAGTCTACCAGATAGGTGTCATTGTGCATGGCATACTTAAAGTCGATATAGCTGGCGCTGTCTGCCGCCAAACGCATGGTTACGGTGCTGTCCGTAGGGTTCACCACCGAAAAATAGTAGTTCTCCGTCTGTATGGTTTCCTTCTTGTTGTAGAAAAGGAAGTTCATGGAAGCGTCGTTGCCGCTGAATAGGGTAACAGGTGTCTTTTTGTCCTGTCCCATATACTCTTTCAACGTAGCTGACGAAATACGTCCGCCCTTGGTGGCAACTGTCAGCTCTGCCAGATTGTTTTGTATTGTAACCTGTGAGTCGGTTCCCTGAAGAGCGTTGAAGAAGAGAACGGTAGAGTCTGCCGTCTGTTCCTCTTTGTCATTGGCCAAAGCGGCTTCCGCCTTTGCTTTCAGGTCAGCTTCGCGTTGTTGTACTTGGGCTATGGAGTCATAATAGCGTTGCTGTGCAGCCAGTTGCTCCTTGCTCGGACGGCTCAGAAAGCTGAATCCGACTAACAGGATTGCTATCAAGACAAGGCCTGTGATGGTGTTTTTATCCATTTAATCAAATTATGAATTTTCAATTATTAATTAGTGATGATTACTTTGTTTCGTTTTCAATCGCAGCCTTTACGAAAGCTACAAATAGCGGATGCGGGTGCAGTACGGTACTGCTGTATTCGGGGTGGAATTGGGTTCCGACAAACCATTTCAGGGCGGGTATCTCTACTATCTCCACCAGGTCCGATTCCGGATTGATGCCCGTACACTGCATGCCGGCCGCTTCATACTCTGCCTTATATGCGTTGTTGAACTCATAGCGGTGGCGGTGGCGCTCCTGTATGTGTTCCGTGCCATAGGCCTCGTATGCTTTGCTGCCTTCTTGCAATACGCATTCGTAAGCGCCCAGACGCATCGTGCCGCCCATATTGGTAATGGACTTCTGCTCTTCCATGATGTCGATAACGTTGTGCGGTGTCTTTTCGTCCATTTCGCGCGAATTGGCATCAGCGTATCCCAGTACGTTGCGGGCAAATTCAATGGCAATGCATTGCATGCCCAGGCAGATACCGAATGTCGGAATATCGTGCGTACGCGCATATTTGATGGCTACGAACTTTCCGGCAATGCCACGTTCGCCGAAACCCGGCCCGATGAGAACGCCCGACATGCCTTTCAATGCTTCCGCTACGTTTTCGTCCGTCAGCTTCTCGCTGTTTACGAAATCTACGGATACCTTGCGGTCATTGTATGTTCCGGCTTGTGAAAGGGCTTCGCGGATGGATTTGTAGGCATCCTGCAAATCGTACTTGCCCACCAGTGCGATGTGTACCGGTTCGGTCGTTTCTGCCTTATGACGGCGTTCGAGGAAGGCGCGCCACGGACCCAGTCCCGGAGTATCGCCCACGGGAAGTCCCATTTTCTTCAGGATAGTTTCGTCCAGTCCCTGAGCCTGCATCAGAATAGGCACTTCGTAGATAGTAGGTGCATCGATGCTCTGTACAACGGCATTTTCGTCTACATTGCAGAAAAGGGCCACTTTCTTGCGCAAGGTGTTGCTCAGCTCATGTTCCGTGCGGAGTACCAGCACATCGGGCTGGATACCGGCGCTTTGCAACTCTTTTACGGAGTGCTGGGTCGGTTTGGTTTTCAATTCGCCGGCTGCTGCAAGGTAGGGTACATAAGTAAGGTGTACGCACAAGGCGTCTTTACCCAGTTCCCATTTCAACTGGCGGATGCTTTCCAAGTACGGAAGAGACTCGATGTCGCCTACCGTGCCACCGATTTCGGTAATTACGAAATCGAATTTATATTTGTTGCCCAACAGCTTTACATTACGCTTGATTTCATCCGTAATGTGAGGGATTACCTGAATGGTCTTTCCCAGATAATCGCCGCGGCGCTCTTTGTCGATAACGCTTTTGTAGATACGTCCGGTTGTAATATTGTTGGCCTTTGTGGTCTGGATACCCAGGAAGCGTTCGTAGTGTCCCAGGTCGAGATCGGCTTCATGGCCGTCTACCGTTACGTAGCATTCTCCGTGTTCATAAGGGTTCAGCGTACCCGGGTCGATATTGATATACGGGTCGAACTTCTGAATTGTTACTTTATAACCTCTTGCTTGCAATAATTTACCGATGGATGACGAAATAATACCTTTACCCAATGAGGAGGCAACGCCACCGGTGACGAAAATATACTTTGTTTCTCCCACAGCTATACTGTTTTAAATGTTTTCTCTAAAAATTAAAGCGCAAAATTATGAAAAAAAAGAGGAAGTACATAACAGTTTGGTGAAAACAATTATAAAAAGTGGAATATCTGTGCGTAATAAGGTTCTGATAAACTTTCACTTTCCACCTTTTGTAATCTGAACATTTTGATTTAATTTTGCGTTCAAATATAGATTTTAAGAAAAGTATGAGGAATAGACGTGTTTTAATAGGATTGGTTGCCGCACTGCTTTCTTTTCCGGTGATAGCCCAAAATGCTGCAAAGAGTACAAGAAAACAGGCTGCAACGGAGAATGCGGATACATTGTCGGGTATTTGGAGTCAGAACTGGATATTGAAACTGAAACCCTGCGATAATGGGTACCGGCTGGATACAGTCTCCGTGCTGTATGAAAAATATTTCGGTGTGTTGGATTATTTGAACGATCCGGCTACTCCCGAACGGTATATTGCATACAATCCGGACTATTACCGTATGTTTGTTCCCACCACTTATTATTATGCTCCTATGGAACGCCTGTCGCAGGTTGGCTGGACTTTCCAGAAGCCGGATACGGTACCTGCGATGACGAAAGAACTCCTGCCGTTCGATACATTGAGCTTCTTGTCGAAAGAGAATGCGAATAGGGTTGTAGACCGCGTGATGATGAATACGTACGTCAATCGTCCGGACTTGGTGGTAATGACCGAGAAAGAGATTAAGAAGAAAAAACTTTTCAAGGACAATATCGAAAAGGAAATCTCTTCCAAGCCTTCCGTGGTGAAACTCTTTGCCCAGGAGAACATGGCAAGAGTGAAAGAAGAGGCGGAAGTCGTGATACAAAAGCCCAACTGGTGGGTGACCGGTGGAAACGGTTCGTTGCAGATTACGCAAAACTATATTTCCGACAACTGGTATAAGGGCGGTGAAAGTACGAACTCCTTGCTTGCCAACCTGCAGTTGTTTGCCAACTATAACGATAGGGAGAAACTCCAGTGGGAGAATATGCTGGATGCCAAGTTCGGCTTCAACTCAGCTCCTTCCGATGAGTTCCACGATTACCTGGTAAGCACCGACCAGTTCCGCCTTTATAGCAAATTGGGTATTCAGGCTGCATCCAAGTGGTATTATACCATTACTACGGAATTTAAAACACAGTTTTGCCATAGTTACAAGGCGAATAGCGAAGAGCTGGTCTCAGCATTCTTTGCACCCGCAGATTGGTCGTCCAGTATCGGTATGGACTATAAGCTGAAAAAGGAAAAGTTTAACTTGTCTGTTTTTATCGCCCCGCTGACCTATATGTTGCGCTATGTGGGCAATAAAGAGGTGGATGAAGTGAAGTTCGGCCTGGACGAGGGTAAGTGCGTCAAGCATAATTTCGGTTCTCAAATACAGCCTACGCTTTCGTGGACTATCATACCTTCTATCGTTCTGGATTCACGGTTGGACTTCCAGACCAGTTACGAGTGGACACGTATTGAATGGGAAAACACCATTAATTTTGTGCTGAACCGTTATCTCTCCACCAAGCTTTATGTGCATGCCCGTTTTGATGACAGTGCCAAACCTACCGAAGGCGACAGCTATTTCCAGGTGAAGGAATTGTTGAGCTTCGGTATCAATTACAAATGGTAACCATATCTGTTGCGAATGATTAAAGGGAGCGCTCCGCCGATGACAGCGGGGCGCTCTTTTTTTGTTTTTCAGAAGAAAAAATAGCGAAAAACTGCGAAAAACAGGAAAAAGAGCGTTTGCGTACACAGAAAAAGCAGTCTAATCCCTTGCAGTTCGCAAATAATGCGTAAATTTGCCGCGATTTGTAATGCACACTTTGCAAAATGGCGGATACTATAAGACATCAGGGTATTGTGGAAAACATAAACGGCACTCATCTTCAGGTGAGGATTGTTCAAACTTCAGCATGTGCTTCATGCAGTATCAAGGGACATTGCAGTTCTGCCGATACAAAAGAAAAGCTTATCGATGTTATAGATGAAAGTTCTTCTTATCAGCCCGGCGACCGTGTATGGGTTGTCGGAGAATTGTCTATGGGGGTAATGGCGGTTTTGCTTGCGTTTGTGTTTCCTTTTCTTGTTTTAATCTTTTCCCTTTTTGCTTTTATGGCTATGTGGCACGACGAACTGGTCTCTGCACTGTGTTCGTTAGGGCTCCTTATACCTTATTATTATATATTGTGGCTGAACAAGTCGCGATTGGGAAAGAAGTTCTCTTTCTCGATTAAACCGATGAACTAACTAATACATAAAACAAATAATTAATAAACAACTAATTTATGAATGTAATTCTGATTGCAGTAATTTCATTGGGGGCCATAGCGCTGGTTGCGGCGGTTATTCTTTACGTGGCTTCCAAGAAATTTGCCGTGTATGAAGATCCGCGAATTGCACAAGTGGCAGCTGTGCTGCCTCAGGCAAACTGCGGTGGATGTGGTTACCCGGGTTGTAGCGGATTTGCCGATGCTTGCGTCAAGGCAGGTTCGTTGGAAGGTAAACTTTGTCCGGTGGGCGGACAGCCTGTCATGACGAAAGTTGCCGAAATCCTGGGATTGGATGCTGCTGCTGCCGAACCGATGGTTGCAGTGGTAAGATGTAACGGAACGTGTGCCAACCGTCCTCGTGTCAATCAATACGACGGTGCGAAGAGCTGTGCTATCGCAGCTTCTCTTTACGGTGGCGAAACGGGATGCAGCTTTGGCTGTTTGGGATGTGGCGACTGTGTGTCTGCCTGCCAGTTCGGTGCTATCCGCATGAATCCCGAAACCGGGCTTCCCGAGGTGGACGAAAGCAAGTGTACCGCTTGCGGCGCATGTGCCAAGGCTTGTCCGAGAAATATTATCGAAATCCGTCCGCAAGGCAAGAAATCCCGCCGCGTTTATGTGCAGTGCGTAAACAAGGATAAGGGTGCTGTAGCCCGTAAGGCCTGTACCGTAGCCTGCATCGGCTGTGGCAAGTGTGTGAAGGTATGTCCGTTCGAGGCAATTACGCTGGAGAACAATCTGGCATACATCGACCCGAACAAATGTAAGTCTTGCCGTAAATGCGAAGAAGTTTGTCCGCAAGGTACGATAATCGCCCTCAATTTCCCGCCGCGTAAACCGAAAGCGGAAGGAGAGGCTGTTGCTTCTAAGTCTGCAGAGCCGGTGAAGAAAGTTGCGGAAGCTGCCAAGAAGCCGGCGGAAACTCCTGCAAAGCCCGCAGAAGCTCCTAAAAAAGCAGCGGAAACTTCCAAAGCTTCTGAAACTGCTGCTGCTCCGGAAACTCCGAAAACTGAAGCATAATATTAAAAGAAATTAAACGACTAAAAATACAGAATTGTATGTTGAAGACATTTTCAATCGGTGGAGTTCATCCACACGAAAATAAACTTTCAGCACATCAGCCTATCGTACAGGCAGAGATTCCGGCAAAAGCCGTTATCTTGTTGAGCCAGCATATCGGCGCTCCTGCAAAGCCTATCGTTGCTAAAGGTGATGTTGTGAAAGTAGGTACAAAGATTGCCGAACCCGGCGGCTTCGTATCAGCGGCTATCCATTCGTCTGTCAGCGGAAAGGTCGCAAAAATCGACACTATCGTCGATGCCAGCGGATACGCCAAACCGGCTGTATTCATTGATGTAGAGGGGGATGAGTGGGAAGAGACCATAGACCGTACCGATACATTGGTAAAAGAGTGCAATCTCACAGCCGAGGAAATCGTGAAGAAGATTGCGGATGCCGGTATCGTAGGTTTGGGAGGCGCTTGTTTTCCTACACAGGTGAAGTTGTGCCCGCCGCCTGCATTCAAGGCGGAATGTGTCATAATCAATGCCGTGGAGTGCGAGCCGTATCTTACTGCCGACCACCAGTTGATGCTGGAGCATGCCGAAGAAATCATGGTAGGTGTTTCTATCCTGATGAAAGCCGTTAAGGTGAACAAGGCATTCATCGGTATTGAGAATAATAAGCCCGATGCTATCCAGCTGATGACGAAAGTAGCTGCCGGCTATGCCGGTATCGAGGTTGTGCCCTTGAAAGTACAGTACCCGCAAGGCGGTGAAAAGCAGTTGATAGACGCTGTTATCAGTCGCCAGGTCGCTGCCGGTGCATTGCCTATCTCCACGGGTGCCGTTGTACAGAATGTAGGTACTGCATTTGCCGTATATCAGGCTGTTCAGAAGAATAAACCGCTGTTTGAGCGTGTCATTACCGTTACCGGCAAGTCTTTGTCTAAGCCTTCCAACTTCCTGGCACGTATCGGTACGCCGATGAAGCAGTTGATTGACGCTTGCGGCGGTCTGCCCGAAGATACGGGCAAGATTATCGGCGGCGGTCCGATGATGGGTAAGGCGCTGGTAAATACGGATGTGCCGACTGCGAAAGGCAGTTCCGGTATCCTGATTATGAACGATAAGGAAGCCAAGCGTGGTGAGGCGCAGCCATGTATCCGTTGCGCCAAATGTGTGAGTGCCTGTCCTATGGGGCTGGAACCCTACTTGCTTGCTACCGTATCGGCTCACGGCGATTTTGAAAGAGTAGAGAAAGAAGATGTCATGTCGTGTATCGAGTGTGGCTCATGCCAGTTCACTTGTCCTTCCAACCGTCCGTTGCTGGACTATATCCGTTTGGGTAAGGGTAAGGTAGGAGCGATGATACGTGCACGTCAGGTAAAAAAATGAAAGAATTGATTTAGTATAATCTTATGAATAAATTAATCGTATCCCTTTCGCCCCACGTTCACGGCGGTGACAGCGTGCAGAAGAATATGTACGGCGTGCTGATAGCATTGATTCCTGCATTTCTTGTATCGCTTTACTTTTTCGGACTGGGCGCGCTGATTGTTACGGCTACTTCCGTAGCAGCCTGTCTGTTCTTTGAATGGGCTATCGGCAAATTTCTGATGAAGAAAGAAACCACAACCATCTGTGACGGTTCCGCTATTATCACCGGTGTGTTGCTGGCATTCAACTTACCTTCCAACCTTCCTGTCTGGATTATCATTCTGGGCGCCTTGTTTGCTATCGGTGTAGGCAAGATGTCTTTCGGAGGTTTGGGTTGTAATCCTTTTAACCCCGCATTGGCGGGACGTGTGTTCCTGTTGCTGTCGTTCCCTGTGCAGATGACCACATGGCCTGCCGTAGGACAACTGACCGCTTACACGGATGCCACTACGGCTGCTACGCCGTTGGCTATAATGAAAGGTGTAATCAGCGGTGCTCCAGGCATGTCTTTGAGCGACCTTCCCTCATCTTTCAGCTTGCTGATCGGTAATAACGGCGGTTGTCTGGGTGAAGTCAGCGCATTGGCCCTGCTGTTGGGACTGGCCTATATGTTGTGGAAGAAGATTATTACATGGCACATTCCCGTATCCATTTTGGCTACGGTATTCGTTTTCTCCGGCATCATGTACTGGGTTAATCCGGAAATCTATGTATCTCCGGTGGTGCAACTGCTGTCCGGTGGTCTGATGCTGGGTGCTATCTTCATGGCTACGGATTATGTAACTTCTCCGATGAGCCATAAGGGAATGCTGATTTACGGCGTATGTATCGGTCTGCTCACGGTCATCATCCGTCTGTTCGGCGCATATCCCGAAGGTATGTCGTTCGCTATTCTGATTATGAATGCGTTTACTCCGCTTATCAACACATATGTTAAACCTAAACGCTTTGGGGAGGTAGCGAAGAAGAAATGAAAAAGTTAGAATCATCCTTAAAGAATATGTTGCTGGTGCTTACGGGAGTTACTGCGATATCCGTAGCATTGCTGGCTTATGTAAATGAACTGACGAAAGAACCTATTGCGCAGGCCAATGCCAAGACGTTGAGCGATGCTGTCAGCGCTGTGGTTCCGGGTTTTGACAATGACCCGATTGCCGAAAAAAAGACTCAGGAGGTAAATGGTGTCCAGTACGCTGTGTATCCCGCCACTAAAGAAGGCAAATTCATCGGTGCTGCTGTCGAAGCGACTTCCATGGGCTTTGGCGGTGAGCTGAAGGTATTGGTAGGCTTCGATGCCGAAGGCAAGATTATCGATTACTCGCTGCTGTCGCATGTGGAAACTCCGGGATTGGGCTCCAAGGCTGCCGACTGGTTCAAGAAGGGAAACAAGGGAGATATTACAGGTATGAATCCCGGTGAAGCTTCTCTGACAGTAAGCAAGGACGGCGGTAAGGTAGATGCCATTACAGCTTCAACCATTACTTCGCGCGCATTCCTGAATGCCGTAAACGTTGCATATGCTGCCTATGCAGGTCAGAATACTGCTGACGGCGCTACGGGAGCTACTCAAAAGAATGTGGAAGAGGCTGCCGGAACCAATACGGCTACGGGAGCTACTATTAAAGTTGAACTCACTGATTCTGTCAGTGCTAAATAAGAAAGGAGTAGAGATATGAATAATTTTAAAGTATTGATGAACGGGATTGTAAAAGAGAATCCTACGTTTGTACTCCTGCTTGGTATGTGTCCTACATTGGGTACGACTTCATCTGCTATCAACGGTATGGGTATGGGACTGGCAACGATGTTCGTGCTTATCTGTTCCAATGTGGTGATTTCCGCTATCAAGAACCTTATTCCGGATATGGTGCGCATTCCTTCTTTCATTGTTGTAATCGCATCGTTCGTAACACTGCTGCAAATGGTGATGCAGGCTTACGTTCCCGCACTTTATGCGACACTGGGCTTGTTTATTCCGCTGATTGTAGTAAACTGTATCGTACTGGGCCGCGCCGAGGCTTTTGCTGCCAAAAATAATCCGGTGGCATCCTTCTTCGACGGTTTGGGTATGGGATTAGGTTTTACTATCGCATTGACTTTATTGGGTGCTGTCCGCGAATTCCTGGGCACAGGCAAGATATTCAACCTCACGATTCTTCCCGAAGAATACGGTATGCTGGTATTTGTTCTTGCACCGGGTGCGTTTATTGCTTTGGGATACCTCATTGCGTTGGTTAACAGCTTCAAGAAAGCATAATTTGTAATTCATAATTAGAATTGATATTATGGAATATATATTGATATTTATCTCGGCAATCTTTGTCAATAACATTGTGTTGTCGCAATTCCTGGGTATCTGTCCGTTTCTGGGCGTATCCAAGAAAGTGGAGACGGCGTTGGGTATGTCGGCAGCAGTGGCATTCGTGCTTACTATTGCTACAATCGTAACGTTCCTCATTCAGAAGTTTGTGCTCGATGCTTTCGGTCTGGGCTATCTTCAAACCATCACCTTTATCCTTGTGATTGCCGCATTGGTGCAGATGGTGGAGATTATCCTGAAAAAAGTATCTCCTTCTTTATACCAGGCTTTAGGTGTGTTCTTGCCTCTGATTACAACGAACTGCTGTATTCTCGGTGTGGCTATCCTCGTTATCCAGAAAGATTATGATTTGCTGACCGGTGTGGTTTATGCATTCTCTACGGCTATCGGCTTCGGTCTGGCGTTGACGCTCTTTGCAGGTCTGCGCGAACAGATGAGTCTGGTGAACGTGCCGAAGGGCATGCAGGGAACTCCGATAGCTTTGATTACTGCCGGTTTACTGGCTATGGCATTCATGGGCTTCTCCGGCGTAGTTAAGCTCTAAGATATACTCTGAATTTAAGCTAAAGCGAAGAACCGGTTCTCTTTGTAAAAGAAGAGGGCGGTTTCTTCGCTTTGTCTTTTATGGGCAAAGTTATCGTACACGGTCAGGGGTGAATATTCTTTGATTAATTTTTACCGGTCATGTACGTGCTTTATGAATTTATTTCCTTACATTTGTAGCCTAATGATAACCTAAAAGCTAAATTATCTATATTAATATGAAAGAGAAAATCTTGGTTACAGGCGGAACCGGCTATATTGGTTCTCATACTGTGGTAGAACTTCAGAACGCAGGTTATGAAGTCGTTATTATCGATAATCTGTCAAACTCCAGCGCAGATGTTGTAGACAACATTGAAAAGGTATCGGGCATCCGTCCTGCATTCGAGAAATTGGATTGCCTGGATTACGCCGGTCTCGACGCTGTGTTTGCTAAATATAAAGGTATCAAGGCTATTATCCATTTTGCGGCAAGCAAGGCGGTGGGAGAGTCTGTGGAAAAACCGTTGCTTTATTACCGCAACAACTTGGTTTCCTTGATAAACCTGCTCGAACTGATGCCTAAGCATGGAGTAGAGGGCATTGTATTCTCTTCTTCCTGTACCGTATATGGTCAGCCCGACCATCTTCCCGTAACGGAAGAGGCTCCTATCAAGAAGGCGGAATCCCCGTACGGAAATACGAAGCAAATCAACGAAGAGATTGTTCGTGATACGGTTGCTTCCGGTGCTCCCATCAATGCGATTCTGCTGCGTTACTTCAACCCGATTGGCGCCCATCCTTCGGCACTGCTCGGTGAATTGCCTAACGGTGTGCCGCAGAATCTGATACCGTACCTCACCCAGACGGCTATCGGTATCCGTGAGAAATTGAGTGTATTCGGTGACGATTACGATACTCCTGACGGTTCCTGTATCCGCGATTTCATCAATGTGGTGGATTTGGCAAAGGCTCATGTTGTAGCTATCCGCCGTATTCTGGAGAAGAAACAGAAGGAAAAAGTGGAAGTGTTCAATATCGGTACCGGACGCGGTCTTTCCGTATTGGAATTGATCAATGCGTTTGAAAAGGCAACCGGTGTGAAGCTGAACTACCAGATTGTAGGTCGCCGTGCCGGAGACATAGTAAAGGTGTGGGCCGATCCGAAACTGGCAAACGAAGAGCTGGGCTGGAAAGCGGAAGTAGGTATTGAAGATACTTTACGCTCTGCATGGAACTGGCAGTTGAAGCTTCGTGAGAGAGGTATTCAATAAGAATAATGATTTTGAACTTTTTAACATACAGAAAATAAACAAATGCTTCCCCGCATTTGTTTATTACATGCAAATCGGCCTGATGCTGCTTATGTATATGTGAATATCCGTAATTAGTACATATGCCTCCCCGGCATAGACAGGTAAGATTGCATAGTAGTTTTGTCGTGTTTTATTTTGTGTTTGTGTTGTGAATAAGCCTTGTCGCGAGACAGGGCTTATTTTTTAGGAGAATACGGATGGCTTTTTATGATTAGGTGCATTACCGATTGTTAACCAACGTTATTATGTGTGGAACAAATTGTTCCCATTGTAGTATTAATCGTTCAAAATAGTGTAATTTATAGAAAAAATGCTTTTAAGGAGAACAATTAGACGTGATTTGTTTATACATTTGCGAAGTTGTTTATGTAACTATTTTGAATGAACAAACAGTCTGGCGCGAATGTTAGTAGAGCAAGTGAATTTGGACGATGAAAGACGCGACATGACTGATGGAAGATTCCATACAGCGACTTACAATTTTACTGGAAATAATTAGGAAAATAGAATATAAAAAGATTGCTTATGTCACAGATTGTTGGACATATCTCTCAGGTTATCGGACCTGTTGTAGACGTCTATTTTGAAGGAACAGAGGCAGAGCTGATGCTGCCAAGCATTCACGACGCACTGGAAATAAGAAAGAATCACGGTAAAAGGCTGATTGTAGAAGTACAGCAGCACATTGGTGAAAATACCGTAAGAACCGTAGCTATGGATAGTACGGATGGTCTGCAGAGAGGCATGAAAGTTTACCCGTTGGGCGGACCGATCACTATGCCGATAGGAGAGCAAATTAAAGGCCGTCTGATGAATGTCGTAGGAGACTCTATCGACGGAATGAAAGAACTGGACCGTACTGGTGCTTATCCTATCCACCGCGAACCCCCTAAATTTGAAGATTTGACTACCGTACAAGAGGTGCTCTATACGGGTATCAAGGTTATCGACCTGCTGGAGCCATACAGTAAGGGCGGTAAGATTGGTCTGTTCGGTGGTGCGGGTGTAGGCAAGACTGTACTCATCCAGGAGTTAATCAATAATATCGCCAAGAAGCAGAACGGTTTTTCCGTGTTTGCCGGAGTGGGAGAGCGTACCCGTGAAGGTAACGACCTGTTGAGGGAGATGATTGAATCCGGTGTAATCCGCTATGGCGAAGAGTTTAAGAAAGGAATGGAAGAAGGTCATTGGGATCTTTCCAAAGTGGACTATAACGAAGTGGCCAAATCGCAGGTGTCCCTGATATTCGGTCAGATGAACGAGCCGCCGGGTGCGCGTCAGTCGGTTGCGTTGTCCGGTTTGACGGTAGCGGAATCTTTCCGTGACATGGGGTCTGAAACGAACGGTCCGCGCGATATATTGTTCTTCATTGATAATATATTCCGTTTCACCCAGGCCGGTTCCGAAGTGTCTGCACTGTTGGGACGTATGCCTTCGGCCGTAGGTTATCAGCCTACACTTGCAACGGAAATGGGTGCTATGCAGGAACGCATTACTTCTACACGCAACGGTTCCATCACTTCCGTACAGGCAGTATATGTTCCTGCCGATGACCTGACCGACCCTGCACCCGCCACTACTTTCACGCACCTAGATGCAACAACGGTATTGAGCCGTAAGATTACCGAACTTGGCATCTATCCGGCTGTCGACCCGTTGGAGTCCACCTCTCGTATTCTCGACCCGCATATCGTAGGTCAGGAGCATTACGAAGTAGCCCAGCGCGTAAAGCAGATTCTCCAACGCAACAAGGAGTTGCAGGATATTATCTCTATCCTCGGTATGGAAGAACTTTCGGATGCCGACCGCACATTGGTAAATCGTGCCCGCCGTGTACAACGTTTCTTGTCACAGCCTTTTGCTGTGGCCGAACAGTTTACCGGAGTTCCCGGTACAATGGTCTCTATAGAAGATACCATTAAAGGGTTTAAAATGATTCTGGACGGTGAAGTCGATTATCTGCCCGAACCGGCTTTCCTGAATGTCGGCACTATCGAGGAAGCAATAGAGAAGGGAAAGAAATTGCTGGAACAGGCAAAGAAATAAAAATTCAGTAGACTATAAAGATGAAAGGACTGCATTTGGATATTGTATCGCCGGAAAAGGAAATCTTCACAGGCGAAGTAGATAGTGTAACATTGCCGGGCACGCTTGGCTCGTTTACTATTCTGGTGCAACATGCACCCATTGTATCGTCGTTGAAGGCAGGTACGCTGGCTTATGTAACGAAAGACGGCGAAGAACGTGCACTGGATATTCATGGCGGTTTTGTAGAGATGAACAGCAACAGAGTTTCGGTTTGTATAGACTGACTCTTTTTGATTACCAACCTTAAATCGGATTGATGTGAGTATAACAAAACGGAACTATTTGTGGCAAGTGGCGCTTCTAACGGTATTGGTGGGCGGCATAGGCGGATGGGTTTATTATTCGGTATTCCCGCACCATTATTTCGGTGGTTATCCGCTGATACCTGCCTTCTTCCTTGTTTTCGGCGTGTTTATGATAAACATGGTTGAAAGCTGCCGTTACCGGATGCCGGGGCGGATGTTGCAGATATATCTGCTGATGCGTGTTATGCGGATGCTTGCATCTATTATTGTGATGCTGGTGTATTGCGTTGCAGTGCGTGAGGAAGCAAAAGAGTTCCTGTTGACGTTCATCGCTAACTATCTGATATATTTGACTTATGACTCCTGGTTTTTCTTCACTTTTGAAATGAACCGGAAGCTGAAAAAGAAAAAGAGACAAGAAAATGAAACAATTGCGTAACATACTAACCGGAGTATTGCTGGCATGTGGGTTGTCATTACCTGCCGTTTCTATGCAGGCCGACAGTATTCCCGCAGCGCAAAACGGCCTTGTGGCCGAACTCAACAGCATGGCCCAACGTGACGATGTGACTCCTGCCGAGCAAGAGGAGAATACGGTAGACGTAAAGGAAATCGTGTTCGGGCATATCGGCGATTCGTACGAATGGCACATCACCGATTTCGGAGAAACGAAGGTTATCATTCCGTTGCCCGTCATTGTATATAGCGGCACAACGGGGTGGCACGTATTCCTTTCTTCCCGTCTGGAGGAGAACGGAGGCAGTTACGAAGGACTTTCCATTGCTCCGGAAGGCAGCAAGTACGAAGGAAAACTGGTGGAGCATGATGCAGCAGGCAATGAGGTGCGTCCGTGGGATATATCCATTACGAAGGTTACGCTGGCATTGCTCATCAACAGTGTATTATTGATAGTCATCGTACTGAGCGTTGCCCGCTGGTATCGCAGGCATCCTCAGGACAGTGCGGCTCCGGGCGGTTTCGTCGGATTTATGGAGATGTTCATTATGATGGTGAATGACGACGTCATAAAGAGCTGTGTAGGACCGAAGTACCGTAAGTTTGCCCCTTACTTGCTTACTGCATTCTTCTTTATCTTCATAAACAACCTTATGGGATTGATTCCGGTGTTTCCGGGCGGGGCAAATGTCACCGGTAACATTGCAATTACAATGGTGCTGGCCGTTTGCACATTCCTTGCCGTTAATATTTTCGGAACCAAGGCATATTGGAAAGATATTTTCTGGCCCGATGTGCCCTGGTGGTTGAAAGTGCCTGTGCCCATGATGCCGTTTATCGAGTTCTTCGGAATCTTTACGAAGCCGTTTGCCTTGATGATACGTCTTTTTGCCAATATGCTGGCAGGACACATGGCAATGCTGGTGCTTACGTGCCTGATATTCATATCGGCGAGTATGGGACCTGCCTTGAACGGTTCGCTGACGGTAGCTTCGGTGCTGTTCAATATCTTTATGAACGGATTGGAATTGCTGGTGGCCTTTATCCAGGCGTATGTGTTTACCATGCTGTCGGCGGTGTTTATCGGTCTGGCACAGGAAGAGCACACGGAGAAAGCCGGTGAGAAGAAGGCGATAAAATGAGAAAATGATAAGATTATTCGGAATATAAACATTAATAAAATAACAATTTAAAATTTGAAAGTTATGTTACTATCTGTATTATTGCAAGCTGCTGCGGCAGGTGTTGGAGTTAGTAAATTGGGCGCTGCCCTGGGTGCTGGTTTGGCTGTTATCGGTGCAGGTATGGGTATTGGCAAGATTGGTAGTTCTGCCATGGAAGCCATTGCACGCCAGCCGGAAGCATCGGGAGATATTCGTATGAACATGATTATTGCCGCCGCCTTGATTGAAGGTGTTGCATTGTTGGCGGTTGTTGTGTGTCTGTTGGTATTCTTCTTATAAAAAAAATAAATTATGTCATTGTTATTACCTGATAGTGGTCTGCTGTTCTGGATGCTCCTTTCATTCGGCGTGGTTTTTGTGGTACTGGCCAAATACGGCTTTCCCGTCATTACGAAAATGGTGGAAGAGCGTAGGGCCTACATAGACCAGTCGCTGGAAGTGGCACGTCAGGCAAACGCCCAGCTCGCCAAACTGAAAGAGGAGAGTGATGCGTTGATTGCTGCTGCAAACAAGGAGCAGGGGCGCATCATGCGGGAAGCAATGCACGAGCGTGACAAGATTATTGTCGAGGCGCGTAAACATGCCGAAGCCCTTGCACAGAAAGAGCTGGATGATGTGAAACAGCAGATTCAGCAAGAGAAGGAAGAAGCTATCCGTGATATCCGCCGTCAGGTTGCTGTACTATCGGTAGATATTGCGGAGAAGATAATCCGTCATAATCTGGACAAAGAGCAAGACCAGATGGAAATGATTGATCGTATGCTGGACGAAATGCTGACGGCCAATCGCTAATCATTAATCTTTGGAAAAATGGATATAGGAATTGTTTCGATGCGGTATGCAAAGGCTCTCATGGAGTATGCCAAGAGCACGGGTACGGAAGACAGGCTGTATACGGAAATGCGCACGTTGAGCAGGAGCTTCAGGAAGCATCCTGATTTGCGTGCGGCATTGGAGAACCCTGTACTGCCGGTACAGGAGAAATTCTCGCTTATCTGTACCGCAGCAGTGGGGGATGCTCCTGCCGGGCAGGAATTGTCCCGTTTCGTTACGCTGATATTAAAAAACAGGCGTGAGGCATTTCTGCAATATATCTGTTTGAGCTATCTGGACTTATACAGAAAGAGCAGACATATCGGTGTAGCGAAACTGACGACTGCCGTACCCGTAAGTCGTGAGATTTGGGAACGCATCCGAAATAGCGCTTCCCATTTGCTACATGCCAAAATGGAGTTACAGACCGATGTTGACCCTTCAATCGAAGGCGGATTCATATTCGACATCAACGATTTCCGTCTGGATGCCAGTATTGCTACCCAGCTAAAGAGAGTGAAACAGCAGTTCATTGATAAGAACAGAAGAATTGTATAACAGTGGTTAGTGATATAACCGAATACCGATCATTAATCACTAAACATTAATTGCTAAATAAAATGTTGTCTGAAAATATAAAAGTAAGCGAAGTATCCGATATTCTGCGCAAACAGTTGGAAGGCATCGACACCCGCGTGCAACTGGACGAAATCGGTACGGTGCTGCAAGTCAGCGATGGCGTGGCGCGTATCTACGGGTTGCGTAATGCCGAAGCAAACGAGTTGCTGGAGTTTGACAACGGTATCAAAGCCATCGTGATGAACCTTGAAGAAGATAACGTAGGTGCTGTGTTGTTAGGCCCTACGGATAAAATCAAGGAAGGCTTCGTGGTGAAACGTACCAAGCGTATCGCTTCCATTATGGTAGGCGAGGGTATGTTGGGACGTGTTATCGACCCGTTGGGCGAACCGTTGGACGGCAAGGGACTGATAGGCGGCGAGCTTTGCGAAATGCCGTTGGAGCGTAAAGCACCGGGCGTTATTTACCGTCAGCCGGTAAACCAGCCGTTGCAGACCGGTCTGAAGGCTGTCGATGCCATGATTCCTATCGGCCGCGGGCAGCGTGAGCTGATTATCGGCGACCGTCAGACGGGTAAGACCGCAATTGCCATCGATACCATCATCAACCAGCGTGCCAACTACGAGGCAGGCGACCCCGTATACTGTATCTACGTAGCTATCGGCCAGAAAGGTTCTACGGTGGCATCTATCGTAAATACGCTGCGCGAGAACGGTGCGATGGATTACACCATCGTTGTGGCGGCTACGGCGGGCGACCCGGCTGCGTTGCAGTATTACGCCCCGTTTGCCGGCGCTGCAATCGGCGAGTATTTCCGCGATACCGGCCGTCATGCGCTGGTTGTCTATGACGACCTGTCCAAGCAGGCCGTGGCGTATCGTGAGGTATCCTTGATTTTGCGCCGTCCGTCCGGACGTGAGGCCTATCCGGGCGACATCTTCTACCTGCACTCCCGTCTGCTGGAGCGTGCGGCGAAGATTATCAACCAGGAAGAGGTGGCACGCGAGATGAACGACCTGCCCGAAAGCCTGAAAGGCAGAGTGAAGGGCGGCGGCTCATTGACGGCGCTTCCCATTATCGAAACGCAGGCGGGCGACGTGTCGGCTTACATCCCTACAAACGTAATCTCCATTACCGACGGGCAGATATTCCTCGACACCAACCTCTTTAACCAGGGCAACCGTCCGGCTATCGACGTAGGTATCTCCGTGAGCCGTGTAGGCGGTAACGCCCAGATTAAGGCAATGAAGAAGGTGGCGGGTACGTTGAAGATAGACCAGGCACAGTATCGCGAACTGGAAGCATTCACCAAGTTCAGCGGCGATATGGACCCGGTTACTGCGCTCACCATCGACAAGGGCCAGAAGAATACCCGTTTGCTGGTGCAGCCCCAGTACAGTCCGATGCCTGTAGAGAAGCAGATTGCCATTCTTTATTGCGGCACGCACGGTTTGCTGAAGGATGTGCCTTTGGACAAGGTGAATGAGTTTGAACGCAGTTTCCTCGAATTCCTCGAAAGAGATTATCAGATGGAGGTGCTCGATGTGTTGAAGTCGGGTGTCATCGATGACAATGTCTGCAAGAAGATAGAAGAGACGGCGGCAAAGGCAGCCAAGCAATTTATGTAGATGGCAGTTAGGCATCCGGCAACCCCTAACCGCTAATCACTAACCCCTAATCACTATATGAAATGGCTTCACTGAAAGAGGTAAAAAATAGAATAAGCTCCGTCAAGAGTACGCGTCAGATAACTTCGGCGATGAAGATGGTGGCGTCCGCCAAGCTGCATAAGGCACAGGGGCGGATTGAGAATATGCTGCCCTATCAACGGAAGCTGAACGAGATTCTGACAAACTTCCTGAGTACGGATGTTACGGTAGAGTCTCCCTACACCGAGGAGCGTCCGGTAGGGAAGGTGGCAATTGTGGCATTCTCGTCCAATTCGTCTTTATGCGGCGCTTTCAACTCCAACGTGGCAAAGATGCTGGAGCGTACACTGGAAGACTACCGGTCGCTGGGCAAGGAGAATATCCTGGTGTATCCCGTAGGCAAGAAAGTGGAAGAAGCCGTAAGGAAATTGGGATATGAGCCGCAAGGCAGTTATCAGGAAATGGCCGACAAGCCTTCGTATGTACAGGCTTACGAGCTTGCCGGACTCCTGATGAAAGAGTTCCTTGAAGGGCGCGTCGACAAGGTGGAGCTGATTTATCATCATTTCAAGTCTATGGGCTCGCAGGTGCTGACGAGAGACAACTATCTGCCCATCGACTTGGGCAAGGTAGCCGAAGAAGCAACCGGGACTGTCGGAAAAAGCAGTTTCAACAATGATTATATTGTAGAGCCCTCTGCTTCCCAACTGGTGGCCGAGCTTCTTCCTAAAGTGTTGAGCCAGAAGATTTATACGGTTCTCTTGGATTCGAACACTTCCGAGCACGCGGCACGTATGCTTGCCATGCAGGCTGCCACGGACAATGCCAATGAGCTGATTCAGGACTTGACGAAGCAATACAACAAGAGCCGCCAGCAGGCGATTACGAATGAGCTGCTGGACATCATTGGCGGCAGTATGAAATAATTTTCCGGCAGGAAACAAGGATAAGAGGTTATGTCTCAAAAGGATATGACCTCTTTTTTTACGGATGCCGTCCGTGCGGCAAAAAACATTAGCCGGTTTTCCTTTTCCTTTGTTTATTTGTACTACCTTTACCGTTCTAAAATAAACCGAAAAGAACAATGGAGCAGAACCCCGAATTAGTGCTTGCGTGGCAATTCATCGAAAGCACAGGCACTCATCTTTTTCTGACAGGCAAAGCCGGAACCGGTAAAACTACTTTTTTGCGCAAGCTTAAGCAGGAAAGTCCCAAACGTATGGTAGTCGTTGCGCCCACCGGCATAGCGGCTATCAATGCCGGAGGTGTTACCATCCATTCGTTCTTTCAGATTCCGTTTGCGCCTTATGTGCCCGAAAGCTCGTTCAGTACGAATGGAAAGGCAAGCTACCGCTTCCGTTTCGGTAAGGAGAAAATCAATATCATACGCAGCATGGACCTGCTGGTGATTGATGAAATCAGTATGGTACGCGCCGACCTGCTGGATGCGGTAGATGAAATGCTCCGCCGCTACCGCGACCCCTACAAACCGTTTGGCGGTGTGCAGTTGCTGATGATTGGCGACCTGCAGCAGCTGGCTCCCGTGGTGAAAGACGAGGAATGGCAGATGCTCAGCAAGTACTACGACACTCCCTATTTCTTCTCCAGCCGCGCGCTGAAGCAGACGGAATATTGCACCATCGAGCTTAAGACCGTATACCGGCAGAATGACGGAGACTTCCTGGAGCTGCTGAACCGCATCCGTGAGAACCATTGCGACCCGCAAGTGCTGGAAACGCTGAACCGCCGCTATCTCCCCGGCTTCCAGCCTCGGAAAGAGGAAGGATATATCCGTCTGGTCACCCATAACTATCAGGCGCAGCGTATCAACAGCTACGAGCTGGAACAGCTTCCGGGACGTACCTATGCGTTTCGCTCTACTGTCGAGGGGAAGTTTCCCGAATATTCATACCCCACGGACGAAGTTCTCGAACTGAAAGAAGGCGCTCAGGTGATGTTCGTGAAGAACGACTCCTCCGGCGAGCACCGCTACTACAACGGTATGATTGGTGAGGTAACCTCCGTCTCCTCCGGCAGTATCGAGGTATGCGCCAAAGACAGCGGGGATACTTTCCTGTTGCAGGAAGAGGAGTGGGCGAATGCAAAATACGTCTTGGACGAAGAGAGCAGGGAGATTGTAGAAGATATTGAAGGCACCTTCCGGCAGTTTCCCCTGAAACTGGCGTGGGCCATTACAATCCACAAGAGTCAGGGGCTTACGTTTGAGCGTGCCATTATCGACGCCAGCGCATCCTTTGCGCATGGGCAGACGTATGTGGCACTGAGCCGTTGCAAGACGCTGGAAGGCCTGGTGCTCAGCGCACCGCTTTCGGCAAAGGCTGTTATCAGCGACCGTGCCGTAGACCGGTTTACGGAAGAAGCCCGCCGGAACGAACCGGACGAAAACCGCTTCCATTCACTGCAACGTGCCTATTTCCACGGGCTGCTGTCGGAACTGTTTGATTTCCTGCCGCTGGCACAAGCGTTGCAGCGCTATGTACGGCTGGTCGATGAACATCTTTATAAACTCTATCCCAAGCAGCTTGCCGCCTACAAAGAGGCGGCGGAGCGTTTCCGCGAAAAGGTGGTAAAAGTGGCGCAGAGGTTCGGCATACAGTACAACCGCCTGATTGACGCCGCACAGGACTATGCTGCGGACGAAACCCTGCAGGAGCGGATTGTTGCGGGAGCCGGTTACTTTAAAGATGAAATGGCGCTTTTGTATCCCGTATTGATAGGGCCACGCGCTCTTGCCACGGATAATAAGGTGCTGAAGAAGCAACTGAACGCAGCCAAAGAGGATTTGAATACTCTTTTCCTGTTGAAAAACAGACTGCTGGCATACATAACGGAACGCGGATTCAGCACAGCCGGGTATTTGAAGCGGAAAGCCATACTGTCTATCGGCGAGCATGCTGTCTCCGGCAAAGAGGACCTGAAGCGGAGAGGCATGCTGGATACAGTGGAGAAGAACATGCAGGACCGCAAAAGGAAAGAAACGGCGGCATCTTCCGTTCAAGTGCCTTCGGACGTACTGCATCCCGAACTATACGACCGCCTGGTGGCTTGGAGAAATGCGGAAGCAGCCCGTTTGGGGCTGCCGGTCTACACGGTCATCCAGCAAAAGGCCATCTTGGGCATCAGCAACCTGCTGCCTGCCGATAAGGACATGCTTGTCCGCATCCCTTATTTCGGGAAGAAAGGGGTAGAGAAGTATGGAGACACCATTCTGGAAATAGTATATGCGTACTGCAAGGAGAAAGGATTGGCAGAGCCGGAGCTTATGCTTTAGTTAGGGTCGAACCGCTGTATCTGATTATATCAGTCTGTGATGTTTACGGTTAGAACGGCGTCCGGTTGCCCTGCTGTACTTCGATGCGTATGCCGAATGCACCGTTGGCGGATTTCATTTCAAATGCTCCCTTGAAGTTGTTCTTCTCCCACGGCAATGCCGAACGGTTGGGAACTTTCCAGCCGTCCTTGTCGTACTCGCCGTATGTATTAATACGCATTCCGTTCTTCAGTTTGAAGCTGCCCATTTGCAGGTTCTCCGGCGATGACCAGAAGCCCGTCAGCCCAAACGGATTCATGCTGTAAACGGTGGCGTTGGTGAGCGAGAACACATTTGAAAGCCCCTGCGAGTAGGTCGCGTCCGGGTTGAGACGGAATATCCGGCTGTAGTCTTTGCTTGCATCCGGTATTTCCAACGTAAACCGGGGCAGGCGGGGAGCTTCCATTCTCATGAGGCTCATGTCCAGGAGAAAGCCGTCATAATTCTTCGTTTCGGGTAGGAATGTCCCTTCGGGCGGCGTACCGTCGGGCAGGCTATGGGAGCGTATGCTGTCGCCCTTCGCTTCGGTTTGGGCGTGCAGTGAAACGGCGCTTGCCAGCAGGGCGATGATAAAAAAACAAACTTGTTTCATGATTGGGCACGGTTATTGTTTTCTTCTCAGACAAAGATAATACAAAAAAGTGAGATACTGAGCAAATCACGGAAATATGATTGAAAGTTAATGGTTTATGGGATTTTGGAGATTTGAGTGAGTGCCAACTGAAACCGGGAAAAAGCCAACTTGAACCGGATTTGCGTTACCAGCTCGTTACCTGAAACCGGAACGGGTAACGGAATGGAAAAGCCCGGCAAAACATGGCAGAAGCTGCAATCATACAGGCGGTTGGCGAGATTCAGGATGAAAAAGTCTTGCGGCAGGTTCGATTGCGTTGGTCTGCTGCGGTTTACATACAGGCAAACAGCTCTACACAAGGTAATTTTGCAAACATAAAAAAGTAGGAACTATGAGTAGAGCGACATTCAAGATTTTATTCTACCTGAAGCGCAACGCGCCGAAGAAGAACGGGCTGATACCGGTCATGTGCCGTATCACGGTGAACGGGAAAATCGCACAGTTCAGTTGCAAGCTGGACGTGGAGGAAAAGATGTGGAGCGTGGAAACCGGACGGCTGACCGGAAGGAGCAACGTGGCTCTGGAATGCAACCGTATGCTGGACAAAATCCGCGTGGGCGTGAACAAGGCGTATCAGGACGTGTTCGACCGCGACACCTACGTCACGGCGGAGAAGGTGCGCAACGAGTACCTCGGCATGGGCATGAACCACAAGACGCTGCTCGCCGTGTTCCGGCAGCACAACGAGGACTACGCCAAATTGGTGGGCAAGATGAAGAGCCAGCGCAGCTACTGGAAATACTGCGTGGTTTATAAGCACCTGTCGGAGTTCATCAGGACGCGGTACAAGGTGGAGGACATCGCCCTGAAGGAGCTTGCGCCCGCCTTCATCACGGACTTCGAGCTGTTCCTCCGGGTGGAGAAAGGGCATTGCACCAACACCGTATGGTCGTACATGATGCCTTTCCGGAGCATCATCTTCACCGCCATCAACAACGGCTGGTTGCAGCGCGACCCGTTCTATGCCTACCACATCACGAAGGAGGAAACGAAACGCGGCTACCTGACGAAAGAGGAAATCACGCAGATGATAAACTGCACGTTCAAGAGGAAGAACTATGAACTGATACGCGACCTCTTCATCTTCTGCTGCTTCACCGGTTTGAGCTGGCGTGACATGGTGAACCTCACGGAAGAGAACCTGCAAGTTTCCTTCGACGGGCATCTGTGGATAAAGACGAGCCGCCAGAAAACGGGAGTGGAAACGAACATCCGCCTGCTGGATGTGGCGAAGCACATCATCGACAAATACAAAGGCGTTTCCAAGGACGGCAAACTGCTGCCTGTCCCATGCTATAACATCTGTAAATACGGCATCAAACAGGTAGCCAAACAATGCGGGATAAACAAAAACGTGACGTGGCACCAAAGTCGCCATTCGTACGCAACGACGATTTGCCTTTCCAACGGCGTACCCATTGAAACGCTGTCAAAACTGATGGGGCACACAAGCATCCGCTCGACCCAAATCTACGCGAAAATCACGGCTGAGAAGATGAGCCGGGACATGGAGCTGCTCTCACAAAAGCTCGCCCCGATGGAACAGTTCATCTGCCACGCTATTTAGAAGTCGGACCTGAAAACGAAAAAAGACATGGAAACGAGAGGCATCATAACCATCGAAGGAAAGGCGGTAGTCATGCCCGACACCGAGGTGTGGATGACGACCGGTGAAATCGCAAGCCTGTTCTACGTGCGTGGCGTATCGGTGGAAGCCGCCATAAGGAAGCTACAAAAGGAAGGCATCGCGGACGGCGGTTCATGCCGGCGCATACGGCTGAGCGAAAGGTGTTACACGGAAGTGTACGGCATGGAAATAGTCATCGCCCTGTCATTTAGGTTCGACACGGGACAGGCGGCCCTGTTCCGCAAGTGGATTGCCCGGACGGTGGCGCAATCCAAGAAAGAGCCTACGGTGCTGTTCCTGCACCATCCGCACGGGGCGTATTGCTGAATGGCACTGGCCGTTCTAAAAAGAATGTCGGGAGGCGGCAACTATTATTGAGTTTTCCGTCTCCCGATGTTTTTTACTTGCCGCAAGCGTCAGTATGCCTTGCGGTAGTTACGTTCCAGTACCTTCTGGATGTCGCTCTCGCGGTAGAGCGTCTTGCCGCCGAACAGGAAATAGGGCAATATCCCCTCGTGGCGGTACTGCTGCAAGGTGCGCCGGCTCACGTGCAGCCTCCGCGCCAAGTCCCTGTCGGTGAGGTAACGCTCGCCGCCCATCGGCGGGATGTATCCGTCGGCGAGCCTGTCCGCCATTTTCAGGCTTCTGCGGACGGACTGCATGGCGTCGGCAAGTACGCCGCAGTCCTTTGTCAATACATTGTCATTCATCTTACATCGGATTTAGTGGCACAATTCAAGTATCAGACGGACGGTTGTCCCGTTTCGGGACCGGGCAACAGCCGTTCCACATCCTCCGGCCTGTAATAGAACTTGCGTCCGATTTGGGAATACGCAATGCCGTGCCTGTCGCGCATGGCCTGCAAGGTCTTCGGGGTTATGCTCAGCATACGGCACACGTCCTCCGTGTCCATCCATTCGGCAAGGCGGCGGTCTCCGCCCTTCTCGGCAAGCGTCCTCACCCTGTCCTCCAATGCCTTCACTCCGGCAAGGAGCATATCGAAGGCGGTCTTCTCAATGATTACTATTTCCATTCTTTCAAAATTTTATCGGTTTGCCGCAAAGTTACACAGCCGTGGGCCGGAACCGACCGGGCAAGGAAACAGTGGCAGCTTGTGGCTCTTTTTATTGTGCCACATCAGGACATGAGGGAAACAGACGGCTTGGAATGTCCGTTTGGCGGTTTTCCATGATAAAAATGCCCGTTGAAGCCCCTGCAAGGCGGAAAATCCATAAAAATCTCACGTAAGTTACGGGTAAGTACCGTGCCCGCCCCTTTGGAATAGCCGAATTTTGCTCCCGACAAACTGATTCACTAACAATTAAAAGATTGAGGAATATGGAAATCATCACGATGGAAAGCGCCGCCTACAAGGACATCGTAGGGCGCATCGAGGAAATCGCCTCCCATGTGAGGAAGCAAGGCATGAAGGAACAGCGGAACGATACCGCCTGCCTTCTGGACAGCCGCGAAGTGATGCGCCTGCTCTGTGTCAGCCGCCGCACGCTGCAACGGCTGCGCGACGAGAAGCGCATCGGGTATGTAATCATCCGGGGCGACTGCCGCTACCCTCCGGAAGAAGTGGAACGCATCATCCGGGAGAATGCGGTCAAGACTTCACCGGAGAAACCGGAGGAACTGAAACACAACTACCGGCTCCGCACGGGCGGAAAGGCGGGCAGGAAATGAAAGGAGGAACGGCTATGGAGTTTTTAGACAGACGCACTTTCGAGGACTGCATGAGGCAGGTGTTCAGCCGCCTCGACCGTCAGGAGGAGATGCTCTCCGCCATGCGCGGTGACGTGAATGAAAAGCCACAGGGCACCGCCTTGTTGGAAGAGGACACGATGGACAACCAAGACGTGTGCATGCTGCTCCACGTGAGCAAACGCACCCTGCAACGCTACCGCAGCGACGGGTTGCTGCCCTACCGGATGCACCGCCACAAGACCTATTACCGCAGGGCGGACGTGGAACTGTTCATCAGCACCCACATGCGGGAAATACTCCGTGACAGGGCTCAGGATAAGGCGGACAATACCAAAAGAAAATCAAACGACAAGAGAACGAACCGTAAAAATTAAACTGAAATGGAACAGAAAAAGAAAAACGAAAAAGACGTGCTGGTCGTCCGCGACGAGAAGACGGGCGAAATCAGCGTAGTAGCCGGGCTGGACAGCAAGGGCTATCCGAAGACGGCTCCGGCAAAGGCGGAACACTCGCAGGACTTCCTGCGCTTCGACCGCCACGGGGACATGGTGGACAACTTCTTCAGGAACTTCTACCGCCAGTGCAAGGAGCCGACACGCTTCGGCTTCTACCGGGTGGCGGCGGATATGGCGGATGCGGTGCTGCCGGTCATCAAGGATTTGCTGAAAGACCCTGCGGCAAACGCGGAAATGCTTGCGGCGCACAAGGTGGACACTTCGGAATACCGGAAGCAGGCGGAAACGGAGAATGTAAAACAAGAAAACGACAATGAACCCCTTAAAAAGACAGAAGAAATGGAACAGAAAAAAGAAGAACAGAAACAGGAAGTGCAACAGCCTCAAACGGCTGAAGCGCAAGATGAGCAGCAACCGCAGAAACAGGAGAAGCCGAACCTGATAGCGGATGACCAGGTGGACTGGAATGAGCTGCTCAAATGCGGCATCGACAAGGAAAAACTTTCAGAAAAGGATTTGAAAGCCCTGATGAACTACGGCAAGACGGGACTGGTGACGGTGAAGCCGACCTTCGGCTACGAGAGCTACGAGCTGCAAGCCCGCCTCTCATTCCAGAAAATGGAGGACGGCAAACTGAAACTGACACCCCATTTTATCCGTAACGAGCCGCGCCTTGACATCCCCCACAACGGCTACACCTTCACGGACGAGGACAAGAAGAACCTGAAGCGCACGGGCAATTTAGGCAAGGTTGTGGATGTGGCGGATACGAGAACCGGGGAAATGCGCCAGTCGTATATCAGCATCGACCGCCTGACGAATGAAATCGTGGACGTGCCTGCCGACAAGGTGCGCATCCCCTATCAAATCGGACAGACCGGCTTGACAAAGGAAGAAATGGACATCTTGCGTGCGGGGCTTGCCCTGCCCAAAGAAGTGACACTCAAGAACGGGCGCAAGTTCCATGCCCTGCTCCAAGTGAACGCCGACAAGCGCGACGTGGAGTTCGTGCCGGGGCAACCAAGGCAGCAACAGGCACAGCGTCAGGGTAACGGTCAGGGCAAACAGCAGGAAAACCCCGACGCGCAAGGGCAGACGCAGGAAAACGGCGAAAGGCAACGGCGCAACCGCTCGTGGACGAACGAGGACGGAAGCATCCGCCCGATAAGCAAATGGAAAGACGACCTGTTCAACGAACAGCAAATTGCCGACTACGTGGCGGGCAAGACAGTGGTGCTTGCCAATGCGAAGGACGACCAAGGGCAGCCCTGTACGAAGTACCTGAAATTCAGCCATGAGAAAGGGCGTCCGCTGACCTACTCGCAGAATCCCGACCTCGCGCAGACCGTCGCCCCGTCCAACGAAAGCAGGACGCAGCTTGCCGTGAACAACGAGGGCAAGACCAACGAGGCGACCAAGCACGTGAAGGAACCGTTGCAGCAGGGTCAGACCGCATCGAAGGACGAAACCCAGCAGAAACGGCAGACCAAGAAATCCAAAGGCATGAAGGTGTCCTGATTGCCGCCACTAAATCCATCCGACAATAATCAACGGATTGAAACGGGGAGCATACACCGCCCTGTACCGCATATCCCACGGACAAGGACGTGCCCCGTTTCATTCCCACCCAAAGAAACAAGAGTATCAACAGATTAGACAGAAAAAGACATGATTACCATATTGGCAGAAAAACCGAGCGTCGCCCGTGAAATAGCACGGATTGTCGGCGCGATGAAGAAAGAAGAAGGGTATTTCACCGGAAACGGCTACCACGTGACATGGGCATTGGGGCATCTGGTACAGCTCGCCATGCCCGACGGGTACGGCATCAGGGGCTTCCGGCGCGACAGCCTGCCCGTCATTCCCGAAAGGTTCGAGCTTGTTCCCCGTCAGGAGAAGACGGACAAGGGCTACAAGGCGGACGCGGCAGCGGTGAAACAGATTAAGGTGATTACCAAGCTGTGGAACGAGAGCGACAGTATTATCGTGGCAACCGACTGCGCCCGTGAAGGAGAATTGATATTCCGCTACCTCTATGCCTATACCGGCTGTACCTTGCCCTTTCAAAGACTGTGGATAAGCTCGCTGACCGACGCCGCCATCCGCAAGGGGTTGAAGGAACTGAAGGACGGTCACGAGTACGACAGCCTCTACCAAGCCGCCAAAGCCCGGAGCGAAGCCGACTGGCTGGTGGGCATCAACGGCACGCAGGCATTGACCGTCGCCGCCGGACGGGGCACATATTCCGTAGGACGTGTGCAGACACCCACGCTGGCGATGGTCTGCAAGCGTTTCTGGGAGAACAAGCGTTTCACGCCCGAACCGGTACACCAGCTTCATTTTACCGTACCGTCGGTAAGCGCAAGTGAAGTGGTAAAGTTCGCCTCGGTGGAGAAATGGAAAGACAAGGTGGAAGCCGCCGCATTATATAATAAGGTAAAGGCACAAATGTGCGCCACCATCGTGAAAACCGAAAAAAAGGAAAAGGTGGAGAACCCTCCGCTGCTGTACGACCTGACCACGCTCCAGAAGGAAGCGAACACGAAGCACGGCTTCACGGCAGAGCAGACGCTCGACCTCGTGCAGAAGCTCTATGAGGCGAAGCTCGTCACCTATCCGAGAACGTCGAGCCGCTACATCCCGGAGGACGTGTTTGACGAAGTACCCCTGCTGTTCGACAGGCTTTCCTCTCATTCATCGTTTGTAGATAAAATCGAAAATATGGGTGAACTGAACCGCCGCAGCGTGGACGCCTCGAAAGTGACCGACCACCATGCGCTGTTGGTTACACCCAACCGTCCGCTGGCACTCTACAAGAACGAGCAGCTCATCTACGACATGATTGTGGGGCGCATGATAGAAGCGTTCTCCCCGGAGTGCGTCAAGGACACGACGACCGTCCGTGCGGAGTGCGAAGGCGTGGCGTTTGAAACCAAAGGGTGCATCGTCCGCAAGGCGGGCTGGCGTTCGGTCTATGGCGAGGACAGGGAGGACACCGTACTGCCCGACTGGAAGGAGGGCGACACGTTGTCGATGAACGGCTGCACGATGAGTTCGGGCATGACCCGTCCGAAGCCGCTGCACACGGAAAGCACCCTGCTGGCGGCAATGGAGACCGCTGGACGCGAGGGCGTGGAGGACGAGGAAGCGCGGCAGGCGTTGAAGGACTGCGGCATCGGCACGCCCGCCACCCGTGCCTCCATCATCGAGACCCTGCTCCGGCGCGAATACATGGTGCGCGTGAAGAAGTCGCTCGTACCGACGGAAAAAGGGCTTGCCTTGTATTCCATCGTGCAAGGCATGGACATCGCCGACGTGGAAATGACCGGGCGCTGGGAGTCGGAACTGGCGGAGATAGAAAAAGGCAGGACGCCGCACGAGGCTTTCCTGCGCGACATCGAGGGCTACACCCGCAAGATAACCACGGAACTGCTCGCCTGCGACAAAATCTTTGGTCACAAGGCATCGGGCTGCGCCTGCCCCAAGTGCGGCACGGGCACGATGCAGTTCTACGGCAAGGTGGTGCGCTGCGACAACCCGGACTGCGCCCTGCCGGTGTTCCGCCAGATAGCGGGCAGGACGCTCACCGACACGGAAATGACCGACCTGCTGGCAAACGGGAAGACGGGTGTCCTCAGCGGCTTCAAGAGCAAGCAGGGCAAGCCGTTCAGCGCGGCGGTCGCCTTTGATGCGGATTTCAACACGAAATTCGTCTTTCCCGAAGTCAAAGGAACAAGAAAAGGCACAAACATGAAAGGAAGAAGAAAATAATGATTAATTTTGCCACTAATTCACTGTTTATAATCTGTTTCGATACGTTGAAGCATTATTTTACGGTGGATTTAGTGGCGGCACTCGGAGGGATACCGGGTGCCTTTTTTCTTCTCCTTTATCCATATCAATATCCGATTTTTTCACCACTAAATCCATAAAAAGATGAAACAGAACAATAAAACCGTTCCGGCGGAACTGTCCTATTACGGGCTGTACCTGCTGGACTACCTGAGAAAATACCATCCTGACAAAGCATCGGATACCGGTTTCATTGCCGGACGCGAGGAAGCCGCCACCGCCACCTTCGAGAAGGAAAGGCTGGCGGGCGGCACGGTGGAGGACGCACACGAGGAAGCCATGCGCGTGCTGCTCGAAGGGCTGCACTTCTCTCCCTACGCCCTGCTGACGGAGGTCGTGGAAAGGGAGTTCGCCGACGAGGTGGCGGAACAGGAGCGTGAACCGTTCTGCCACAGGCTCTACCCCCACCTGAACAACCTGTTTGCCGGTTACGACACGTCGGATGACACCTTCGCCCTGTCACCCGCGCATGACCTGCTCTACACGGAGCTGGTCGGAACCGTCATGCTTTATCTGGAGTCCTATGGCGTTCAATAGAAAACAGAAACTGAGGGACAACATCGAGGCGGTACGCACGGCGTTCACGCTTGACCGGGAACGGCGCACCCCGACGGAAAGGGAACGTGCGCTGCTGGAGCGGTACTGCGGCTTCGGAGGGCTGAAGTGCATCCTGAACCCGGCAAGGGAACTGGTGGATGCCGTGCACTGGGCGAAATCCGACCTCGAACTGTTCGCCCCGACGGTGGAACTGCACCGTATCATCAGGGAGAACAGCAGGGACAAAACGGAGTACAAACGCTATATGGACTCGCTGAAGGCCTCGGTGCTGACGGCGTTCTACACGCCGCAAGCCATCACGGACACCATCGTGGACGTGCTCCACGACAAGAAGGTGCGACCGAAGCTCGTGCTGGAGCCGTCGGCGGGCATGGGCGCGTTCATCGCCCCGGTACTGTCGGACAATCCGCAGGCGGAGGTCATGGCTTTCGAGAAAGACCTGCTGACGGGCAAGATGCTCGGACACCTGTACCCGCAGCAGAAGATACGCACGGAAGGCTTCGAGAAGATAGAAAAGCCGTTCCAGAACCAGTTTGACCTTGCCATCTCCAACATCCCTTTCGGGGATATAGCGGTGTTCGACCCGGAATACACCAATGGCTCGGTATTCAAAAAGATAGCGGCAAGGAAGGTGCATACCTATTTCTTTCTGAAAGGGCTGGACGCGGTGCGTGACGGCGGTATCGTGGCATTCATCACCTCGCAGGGCGTGCTGGATACGGAGGGCAACGGCGGCACACGCTACATGATGATGAGAAAGGCAGATCTGGTGTCCGCCATCCGCCTGCCGAACAACCTGTTCACGGACAATGCCAACACGGAGGTGGGATGCGACCTGATAATCCTGCAAAAGAACGAAGGCAAGGAAGAGCTTTCCGAAGAGGACAAGAGGTTGGGCGATGTCGTAAAGAACAACCATACGGGAATTTCCACCAACGGGTATTTTTTCGACCACCCGGAATACATCATCCACACCGACGCGAAAAGGGATACCGACCCCTACGGCAAGCCGGCTATGGTATATACGCACAGCGGCGGCGTGGAGGGCATCGCCACGGACTTGTACCAGATATTGTCGGCGGACCTGTCGGCACGGCTGGACTTGGAACGTTACAATGGTGTCAAGACTGAAAAGCGTGAAACACAGACGATTTTCGTCCAGCCGCAAGTTCAGGAAGTACAACAGCCGAAGGTGGAAATAGAAGAAAAAACGGTACAGCCAAATGCAGAAGCGGTAAAATCCGCACCGCAGGTCGTGGAAACGAAACAGCACGAAGCTCCTGTCATGGACTTATATGACCTGTTCGGCTACACGCAGGAAGAGCGCAGATTGGCGGAACGGGGACTGAAACCGGAGAGGAAGAAAGGAGCCAAGTCCAAACGCCGGAAGCCGGTGCAACCGTCATTGTTCCCGACGCCTGCTGACGGGCAGCGGGTAACGGCGGAAAAAGAAAATGAAGCGGCAAGAGGCAGAAGCGCGGAAACGGCTCCTGCCATCAGCCCCGAAGAGGTACGGGAGATGGAGGAAATCATCCGTCAAGGGGCGAGCGGAATGCCGGAAAGCCGGCACGAAGAGCCAGTACCCCTGCACGGAAAGACCGAAGGTGCTACCGCCCCAGCCGAAGACGATGACCCGGAGGATGCCGTTTACCGCAGTCTGGACTGGGAAACGAACCCGCCCATCAACGGATTCTATGAAATGATGATGTCACTCACACCCGAAAGGCGTGCCGAACTGCGCCGGATGGGAAAGGAAAAGATGGATGCCAATGCCGCCAAGCAAGCGGATACAGCCCGACCGCAATCCATACATCCGGTCTATCCGGTAGAGAACGGCTTTGAGGCAGAGGGAAGAAGACGGATTGAGCGTGTGGAAAGGGAGATGCGCGAGGAGGAAGCAGCCCTGACACCGGAAGAACGGCAGCGCAGGAAGGAGGAAGCGATGATTCCCCGTCCGTTCAAGGGCATTATGGAGCCGCATCTGAAGGAAGGTTCGATGGTATGGGAACATACCGGCGGCGTCCGTTTCCAAATCGGGGTGCTGAAGGATGTCACCAAGTACGGGGCAACATTCCAGCCGCTCGACATGGAGGGGATGCAGGCGCAGAAGGCACAGCTCTACATCGACCTGCGCAACACCTATGAGCGGCTCTACACCCACGAAGCGGAAAACCACGAGGAAAACGCCTTGCTGCGCCGCAACCTGAACACCTACTACGACGAGTTCGTGATGCGTTACGGCTGCCTGAACGCCAAGCAGAACGTGAAGCTGCTGATGATGGATGCTTCGGGGCGCAACATGCTGGCACTGGAACGCAGCGAGGGCGGCACGATGGTGAAGGCGGACATATTCGACCATCCCGTTTCCTTTTCGCAGGAAACGGCAGTCGCCGCGGAATCGCCGGAAGAAGCCCTGTCCGCCTCGCTCAACCGCTACGGCGGGGTGAACCTGCCGTACATGGAATCCATCTGCGACATGCCGCAGGAGGACATGCTGGAAGCACTGAAAGGCAGGGTGTACTACAACCCGATAGCGGGGAACTACGAGATAGCCGACCGCTTCATCGCCGGTAACGTGGTGGTGAAAGCGAGGGAGGTGGAGGAATGGATAAAGGGACACGAGGGGCACGGGATGATGCCGCAGGCACGGGAGTCTTTGGCGGCTTTGCACGAGAACATCCCCGAACAGATCCCGTTTGAGGACCTGGACTTCAACTTCGGGGAACGATGGATACCCACAGGCGTATATGCTGCCTACATGAGCCGTCTGTTTGACACGGACGTGCGGATAAGCTACTCGGAGAGCCTTGATGAGTATTCGGTGGCGTGCAGTCACAGGACGATGAAAATCACGGACGAGTTTCTGGTGAAGGGGTATTACCGGAACTATGACGGTATGCACCTCCTAAAACACGCCCTGCACAACACCTGCCCTGACATGATGAAGTCCATCGGCAAGGACGAGCATGGCAACGACATCAAGATGCGCGACAGCGAGGGAATACAACTCGCCAACGCCAAGATTGACGAGATACGAAACGGCTTCTCCGAATGGCTCGAAGAGCAGTCGCCGCAGTTCAAGGAGCGGCTTGTGACGATGTATAACCGCAAGTTCAACTGTTTCGTGCGCCCGCGCTACGACGGCTCCCATCAGACCTTTCCCGACCTCAACCTGAAAGGGCTGGCAAGCCGGGGTATCAAGAGCGTCTATCCCTCACAGATGGATTGCGTCTGGATGTTGAAACAGAACGGCGGCGGAATTTGCGACCACGAGGTGGGAACCGGTAAGACGCTGATAATGTGCATCGCCGCGCATGAGATGAAGCGTCTGAATTTGGCACACAAGCCGATGATTATCGGGCT
>ENA-UERT01000160-UERT01000160.1-human-gut-metagenome-genome-assembly--contig:-NODE-160-length-53997-cov-14.916042_pt1 | contig 53997 bp, 48 predicted proteins | sample MGYA00242996_ERZ507997 | MGnify/ENA primary metagenome ERZ507997 (study PRJEB26167, sample SAMN06115458) | human gut metagenome | host: Homo sapiens | place: China:Neimenggu | collected 2014-11-07... | reverse complement strand
GTTTCCATATAGAAAATGTTAGATAAAAAAATTCATTAGAATTTAAAAATTAGCAAAAGGGCAGAAGCAAGGGCTAATCATAAATTTATTCTGTACCTTTTAGTCTGTGGAACTTTTTCTGTAAAATAATCTAGGCAAGGTCCTTCTATGATAAAATAATTATCATTAGAAGGGCCTTTTATTATGGCAAGACAAAAGAAACCTGTACACAGAGTACAAATGACCGATGGTAAAAGAAACATCATTCGGCAGCTTCTCGAAGAATATGATATCGAAACTGCAGAAGACATCCAGGATGCTCTCAAAGATCTCTTAGGTGGCACCATTAAAGAAATAATGGAGGCCGAAATGGATGATCACCTTGGATACGAAAAGTCCGAGCGTTCTGACAACGATGATTATCGCAACGGCTATAAACATAAGCAGGTAAACAGTCGCTATGGTTCTATGGAAATCGAAGTCCCACAGGATCGAAAATCGACCTTTGAACCACAGATTGTGAAAAAGCGTCAGAAAGATATTTCTGATATTGATCAGAAGATCATTTCTATGTATGCAAAGGGAATGACCACTCGCCAGATCTCGGAAACAATCGAAGATATCTATGGTTTTGAAGCATCAGAAAGTTTCATATCTGACGTGACAGATAAAATACTTCCTCAGATTGAAGACTGGCAGAACCGTCCACTGGATGAGGTATATCCGATCCTTTACATCGATGCAATCCATTATTCTGTGCGGGATAACGGAGTCATTCGTAAACTTGCAGCTTATGTCATTCTGGGTGTTAATACAGAGGGCAAAAAGGAAGTCCTGACCATTACAATCGGTGACAATGAAAGTGCGAAATACTGGCTTTCAGTCTTAAATGAACTGAAAAATCGAGGAGTTAAGGATATCCTGATCATCTGCGCCGACGGCCTTACAGGCATTAAGGAAACGATTGCAGCAGCGTTTCCAAAAACAGAATACCAGAGATGTATTGTTCATCAGGTAAGAAACACTCTGAAATACGTTCCGGATAAGGATAGAAAAGCCTTTGCTACAGACTTAAAAACCATCTATCAGGCTGCTGACGAGCAGAAAGCTCTGGCTGCCTTAGACCGTGTAACTGAAAAATGGACTCCCAAATACCCGAATTCCATGAAGCGTTGGAAGGACAACTGGGATGCTGTTTCACCTATTTTTAAGTTCTCAACCACTGTCAGAAAGGTCATTTACACGACAAATGCGATAGAATCACTGAATTCCACCTACCGGAAGCTGAATCGCCAAAGGAGCGTATTTCCAAGCGATACCGCCCTGTTAAAAGCCCTGTATTTGGCCACTTTTGAGGCTACGAAAAAGTGGACTACCACAATCCGGGATTGGGGCCAGGTCTATGGAGAACTGAGTATTATGTACGAAGGACGCTTACCTGAATAATCAAAAGACAGCTTAAAAAGACAGGCGGGAAACCGCCTGCTCTTGACATGCCTGTAAGCAACGGTTATATATAAAACAAGGGCGATAAGCCTAATCCGTAAGCTTATTGCCCCTTAATTATCATAGAAGAATCTTATTTACAGAGATTTTCTCACACACTCGCACAAAAAATACCCCTATGACTTCAAAATTGAAATCATAGGAGTGTATTTATTTTATCTATCTTCGTCGATCATTCTATATTTAGTTTTTACAAATCTTAATAAGAAAACAATAAAACTGAATTTTCCTTTACCACTTACTCTATTTTATATCCACAATATGGACAAGATTTCTCGCATTTTATAGATGTAATTCTTAAACTTTAGCGACAAAATGAACAACGATTTTTGATTGCAATTATAATTAAAATAGTAAGACGAGCAGAACTAGTTTTTTACTTATATAAGTTCTCACCATCAGTTTTTATAACATCCTGATACCAGTAAAAACTATCTTTTTTATAACGATTCAGTGTTCCGCCTTCTTCTTCATCCCGATCTACATAGACGAAACCATAACGTTTCTGATAACCATTCAGCCAGCTCAGAAGGTCTGTAAATGACCATGTACAATAAGCCCAAATTTCGCAACCTTCTTCAATTGCTTTTCCCAGTTCTTTTAAATGTTCTTTCAGATAATGAATCCTGTATTCATCATGAATCTGGTTTCCTTCTGTCTTTTTATCAAATGCTCCTAGACCATTTTCGGAAATCACGATTGGAAGACCATAGCGGCTTGTAATCTCACGACAGCAAAACCTGAGCCCCATCGGATCAATCGTCCAGTCCCAGTCGGTTGTCATTAGATATGGATTTGCTGGATTTTTATAGATTCCCTGCATACCAAGTTCTTGCGCAGAACCTTTTACCCCTGTCGTATTCATTGTACCGTATGGTGTTACTCCATCCATTGGATTATATTCACATACACAACTCTGATAATAATTTACACCCATAAATGTAATCTCTGATGCTGCTTTTTTCAGTATATCCATATCTCCATCTGCTATTTCCGGTGCATATCCCTTTTTCTTCAGATATGCCATCGCAGCTTTTGGATATCTTCCGTATGCATATACATCCATCCACCAGAAGTTTTTCAACTCATCATAGTCTCGTTTCGCCATTGCATTTATCGGTTTGCAGTCAATAGCATAAGATGGTGTATAAGCAAAACTTGCACCAATCTCACCTTTTCCTCCCATTTCACGATATGCAAGTACTGCTTTCGCGTGTGCCATAAATGCATGGTGGTTTACCTGATAAAAAGTCTTCTGGTCATCAAATTTTCCAGGCGGATGCTGTGCTGTCAACCAACCAAGAGAAGTAAATATATTCTGTTCGTTTAAGGTAATCCAATATTTTACCTTGTCTCCATAATGCTCAAACAAGGTTCTCGCATATCTCACATAATCCTCTATAATATTCGGGCTTTCCCATCCACCATACAGATCCACCAGTGCCTGCGGAAGATCCCAGTGGAAAATTGTCACCATCGGCTCAATTCCATATTTCAAGCATTCATCAATAATATCCTGATAAAATGCAAGTCCTTTTTTATTGACCGTACCTCTTCCTTCCGGATAAATACGGGCCCAGGAGATAGAAAACCGGTATGTTTTTAATCCCATCTCTGCCATTAATGCAATATCCTCTTTATAGTGGTGATAATGATCTACCGCTACATCACCGGTCGTTGCTTTATATGTTTTCCCTGGGATACGTACAAATGTATCCCAGTTTGTCACACCTTTTCCATCTTCTTTCCATCCACCTTCAATCTGATAAGCCGCTGAAGCGCTTCCCCATAGAAAGTCTTTTGGAAATCTTGTCACTTTCATTTCTTCCATATCCATATTCCTTTCCTTTACTGAACTTTGATAAGGTTACTTTCTTTTGTTACTTCTCCTGTTGCTGTTTTTTCGACTATTGCATACTGATCTGTGTTTGAAACGATCACCGGCGTTGTTACATCATATCCAGCCTCTTTTATTTTTTCAATATCAAATTCGATCAACACATCACCCTTTTTCACAACATCTCCTGCTGCTTTCTTCGGTGAGAAATATTTTCCTTCCAACTTTACGGTATCGATTCCGATGTGTACCAGAAGTTCTATCCCATTCTCTCCTACAAGACCTACTGCATGTCCCGTTTCAAACATCACATCTACTTTTCCATCAAACGGCGCATAGATCACTCCCTTTTCCGGAACGATTGCCGCACCTTTTCCAAGAATTTCCTGTGCAAATGTTGCATCTGCAACTTCTGACAGTGAAATTACTTTTCCTTCTGCCGGACTTGCAATATCAATCGCATTCTCCATTACTTTTACTTCTTTTTTGCTTTCTGTTTCCAGCATGTCTAATTCATCATCATTTTCATCTACTACATCTTCAAATCCAATGATCATTGTCGCAATGAATGCAACCACTACTGTAAGGAGAATCGTAAGTGCTGCAAATAACAGACTCTGCGGTTTCCCTTTTTCTACATACTGAACGATTGTTACGATCGCAGGTGTCGCAATACCAAAACATTTCATCTGGAAAAATCCACCAAATAATCCACCTGCAGCAGCACCGATACATGCTCCTAACATCGGACGTTTCAAACGTAATGTTACACCATACAGAGCTGGCTCTGTAATTCCTGCAAATAATGCAGAAAATGCAGAAGATCCGGCAATCTGTTTAAAATCTTTGTTCTTACTCTTTACTGCTACTGCAAGCGATGCAGCACCCTGTGCCATGTTAGAGCAAAGTTCTCCGATACAGATAAAGTTTTCAAATCCTGTGGAAGCAATCATTCCCAGTTTGATTGGTGTAAATGCATGATGCATACCTGCCATAACAACGAAAGGATATACACCCGCCACAAGACCGATCGCAATAAATCCAAGTTTATCATGAATTGTATAAACAACTGTTGATAATACGTTACCACAGATTGCACCTAAAGGTCCAAGAATAATCAATGCAATAGGTGCTTCGATCAGCACTACCAACATCGGTTTTAAGAAGTTCTTGGTTACTACCGGTGTAATCTTATCTACCAGACGCTCGACATATTTCAGCGACCATACTGCCAAAATAATTGGAATAACTGAATAAGAATAGTTTGCATATGTTACAGGAATAAATTTTAGGAACTTTATCGTCTCTCCCGCATTATTCGCATTACTCATCAGTGAAATAAAGTTCGGATGTAACATGATCAATGCAATACTAGCCGCATAATACATATTTGTTCCAAACTTCTTTGATGCTGACATCGCAATCAGGACCGGCATAAAGAAGAATGCCCCATCACCCATAACGCTTAACAAATTATAGGTATTACCTTCTGTACTCAGTACACCAATCATAGGCAGAAGCGTAAGTAGCACTTTGATCATTGCTGCTCCGATAATTGCCGGAATTACCGGTGCCATAATACCTGAGATTGTATCCATTAACATTGAGAATACACTTTGTTTTTCCTGTTTTTCAGGTGCTTTTTTCGATGCTTCATTTGAAAAATTTCCAAGTTTATTCAATTCTGCAAATACATTTGCCACATCATTACCAATAATAATCTGGTACTGACCAGCTTTTTTCATCACTCCCATAACACCCTTTGTCTTTTTCACTGCTTCATCATCTACCAAGGATTCATCTTTTAATGTGAAGCGCAGTCTCGTCATACAATGTACAAGACTGATTACATTCTCTTTTCCTCCGACTCTCTGGAGAATCTTTTTTGCTGTACTTTCGTAATTCATTTTTTTACCTCCATTTATTTTTCACTTTTTATACATAACAAAGACCTGACCTAAAAGAGCATACGATTCCCGGGATCGTTGCTTTCTTTTAAGTCAGGTCTTGCTTAACTAAATAATAACAAACCTGCAATCTATTCCGATTGTTCGTCCAATATTCTTTTGATGTGTATTAATAAATATAATCTTTCATCTATTGTCAATTTGCAAGAATACTGTTTTTCAATATATTCTACAATCTTTCTGACTCCTGAATAAACATATTCATTCTGTTCAATCAATACTTTGTAAATCTCCTGCATACTATCCTGATAGATTGTATTGTCAAATACTCTAGCTGCAAAAAATTTCAAATGTGTCAGGAAACGTTCATATGATATCGACTTCTCATCAAATTCTATCTTAAAATATATTCTTACGATTTGAAGAACTGCATTGATCAGTTCCGTTATCTTATTGAAATCTACATCACTTCCATTTCCAAGTTCTGCCGAAATAATGTGCATTGCTATAAATGCGGCTTCGTCTACTCCCAGATTCTCATCGTTTTGCTCCTGTATCCATTTTACCGCCTTTAATCCGATTTCATATTCTTGTGGATAAAATTTGCGAATCTCAAGCTTCATCATATTTTTTAATGCTATATTCTCACGATATCTGTCAACTGCAGAATTAATATGATCTGTAAGCGTCATGTACAAGGAATCCCTGACTTTCAGTCCTTCTTCTCTCGCAGTCTTTACAACCCGGCTTGCAATTTCCAGATATTCTTCTGAGATTTCTTTTACTACTTCCTGTAATCTCCGGCTGTCATCGACACTTTCTAGATAATAGGTTTTATCTGCCAGTGCTTCATCCAGATTTTCACCCTTCTTTTTCTTGAACCCGATTCCAGCTCCTGTTATGATCAGTTCTCGTCCTTCCTGATCAATACTAACAACTGCATTTGTATTCAATACTCTGACTATTTTCACGGTTACCCTCACCTTTAAACAAACTTTAATAACTATTCCATTAATAATGTAATAAGCTATTTCTACGTAACATCCATCACCTGCCGATATCTACTGAGATCAAACGCATTAAAGTATAAAAAAGACTGCTCATAATACAAAATCCCCTTGTATAATAAACAGTCTTGCTTACCATTACGTAATAACAAATGTTTTATTATACTACCATTATTACCTGTTTTTGTCTATACCCTTTTTATTTTTTCATCATAACACATAAATCTCCTTCTTATTTTTTGTGCATTTTCACATCTCTGTAAGTCATATTTATAAATGCATATTCCTCATTCACCGCTTTTGAAGCCGGGAAGACCTATCATTACGGCGTGTATGTGACTGCCTATACTGCCAACATTTCCTCCAATGCCAAGCTGATTATCAACGGCCAAGAGGTGAGTTACACACGCATAGGCAGCGACGGTGAAACGCAGAGCTTTTGGGTCGAGACAAATCTCACTATGATGCCGCAGGCAGGCGGCACGACTCCTGCCGAGAAGTACACCGTTACTTACACTGACGGTGTGGATGGCGAAGAAATCTTCAAGGATCAGACTTATACCGTGGAAGCCGGCAAGGCAACCCCTGCATTCAACGGCACACCAACCCGCAAGGGCTATACCTTTACCGGCTGGAAGCCTGCGGTTGCAGCCATAGTGACAGGCAATGCCTCCTATGAAGCAACCTGGAAGACTGGCTCTGCGACGACAACACCAAAGGATGATAAGTCGAACACAGGCGAAACAACAAGCCCGAAGACAGGAGATACTGGCAATGGAAAAAATTCTACTACGCTGGCAGAAAATAAATCGGATACAGTGACAACTCCGAAAACTGGTGATACCAGCAATATAGTTCTTTGGATTGTATTGCTGTTCGTCAGCAGTGGAGCATTGGTTGGTGCAGTGGTGATTGTCAAGAAGAAAAAATACAACAGATTCACACAATGCGTATCAAATTTAAAATATGCTACAGATTTACCTGAATTAACGAATGATTTTAAAAGACTAAAATCATTGATAAAATAATTGCTACATAACGTTTAACCTTTTTCATGATTTTCCCCCTTTCTTGAGGAATTAAGATTTATAGATGCTTTTAAAAGAATGCGCATGCTTTTGTGTATTTAATATATATCACACTTTTCGAAAATAAAAGACTTGTTTTAAATTATTCTTTATAGTATTCTGAAAATAATGAGGATTCTTTTGATTTCACTGTTTGTTTTTGAGATTCTCTAACAAACTTTTTACCATCATGTGAACAGTTTTGGTACAGTCCAATACAATGAAATATAACAAATTATGAAACAGTTAATTTCTAAAAACCTGTAGTTTCGAGCTTTACAACACTTTTTAGGTCAGTTTACAAGGAACTACACGCAGACCGTGAAACGGGCTGCTGACAACAAACGGCGCTATGCTCCCGGCTGGGTGCATAGCACCTGTTTGTTGCGGGGGTTTCCAAAGGGGGCAGCGCCCCATTTGGCACACGACTTTGCGGAGCAAAGTGTAGTGTGTTATACGCTCTGTCGGCGTTGCCCTGAAAATACCGTTGCCGCCGGGGAGGGCAAGGGCATTTGACGCGGCAGGAAAGCAGGGCTTTGTTTGGGGCTGGTAAGCCGGAAACAAAGGGCTGATTTCAGCAGCAGACAGGGCGTATTATGAAAGCCCCCGTCCCTCGTCCTCCGCCCCCGGCCTATGGGACAAAAAGTCCCAAAGCTCTGGACACCGTGACCAGATGTGTGGCCACACTCCGGGAAAAGTAGCAGGACGGCAGGAAACCGTCAAGGCTGAAATGAATGGGCTGACGCCCGGCCTTGACCGTTCCCCGCCGCCCCGCTGGATGGGTGGACAAGGTGGCCAATCCCTAAAAGTGTTTGGCCGCACTCGTTCATTTTGGGGCCTTTCTTCTCCCAAAATTGAAATGGGCGGGAAAGCCCTAAAATGGCTTTCCCGCCTTGATTACCCATTAGCAAAGACGGGCGAGACTGTCAACGGCGGCGCTGAAAGCGCCGTTCATCTTGACCGTTGACTGGCTCGCCTGGCTTTGCTACTGCCCGTAAGAGATGGAAAAACAAGATGGAAAACAAGGTTAAAAATGGTTGACAAGTCTATCGGATGTGTGTTATACTGTGCGACAGTTTGAGATTGGAAGGAGGCTTACGTGTGTTAATTTGTGTACGCTAATAAGCAATAAAAAGTAGAAGTACCTTTCCACATGATGGTGGGCTTTTTTTGCGTGCGTATGCAAAGGAACACGTAGGTTTGACACGAGCAGTCTTTGAACTGTATCGTGGTGTTTTTTCGTGCTTTGTTGTTATGCAGGCGTCTGCCCTCTCTGTGGGACAACGCCTGCTTTTTATTGCAGAAACAAAGGAACAATGCAATAAAAAAGGAGGTTCGCATTATGACCCAAAACAACAATTCATGGAGAAAAACTTATTTTACACTTCTTGCCGGACAAGCAATATCCTTTATTAGCAGCGGTATTTTGCAAATGGCCATTATCTTTTATTTGGTTGCGAAAACTAATTCTGCAATCATATTGACGGCGGCAACACTGATTGGATTTTTGCCGCAAGCCTGTTTAGGCCCGTTTGCAGGTGCTTTTGTTGACCGGCACAGCCGTAAAAGCGTAATGATTGGTGCGGATTTGATAATTGCCGCCGCTGGCGGTATTCTGGCGCTGGTGGCGTTTTACATGGAATTGCCCGTATGGTCTATTATGGTTGTCCTGTTAATCCGAAGTGCGGGAACTGCTTTTCATTCTCCAGCATTCAGCGCAGCAACACCTATGATTGTGCCAAAAGAGGAACTTACAAAATGCGCTGGTTACACGCAGACCATGCAAGCAGTAAGTGCGATTATCAGTCCAGCTGCCGCAGCGTTTTTATATGCTGTTTGGCCTCTTAATGCAATTATATTGTTAGATATTGTGGGTGCAATCCTTGCCTGTGTGACTGTTGCGATTTCGTCCATACCAACGCCTGAACTATGTCCAGAAACGAAAAGACAACAGTTTTTACAGGATATGAAAGAGGGGTATGTGGTATTAAAGCAAAACAGGGGCCTCTTTGCTCTGCTCTGGATTGGTGTAATTTATATGTTCTTTTATATGCCAATCAGTACGCTTTTTCCTCTCATCTGTATGTCATACTTCAAAGGAACACCGGCCCATGCCTCTGCCGCTGAAATTGCTTTTGCGGTTGGTATGCTGCTTGGCGGAGTCATTCTGAGCATTTGGGGCGGTTTTAAGAAACGGCGGTACACCATCGGTCTTTCCGTTCTCCTGATGGGCGTTAGCAATATGCTCTCCGGGCTTTTGCCGCCAGACGCATTTCTTGTCTTTGTTGTGTGCTGTACTGTTATGGGAATTTCCGCTCCATTTTACGGTGTGCAAAATGCGATTTTTCAAGAAACGGTCAAACCAGAATATCTGGGGAGAGTTTTTTCTCTACTGACAAGCGCCGCTTCCCTCGCCATGCCGTTTGGCCTTGTCATTTCCGGGCCTCTGGCGGAGCGGCTGGGAGTTGAGAAATGGTTTGTCATTTGCGGAATTGGCATTATCATCGTTGCGCTTGCCGTATTTTTACTACCCGGTTTGAGAGAGATTGACAATACGCAATAATCAACTGCACCTTTTTCTATTACTAAACAAAATGCCTGGATGGTGGTTCTGAAAAACCAGAACCGCCGTTCAGGCATTTTTTATCTTCGTCCTCTCTGCGGTTTTGGATTCTTCAGCAAGTCGGATTTTTCCGCAATCTTTTTCAGCCACTTCCGTTCTTCTACTGACAGCTTCCTAAAATTCAGCTTGAGCCGTTTGCAGATAAACGCCAAGTACGCTTGTTCCGTGTCGCTGTCCTGGCTGACGATTTCACCAGCAGTTTCCAGCATTTCTTTTAGCGGGTTATCCTCTGGGACGCTGAAAAAATCGTCCTTGTGTGTTTCCCGCAGAGCAAGGGCAATCCCGTTTATGTCCCGTTGTATCACATAGCGGCAAAACTCGTCCTCATCAATATGGGCGGTGATAAGCTGTCTTAACTGCGTATCACTCATGCCAGGATTATGCTTTTTTATAACAGTTGCGCTCATCGTGTCCACTATGGCGTTTGCACCCTGCGCCTGTTTCAGTGCCGTTCCGTTCACATAGATTTCAAGGTCAGCCATCAGCCGGGGGAAATCCGGGTGCGCCGCCAGCTCACACAGCAGGGTATTGTCTATCCTCCCGCTTTTCAGCAGGTCAATCATTTCATCACTCAAACGCAGGTCTGCAAGATCGGCGTTTGGGTGATTTTTCATTTCAGACAGCCCCAGCAGATAATCAGCGGTCACACCGTAAAACTTCGCCAGCCGGATAAGGGCATAGTGGCTGATGTCCTTGAAGTCTTCCGTTTCGTAACTGCCCAGCGCAGACTTGGAAAGCCCGGTCTGCTCCGCAAGCTGCCCCAGCGTCAAGCCACGCTCCACACGTAGGTCTTTTAATCGCTCTTGTATGGATAAAGACATATTCACCCTCCTTGCTAGCTCAACGAAAGAGAAGCCGTTATGCTATGTACTATGCTCATAGCATAACGGCATAGGCATTTACAGTTTTATTTTACCATTTGCTACATCTTCACGAAATTTATCAACAAGCTTCGCTGTCAGCTTGGATTTACCGTAGTGTTCAAGTACAAAAGTACGATAACTTTTTCCATCTACAAGCACATCACTTTTTCTGGTCAACAACCAATTTCCGTTACCTCCTCCCTGTTCTCTAATATTCCAGTCTTTCCCATATCTTTTATAGATTTCATCTTTTTTACCTTGAACAGACATTGATTCGCTTGGAATATAAACAATTTGCATAATAGCTCCTCCTTTATTTTGTGCAAGAAGACCAGAAACCTGAATTTGTCTTTTATCTTTTTTTGATTATATCACAAATCCGAGAGCGTGGAAATAGGGAGTTTTTCAGGCTGATTTCCTACCTCTTGGATATACGGCACAGGCGGTCAAAAAGGTGTAGACTTGGGATAGTTCATCGATGGACAAGCACCTTGGAAACAGAACACGCCAAAGAAAACGGAGGGACGCATGAGCAAAAGACCCTATCAACACCTGCCGCCGCTGGAACACAGGCCGGACGGCTCCCCCTACCGCATAACCCCGCCCCAGAAGAGACGAGCCAGCGGCCTGATACGCCGGGAGTGCTGCAACTGCGAGGACGGAAACTGCCTTGCGCTGGACGATGGCGACACCTGCGCCTGTCCGCAGATGATTTCGTTCTCCGTCTGCTGCAAGTGGTTCCGCTGGGCGGTCTTGCCGCTGGACAGGACGCTGGAAGCGGAGATTTACCGGGACAGGGACTTGAAACGCTGTGCGGAGTGCGGCGGTGTGTTCGTCCCGAAGTCCAACCGGGGCAAATACTGCCCGGACTGCGCCGCCAGAGTTCACAGGCGGCAGAAAACAGAAAGTGAACGGAAAAGGAGGTCTGCTGTGGACAGTTAAGAGCGGGAAAAGCCTTGATTTGCAAGGCTCCGCAAGCCCTCAACCGGGGCGGCTGGTATCATTTATCATTCGCCCCGGAAAACGGGCCTCTAACCGTCCACAAAACACGCTATGACAAACACGATTTATATTCACCAGCCGGAAAAGGCGTTCAGTTTCACCCGGCTCCCCAATTTCCTTTTTGAAGCACCCACATTCCAGCCCTTGAGCAACGAAGCGAAGGTGCTGTATGCCTTTGTCCTGCGCCGGGCGGAGTTGTCCCGGAAGAACGGCTGGGCGGACGAGTACGGGCGGGTCTACCTGTACTACCCCATCTGCGAGGTGGTCGCTTTGCTCCGCTGCGGGCGGCAGAAAGCGGTCAACACCCTGCGGGAGTTGCAGTATGCGGGGCTGGTGGAAATCCAGAAACAGGGCTGTGGAAAACCCAACCGCATTTACCCGAAATCCTATGAAGCGGTTCCAAACACCGACTTCAAGAAATCCGGTTATGGTACGCCGGAGGGCTGAAAACCGTACTTGGCGAGTACGAAAATCAATCCTCTTGAAGTACGGAAATCTGACGGTATATAGAAATACAGAGATTAAAACCATCTATTTACATTCATTCCATTCCAATCCTATCAGAGATATTTTCGGCGGGAAAACCCGCCGGAAAGGAATGGAATGGGGAAAGGAGTTCAATGGCACAACACGCAATTTTGCGATTTGAGAAGCACAAGGGCCACCCGGCGGGGCCGCTGGAAGCCCACCATGAACGGAAAAAGGAGCAGTACGCCAGCAACCCGGACATTGACACCAGCCGGAGCAAGTACAATTTCCACATCGTCAAGCCGGATGGCCGCTACTACCATTTCATTCAGAGCCGCATCGAGCAGGCCAGATGCCGCACCCGCAAGGACAGCACTCGGTTTGTGGACACGCTGATTACCGCCAGCCCGGAGTTTTTCAAGGGCAAGTCCCCAAAGGAGATAGCGGCCTACTTCCAGAGGGCGGCGGACTTCCTCATTGACCGGGTGGGCCGGGAGAACATCGTTTCGGCTATGGTACACATGGATGAAAAAACGCCCCATCTGCACTTGGTCTTTGTGCCGCTGACAAAGGACAACCGCCTGTGCGCCAAAGAAATTATCGGCAACCGGGCCAATCTGACGAAGTGGCAGGACGATTTTCACGCCTGTATGGTGGAGCAGTACCCCGACCTGGAGCGTGGGGAAAGCGCCAGCAAGACGGGCCGGAAGCATATCCCCACCCGGCTGTTCAAACAGGCGGTCAACCTCTCCAAACAGGCGAGGGCCATTGAAGCGGTTCTCTCCGGCATTACCCCGCTGAACGCCGGAAAGAAGAAAGAGGAAGCCCTCTCCATGCTGAAAAAGTGGTTTCCGCAGATGGAGAACTTCTCCGGGCAACTGAAAAAATACAAGGTCACAATCAATGACTTGTTAGCGGAAAATGAAAAGCTGGAAGTCAGGGCAAAGGCCAGCGAAAAAGGCAAGATGAATGACACGATGGAACGGGCGAAGTTAAAAAGCGAACTGGACGATATGCGGCGGCTGGTTGACCGTATCCCGCCGGAGATTTTAGCGGAACTGAAACGGCAACAGCGGCAGCATGGAAAGGAAAGGTGATCTTATAAGTAATATCAGATACAAAAAGGAAATCGAAATCGTGACTTTTCAGGGAAAGGAAATCACACTGGAAAATCTCTCCCCGGTGTTCACGCCGGAACAGGAAGCAGCCAAACGCCGGGAACTGGAACAGCAGCTTTATGAGGTGTTCCGCAAGTACGCCGACAAGCGGGAGAGTGAGGAAGCCGGGACATAAGGTTTTCCAAACCCATCATTGATTTGCGGGGCTGCTGGCGGTATAATAGAACTGTCAGCAGCTCCGTTTCTTTTTTAAGAAAAGGAGCGACAATATGAACAATCGGATAGACGCAATCTATGCAAGACAATCGGTAGACAAAAAGGACAGCATTTCCATTGAAAGCCAGATTGAATTTTGCAAATACGAGTTGAAAGGCGGTAACTGCAAGGAATACACAGACAAAGGGTACAGCGGCAAGAACACAGACCGTCCGAAGTTTCAAGAACTGGTGCGGGACATCAAGCGGGGCTTGATTGCAAAGGTCGTGGTTTACAAGCTCGACCGTATCAGCCGTTCCATTCTGGACTTTGCCAACATGATGGAGCTGTTCCAGCAGTACAATGTGGAGTTTGTGTCCTCTACGGAAAAGTTTGATACCTCCACGCCGATGGGACGGGCCATGCTGAATATCTGTATCGTGTTCGCCCAGCTTGAACGGGAAACGATACAGAAGCGGGTAACGGACGCTTACTACTCCCGCAGTCAGCGGGGCTTTAAGATGGGCGGGAAAGCCCCTTACGGCTTCCATACGGAGCCTATCAAGATGGACGGTATCAACACAAAGAAGCTGGTGGTAAACCCGGAGGAAGCGGCCAATATCCGGCTGATGTTTGAGATGTACGCCCAGCCCACAACTTCCTACGGGGACATTACCCGGTACTTTGCCGAACAGGGGATTTTGTTCCATGGCAAAGAGCTGATACGCCCCACGCTGGCGCAGATGTTACGCAATCCTGTCTATGTGCAGGCAGACCTTGATGTGTACGAATTTTTCAAAAGTCAAGGTACAGTCATTGTCAATGACGTTGCCGATTTTACGGGCATGAACGGCTGCTATCTGTATCAAGGGCGAGATGTAAAGGCCAGCAAGAAAAACGACTTAAAAGACCAAATGCTGGTACTGGCTCCCCATGAGGGTATCGTCCCCTCCGACACCTGGCTGACCTGCCGCAAGAAGCTGATGAACAACATGAAAATCCAGTCTGCCCGGAAAGCCACCCACACATGGCTGGCAGGAAAAATCAAGTGCGGGAATTGCGGGTATGCTCTTATGAGTATCTACAATCCCTCCGGCAAACAGTATCTCCGCTGCACGAAACGGCTGGACAATAAAAGCTGTCCTGGCTGTGGGAAAATCATCACTTCGGAACTGGAAGCGGTTGTTTATCAGCAGATGGTAAAGAAGCTGGCAAGCTACAAGACGCTGACAGGAAAAAAGAAAGCGGCAAAGGCAAACCCGAAAATCACCGCCCTGCAAGTGGAACTTGCCCATGTAGACAGCGAGATTGAAAAGCTGGTGGACAGTCTGACGGGGGCAAACAATGTCCTGTTCTCCTATGTGAATGTGAAGATAGCGGAACTGGACGGGCGCAAGCAGGAACTTCTGGCAAGGATAGCGGAGTTGACTGTGGAGGCCATCAGCCCGGAACAGGTCAGCCAGATTTCCGGCTACCTCGATACCTGGGAGAATGTATCTTTTGATGACAAGCGGCGTGTGGTGGATTTGATGATCACCACCATAGCCGCCACAAGCGACAGCTTGAACATCACATGGAAAATCTGACTGGCGGCACCCCTCCCGTCAGATACCTACCCTGTGTAGTCCCTTGTAAACTGTACTTTAACACGATATAAACCAGTCCGACAATTTCCATCATAGAAAAGTAATCAATAATTCAATTTTTAAACACAGGAAGACTAAAACATCTCCCTGTGTTTTTACTAACAGCCCCTATTTTCCAGCCAATCTTTCATGTAACATCGGATTCCGATATAGACCACATGCGCAAGAAGTAACGGTACAATGAGGTTTAGTGGAATGACAGATTTTATCCATTCTCCAAAGTAGATTGCGATAGCCGTACTCATTATTGCCACCATGATACTGATGATATCCCAGCAATATTTCCGATATATTGTCCCTATATAGCGTCCTGTTACAGCCAACAGCGCCCCTGTTCCGGCCAAAAGACAGATAAAAACAAGTCCTGCCATTATCCAATAAACAGTTTCGGCAAAGGGACTGACTATGATGTCACTCCCTTTGCGCCCTGCATAATCAGCCCATTGCAAAAACTGCTTTCCTACAAACCAGATTCCTTTCCCTAGTGTATAGAAAAACACTTTGCAATCTGATAAGAATACCGAAGACAATATCGCCGTAAATAAGGTCGTTGTAGCGGCGTACCATCCCAGCAAATAAGCGGCAGCCCTATAATGGGCTGTCTTCCTTTCCTGTCTGGCCAGTGCCTGCTTCTGCATCCGTTCGGCTTGCCGTTCCTTATCTTGATAGGCCTCTAGGATGCTCTCGGTTCTCTGAGCTCTCTCTCTTTCGCTCTTCAGAAATCCGTTTACTCTCTGTAAGTCGTTCTCTAACGCTTGAAGTTTCCCGGAATTGTTCTCTTTGTTCAAACGCTCGTTCAAGCTCTGCAATTCTTCGTTCTGCGCTTTCAGCTCTTCGAGCACCCTGTCTTTCTGCTCTAGTTCCTCCTGCATCTGTTCGGTCAGCAGCAGAAGCCGTTCCAGACGCTCTACGTTCTGTGAGCTTACGGATTCGTTCATCTATCTCCCTCGCTTTCCTTATCCGTTGTTCCATTCCAGCAATGTCCTGTTCTGTCTCTGCAATAAGCTGTTCTCGGTGTTCAGCTTCTGCGCTAATTCTTGCCATTGCTGATTTTCGTTTTCCAGTTCTTCGATTCGTTGTTTCTGTTCTTCCATCAGGGAAAGCAGTTCTTCGGTATCCGGCAAGATTTTCAGCAGCCCGGATAACTCTCTGTTTAAGTCCTGTAATCTCCGGTTCTGCTCCTGAAAGGAAAGAAGTTGCCCGTCCCGTTCCTCCATCTCCTTTACCATCTCTGCCATAAGTCCCTGCTGTTCCTCGATTTGCCGGATCATCGCCTCCATCATGGGAAGAACCTCTTTGCTTTCTTCTAAGGTCACTCAATCGCTCCTTCCATTGTGTCAATGCGCCGGATACTTTTTCAAAAGTAGTCAATACCTTCTTTAGTAGCGCATTTTGATTTTTTATGCTTTGATTTTCCTGTATCCTCCAGGACCCTTTGCTTACCTGTCCTGCCTGAAACTTCTCGTCTATTCTCCGTGCGTCTGCGCCTTCATGGATGGTCGGAATCTCTATTTTCCCCTGTCTTGCGTAAGAGCGATGGTCAACCTGCTTTTCTTTCGATAGATGTTGATTGCATACTTTCGCCCACTCGCTTCGCCAGCGTTCGCAGTTCTTGGGATTGCTCCATCCTGTGGCGTCAGTCACAGTCCGCCTCCATTGCTTACGGTTCCTGGCTCCGACTTTCTGGACACCATTTTCGTCCAGTACAGGAATCCGGATTCCATGACGGTCGGGATTCTTTTTATCCTGCCACCAGTTCGGATGCGATTCATCAATTACAATCTCTCCGTTTTCATCCCGGACAAACTCCCAGTCCTTGACTTCTTTATTTCCCCAGGAATGATCCGGATTGAATGGACGCATAGTCAGAAGCAGGTGTACATGAGGGTTTCCGTCTCCCTTGTCGTGAATGCTCCAATCAGCGCACATGCCCATGTCCACAAAGGTTTTCTGGATATAGTCTGTCGTATAGGCTATCTGTTCCTGACGGCTCCATTCCCTTGGCAGGGAAAATTCAAAGGAACGTCCGAGCTGTGCGTCGGAGCTTTTCTCTGCTTTCAAAACTTCATTCCATAGACGCTGTTTCTGAAACGTGGTTTTAAACTTTACCAAGGCTGCTTTTTTATCTGTCGCCCTTTGGTAACGGATAGATTTCTGAAAGCGTCTTATATTTTCTTCTGGGACATGCAGCCATTCTGACGGGGCGTTTTTGCACATCATCAGGCTGGTATATACCACTTCTTTTTTGGAAGTGTAGTAGCTGATTCTCCCGGTCTCTTCGTTCTTCATTACGTCACCATTCAGATAGGCCGAAGCGGATATGATAGACTTGCCCTTGCTGCGTCCCACAATCTTTACTGTATAGTGAAATATCGCTATCGGATGTTTCCCCCTTTCTGCCGTGTCCGGCATGGATTTCCGGCGGCTGTAACTTTCCATAAAAGAGACTTATATACGCCGGAACGCCCTCTGCGTAAGAGTGCCCTGCGCATAGCAGCCTGCATGGAATGCCCGCCGACGGAACGCGCCCGGCCAGCGAAGCGCAGACCGGCTGCCACTTGTGGCAGACTTATAAGGACGACCTCTGGTTGTCCATAAGTGCGCCCTTCACGGAAAATCAATGAAGGGAATGAGAACCCCATCCCCTCCGCTTTTACACACTATCCGAAGCGCTTGCAGAACCTTTTCCCATTGCCCTTGAGAAATAGTTCCCGCTCGCTTCCTGCTTTTTTAAGAAGCCAATCAGCTTCGGAATATCCTCTTCTTCAATGGGAACACCCAGCACGGATTCCACTGCGCCACCTATCTGGCAGAGCCTGTGTGTCCGCTTCCGGTTCTCGACTTCCTTCTGTCGTTTCTTCAATTCCCGTTTCTGTGCTGCGTACCGCCTGGCCTTTGCAAGACTTTCCTGTTCCCGTTTTTCCATTTCCAGCATACGCTCTTCAAAACTCTTTGTTGATTTCGCCATCTTCATTTCCTCCTTTGTTCCAAACGTAAGTTCCGACTGTCTATCAGGAGAAATTCATGCTATAATCTGCTTGCGTGTAGGTATATCATGACTTTGTTCTGATAGAACCTTGGGCGGTTTCTCTAGGAGCCGCCCTTTTCATTTGTCGCAGTCCGGGTGACTGCTTTCACATTTCCCCTCTCCCTCAAATCTCTTCCCTCATTGGCTTCCATGAAGAGTTCCAGCATATCCGTTTTAATCAGGACTTTCCGTCCTACCTTCAAGACCGGAAGTTTCTTCCATTCCACCAGCTTCCGCAGGGTATTCCTGCCGATTCCGGTGTAGACCGCAGCCTCTTCGATTGACAGGGCGATTTTTCTTTGTGTCATTTAACCTCCTCCCTTCTGATTGCATTATGCAATTTAATCTGTGCTGATAGTATAACGGTTTTATATTGTCTTGTCAAGCATTACGAAATTATAAATATTTTTATATAGTTGCATATTGCAATTTCAGAGCAGACATGTTATAATTCATTCATACCGAACAAGGAGGCAATCAGCATGAAAGACAAAGAATTACGCAAGCTGATAGGCAGCAGAGCAAAACAGCGCCGTCTGGAATTGAATCTGACCCAGCCTTATGTGGCGGATAAAATGGGAGTAACTGCTTCCACGATTCTGCGCTATGAGAATGGTTCGATTGACAATACGAAGAAGATGGTGCTGGAAGGTCTATCGGAAGCGCTCCACGTATCTGTGGAATGGCTGAAGGGGGAAACGGACGAATTGCAGACGGATATTACGGATAAAAGAGAACTGCAGATCCGTGATGCAATGGAAGCGATTTTATCAAAGATTCCAACCGGCTTGACCAAAGACGAGGACGCATTTTCCAAGGATTTTCTGCTATTGATGTTGCAGGAGTACAATTCGTTTCTGGACTCTTTTCAATTCGCCTGCCAGAACTACAAGGGAGATACGGACAAATCCGACATGGCCGCAGCCATCGGCTTTGAATCGAAACAGGAATATAATGAAATCATGTTTCTGCGGGAGATTACCCACACTGTAAACGCCCTGAATGATATGGCGGACATTGTAAGGCTCTATTCCAAAAGACCGAAAACAGCAACTCAAAGACTTGCGAATCTTTTAGACGAGAATTCCGATTCGGTATAGTAGGACAAGAGGGAGTGTGATATACTTACACGCAAGAAGCATTTCATCAGTTCCGATTGTCTGATATCGAAAGGAGATTTACGATTATGGCAAAAGGATCTGTAAGAAAGAAAGGCAAGAAATGGTATTATCGATTCTATGTGGAAGACGCAAGCGGAAATCTGGTTCAGAAAGAATATGCCGGAACCGAAAGTAAAAGTGAAACAGAAAAACTGCTTCGGAAGGCGATGGACGACTATGACAATAAAAAATTCATCGCAAAGCCTGAACACCTGACTGTTGCGCAACTGCTGGATATCTGGGCGGAAGAGGAATTAAAGACAGGGTCCCTCAGTAACGGAACCGTAGAAAACTATCTGGGTGCAATACGGCAGATTAAGAAACATCCCCTTGCTGACCGCAAGCTAAAGACCGTTACCGCAGACCACTTACAGGCTTACCTTGACCTGCTTACCTTCGGAGGTGAGTTTCCGGATGGAAAAGTGAGAAATGGCTACAGCAAGGACTATATCCACTCTTTTTCTGCGGTATTACAGCAGTCCTTTCGCTTTGCAGTATTTCCAAAACAGTATATCAGTTTTAACCCGATGCAGTACATCAAATTGAAAACGCAGACCGAGGAAGTGGATCTGTTTTCCGATGATGAAATAGAAGAAGGCATTAAGCCTATCTCCCATGAGGACTATGAAAGACTGATTGCATATCTGGAAAAGAAAAATCCTCCTGCGATTCTGCCGATTGAGATCGCTTACTATGCGGGACTTCGTATCGGAGAAACCTGCGCACTGACATGGCAGGATATCAATTTGAAAGAACAATATCTGATTATCAAGCGCAGTATTCGCTATGATGATGCCAAACACAAATATATCATCGGGCCTACCAAGCGAAAGAAAGTCAGGATTGTAGATTTCGGGGATCGGTTGACGGAGATACTGAAAACAGCAAAGAAAGAACAGCTAAAGGGACGGCTGCAATATGGCGAGCTTTACCATTGCAATTACTACAGGGAAGTAAAAGACAAAAACAGGACGTATTATGAATACTACAACCTGGGTGTGACAGAAGAAGTCCCAGCAGATTACAAAGAGCTTTCCTTCGTCTGCTTAAGGCCGGATGGCTGTCTGGAACTGCCAACCACCTTGGGTACAGTATGCCGGTCAGTTTCCCAAAAACTGGATGGGTTTGAAGATTTCCATTTTCACCAGTTACGACATACCTATACCAGTAACCTGCTTGCAAACGGAGCGGCACCGAAAGACGTACAGGAACTGTTAGGACATTCAGACGTCCGCACCACGATGAATACCTACGCCCACTCAACCAGAAAGGCTAAACAGGCTTCCGCAAGGATTCTGGATAAAGTGGCGTGCAATGCCTAAAGAAAAATTTTCCCTTATTTCCCTTGCGATTTCCGCATAAGGGCAAAAATAAGGGAAAATACATATCATTTCACAGGTAAATAGGCTGGAAAGCCTTTAAAATAGGGGAAAGTTATAGAAATAATTCTATAAACTTGAATTTATGAAAGAATTGAAGAAGATGGCAGATAATCGCGGCGGTTTGTGTCATACTCATCTTCATCCAAGACCAGATGAGATCAAAAAGTGTGGAGAGCTGTATAATTGCAGACCTCATCAGTGGTTGGAGAAAATCGGCTGGATCGATAAAAATGTATCTTTTGCCCATATCAGCCGTCATAATGCAGAAGAACTGGATATTGTAGCGAGAAACGGCGCGTCTGTGACCCAGTCGCCGTCCTGTCATATGAGACTGGGATACCCGATTGCTCCGGCACTGGAAGCGAGAGACCGGGGGATTCCCGTAAGTATCGGTGTAGACGGCGGAGCCAGCAACGACAGCGGAGATATGCTGGGAGAGCTGAGAACCATGCTTTATGTTCACCGGATTGACGGCGGACATCCAGGCTATGGACCGGAGCGGTGGATCAATGCAAAAGAAGTATTTGAGATGGCAACGGTAAACGGTGCAAAATGTCTGAACAGGGATGACATTGGTATGCTGAAAGAGGGAATGGCAGCCGATCTTGTACTGTTTTCCATGATACAGCCGGGGTATGCCGGAGCATTGACAGATCCAAGGGGAGCACTGCTGTACTGTGGAAATAATCATCTGGCAGACACAACCATCGTGAATGGAAATGTGTTAATCGAGAATGGCATATTCTTGGCAGGAGATTTAAATCAGATTGTAGAGGATGCCAATCGTTCAACAGCAAGGATATTAAAGCTTGTGAAGGATAAGACAGGCATTGACTATCGTATGGAGGCGTAGGCATCATGGAGACAGGCAGAAACAGAACAGAGACAGTGCGGTTTCCTAAGCGGATTGGTATGATCGTTCCTTCCTCTAATACTGTAGTAGAACCAATATGCAGCCGTATTTTTTTCGGTATGGAGGATGTAGTTACCGTTCATTATTCCAGACTGGAGGTCGTAAATGTTTCTCTGGATGATAACTCTACCAGACAATTTGCTGTGGATACGATGCTTCGGGCAGCCGATCAGCTTGCTCAGGCCAAGGTAGATGCGATTATCTGGAACGGAACGGCAGGAAGCTGGCTGGGAATTGAGCGTGACAGAGAGATGTGCCAGAAGATTGAAGAAAAAACCAAGATTCCCATGAGCACAGCGTCTTTGGGGCTGGTAGGAAGTTATCAGGATTTTGATATAAAGCGTCTGCATCTTGTGACACCTTATATTAAAGAAATGAATGACGCAATTATTCGGGAGTATGAGAAGCTGGGGCTTACAGCAGCAGGAGTGACCGGCCTTGGAATCACGGAAAATACAGAGATAGGCAGTGTCACGAAGGAACAGCTGGAGACCCTGTGCTGCAGCACAGGCGCAGGCCATGGCGAGGGGATTGCAGTTGTCTGTACGAACCTGGCTGCTGCCTGGAGAGCGGACTTGATCGAAAAACGGTCAGGAGCGGTTGTGTTTGATTCCGTAACCGCAGCTGTTCGGGAGGCATTGAAGTTGTGTGGGTTAGAAAAATTGTCCTTCCAGGGATGGGGAAAGCTGCTGGACGTATAAGCTAAGATGGAGGAAACAACTATGGCATTAAATATGGAAACAAATTATTGTGGATTCCGCTGTGAAAATCCATTCATTCTGGCTTCTTCTCCCGTTAGTGCGACAGGAGAGATGATCTGCAGAGCATTTGAAGAAGGATGGGCTGGAGCAGTTACAAAAAGCATCTCTTTTCTTCAGGATGAGTTGAATTTAAGCTTGTCTCCCAGAATGCTTCCTATTTCTGCTTCCGGAGCAAAAGGCGTTACCGGCATGGGGAATATCGACTTTGTTATGGACAAGTGTGTAGACGCAGCATTTGCAGACTTTGCGAAAGTGAAGGAACGGTATCCGGAAAAGATGCTGATTATCAGTGTAAAGGCTCAATATGTAGAAGCGGATTGGAAAACGCTGGCCAGAAAGGCCCAGAATGCCGGAGCAGATGCGTTGGAGCTTTGTCTGTCCTGTATTGACAGCGAAGCAGGCGTGATGATCTGCCAGGAGAAAGAGCTGATGCAGCAGGTAATTCGCTGGGTAAAAGAAGAAGTTCAGATCCCGGTGATAGCCAAACTGTCAATTCATGTCAATGATATTGGAAAAATGGCTCTGTATGCGGCTGAAGCCGGAGCAGATGCAGTGACCGGAATCAATTCTATTCATGGAATCGGTCCTCTGAATCCGGAACGTATGGTACATATTCCGGATATAATAGGACAAAGTGCACCCATGGGATTGTCTGGAGCGTTCATTAAACCTATGGCTCAGCATTGTATTTATAAAATGGCTCTTGCTGCAAAAGAAAAGCCGTTTGGTATTTCAGCAGTTGGAGGAATCACAGATGGAAAGGATGCATTAGAGTATCTGTGTCTGGGCGCTGACACACTGCAGAGCGCAACAGCAGTTATGTATAAAGGCTATGGCATAATCAGGCAGATGATTTCTTATCTGGAAAAATTTATGATGGAAAAAGGATATCAGTCTCTGGATGAGTTCCGTGGATATTCTTTGAATCACATGGCTTCTGCGGCAAGAAATCTGTCTTTAAAGCAGCAGCTGGCAGCTTTAGTGGATCCAGATAAATGTATTGGGTGCGGGAAATGTGCTGTCTCCTGCAGTGACGGCGGAAAGCAGGCAATTCAGCTGGAGACCAGTCCAAGAAAAGCTTTGGTCTGCACGGAGAAATGTACGGGATGCGGACTTTGCCAAATCGTGTGTCCTACAGGTGCGATTCAGATGGTACCCACAGAGCGATAAGTGAAGGAAAAAGGAGAAAAATGGAATGAGGAAATTCAAGCGAATATTCTTGATCGTTATGGATTCTTTTGGTGCGGGAAATGCTCATGACGCAAAAGCATATGGAGATGAAGGCGCCGATACTATGGGACATATTGCAGAATATGTGGGCCAGTGGAACATTCCAAACCTTCAGAAGCTGGGACTTGCTAATCTCCATCCGCTGAAAGGAGTAGAGCCGGCTGTAAAACCGTTAGGCTACTACGCCTTGCTGAATGAAAAAAGCCGTGGAAAGGACACCATGACCGGACATTGGGAGATGATGGGAATTCAGACTGCAAAACCGTTTGTCACATTTTCAGAGACAGGGTTTCCAGAGGAACTGGTTAAAGAATTAGAACAGCGTACCGGTCATAAAGTGATTGGAAATAAGAATTCCAGTGGAACAGAGATTCTGGATGAACTGGCAGAAGAAGAGATTGCTACCGGTCATATGATCGTATATACTTCAGCTGATTCTGTGCTTCAGATTTGCGGAAATGAAGAAACATTTGATCTGGAAGAACTTTACCGCTGCTGTGAAATTGCCAGAGAAATTACACTTAAAGATGAGTGGAAGGTGGGCCGTGTGATAGCCAGGCCTTATGTGGGAAAGAAACGCGGAGAATTTAAGCGTACCAGTAATCGAAAGGATTATGCTTTAAAGCCTTCCGGAAAAACAGCTTTGGACGCATTGAAGGAGAATGGTCTGTCAGTGATTGCTGTGGGAAAGATCCATGATATTTTTGATGGAGAAGGAATCACACAAACGTATCATTCAGACAGCTCTGTTCATGGAATGCAGCAGACAGCGGATATTATGGAACATAGTGAATTTGAAGGATTATGTTTTGTGAATCTGGTAGATTTTGATGCAGTATGGGGGCATCGCAGAAACCCGGAAGGATATGCAAAAGAAGTGGAGCTGTTTGATGAAAAGCTGGGAGAATTGCTGGAACTGATGGGAGATGAGGATCTGCTGATGATTACGGCAGATCATGGAAATGACCCGACTTATCAGGGAACTGATCATACCAGAGAACAGGTACCGCTGCTTCTTTATGCAAAAGATCTGAAGGGTGCAGGAACATTAAATGAGGCAGATTCTTTTGCGGCAATAGGGGCTACGATTGCAGAAAATTTCAATGTAAGGATGCCGGATGGAACCATTGGAGAATCAATGCTGGATCAGATTCAATAGATCTATTTTGAAAGGTTTAGGAGTGAGTATATAAATGGATATGCTCACTCCTTTTTGTTATGATTTTTCATACATTTGGGACTAGCCGTCACATCAGTGTACTGATACAATACATTTAAGACAAAGACAGTAAAAAGAATGAAACGATCAGGAGTTTTGAAAGATGCAGTCAAACCACGAAATTGTAGTGCCAAATGAAGATTTACCCTTTAAGATGTTTTTATTTGAAGGGGAGAAGGGGAATTATTTCCGGGATAAGCACTGGCATCGCTCCATTGAAATTTTTATGGTGTTTGAGGGCCATTTAAAATTCTATTTGAATGATTTGGAACAGAAGCTGAATCCAGGTGAGTTTGTTCTGGTGAATTCAAATGAGATACATGCCATTGATTCACCGGAGCCAAACAAAACAGTAGTGATACAGATTCCATTAAAAACATTTTCTGATTATTTTACCGGGGAGCAGTACATTCGATTTACACATGAATCAAAAAAGCAGGATGTCCAGGTCGTGGATCTGATCCGGGAAATGTTTGCTGCATACGGGAAAAAAGAGACGGGATATGATATGCGGGTAAAAAGCGGATATTATATGCTGTTATATCTGCTTGTTTCTGTTTATCGTGAATTGGATGTAAAAGATGAATTGCTAAAACAAAACAGAAAATTAAATAAACTTACTCCCATTACAAATTATATGAAAGAGCATTACCGGGAAGAGCTGTCATTGGAAGCGCTGGCTGAGGTGTTTGGATATGCTCCTGCATATATTTCAAGAATGTTTCAAAAATATGCAGGTATCAATTATAAAGATTATCTGCAGGGAGTACGTGTAGAATATGCGTTTGCAGAGCTGAACCGTGCGGAGCATACGGTCAGTGAGGTGGCTTTCCACCATGGCTTTCCCAGCAGCAGAGCCTTTTCAAAGGCATTTCAGAAGAAATATGGAATGCTTCCAAGTGCGTATCTGCAAAGAAAAACAGAATCGTCCCATTCATCCGGACAGATATAAAAAAGACAAAAAAGTGCAGTTGTTTGGATAAATAAAAGGTCGATAAGATAAAATGAAACGGTTATCATGGTCTTAATAGAAAACATTCTAATATGAAAGGAGACAATGATGCAGATTCAGAATATAAATGAGAAATCATTTAAAAAGTACGGTAAAATTCTGACGGGATATCATGTGGACGGAATCCTGGCAGAAATGGAGCATACGCCTCTGACAAGAGAAGTCATATATGTTCCGTCTGTGGAAGAAATGGAGGCTCTGCCTGATGCAGAGGAGATGAAAAACCGCGGATTTGGCGGCCTTCCAATTCAAATCGGATATTGCAATGGTGATAACAGAAAGCTGAACGGGCTGGAATATCATCGTTCTTCTGAAATTAATATTGCAGTAAACAACCTTGTTCTGCTCCTTGGACGGGAGCAGGATATTGAAGCAGACGATACATATGACACTTCTCGCGTGGAGGCTTTTTTTGTACCTGCAGGTACGGTGATTGAGGTCTATGCAACAACACTTCACTATGCGCCATGTACGGCAGAGGGTGAAAATGGTTTCCGATGTGTGGTTGTGCTGCCGAAAGGAACGAATACGGAGCTGGATTTTGCAGCAGGGGCAGAGGGAGAGGACAGACTGCTTGCTGCCAAAAACAAATGGCTGATCGCACATGAGGAAGCTGGGATTGTAGGTGCATTCTGCGGCTTAAAGGGTGAAAATGTAACAGTTTAAAATAATAAGAAGGTGGGTACATACAATGAAAAATATGCCAGAATTGAAAATCGGAGTAGTAGCAGTAAGCAGAGATTGTTTTCCGGAGAGTTTGTCTGTCAGCAGAAGAGAGGCTTTGATAAAAGCATACAGGGAAAAATATGGGGATAGGGATATTTATGAATGTCCCATTTGTATTGTGGAAAGTGAGATTCATATGGTGCAGGCGCTGGAAGATATCAAGGCTGCCGGCTGCAATGCGCTGGTTGTATATCTTGGAAACTTTGGGCCTGAAATTTCTGAAACACTGCTTGCAAAGCATTTCGACGGACCGAAGATGTTTGTGGCTGCGGCAGAGGAGCGTGGGGACAACTTGATTCAGGGCCGCGGCGATGCTTACTGCGGAATGCTCAATGCAAGCTATAACCTGAAGCTGAGAAATATCAAAGCCTATATTCCGGAGTATCCCATTGGAACCGCCGAAGAATGTGCGGATATGATCGCAGAGTTCCGTCCGGTTGCAAGAGCAGTGATCGCATTGAATGATTTGAAAATTATCAGCTTCGGGCCGCGCCCGTTAAATTTCCTTGCATGCAATGCGCCCATTCAGCAGCTTTACAATTTAGGAGTTGAAATTGAAGAAAATTCAGAGCTGGATCTGTTTGAGGCATTTAACAAGCATGCTGGAGATGAGCGGATCCCGGCGGTTGTGAAGGAAATGGAAGAGGAGCTTGGCGCCGGAAATAAGAAGCCGGAGATCCTTGAAAAGCTGGCACAGTATGAGCTTACCTTAAAGGACTGGATTGAGGAGCACAGAGGGTACCGCAAATATGTGGCAATTGCAGGAAAGTGCTGGCCGGCGTTCCAGACACAGTTTGGATTTGTACCCTGCTATGTAAACAGCCGTCTGACCGCTCAGGGGATCCCGGTATCATGTGAGGTAGATATCTACGGTGCTTTGAGTGAATTGATCGGAACCGTTGTCAGCGAAGATGCGGTAACCCTCCTTGATATCAATAATAATGTGCCGGCAGATATGTATAAAGAAGAAATAGAAGGCAAATTCCCATATACTCATAAAGACACCTTTATGGGATTCCACTGTGGAAATACGCCGTCTGAAAAACTGTCCTTCTGTGAAATGAAATATCAGCTGATCATGGCACGTTCTCTTCCGGAAGAGGTGACACAGGGAACCTTAGAGGGAGATATCGCACCGGGAAATATTACATTCTTCCGTCTGCAGAGCACGGCTGACTGTAAGCTCAGAGCCTATATTGCACAGGGAGAGGTTCTTCCTGTTGCAACCCGTTCCTTCGGTTCCATTGGTGTATTTGCAATTCCTGAAATGGGAAGATTTTACCGCCATGTGCTGATTGAAAAGAATTTCCCACATCATGGTGCAGTTGCATTTGGAAACCATGGAAAGGCTTTGTTTGAGGTATTTAAGTATATTGGGGTTCCTGTTGAGGAAATCGGTTATAACCAGCCTGCGGGAGTAAGATATCCTACAGAGAATCCGTGGAAATAAAGGGAGAGAAACATGTTATATATAGGCATTGACCTTGGTACATCAGCAGTGAAACTGCTGCTGATGGATCAGGGCGGAACCATTCATAAAATTGTATCAAAGGAATATCCCCTGTATTTTCCTCATCCCGGCTGGTCCGAGCAGAATCCTCAGGACTGGTTTGAAAAAACTATGGAGGGAATGAAAGAGCTGACAGCAGAGTGTGACAGAACACAGATTGCAGGAATCGGATTTGGCGGCCAGATGCACGGACTGGTGGTTCTGGACGAGATGGATCAGGTGATCCGCCCTGCGATTCTCTGGAATGACGGAAGAACAGCGAAGGAAACAGAGCATCTCAATGAAGTAATCGGAAAAGAAGCATTATCTAAATATACAGCAAATATCGCATTTGCAGGCTTTACCGCACCGAAGCTTCTCTGGATGAAAGCAAATGAGCCGGAAAATTTTTCCCGTATCAGCAAAATTATGCTGCCCAAGGATTATCTGGCATATATGCTTACGGGAATCCATTGTACGGATTATTCTGACGCTTCAGGGATGCTGCTTTTGGATGTGGAGCATAAATGCTGGTCCAGAGAAATGATGGATATTTGCGGAGTGAAAGAAGAACAGCTTCCGCAGTTGTTTGAAAGCTATGAAGTGGTTGGTTTATTGAAGAAAGAAATTGCAGACAGGCTGGGGCTTACGGAAGCGGTGAGGGTCGTAGCAGGAGCCGGAGACAATGCAGCGGCTGCTGTGGGGACTGGAACCGTCGGAGAGGGAAAATGCAATATTTCACTTGGAACTTCCGGAACTATTTTCATTTCCAGTAAAAAATTCGGAGTGGATGAACACAATGCACTGCATTCCTTTGCTCATGCAGATGGAAGCTTCCATCTGATGGGATGTATGCTCAGCGCTGCTTCCTGCAATAAGTGGTGGATGGATGAAATTTTAAAGACAACAGAGTATGAAAGAGAGCAGGACAGTATTACAAAACTGGGTGAAAATCATGTTTACTATCTGCCCTATTTGATGGGAGAACGTTCGCCTCACAATGATCCCAAAGCAAGAGCCGCTTTTATCGGAATGACCATGGATACAGCAAGAGAGGACATGACGCAGGCTGTTTTGGAAGGTGTGGCATTTGGACTCAGAGATTCTCTGGAAGTGGCCAGAAGTCTGGGGATTCAGATTGAGCGTACCAAAATCTGCGGCGGCGGGGCAAAGAGTCTGCTGTGGAAGAAAATTATCGCGAATGTAATGAATCTGAAGGTCGATGTGATTGAAAGCGAAGAAGGCCCCGGATATGGGGGCGCTATGCTGGCAGCAGTCGGCTGCGGGGAATTTGAAACGGTGGAAGAAGCGGCAGAGAAGCTGGTGAAGATTGTTGATACCGTTGAGCCGGAGACTGGGTTGGTGGAAAAATACGAAAAGCGGTATCAGGTATTTAAGCAGATTTATCCTGCAATGAAGGGATTGTTTCAGTTGGGGATGTAAAAAGGCCCGCGTTCCGTAAAGAGGGCGTGGAATATCAGGGAGTGAGCATAGGAAGGGGGATGCTCACTCCTTTTTATACTAAGAAGCTATATGAATTCAGGTTAGAAAAACTGCAGTTTTAAATTGGTATTCGGAAAGATATGCAAGTCCCCATTCCTTTTTTACTGTTGATTTTTAAATGTGCTTCCGGGCCGTATTTCATAACCAGACGGCTGTTTACATTAGTAAGACCAATGTTGTCGCTGTCGGGATTGTCTATTCTTTTATAGAGTGCTGTGATTGCCTGGCGGTTCATTCCCACACCTGTGTCAATGACGGAAACGATCAGATGATTTTTTCGTCTTACAATACGAAGCTTGATAAAACCTGAATCATCTAAGGGCTTGATGCCGTGGTACAGGCTGTTTTCAATCAGGGGCTGTAAAATCAGCCGCATTATGGGAAGATTTTCAAGGGTTTCTTCGTATTCATAGTACAAAATATATTTGTCTTCATAGCGGCAGCGTTGAATACTGTCATATTTTTTCAGATAGTCAATCTCATCTTTTAAAGTCACCATAGAATGTGGATTCTGGAGGGAATATTTGAGAATATCTGACAGGGCTTGGATCATCTGATTCATGGCTGTGGGTTGCCCGGTATATTCTAACGCCTTGAAATCTAGAGTTTGCAGGGTGTTAAAGAGAAAATGGGGATTGATCTGCAGCTGAAGTGCCTTCATCTCCGCCAATTTCTGTTTCTGATCCTTTAGGGCCAGCTGATTTTTTAGGAAGGTCTGGTTTAAGAACAGCTGGACAATGTTGTTGAGTACCAGATCATACTCATCTCTGAGAAAGTCAGGTTTTTCCTGGCGGAATACACCGCGCTCTGCATCAGAGAATAGATTTACAAAGTAGTCGATTTGCTGAAAATTTTTTCGTGTGATGGTAAAGGCAATCCATAGGGATACAAAAACCATTGCAGCCAGTACCATGAGCAACTGCAGCAGGAGCGGATAAAAATCGCGATAATAATTGGAGTAGCTGATACAGGCGGCAATATAGGTATCACAGTCTGCTGGTATCATTCGAGTATAGCAGGAACCATTGCTGAAAGGAAGCCAGCCTTCAAAGGGGGACAGAGAAACAGAGGAGAGCTTATTTGCAAGAAGGCCGCGATCTTCATGGGTAAACTGTTTTGTTTTCCCTGCTTCTAGGAGAAAATTTCCATTCTGATCCAGGATAAAGAAAGAATCTAACTGGGAACTGGTGGTTATCAGTTGTTTGAGCTGTTCCTCATAAATATTGACCATTACTACGCCGCGAAACATATTTAATTTCTTGAAGTAGGTAAGTACAGGAATCGGTTCTGCATAGGAGTATTGGTGCATCTGTCTGCGTTCCAGCCATTGGTCTTTATCCGAAGAGTCATAGGAATCCTTCCAGCTTAAGTCGGAAAACCGGGATAATTTTACAATTCCTCCTGTGTCTGAGGTAAGAATAGAATCATAATCGTCCAGATAATAATATACGGAGGCAATATAAGGGGCATTGTTGGTGAGCGAGGTAAAATTGGAAAGGATGCTGTTGGTAAGAACTACATCCAGATAATTCGCTTTCTCATGAGAAAGGAAATTTCTCAGGGAAATAGAGAGCCTTGGATTGCGCGCCAGAATATCATACTGGGTAGCGGCAGTATCCATAACCAGAGAATAATTGTCCTTGGCCGCCTGAGCGGAGCGCTTTGCATTGGATTGAATCTCCTGTTTCTTTTCCTGAATGACAAAAAATAAAAAGAAAAGAAAAACCATTAAAAGAGGGAGCGTAATAATGGCAAAATAGTAAAAAAAACAGTTAATAAAATTGCGTTTTCTCATGGGAATCAATGTCCTTTATTTTTCGTTGCGTTTTTCTGTAACTCCGCTGCAGTTACGATATTGTGTAGGAGTCATTTTGAAATACTGGTGGAAGGCTCTGGAGAAATTCTTTGGATTATCATATCCTACTCTGTAAGCAATTTCATACTGCTTGAAATGGATGTCCTTTAACATATTGGCAGCATGTTCCATACGGCTTTTGAGAAGATAATCGGAGAAGCTAAGAGCCGAGTGATCTTTCATCAGCCGAGAAAGATAATTGGGGCTTAGAGATACCAGACGGGCCGCCTGCTCTAAGCTGGCAGTTTGGTATTCCTGATCCAGATAGCTGGTAACAGTGTTGATAATTTTTTCGTAGTAACTTAAATTTTCCTCTTCAGGTTGTGCCAGTCCTTTTTCCATGTCCAGAGTTTCCCGAATTCTGGTGAGGCAGTCAGAGAGATCCTCATATTTCACAGGCTTTAAAAGATAATCGGAAACCCCGTTTTTCATGGCTTGACGGGCATAGTTAAAATCCTGATAACCGCTGAAAAATACCATTTTTACGGGCTTTTTTGGCAGAAGCAACCGGGACAGCTCCAGACCATCCATAATGGGCATCCGTATATCGGAGAGAACCAGATCTACTGGATTTTCCATGGCGAAATCCAAGGCCTCTTTTCCATTAGAACAAACTGCAGCGATTTCAAATCCCAGCTGATTCCATGGGAAGAGATTGGCCAGTCCGCTTCGTATTTTCGCTTCGTCGTCTGCAATGATTACTTGGTACATAGATCGTGTCCTTTCTTAAACAAAATGTGTGTTTTGAAAACAAGCTTTTGAAGGAGCTGTATAGCCGAGGTATTGTGTAATTATATTATATAAAATCTTCACAGAAAAATCATCTGTAAAACATTTTTTGAACCATAGATCGTGGTTCAGGAAGAAAAATCATAGAAAATGATACCGATTAGGATGTTTGGTTAAACAGAGATACCTTTTGTTAAGCTTAGTTTCTTAACAGAAGTGTTTTTTTTATGTACAATAAAGGCAGTCAAATGAGGAAGAGACAAAATGTAAACAAAGCGTGAAAGCAAATATGGGAGGTATGGCAACATGAAACATGGAAAAAAGCTTACAGGTCTTGTGATGGCGGGGATAATGACGGCTGGTGTTCTTACAGGTTGTACCAATGAACCGTCGGCAAACACTGCTTCTGATACCAAAACGGAAGATCAGAGTGCGAAGAGTGAGACTGCTTCTCAAGAGCAGATTACACTGCGTTTTATGTGGTGGGGCGGCGATGAGAGAAATGAGGCAACGCTGGCAGTAATTGACCAGTACCAGAAGCTTCATCCCGAGATCAAAATTGAGGCTGAGATGAACTCAGATCAGGGTTACATTGATAAGGTTTCTACCATGCTGGCAAACGGTACTGCACCGGATATTATGCAGCAGAATGTGGATTCTTTGCCGGATTTTGTGTCAAGAGGTGATTTCTTTGTGGATTTTTATGAGTACAAGGATATTTTTGATACATCCGGTTTTGATAAAAACTTTATTGATCAGTTTGGTACATTTGATGGAAAGCTGTTAGCACTTCCAACCGGTATGTCCTGTCTGGCAACTGTGGCTAACACAGAGGCTGCGGATGTCTGTGGTGTGGATCTGTCAAAACAGATCACATGGGAGAGTATGTTAGAGGACGGCAAGAAGCTTCATGCAGAAAATCCAGAGTACTACTATATGAACGTAGATACCCATATTTTATGTGAGTATGTACTGCGGCCTTATCTTCGTCAGAAAACAGGAAATTCCTTTATTATCGACAGTGAAAAGAAGCTTGGATTTACAAGGGATGAACTCGTAGAGGCTCTTACATACATTAAGGATTGCTATGATTGGGGTGTATTTGAGCCTGCTGAGGACAGTGCTACATTTAAAGGACAGATTCATACGAATCCAAAATGGATGAATGGAAAGTTTGTATTCGGTTATGGTGCATCCTCTAACATTAATTTGCTGATGGATGCTATTTCTGAAGCGGAGTGTACGGTTGTGCAGATGCCAATGGCAGATGACCGCATTAATGATGGTTTCTTTGCAGATACGCCACAGTATATGACCGTAAATAAGAATTCGCCCCATGCAAAAGAGGCCGTGGAATTCTTAAACTACTTCTATAATAATGAAACTGCCCAGGAGACATTAAAGGATGTAAGAAGTATTCCGCCAACTACAACTGGCAGAAGCTTATGTGCAGATAAGGGGCTGTTAGATGAGACTGTGGTAAAGGCTGTTGATTTGTCTGCAGGATTAAATGGAAAGAGTGACAAGGGGTATACCACAAGTGCCGAGGTTTACGCGATTCAGGAGGAAATAGTAGAAAGCATTGCTTACGGACAGAGCACTCCTGAAGAGGCAGCTGATAATGCCATTGAACTCTTAAATGATTATCTGAGTGCTTTGGATTAACAGTAAAAAGCAGCAACGGAAATATGAGATAAAAAGGATCTGCAGGCGGCTCGGGTATCATTCCCGGGCCGTTTCAGGGATAAGGAGGACAAGATGGCAAAAAAAGGCGCAAAGTCAGGATCCATGCACGGAGGCTGGACCAAACGGAATAAGATTGGATTCATGTATGTGAGTATCTGGATATTCGGATTTCTGTTATTCCAGCTGTATCCATTTATTTGCTCCCTGGTGTATTCATTTACAGATTATGATATTTTCAGCAAGCCGGAATTTGTGGGATTTGCTAATTATATAAAGCTTTTTACGAAAGATAAGGAATTTTGGAATTCACTAATTGTTACTTTGAAATATACGTTCATTACAGTACCTGGAAAGGTTGTACTTGCTCTGATCATTGCAGTAATCTTAAATAAAAATTTAAAGGGGATTAATTTTATTCGTACAGTATATTATATTCCGTCTCTGCTCAGCGGTTCCGTAGCTGTGGCAATTTTGTGGAAGGTGCTGTTTATGAACGATGGTTTTGTAAATAGTCTTCTGGGCTGTTTTAATATTGAACCAGTGAAATGGCTGGGGACACCAGATATGGCGTTAGTTACCATATGTATGCTGGAGATCTGGCAGTTCGGTTCCTCCATGGTATTGTTTCTTTCAGCCTTAAAACAGGTTCCGCAGTCACTTTACGAGGCTGCCAGAATTGATGGGGCATCCAAACCGAGAATGTTTTTCAAGATCACCCTCCCTATGATTACCTCCATCGCATTTTTCAATATTATTATGCAGCTGATTACTGCCCTGCAGAATTTCACCTCTGCTTTTGTAGTTACGAACGGAGGACCAAACAAAGGTACCTACGTTCTGGGTATGAAGTTGTATACAGATGCTTTTAAATATTTCAAGATGGGGTATGCATGTGCCACTTCCTGGATTCTGTTCATTGTGATCCTGATCATGACTGCAGTGCTGTTTGCTACTTCAAAGAAGTGGGTTTATTATGATAATTAGGAGGAAGCCATGAGAGAGAAAAGAATAAAAAATGGGTTTACCTACACCTTTCTGGCTATCGGCGGTGTAGCTATGCTCTTTCCGGTTATATGGATGTTTTTTGCCTGTTTTAAGACAAACAATGAAATTTTTGGAAGTCTGCGCCTTCTGCCAGAGAGCTGGGTGATTGAAGCATTTGTGAAAGGATGGAAGACAACGGGAACTTATACCTATGCTCAGTATTTTATCAATACGTTTGCTTTGGTGGTTCCTACAACCTTTTTGACTTTGGTATCCTGTTCTATTGTGGCTTATGGTTTTGCACGTTTCGATTTTCCAGGAAACAAGGCGCTGTTTATGGTGCTGATAGCAACTCTGATGCTGCCAAATGCTGTTATTATCATTCCGCGCTATGCCTTGTTTAACAAGCTGGGCTGGCTGGATTCCTATATGACCTTTTATGCTCCCGCAGCAGTAGCATGCTATCCGTTTTTTGTGTTTATGATGGTGCAGTTTTTAAGAGGACTTCCCAGAGATCTGGATGAATCTGCTTATATTGACGGCTGTGGTCCTTTCCAGTGTTTTATGAAGATTCTTCTTCCATTGTTAAAGCCGGCCCTGTTTTCAGCAGGACTGTTCCAGTTCCTTTGGACATGGAATGATTTCTTCAATACCAATATTTATATTAATACTGTATCCAAGTTTCCACTGTCTCTGGCTCTTAGAGTCAGCATTGACGTAACATCCAATATTCAGTGGAACCAGGTTATGGCCATGGCGCTGGTATCTGTAATTCCGTTGATCATTCTGTTTTTTGCAGCCCAGAAGTATTTTGTAGAGGGAATTGCTACTTCTGGTCTGAAAGGGTAAAGGAGGAAATTGAATATGCAGCAATATCAGAATCCAATTTTATATGCTGATTATTCTGATCCGGATGTAATTCGGGTCGGAGAAGACTATTATATGGTGTCATCTTCATTTACCTACCTTCCAGGAGTGCCTTTGCTGCATTCAAAGGATCTGGTACATTGGGAGCTGATTAACCATTGTGTTTCCTCACTTCCTTTTGAAAAATATGATTTTCCTTCTCATGGATCAGGTACATGGGCATCTTCGATCCGGTACCATGAGGGAACTTTCTTCGTATTCATTCCTTTAGTAGATGAGGGCATTCTGGTAGCCCGTTCCAGAGATCCCTATGGGGAATTTGAACTGAATCTTCTGTGTAAGTCTAAGGGATGGATCGATCCATGTCCGTTCTGGGATGAAGATGGGAAGGCATATATGGTTTTTGCCTATGCTAAAAGCCGTTGTGGAATGAAACACCGCCTCTCTATGGTGGAAATAGATCCCAACTGCCGTGGTTTGCTTTCTGAACCAAAACTGATTTTCGACGGAGAACAGATAGCTCCTACCACAGAGGGGCCGAAGATGTATAAAAAAAATGGATATTATTATATTCTTATGCCTTCCGGCGGAGTGGAAGATGGATGGCAGTCTTGCCTTCGTTCTCGTTCCGTTTATGGACCGTATGAGTACAAAATTGTAATGCATCAGGGAAATTCAGCAGTTAATGGCCCTCATCAGGGCGGATGGGTTACTTCCTCAGATGGACGAGACTGGTTTATTCATTTTCAGGATGTGATCGAACTGGGACGCATCGTTCATCTTCAGCCTATGTGTTTTGCAGATGGATGGCCGTTCATTGGTCAGGATCAAAATGGGGATGGAATTGGGGAACCAGTGGAAAGCTGGTATATGCCAGAAGAGGATATGCCGTCATATGCCATTGCCCAGTCGGATGATTTTGAGGAAAAACATCTGGGACTTCAATGGCAGTGGCAGGCTAATCCAAACAGTGCTTACTATTCACTGACGGACCGACCAGGTTATTTAAGGCTTTTTTGCTGGAAAAATCCGGAGCGGGAGAATTATTTGTGGTACGCGCCCAATGTGTTGACTCAGATCCCACAGAAAAAAGAGCTGACCATGACAGTTAAGATGGAGCTTACAGGGAAAGAAGCGGGAGACTTCGGTGGGATAGGAGTGGAAGGACATATCTATGGATATGCCGGACTCTACAGCACAGGAGAGAAGATGGAGATTCGCTGTTATAGGGGAATTGTTACAGAAAAAATGTTCCATGGAGAGGCAGAAGAGAGGCTTGTGTTCTCCAGTAAACTGGAAGGAAATGTATTATGGCTTTCCATGAGTTTATCAGACGATAAAACCTACAAATTTTCGTATTCCACGGATGGTGTGCATTTTACACAGATTCAAGAGAAATTTCCGCTGAGCCGGGCTACCTGGACGGGGGCAAAGCTTTGCCTGTGGTCCTGTTCCAAGGAAAATAAGAACTCAGAGGGATATTGTGATTATGAGTATGTGACGATTGTCTGATATATGAATTTCAAAAACTGGAAACTGAAAGTTTGCTGTGTTTTGCGGCGGTTTTCATTGATTGGTTTTATTTGAGCAGCTTCGGTTATAATGTTACCTTATCAGGAACAACGTTATAACCGAAGCTGCAGTTTTTTAGTATTTTGTAGTACTCATGTTTTTTTGCAGCATTTTCTTTGATGCAGAGTCTGGCTGAGAAATGGTAAGCGTTGTATTTATGAAAACAGGGATTTAAACCAATATGAAAAACCAGAATATTGAAATATTGCAATCTTTTATAGGGAATGGTAAGATATATTTAAAATAGATGCAGGCAAATGAAAATTAGCGAAAGGGTAATCAAAAAAATAAGAGCTTTCGATGACAAAAATCATCGAAAACCCTTGATTTTAAAGGAAAAATCGGAGTAACAGGATTTGAACCTGCGACCTCTCGGCCCCCAGCCGAGCGCGCTACCAAGCTACGCCATACTCCGTGTCGAACGAACTATTGTAGTATAGCATATATTTTTCATTTTGAAAAGTATTTTTACGAAAAAATATGTTTTTTATGAAATACATTGCTGGATAAAACTGGCTTAGGACAGGAAAGGACAGAGAAAATGGACAGAATAAGAAAACGGATCGTCAGTTTTGATCTGGATATGACCCTTTTGGATCATAAGACATGGAAAATTACAGAAAGCGCTCTTAAGGCGCTGGAAATTTTGAGAAAAGATAATGTGATCGTGATTGCCAGCGGACGAAATATGGATCTGCCCCTGAGTGTTGGGTACAGGGATCAGCTCCAGCCGGATGCGGTAATCCATATGAACGGCACCCGTGTAGTTGCGGAAGGGAAGACATTGTATGAGCATACTATGGACAAGAAGCTTTTGAAACGTCTGCTGGCATTTGGGAAGGAGCGAGGGATTGCTCTTGGCGTAACGATGGAGAATGGGGATTATTATACTGCGCCCGAGGAGGTAGAGCGGATCGATGTGCTGCGCTGGGGAGAGACCAGCCGCCATTTTGAGGATCCTATGAAGCTTTTGGAGCTTCCGGTGCGGACATTGGCCTATATAGGAGGCCCGGATTGCGTGAGAGAGCTTGAGGAGCATTTTCCGGAATGTAAGTTTTTCATGTTTGCAGGAAAAACCGGGGCAGATGTAGTGGAAAATGAGGCGTCCAAGGCAGAGGGGTTAAAGCGCCTCTGTGAGTATTACGGAATGGATCTGTCACAAACAGTGGCTTTTGGGGATAGTATGAATGATTTTGAGATTGTTTCCAGGGCGGGAATCGGGATTGCCATGGGTAATTCCGTGGAGGAACTGAAGGCGGCTGCCGATTATGTGACAGATCCCATTGACCGGGACGGGGTATGGAATGCCTGCCGGCATTTTGGATGGATATGAGGAGGAATGAGATGGCAAAACAGTTTGACGTAATAGTAATCGGCGCCGGGCCGGGAGGCTATACAGCCGCCCTTAAGGCAACGGAGTTTGGACTTAAGGTGGCTGTGATTGAGACGAAGAAAATAGGCGGTACCTGTGTAAACAGGGGATGTATTCCAACCAAAGCGCTTTTGTATGCTTCCGGTATGTTCCGGATGATGCAGAACTGTGATGAATTTGGCGTGTCTACCGATTTTATTTCCTTTGATTTTCAAAAAATGCAGTCTTACAAAAAGAAGGCAGTGGACCGGTACAGAGGAAGTGTAGAGGGACTGTTTGAGAAGAATCATGTGGAGGTAATATACGGAAAAGGCACACTGCGCCGGGGACGTACGGTGGAGGTAGAGCTGGCAGAGGGAGGCCGGGAATTTTTTGAGGGTAAGACGGTGATCCTGGCAGCGGGAGCAGTTCCGATGATGAATGAGATTCCCGGAGCAGATCTTCCTGGAGTGTGGAACAGCGACCGGCTTCTGGCGGCTAAAAGCTGGAATTTCGATCGGCTGACCATCATGGGAGGCGGAGTGATCGCTGTGGAATTTGCCACCCTGTTTAACAATCTCTGTTCCAATGTAACCATTGTGGAGAAGAAAAAGCATCTCATGGCCCCTATGGATGATGTGATGTCAACGGCTCTTGAGCGTGTGTTGCGCAGGAAAGGAATCCAGGTTTACTGCGATTCTACTGTTACGGAGCTGTCACAGGGGGAAAATGGCTTAAACTGCGTCATTACCCCCAACAAAGGAGGTGAACCCATCCGGACCAGAGCAGGTCAGGTTTTGATGGCCATTGGCCGTAAACCGAATGTACAGGGGCTTTGCGGACCGGATGTGAGCCTTGAGATGAAAAATGGGAAAATTGCGGTTTCACCGGGGTTTGAGACAAGTGAACCCGGTGTTTATGCCATCGGAGATGTGTGTGCAGATATTCAGCTGGCCCATGTAGCGGCAGCCCAGGGTACATATGTGGTGGAAAAAATTGCCGGCCGTCCTCATACTATACGGCTTCAGTCAGTACCCAGCGGTATGTATGTTTCCCTTCCCATTGTGCCTAACTGTATTTATACGGATCCGGAGATTGCTACCGTTGGCCTTACGGAGGAGGAAGCGGGCCTGCGGGGGCTTAAGGTGCGATGTGGTCATTTTTCCATGGAGGAAAATGGACGTTCCATTATCTCAGGGGAACAGGACGGCTTTATCCGTCTGGTGTTTGAAGCCTACAGCAATACCATTGTAGGAGCACAGATGATGTGCCCCAGGGCAACGGATATGATCGGGGAAATTGCCACTGCAATCGCAAATGGACTGACAGCAGAGCAGATGTCATTTGCAATGCGGGCCCAACCGACGTATAATGAAGGCATAGGTGCAGCCATTGAGGATGCGCTGAGAAAGGCTTAAGGAAAGAGACAGGAGGAAAAAGGATGCATATAACAGATGAAAGAATCCAGAGCTTAAGAGAGAAAATGAAGGAATACCGGATGGATGCCTATCTGGTGCCTACGGCTGATTTCCATGAATCCGAGTATGTGGGAGAATATTTCAAATGCAGAAAATATCTTACCGGATTTACCGGATCAGCAGGTACAGCGGTAATTACCATGAACGAGGCATGTCTGTGGGTGGACGGAAGATACTTTGTTCAGGCTGCCGCAGAATTAAAAGGCAGCTGTGTAAAAATGATGAAAATGGGGCAGGAGGGCGTTCCGTCTGTACAGGAATATCTGGAGGAAAATGTACCGGAGGGCGGCTGTCTGGGCTTTGACGGAAGGGTAGTAAATTCACTTACCGGTTTAAGCCTGGAGAAAAATTTAAGGGAAAAGAGTGCCCGTATTGCCTGCACAGAGGATTTGGTGGGAATGATCTGGCAGGATCGCCCGGAGCTTTCCTCTGAGCCTGCCTGGATTCTGGAGGAAAGGTATGCTGGAAAGTCTGCGGCAGATAAGATTGCAGATGTACGGGCTGCCATGAAAAAGGTTCATGCCACAGTTCATGTGCTTACAACGCTGGATGATATTGCATGGCTGTTAAATATCAGGGGAAATGATATTTCTTACAACCCTGTGGTACTTTCCTATGTGATGATTACTATGGAGGACGTTCGTCTGTTCATCAATGAAGCTGTTCTTAATGATGAGATTTGTGGATACTTGGAGTCTATGGGTGTTGTGATTCTTCCATATAATGATATCTATAAGGAAGCAGGAGCGCTTCAGGGAGAAAAGGTGCTGTTTGAGCGGGAGAAGGGAAATTATGCCCTGTATCAGGCTATGGCAGCGCAGAATGAGATCATTGACCGGATGAACCCTACGTCAGAGGCAAAGGCCAAAAAGAATCCGGTGGAAGTGGAGAATGAGAAGAAGGCCCATATTAAGGACGGCATTGCAGTAACCAGGTTTATGTACTGGCTAAAGCATCAGATTGGAAAAGAAACCATTACAGAGATGAGTGCGTCTGAAAAGCTGGAGGGCTTCAGAAAGGAGCAGGAGGGATATATTGAGCCCAGCTTCAATACCATTTCTGCCTACGGCCCCAATGCGGCCATGTGCCATTATTCCGCTACAGAGGAAAGCAATGCAGTTTTAGATGCAAAAAGCTTTTATCTGGTGGATTCCGGCGGCCAGTACTATGAGGGAACCACAGACATCACAAGAACCATTGCACTGGGAGAACTGACAGCAGAAGAAAAGGAGCATTTTACCCTGGTTCTCATCAGTATGCTCCGCCTTCAGGCAGTACGGTTTTTATACGGCTGCAGAGGCTTAAGCCTGGATTATGTGGCAAGAGAGCCATTCTGGAGCAGGGGACTGAATTTTGACCACGGAACCGGACATGGTGTGGGATATCTTTCAAGTGTCCATGAGCGCCCCAACGGAATCCGTTTCAAAATGGTTCCGGAGCGCTGTGACAACGGAATATTGGAGGAGGGAATGATTACCTCGGACGAGCCGGGACTGTATATCGAAGGAAAGCATGGAATCCGTACGGAAAATCTGATTCTCTGCAAAAAGGATGAGAAGAATGAATACGGTCAGTTTATGAAATTTGAATTCCTGACCTTTGTCCCTATTGATGTGGACGCAGTGGATAAGAACCTGATGACAGAGCGGGATGTGGAGCTGTTTAATGCATATCATAAAGAGGTTTATGAGAAGATCAGTCCGTATCTGGAAGGGGACGAGAAGGAGTGGCTTAAGAAGGTAACGGCTGCGATTTAATACAGGAGGAATAGAGATTTGGAAGCATCTTCCATATTTTCGGAGCATTTTGTAATGTAACTGTGTAAATAGAAAGAGACGTCGTTTCACGCTGTTTAGGCGAGGAATGCGTCTCTTTTTTATGGATAACAGACTTATTTTACATCCGGAAGGTCTACCAGAGTATAGTCGTGATGGATGGCAGGCAGAATTTTTGTAATCAGATCTTGTGTTTTTAGTTTAAGGCTGGAGGTGTTAATACAGGGGTGACAGCCGATAAAAGCATGATTTTCTATTACGTCCCGGTCAATGAGAAGGCGGATCTTATTTTCGGCATCATTCATAAGCCCCAGAACCGTAACTGAACCGGGAGTCAGATCCATCAGCTGTTCCATAAATTCCGGTTCTCCAAAGGACAGGCGGGCGCTTCCAATCTGCTTGGACAGGGCGGCTGTCTTAAACTTTTTCTCACCGGGAAGGAGAAGAAGATAAAAGGCAGTTTTCTGGGCATTGCGCAGAAACAGGTTTTTGCACATGGGGGTTCCCAGAATTTCATCCACCTGTCTGCAGGCTTCAATGGTGGGAAGGGCGTCGTGATCTACACGCTCGTAGGAAATATGTAGGGAATCCAGAAGGTCATAGGTTCTCAGTTCCTTGGGAAGGCGTCCGGAGGAATCGGCGGGGCGTCCGGCATAGATGGTGGGATCAATATGGTAAGATAACGGTGGTTGTAATTGGTTTGTCATAGGAATACCTCGTATTTTTGCAGTGTCTGTGCGGCAGAATTAAATGCAGTGAAGGAATAACCGTGCGGTTGGGGCAGCTGCCGGATATACAGCGGTTTTGTTACACATTATAAGGAATCTGTGATAAAATGTCGATAGCAGATAAGAAAGAATATAATAGATTTATGAAAAAGGAGAGTTTGTAAATATATGGAAAAGAGAGAGGCGAATGAACGAATTAAGAGAACAGATGCAGGAAAGAATAAAAAAGATGTAAGGCCAGATGGAAAAAAGAAGGATGCAGGAAGAGCCGGCGTACCGGAAAGAAAACAGAAAAGTCTCTGTCCTGTAAGCAAAAAATGTGGTGGCTGTCAGCTGCTTGATATGCCCTACAGCCAGCAGCTGACATTAAAGAAAAAGCAGCTGGAAGAGACATTAAAGGGAATCTGCAAGGTTCAGACTGTGATTGGAATGGAACAGCCATTTCATTACAGAAATAAGGTTCATGCGGTGTTTGACCGCGACCGCAGAGGAAATATTATTTCCGGGATTTATCAGGAAAATACCCATATCGTAGTGCCTGTGGAAAAATGCCTGATCGAGGATGAAAAGGCGGATGAAATTATCGGGACTATCCGGGGAATGCTTAAATCCTTTAAGATCCGGATCTATGATGAGGATACGGGATACGGCCTTCTGCGCCATGTGCTGATCCGGAAAGGATTTCAGTCAGGGGAGATCATGGTGGTACTGGTTACTGCATCACCGGTATTTCCTTCAAAGAACAATTTTATAAAGGCACTTCGGGAAAAGCATCCGGAGATCACAACCATTGTACAGAATATCAATGGCCGGGGAACCAGTATGGTATTGGGAGACCGGGAGCAGGTTCTTTATGGAAAGGGATATATCACGGATCAGCTCTGTGGCTGTACCTTCCGTATTTCTTCAAAATCCTTTTATCAGGTGAATCCGGTACAGACAGAGAAGCTCTATAATCTGGCCATTGAGTTGGCTGGGCTTACGGGAAAGGAAACAGTGCTGGATGCCTACTGTGGGATCGGAACCATTGGCATCATAGCCAGCCGCAAAGCCGGTCAGGTGATCGGAGTGGAGTTAAATCAGGATGCAGTCCGGGATGCTGTAAATAACGCAAAGCTGAATCAGATTTCCAATATCCGTTTTTACTGCAATGATGCCGGCCAGTTTATGGTAAATATGGCGGAGCGGGGAGACCGGGCCGATGTAGTCATCATGGATCCGCCCAGAAGCGGAAGCACAGAGAAATTTATGGACTCCATTAAGAAAATGGGGGCAGATAAGGTGGTGTATATTTCATGTAATCCTGAGACATTGGCAAGGGATTTGAGATATATGAAGAAGCTTGGGTATCGCGTGGATGGAAATGCGGTTGGGGTGGATATGTTTGCGGAGACTTATCATGTGGAATGTGTCGTGAAGCTGGAGAGAAAAAGGTAAATAACTTTGAATTCGTACAATAGACTGCATTATAATTAGAGTATGTGTGGCATGGCAGGGGGATTGCGTTGAATATAGAAGCGTATGATGTGGAATCTTTAAGAAAACTGGTAAGACTTCTTGAATATGAGAATAAACGATTGAAAGAAAGGTTGAAAAAAGAAAATATCTTATATGATGATGTCAAACCTTTTGAGGAAACTGTAGATCATATGGAAACCTATGACCCGGATCAGGGAGGACGTATTACTGCTCCGGCTTTTATTACGGAGGAAATGGCAAAACGTTTTTTTCTATGTTTTGGGGACGAGAAGATGTTTATGCGAAACGCAGCAAATATGGCGGTTATTTCCCACAATGTGAGAATAGATGGAATGAGAAGCTTTGTCTGAAACAGTGTGGTGAGAAGATTCTTTGTGATGAGTGTGAAAATACCAAGTGGATTAAATTGGATGTAAAAAAGATCATTGCATTACTATGACAGAATGTATCCCTCTCAGGATGTGGCAGGCAGCATTGGCAATTTGATTGCATTGCCATTACAGGGACAGGCACTTAAAAATGGGAACAGTGCGTTTGTAGGTGAAAACTGGAATGCGCACCCCAACCAATGGGAGATTTTGCTTCATCAAACAGAAAAATTAGGGATAGAAGATGTTGAGGGCTATACGAAAAAGTGGAAGAGAGAGTTAGCCGAAGCCTCGGGAATACTTGTTGGCAGTGAGAGAGATCACAGATCCAAGGCTTTGATTTTCCAAGACTTGATATGTTGATATTGGCGGCACCGGTGGTGAGACATCACAGCAAGCTCTTGTTAGAGAAATAAAAGAAGAATTAGAAACAGAAATTATGGTTGGTGATTTGATTGATACGATTGAATATGACTATCCAACCTTTCACCTTTCAATGGATTGTTTCTGGTGCGAAGCACTTGAAGGTGCACTGAAGCTTTTGGAGGCTGAATCAGCACGTTGGCTTACAAAAGACACATTATATGATGTTCAGTGGTTGCCAGCAGATATTATGTTAGTAGATGAGATTGAAAAACAGATGGAATAAGCAGTTGGGTTTGTAACTAAGAGGTGAAATTAAAGGTCATGTTTGTATAATTAGAAGAGATTTATATTTGAAAAGCAGGTCCGGTAAAATGAAGGGGAAAATAAAAAATGAAATATCTGGCGCACAGAGATCAGGAATCCGAAAGGGAACAAAGTTTAATTGATCATTTAGAGAAAACGGCAGAACTCGCCGGGCAATATGCAGAAGCGTTCGGTGCATATCAGTGGGGATACTGCGCAGGCTTACTTCATGATATAGGAAAATATTCCCAGGAATTTCAGAGACGAATTCGTGGAAGTGAGGAACAGGTAGACCACGCAACGGCAGGTGCACAGCTTTGTCATGAAAAGAAGGGGTATTATTCCCTGTTAAGTTATTGTATAGCTGGCCATCATGCCGGTTTGGCAGATACCGGAACAAGAAATGATAGAAGTAATATGCCTACATTGTACGGGCGCCTAAAGAAACAGATTCCTGATTATAATGCATACAAGGGAGAGATTCAGATCCCGCAGTTAATGGAGCTGCCTTTTGTGATACAAAACAGGAAAGAAGCAGGGTTTGCCAGTGCTATGTTCATTCGCATGTTGTATTCCTGTCTGGTGGATGCGGATTTTTTGAATACAGAAACTTTTATGAATAAGGGAATGACGGAGCGTGACTGTGGTGATTCCATTTCCGTCCTGTATGAAAAATGTATGTCTGGAATTTCCGGCTGGCTGAAAAACGAAGATAGAAATACGATCAATGGGAGAAGAACAGAGATTCTGAAGCATTGTCTGGAAATGGCTTCCAAAGAGCGCGGGATGTTTCGCCTGACAGTGCCTACAGGCGGCGGAAAAACTATGGCATCCCTGGCTTTTGCTTTGAAGCATGCGGCAGAACACGGCATGAATCGGGTCATTTATGTGATTCCGTATACAAGCATTATTGAGCAGACCGCAGGCATTTTTGCTGAAAAATTAGGACAGAAGAATGTTTTGGAACATCATTCCAATGTGGATTATACCGTATCGGACGAATTGAAATCTATGCAGCTGGCAGCAGAGAACTGGGACAAGCCGGTAGTTGTAACAACCAATGTTCAGTTCTTTGAATCTATGTTTTCTAACCGATCTTCAAAATGCAGGAAACTGCACAATGTGGCTGACAGTGTCATTGTTTTTGACGAGGCACAGATGCTTCCGACAGACTATTTAAAGCCGTGTATCGCAGTTATGGAACAATTGATTCGTCATTATCGGAGTTCCGTGGTGCTTTGTACGGCCACACAGCCTGCGCTGCAGAACCTGTTCTCAGAAGATATTGGATTCAGGGAATTATGCCCTGGAGTTGATGATCAATTTGCGTTTTTTAAACGGTCCAAAATCCGGGATTTAGGAAGAATATCAGGTGATAGTTTAGTGGAACGCCTCAAAAATGAGTACAGTGCACTGTGCATTTTTAATACAAAGAAAACAGCACAGAATATGTATCAGGAACTTCGGGGAGAGGGCGTATATCATTTGTCGACGGCTATGTATCCGGTTCACAGAAAACGGGTTCTTGCGGAAATCAGAAAGCGGTTGGATGATAAAAAACGGTGCATTGTTCTTTCGACCAGCTTGGTTGAGGCAGGCGTGGATCTGGATTTTCAGACAGTTTATCGTCAGTTGGCAGGTGTGGATTCGGTAATCCAGGCAGCGGGACGATGCAACCGGGAGGGAAAGCGAAGCCTGGATGAAAGCAATACCTATATTTTTCAGTTGCAGGAAAGAGAGTTTATGCCGGGGCAGCGTCAGCAGATGCAGGTAACAGAAGGACTGCTTATAGATGAAAAGGCTTTGGATGACCTGGAAACCATTCAGAAGTATTTTGAGGAATTGTTCTATCTGCGTCGGGAATCTCTGGATAAAAAGAAGATATTAGAAATGTTTCAGTTTCAGTTTGAATTTGCTCACGCAGCAAAAGAGTTTAAGCTGATTGAAAATAATACAGTAACTATTTTGATTCCTATAGAAGAGCGGGGAAGAGAAATTGCAGAGCAGCTTCGGTTGGGGATGGTAAATCAGGCTCTTATGAGAGAGGCCGGCCAGTATTGCGTCAATGTTTATGCTAAGAAGGCGGAAGACCTGTGCGGAGCAGGGATTATCTCTCCTATTTCAGCAGAACTGGAGGATTTCTATGTTCTGACATCCGAAGAGCAGTACGGGGAAGATACGGGACTGAATCTGAATATTGAGGCGGGGCAGGCGGTTTTGTGGTAGGGACACGAAGGCGGAGAATGATATGTGCATTCTCCGCCTTTGTCGTTTTAAAAAGAAACTAAATATTTCAATCCACAGTTGAAAATTTCAACAGACAAATTTTAATGTAACACAAAAAAATATAAAAGTAAAATTTTTTTTAAAATAGATAGCGGTCTTGACAGATTTATCCAGAAGTGATACATTTTAAATATAAAATAAATGAAATAGAAAAAGAAAGGGGAAAACATGTCCATAGGAATTAAGGTAAAGGTGTGGGGAGACTATGCTTTATTCTGCAGACCAGAAATGAAGACAGAACGCTGTTCATATGACGTTATGACACCGTCGGCGGCCAGAGGGATTTTAGATGCAATTTTCTGGCACCCTGGGTTAAAATGGAAGATCGATCAGATCTATGTGAATCACCTGATTCAATTTACCAGTATACGTCGGAATGAAGTAAAAAGCAAGGCTTCTGCCAGCAATGCATTGCAGGTTTATAACGGATCTCAAAAGCCGCTTTACATCAGCAGCAAGGAAGACATTGTGCAGAGGGCATCGCTGGTGCTGCGGGATGTGGAGTATGTTATAGCAGCTCATTTTGAAATGACGGATCAGGCCAATGCATCCGATAATCCGGGGAAATTTAAGGATATTATGATGCGGAGGCTGAAACGGGGCCAGTGTTATCATACCCCCTATTTTGGAACCCGGGAATTTCCGGTGCGTTTTTGCCTCTGTGAAGAGGAAGAGATTCATACAGCGTATGAAGAGCAGGAGGAAAAAGATCTTGGATATATGATTTGGGATATGGATTACTCAGATCCTGAAAATATCCAGCCTATGTTTTTTCGGGCTGTTTTAAAACGAGGAGTCCTTGACCTTCGGGATTGTGAGGTGGTTCGATGATTCTGCAGGCATTGGCAGATTACTATGAAGAACTGCTTAAAGATGGGAAAACAGTCCCCAATGGCTGGTGCAGGGCTAAGGCTTCTTTTGCTTTGAATCTGGCAGAGGACGGGAGTTTAAAAAATGTTATATCATTAAAAGAAGAACGAGAAATGGGAAAGAAAACAATGTGGGTTCCTTCTGAACGGACAGTTCCACAGATGGTGTCTCGTTCCTCTGGAGTATCTGCCAATTTTTTGTGTGATAATTCCAAATACATGTTGGGAGTAGATACACAAGGAAGCGGCGGCCGTGTTCAGGAATGCTTCGAGGCGGCAAAACAGCGTCATCTGGAAATACTGAAGGATGTACACAGCGCTGCAGCAGAGGCTGTGAAAGGCTTTTTTCAAATCTGGAAGCCGGATGAAGCCAAAGAAAATCCGAAACTGCAGGAAGTATGGGATGAGATTACAGATGGCAGTAATTTGATATTTTTTGCAGATGGAAAAGAATGTCAGGATGATGAAGCGGTTAAAAATGCATGGGAACGGCAGCTTCTGGATGGGGAATCAGAGAAGAAGGGCCTTTGTCTGGTAACCGGTAAGAGAACAGAGATAGCCAGGATCCATACAGTAATAAAAGGCGTACAGGGGGCTCAGTCCAGCGGAGCTGCATTGGTATCCTTTAATGCACCGGCTTTTGAATCTTATGGTAAAACGCAGAACTACAATGCACCGGTGGGAAAGTACGCGGCATTTGCTTATACCACGGCTCTCAATTATCTTCTTTCTCAGAAAGATTATGTTCTGCAATTGGGAGATACCACAGTGGTCTTTTGGGCAGAAGGAGGAGAAGAACTCTATCAGGACGCCTTTGGCTGGATCATGGAAATGCCGGTGGACAATCAAAAGGAAGTACAGGGAATTTTAAAGGCAGCAGCGAAAGGTGAGCCGATTTCTGTTCATGATCTGGAGTTGGATCCGGAGCGGAAATTTTATATTCTTGGATTGGCTCCGAATGCAGCCAGGTTATCGGTACGTTTCTTTTATCAGAATCATTTTGGCAGGCTTCTGGAACATATCAATGCTCATTATGAGCGCTTGCAGATGGTAAGGCCGGCTTGGGAAAAACGAGAGTATCTGGGCATTTGGGCCTTGCTGCAGGAGACAGTAAATCAAAATGCAAAAGAGAAAAAGCCGGTTTCCAATATGGCAGCTGCGTTAATTCGGGCAATTCTTGGAGGGGATCGTTATCCGGAAAGTCTGTATACAGATCTTATGATTCGGATCCGGGCAGAACAGGGGAGAATGACCTGGGGACGGGCTTCTATTATCAAGGCACATTTAATTCGGAATTATAATTGGAAGGAAGGGGTTGAATTTGTGAAAATAAATGAAGAAACAAGAAACAGAGCTTATGTTCTGGGGCGGATTTTTTCTGTATTAGAAGCAATTCAGGAAGATGCGAATCCGGGAATCAATACGACGATTCGGGACCGATATTTTAACTCTGCCTGCACTACACCGGCATCAGTATTTCCGGTTCTTTTACGGTTGAAAAACAGCCATATCCGTAAACTGGATAATATCGGTTTAAAGGTTAAATATGAAAAAATATTAACAGAATTGATGGGAAAACTGAATGAATATCCGGCTCGTTTGACTCTGGAAGAACAGGGAATGTTTATGCTTGGTTATTATCATGAGGTGCAGAAACGATATACTAAAAAGGAGGATAAATAAATGGTAGAGGCGATCAAAAACAGGTATGAGTTTGTAGTTTTGTTTGACGTGGAAAATGGAAATCCCAATGGTGATCCGGACGCAGGAAATATGCCGAGAATCGATCCAGAAACAGGTTATGGCCTTGTGACAGACGTGTGTTTAAAACGGAAAATCCGGAATTATGTGGAGATCGTGAAAGAAGAGGAACCGGGATATGAGATTTATATTCGGGAAGATGTGCCATTAAATCGCAGTGACAGCAAGGCTTTTGAGCACTTGGGAGTTACAGGAAAAGAAGATAAAGCGCTCAAAGAATTAAAGAAAAAAGATCCGGATGCAGATTTGAAAATTCGGGATTTTATGTGCCAGAAGTTCTATGATATCAGAACATTTGGGGCCGTTATGACTACATTTGTAAAGGCAGCATTAAATTGCGGCCAGGTGAGAGGACCGGTTCAGCTTGGATTTGCCAGAAGCATTGATCCCATCATCCCACAGGAGGTTACGATTACCCGTGTGGCGATTACAACGGAAGAGGATGCGGCAAAAAAGAGTACGGAGATGGGTCGAAAGAGTATTGTGCCGTACGCATTGTACCGTACCGAGGGATACATATCGGCAAATCTGGCAAGAAAAGTGACTGGATTTTCAGAAGAAGATCTGGAACTTTTGTGGGATGCGATCATCAATATGTTTGAGCATGATCATTCTGCAGCAAGAGGGAAAATGGCAGTCCGTAAGCTGATTATTTTTAAACATAGTAAGGAATTAGGGGATTGTCCGGCTTATAAATTGTTTGACGCAGTGGAAGTGAAAAAGCAGGATGAAGCTGCATATCCAAGAAAATATCAGGATTATGAAATCACTATTCATAGAGATCAGATTCCGGAGAGTGTGGAAGTGATTGAAAAATGTTAAGGAGGGCAAAGAGAATCAATGGAGTATCAGGAAGACGATTATTTGATGATCTCCGGGATTCAGCATTTTCAGTTTTGCCGGAGACAGTGGGCTCTTATTCATATTGAACAACAGTGGGAAGAAAATGTTCATACGGCAATTGGCGATTTGATGCATAAAAAGGTTCATGATCCGTATTTAACAGAAAAGAGGAAGGGAGTGCTCGTTGTACGGGCGCTTCCTGTTTCTTCAAAGAGCCTGGGTTTTAGTGGTGAATGTGATGTGGTGGAGTTTCATCAGGCAGATGATGGGGTAAAACTTCATGGGCACAGAGGTTTTTACCAGATTTACCCTATTGAATATAAAAAAGGGAAGCCCAAAAGCACGGAGGAAGATATTCTCCAGGTCACAGCACAGACCATGTGTCTGGAAGAAATGTTTTCTGCAAAAATTGAGAAAGCAGCTCTTTTTTATGGTGAAACAAGGCGAAGGGAAGATGTTATTATTACAGGGGAACTTCGTCAGCAGGTGAAAAATATGGCAGAAGAGATGCACAGGTATTATGAACGGCGTTATACTCCAAGGGTACGGACTGGAAAGAGGTGCAATTCCTGTTCACTGAAAGAAATTTGTATGCCGAAATTGGAGAAGGTTTCTTCTGTGAAAGCGTATTTGAACGAGGCGTTGGGGGAATCAGAATGAAAAAACTGCTGAATACACTGTATGTTACAAGGGAAAACGGTTACTTAGGTTTGGATGGGGAAAATATAGTAATTTACGATGATAATAAAGAGATTGGACGGCTTCCTCTCCACAATTTGGAAAGTATCGTTTCTTTTGGTTATCGGGGAACCAGTCCGGCGCTGATGGGCGCCTGCGTGGAGAAAAATATTCCTTTATGTTACCTGAGCCCGCAGGGGAAGTTTCTGGCTCAGGTAACAGGAAGTGTACGCGGCAATGTGATATTAAGAGAGAAACAATTTGAAAGCAGCAGGGATGGTAAAGTGAGTTTGGATATTGCCAAAAGCTGCATTATAGGTAAAATTTATAATGCAAGATGGGTGTTAGAGCGTACAATTCGGGATCATGGAATGCAGATAGATACAGAACGGGTGAAGCAGGCATCGGAATTTTTGAAAGGATCTCTGCAGGAAATTCGGCAGTGTGAAACTAAGGACCAATTAAGAGGATATGAAGGCGAAGCAGCAAAACTGTATTTTAGAGTTTTTGATGAGATGATTCTTCAGCAAAAGAAAGATTTTTTCTTTGAAAAGAGAAGTAAGAGACCACCGATGGATCGAGTCAATGCACTGCTTTCCTTCACATACACGCTGCTGACACACATGGTACGTTCTGCATTGGAGACAGTGGGGTTAGATCCTTATGTAGGATATCTGCATACAGAGCGGCCTGGTCGGGTATCCTTGGCACTTGACTTGATGGAGGAGTTACGTCCGGTTTTGGCTGATCGTTTTGTATTATCTTTGATTAATCGAAAAATGCTGAATGGGAAAGATTTCAAAATTAAAGAGAATGGAGCTGTCTTGATGACAGAGGATGCAAGAAAAATGATTTTGACAGAATGGCAGAATAGGAAAAAAGAACAGATTACGCATCCTTATTTGAAAGAAAAAGTGGAGTGGGGGCTGGTACCATATGTTCAGGCTATGCTTCTGGCACGATACCTAAGAGGTGATTTAGACGGATATCCGCCATTTTTGTGGAAGTAAAAAGGGGGAATTTAATGCTTGTTCTGATTACATATGATGTTAATACAGAAAATGCAGCAGGGAGATCACGGCTGCGTAAGGTTGCAAAACAATGTGTGAATTATGGCCGCCGCGTTCAAAACTCCGTATTTGAATGTATTTTGGATAATGCCCAGTGTGTGGTATTAAAAGCAGAATTGTCGGAACTGATTGATGAAACTGTAGATAGCTTGAGATTCTATTATTTAGGAAATAATTATAAAACCAAGGTAGAGCATATTGGAGTGGATCGCGGAATTGCAGCTGATGATGTTTTGATTCTTTAGGAGATCCGGTGCGAAGGAGAAGTAAACAGAAAATGTCTAAGAGGTTCGCACTTAAAAAACAAGAAAAAAGGAAAAATAAGGGGGAGGGTAAAACAGTTTTGAGAGTAAAAAGAATAATAATATGGTAAAATGTACTAGTTATTATGTTTGAAACAGGACAGATATTGGCCTGTTTTGCTGTCTGGCTCCGTGAGGAGCTAGTGGATTGAAATAAACTGACAAAGACGCATTTTTGTATGGCCTTACGTCTGGCTCCGTGAGGAGCTAGTGGATTGAAATGGTTACACCTGTCTATGCTTTCGGTCAAGCATTCGTCTGGCTCCGTGAGGAGCTAGTGGATTGAAATATACCCCCATAACTGCGCGGCCTGTCCTACTGTAGTCTGGCTCCGTGAGGAGCTAGTGGATTGAAATTATAAAATATTATATCACATATCAATGATATATTGTCTGGCTCCGTGAGGAGCTAGTGGATTGAAATAACGCCACGGTCTTTATTAAGCGCCCCCTTATTAGTCTGGCTCCGCGAGGAGCTAGTGGATTGAAAGTAAAGGTCAAACCACTCGCCTTTCACTAAATCCATTTTTAGTGCATACTTGAGAAAAACAATAGATTTTTTCAAGGGAGGACTAAAGACTATGGATCAGTGCACTCATGAAGTCCGTGCAGAGTACTGGAAAAAGATCATTCAGGCCTGTGGGCAGAGACCTGCAGGCCAGTCAGCCAAAAGCTGGATGGATGAGAATGGCATCTGCGAACAAAGCTATTATCACTGGCAGCGATGGTTCCGGAAACAGGCGTATGAAGAAATGAAGGGAAACGCATCTGTTCCTGCTGTGGCAGAGAAAACAGAACTGACTTTTGTTGAAATTCCATGCCACACTTCTGCGGAAACAAATACATACATGGTTTCCGATAAATCGGTTGCAACGATCCGGACGGCAACATTACAGATTGATATTTCCAATGAAATCTCAGATGCTCTCCGGTTCTTCCGCAATTATCCGTATCATTCATCCTTCGCATACATTAGTTTTGCTGCTAAAAGTGCTTTGCTGCATCTC
>ENA-UERT01000156-UERT01000156.1-human-gut-metagenome-genome-assembly--contig:-NODE-156-length-54714-cov-18.364167_pt1 | contig 54714 bp, 50 predicted proteins | sample MGYA00242996_ERZ507997 | MGnify/ENA primary metagenome ERZ507997 (study PRJEB26167, sample SAMN06115458) | human gut metagenome | host: Homo sapiens | place: China:Neimenggu | collected 2014-11-07... | reverse complement strand
TCTCCCCTCCCCAAACCCCACCCCTCTCCCTCCCAAGACTTTTGTGTTTATTGAATCCCTGTTGCCGGTTTTCCCGGTTGAGGGAAGAAAACCGCCCGAGCGATGTCCGTTCGGGCGGTTTTTCTATGTGTGGGAGGGGATTGTTGTGTGTGTGGGCTGTTGGGATGGCAGGGGGCAAGCGTTGTAAGGAAATGGTTATGCGTTGGGGGGACTCTTGCCGTGCGTTCCCCTTGCTGCCGGAAAGGTTGGAGGGGATGGGGACGGAGGGAGCTGCCTGGAAGCGATGCCTCAGGGCAAGAATTCTGCTCCGTACGTTGTCACTCCCAGAAGTCTTTCAGCATCCTGTAGAGTACATGGCGATGGAGCGGGTGATCCGGCGGCAGCGCGGGATGATCGAAATCCTCGGCGGGATTGTGGAGCATCCCGAGCCGCCGCATGAGGCCCTGTGACGGCAGGTTGCTTTCCGTGGTGAAGGCGACCACCTCGGGGAGTTCCAGAACCTTGAAGGCGTAGCCCATCACGCTGCGAGCTGCTTCGAGGGCGTACCCTGTGCCCCAGTATTCGGGCAGGAACCGCCAGCCGATTTCCACGCAGGGCGTGAACGGCGCGTCAAAGGCCACCCGCGCAAGCCCGGTGAGTCCGGCGAGGCTTCCGGTGGCTTTGTCTTCCACGGCCCAGAACGTAAAGCCGTGCTCCGCCTGATGTGCCTGAATTCGGGCCAGAAGTGCGTCGCTTTCGGCTTCGGAGAGTGTGGACGGGAAGAACTTCATGACGCGGGGATCGGCGTTCATACGGCGGAAAGCGGCGCGATCCGCCTCTGTCCAGAGACGGACCCGCAGGCGCTCCGTGACGAGGGGCAAGGTCTGATGCGCTGGCGAAGGGTTCATGCTTTGAACGCTTCCTCTTCGCCGGGGGCGTATTTCCCCATGAGCGAGTCGATGTCGATGCGGATGATGGCGACCCGGTTGATCATGGAATCGGGGGCGGGGCGCGGGCACAAGGATTTGTAGCGCACGGTGATGGCATCGAGCGCGGTGCGTTTTTCCTCCTTGTCCTCGACGATAATCGCCGTCCCGGTCCCGCAAACGCTGCGGAACGTGGTTGTGGCTTTCTCGCGGATAATGCGGACATCCGCATAGGCGGAGAACCCCACGCGCGGGTTCTTGCGGATCAAGTCCATTTTCTTTCCGGTGAACGCGGTGTGGATGTACAGCGCGTCGCCCAGCAGGACAAAATTCACCGGGAAGGCATACGGGGCCCCGTCGCCGTCGTTCAGGGCAACCACCATGTCGTCGGCGTCGTTCAGAACGCCGTCAATGAAGTCCCGATCTGCGCGGAACCTGTCTTTCATTCCCATTGATTCGCTCCTTGTAAAGGAAAACAGCGCCGGGAAAGGCGCTGCCTTGCCCTCATCCCCCTTACGGACGCTTGGGAACGGGGGGAGGGGTTGGGGGCGGGGAAACTTTCCTTCAGAAAGGTTTCCCCGCCCCTTTTCAATGCAATTTACTTGTTCTCCGCCAACTCGATCAGCGTGCGGACGGCGAAACCGGTGCCGCCCGCGGGACAGTTGGGGATTTTGCGGGTGACGAATCCGGGCCCGGCGATGTCGAGATGCGCCCAGCTTCCGTCGAACGTGATGAACTGCTTGAGGAACACGGCGGCGCTGCTCGCCCCGCCCGCCCGCGCCCCGGCATTGGCGAAGTCGGCGGTTTCGCTCTTGAGCAGTTCAAAATAGCGGTCCCAGAGGGGCAGGGGCCAGTAGGGTTCGCCCACGATGTCGCCGAAGTCCTTGATGCGCTGGGCAAGGGTGGCGTCCTGGCAGAACAGGCCCGCCACGTCGTCGCCGAGGGCCACGACGCACGCGCCCGTGAGGGTCGCCACGTCCACGATCATGGAAGGGTTCCAGCGCCGCTGCGCGTAGGTCAGGGCGTCGCAAAGCACAAGGCGCCCCTCGGCGTCGGTGTTGACGATCTCCACGGTCTTGCCGCTGAGGGTCTTCACCACGTCGCCGGGCCGGGTCGCGCGGGCGTCGGGCATGTTCTCGGCGCAAGCCATCAGGCCGATGACGCGGCGGGGCGTTTCGAGCTGGCCGAGGGCTTCGAACAGGCCCATGACCGCGGCCGCGCCGCCCATGTCGCCCTTCATTTCCCACATCCCGGCGGCGGGCTTGATGGAGATCCCGCCGCTGTCGAAGGTGATGCCCTTGCCCACCACGATGAGCGGAGCTTCGTCGGCGTGCCCGGCGGGGGCGTGCTCAAGGATGATCAGGCGCGGATCGTTGGCGGAACCGGCGGCGACGGCGGCGAACGCGCCCATGCCGAGGGAAACGATGTCCTCGCGTTCGAGCACTTCGCAGTTCATGTCGTGGCGGCGGGCGAGCTTGCGGGCTTCTTCCGCCATGTCTTCCGGCGTGAGGCTGTTGGCCGGGGTGTTGGCGAGGTTGCGGGCGAGGATGACGGCTTCGGCATGGGTCTCGCCGCGCCGGGCGGCAAGGCGGGGGAAGTCCGGCACGTTGGCGTCGCAGAACAGGAGGGCCAGCCAGCGCGGATCGGCGTCTTCGGGCTCTTTGGACTTGAACGCCTTGTTGCGCCACAGGCCGAGCATGGCGGCGCAGACGATTTCTTCAATGGTGCGCTCGACATCGGCGTTGAAGCGGGCCAGACCGGAAACGGGGAGGGCGAGCGTGTCCACGCCAAGTTCGCGGCAGCGGACGGCTGCGGCCCCGGCGCCCTTGCGGATCTCCTCAAGCGTTTCCGCATACGTCAGCGCGTCGAGTTTGCCGAGGCCGACCACGACGGCGCGGGACAGAGGGTGTGCGGGCGGGCCGTAGAGGAGGCCCATTTCGCCTTTTTTCCCGTGGAAGTCGCGCATCCCCGGCGCGATGGACATCCACGGCGCGGCGTCCAGCAATTCGGGGTAGGCTTTTTCCAGTTTCTCGTCTTCCGACAGGAACACGATCACCGCGTCCGCCGACCAACTTTCCGGCCCTCCGGCCTGAAAACGCAATTCCATTGTAAACGCTCCTTTGGGAAGAGGCATTGGGGAAGGGAGAGAAAAACTCCCAGAGAAAGGGCTTTTCTCTCCCCGCCTTAAACCCCGTCCTGTTCTTTCCTAAGGCTTTTGTGTTTGTAGGCTCCGGTGGAGCCTTTTTTCCTCATTGCCGAAACGTGGGCAACGGGGGCGCTACTCCGAAGAAATCCCGTATCCTTTCAACTTGCGGTGCAGGTAGCTGCGCTCAAGGCCGATGGTCTCGGCGAGCCTTGTGATGTTGCCGCCGCATTCGTGGAGCTTCGCCTCAAGATAGCGGGCCTCGAACACGGCCCGGGCCTTCTTGAAATCAAGATCCGGGCCCAGCACCGCGGATTGCGGCAGGAATGCGGGTTCGCAGGCGGCGGAAGCGGCCTCGGCAGACGGCTCCGGCTTGCCCTGCGGGGTCATTTCAGGCGGGAGATCCACGGGGAGGACAGTCTTGCCCCCAAAGAGGATCACCATGCGCTCCGCGAAATTGCGCAGTTCGCGCACGTTGCCGGGCCACGGGTAACGGCGGAGGCGTTCCATCGTTTCCGGCGCGTAGACGGGCGCTTTGCAGGCGTGCACGCGGCACAGGCGTTCCGTGAAGGCCGCCAGCAACAGATCGAGGTCTCCCCCGCGCTCGCGCAGGGGGGGCAGGTGCAGCGGGACCACGCGGAGCCGGTAGTACAGGTCTTCGCGGAACGTCCCGGCGGCAATGGCCTCTTCAAGGTTTTTGTTCGTTGCGGCGATGACCCGCACATCCACCTTGATGGTCCGCGTGCCGCCCACGCGCTCGAAGGACTGCTCTTGAAGGATGCGGAGGATCTTGGCCTGCGTCTTCAGGCTCATGTCCCCGATTTCGTCGAGGAACAGCGTGCCGTTGTTCGCCATTTCGAAGCGTCCGGCCCGGGCCTGATCCGCGCTGGTGAACGCGCCCTTTTCATGCCCGAACAACTCGCTTTCGATGAGCTCCTCGGGAATGGCGGCGCAGTTCACCGCAATCATGGGCGCATCGGCGCGCCGGCTCCCGGCGTGCAGGGCGCGGGCGGCGAGTTCCTTGCCCGTGCCGTTTTCCCCGGTGAGCAGTACCCACACGTCCGTGGGGGCGACGCGGGCCAGCAGTTCCTGGAATTTGAGCATGACCGGGGACTGGCCGATGAGTTCGTCCTGTTCGGGCAAAACGGTACGGAGCACCTGATTTTCCCGGCGCAGGGAGCCCGCTTCAAGGGCGCGGGCCGCGACGATGACGACCTTTTCCAGAGAAAGGGGCTTTTCGATGAAATCGTAGGCCCCTTGCTGGATGGCGCTTACGGCGGTCTCGATGGTTCCGTGCCCCGAGATCATCACGACGGGCAGATCGGGATGGTTCCCCTTGAGGCGCGCCTGCGCGGTGAGGCCGTCCATGCCGGGCAGCCAGATGTCGAGGAAAACGAGATCCGGACGTTCCGCGTCGGCGACCTCAAGCCCTTCCTCGGCGGTGGCGGCCTCAAGCACTTCGTACCCTTCGTCCTCCAAAATGCCCCGGAGCGAGAACCGGATGGGTTCCTCGTCGTCGATGATCAGAATGCGTGCCATACCGTTTCACCCTTGTTCATTCACAATATGCCGTTATGCATCGGAAAGCAGTTTCAGCCCGGCGATGCCCGCGAGGATCAGCCCGATGCACAGAAGGCGCGCCGGGGATGCCGATTCGCCGAAAAGAACGATGCCGAGCAGCGCCGTGCCCACAGCCCCGATGCCCGTCCAGACCGCGTAGGCAGTGCCGATGGGAAGGTGTTTCAGGGCCGAGGCCAGCAGGAAAAAGCTCAGGGCCATGAGGACAAGCGTCGCCACCGAAGGCCAGAACCGCGTGAACCCGTGGGAACTCTTTAAGCCGATGGCCCAGCCTACCTCGAGCAATCCGGCCAAAACAAGCAGAAACCAGTGCATACATTACCTCGCCATGTTGTCGAGGCCGTCCCCGGTTCGTAAGCAGCCGCAGGGCCGTCCCTGCGGTTTGGAATATTGGAGAAAGGCACGGGGGAGGGGCTTTTTATAAAAAGCCCCCTCCCCAATCCTCTCACTTCCTACTGCGCCGTCGTCACCGCGGGCTCGTGATGGCGGCGGAGGGACTCGATAAGGGAGGGGCAGTCGCTCTTGTCCCAAATGGCGTCCTCGGGCGCGTCGAGGGCAATGGGGAGCACCTCGTCCACATGGTCCACGAGCTCGATGCGCAGCGTCTGGAGGATTTCGTCAGGCACTTCCTTGAGATCCTTGGCGTTGTCGCGCGGGATGATCACGGTCGCCATCTCGGCACGGCTGGCGGCGAGAAGCTTTTCGCGCAGGCCGCCGATGGGCAGCACACGCCCGCGCAGGGTGACTTCGCCGGTCATGGCCACGTCATGCCGCACGGGGATGCCGAGCAGGGCGGAAACGAGGCTCGTGGTGATGGCGGTGCCCGCCGAGGGGCCGTCCTTGGGGGTCGCGCCTTCGGGGAAGTGCGTGTGGATGTCGATCTCGCTGTGGAAATCGGGCTTGAGCCCCAGCGCCGCGGCCCGGGAACGTACATAAGAAAGCGCCGCCTTCGCGGACTCGCTCATGACTTCGCCGATCTTGCCGGTGGTGGCCACATTCCCCTTGCCGGGCATGATCACCGTTTCCACATTGAGCAGCACGCCGCCCACGCCCGTATAGGCCAGACCGTTGACCACGCCGACCTTGGGGGACTTTTCGTTCTCGTCCATGCGGTACTTCTTCACGCCGAGATAGGTTTCCAGATCCTCCGGCGCAATGGTCACGCACTGGTCGAGGTTGTCCTCTTCCACCAGCTTGATCGCGGTTTTGCGGCACAGTGCGCCGATTTCGCGTTCAAGGCTGCGGACCCCGGCCTCGCGCGTGTAGGAACGGATGACCTCGGTGAGCGTCTCCTCGGGCAGGGAGATGTTCCCGGGCTTGAGGCCATGCTCCTTGATCTGGCGCGGCAGGAGGAAGTCACGGGCGATGTGCTTTTTCTCTACTTCGAGATAGCTGGAAAGCTCAATGATTTCCATACGGTCCTGAAGCGGAGCGGGAATATTGTGCAGCGAGTTCGCCGTGGTGATGAAGAACACCTTCGACAGGTCGTAGTCGATGTCGAGATAGTGGTCGTTGAAGGTCTTGTTCTGCTCGGGGTCGAGTACCTCCAGCAGGGCGGACGCGGGATCGCCCCGGTAATCGGAGCTCATCTTGTCGATTTCATCAAGGCAGAACAACGGGTTGCTGGACTTGGCGCGTTTGAGGGCCATGATGATCTTGCCGGGCATGGCTCCCACGTAGGTGCGCCGGTGGCCTCGGATTTCGGCTTCGTCGCGCACCCCGCCGAGGGACAGGCGCACGTATTCGCGCCCCGTGGCCGTGGCGACGGAGCGGGCCAGCGAGGTCTTGCCCACGCCGGGAGGCCCTACGAGGCAGAGGATGGGGCCTTTGAGCGCGTTGGTGAGCTTCTGGACGGCGAGGAACTCAAGGATGCGCTGCTTGGGCTTCTCAAGGCCGAAATGGTCGGCGTCGAGGATGGCGCGGGCCTCGGGAATGTCGATGCTGGTTTCCCGCATGTCGTTCCACGGCAGTTCCAGAATCCAGTCCACATAGTTGCGGACGATGGCGTATTCGGCGGAGGCCGGGGCCATCATGCGCAGCTTCTTGAGCTCGGACATGCCCTTTTCCCGGGCTTCCTCAGGCATGTTCTTGTCCTTGAGCATCTGCTCAAGCTCCGCGATCTCGGCCTGCGGATCGTCTTCGCGGCCCATTTCCTTGTTGATGGCCTTGATCTGCTCGGAAAGATAGTATTCCCGCTGGTTTTTATCCATCTGGTCCTTGACGCGGCTCTTGATGCGCCGTTCCATCGAGACCCGTTCCATCTCGGTATTCAGGAACTCGTAAACCTTTTCAAGGCGCTGTCCTGGATCGGCCAGCTCCAGCGCTTCCTGTTTTTTGGGGTATTCGATTTTGAGCAGGGGCAGGATGGTGTCGGCGAGCTGTCCGGGATCGCGCAGGGCGGAGACGGCGGAAAGGATCTCCGGAGTGAGTTTTTTGTTGGTATGGGCGTATTCCGCGAGGATTTCCTTTGTGGCCCGTACCAGCGCTTCGGTTTCCGGGCCGTCATTGCGCATGATGGGCAACGGCGTGACCACGACCTTGGGGAAGGCATCCGTCCCGAACGGGTTTTCCTGATCTTCGGGCGTCAGAGGCCGCCAGCTGATGCGGTACAGGCCCTCGAAGAGCACCTTGATCGGGCCTTCAGGCAGCCTCATGTACTGGAGCACGCGCCCGACCACGCCAACGGCATAGAGATCCGCCGGATCGGGCTTTTCCAGTTCGGGTTCGCGCTGCGTCACGAGGCAGATGCGCTTGCCGTAGTCGTTCACGGCGCTTTCGATGGCCTTGATCGAGGCTTCGCGGCCTACGAGGAGGGGCATGATCGAGTGCGGCGACATGACCACCTCCCGTAAGGGCATGAGCGGAAGCTCGAATCCCTCCAGTGTTGCATTGCTGGTGATGGCGTCGTTCGTTTCGTTCATGCTCGCTCCTTTAGAAGGTACGGAACCGGGGGAGGGGAATCCTTCTGAAGAAGGGATTCCCCTCCCCCGGCTCCCCTCCTCTCATCTTCCCAAGGCTTTTATAACGGCCCCCAGCCCGGCTTCGTATGCCGCGACGGGCCGTATGGAAATTTTCATATTGCAAAGGGAAACGCCTGCCGCGTTTCCTCCCCACCGGTCGAAAGTCTTTGGAGGGGTTGGGGGTGCGGGGGAAGGGGAACCTTTCTTCAGAAAGGTTCCCCTTCCCCCGCATTCTCCCTTACCACAAACCTTACGAAGCGATGTGCGCTTCGGTGTCGTAGATGTACAGCGGCGGGGCCTTCTTTTCGATGACCGCGTCGTTGATCACGCACTCCTTCACGCCGGGCATGGAGGGAAGCTGATACATGATGTCGAGCATGACGCTTTCCATGACGTTGCGCAGGCCGCGCGCGCCGGTCTTGCGCTCGATGGCCCTGTGGGCGATGGCACGCAGGGCGTCGGAGGTGAAGCGCAGGGTCACGTTGTCGAGCTCGAACAGCTTCTGGTACTGCCGGGTGAGGGCGTTCTTGGGCTCGGTCAGGATACGGACGAGGTCGTCCTCGCCGAGATCGTCCACGTGCGTCAGGACCGGGATACGGCCCACGAATTCGGGGATGAGCCCGAACTGCACGAGGTCGGCGGGATGCACCTGTTCGAGGAGCTCGCCGAGGGTGCGCTCCTTTTTGGTCTCCACCTTGGCCCCGAAGCCCATGCTGCCGCCGCGCATACGCTGCTCGACGATCTTGTCCAGGCCGATGAACGCCCCGCCCACGATGAACAGGATGTTCGAGGTGTCCATGCGGATGAATTCCTGCTGCGGGTGCTTGCGGCCGCCTTTGGGAGGGATGTTGGCTTCCGTGCCTTCGATGATCTTGAGCAGCGCCTGCTGGACGCCTTCGCCGGACACGTCGCGGGTGATGGACGGCCCGTCTGCCTTACGGGAGATCTTGTCGATTTCGTCGATGTAGATGATCCCCTTGCGGGCCGCTTCAAGGTCGTAGTCGGCATTTTGAAGCAACTGGACCAGAATGTTTTCCACGTCTTCGCCCACATACCCGGCCTCGGTCAGCGTGGTGGCGTCCGCGATGGCGAACGGCACGCGCAGGACGCGGGCCAGCGTCTTGGCGAGGAGCGTCTTGCCGCTCCCGGAGGGGCCGACAAGCAGGATGTTGCTCTTTTCGAGCTCCACACCGTCGTCGCCCTTGAGGGCGTCGGCGTAAAAGACGCGCTTGTAGTGGTTGTGCACCGCCACGGCGAGGATCTTTTTGGCCTCGTCCTGCCCGATGACGTATTCGTCGAGGCGGGCCTTGATTTCCTGCGGGGTGAGCAGGCGTTCGTCTTCGCGGACCTGCTCGATGGCGTTCTGGGCCATCATTTCGTTGCAGGTGGCGATGCACTCGTCGCAGATGTGCACGCCGTCCGGCCCGGAGACGAGCTGGTTCGCCTGCGTTTCGGTTTTGCCGCAGAAAGAGCAGCGGGGTTCGTTCGGGGGAGTGGTATTGGGCATCTCTCTTCCTATTCGGACTTTTCGGCGAGGAGGTCACGGCGGGAGGCGAGAACCTTGTCCACCAGACCATAGGCCTGCGCCATTTCGGCGGTCATGAAGTTGTCGCGTTCGGTATCCTGGGCGATCTTTTCGATGGGCTGGCCGGTATGCTTCGCCAGCAGCCCGTTGAGGGTCTCGCGCATACGCAGGATCTCGCGGGCATGGATGTCGATGTCGGTGGCCTGTCCCTGGAATCCGCCGAGGGGCTGGTGGATCATCACCTGGCTGTTGGGCAGGGCGTAGCGCATACCCTTCTGGCCCGCGCTGAGGAGGAAGGCTCCCATGCTGGCGGCGCGGCCCATGCACACGGTGGCGATGGGCGGGGTGATGTAGTTCATGGTATCGTAGATGGCCATGCCCGCCGTGACGGAGCCGCCGGGGCTGTTGATGTAGAGATAAATCTCTTTTTCCGGGTCCTGCGATTCGAGGAAAAGCAGCTGGGCGCAGATGAGGGACGCCACCGCGTCGTTGACCTCGGAGCCGAGGAGCACGATGCGGTCTTTCAGCAGGCGGGAAAAAATATCATAAGCGCGTTCGGTGCGGCCCGACGTTTCGACGACGATGGGCACCGTCATATCAAGAATATCTTGCATACTGTCTCCATATGATAATTGGGCATCAGGGCTTTCCCCGTCAGATAAGCACGATTGCGCCGTTGTCTCGGGATGAAGCCATAAAAACGGGAAATAGCACAGGGCCCCCATACAATAAAGAGGGGAGTGCGGACACTCCCCTCTCCTTATTTTTCCCAAAAAGCGGGCGGAAAACGGACTAGTCCGCGTTCTTGGGCTCGCTCAGGCTCACGGCGGGGACTTCGTTGATCTTCGCCTTGCTGTAGACCATTTCCAGGGCCTTGTCAGCGAGGATGCGGTCGCGCAGCTCATAGATCAGGCCGCTCTTGTGATAGGCTTCGCTGACCTTCTTGTAGTCCTGCTGGGCGCGCATGGCCATGCCGTAGATGGCCATTTCCACTTCCTGATCGTTGACGGTGATGTTTTCCTTCTGGGCGAGGGCCATCAGGAACACCTGGGGACGCAGGGTTTCGAGGGCTTCCTTCTTGGCTTCTTCGCGCTTTTCTTCCTGAGCCTGGTCCTTGCGGAGGTCGTCGAGGCCCATGCGCTGGAGCTTCATGGCCTGTTCCTGCACCACGCGCTCGACGCGGGCGTTCAGCATGGAATCGGGGATTTCGAAAGAAACCTTTTCAAGGAGGCCGTCGATGAGCTTCTTCATGGCTTCGCTGCGGGCGGCCTGAGCCTTCGTGGCGGAAACGTGCTCGACGATGGAGGCCTTCATCTTTTCCAGGCTTTCCTGGCCGACCTTCTGAGCGAACTCCTCGTTCACTTCGGGCTTCTGGCTGGTCTGGATCTTGTTCACCTTGATGGTGAAGATGACGGTCTTGCCGGCAAGCGGCTTGTGGGGGTAGTCGGCGGGGAAGTTCACGGGGCCGGTCTTTTCTTCGCCGACCTTGGCGGTCTTCACGAGGGCTTCGAAATCGGGGAGGGCCTGGCCCTGGCCGAGGGCCACGCCGAAGTTTTCGCCCTGCACGTCGTCGATCTTGTTGCCTTCCTCATCGGTGCCGGAGTAGTCGACATCCACGGTGTCGCCGTCCTGGGGCAGGCGATCTTCGGTCACTTCGGTAAGTTCCGCCATGCGGCCGCGGAGGTTTTCAATGATTTCGTTCACGTCGTCGTCGGACACGTCGGCCTTGGCCTGATCGACTTCGAGGCCTTCGTAGTTGGGGAACTCGATTTCAGGCAGCACGTCGAAGGTGACGTTGCACTTGAATTCGGTATCGCGGGCGAAGGCGTCATGGTTGTCCATTTCCATGCTGGAAACGGGGGTCAGGCTGGAGTCCTTGAGGGTCTTCTGGAGGAGGCCGTTGATCTCGTCCTGCGTGGCGCGGGCGTACACGTCTTCGCCGAAGCGCTTTTCCACTACGGACGCGGGGACTTTACCCTTACGGAAGCCGGGCAGGGACAGATCCTTCTGGAAGCCCTTGACGGCGGTGTTGATAGCGGCGTTCACATCATCCGCGGTCAGGGTGAAGGCGATCTTTTTCCGGGTAGGGGAAAGGTTTTCAACGACAAATTCCATGGGGATTCCCTCCTTAGGGGAGCCGACCTGCTCAAGGGCGGACGGACGAGCTTTTTATCAATCAAAACACGAGGTTTATGAATGCACCGGAAGGCTTTCTGGTGCGAGAGGGGGGAGTTGAACCCCCACGGAAATCCGCTGGATTCTAAGTCCAGTGCGTCTACCAATTCCGCCACTCTCGCCAGTCGGCACACAAAGGAGGGACTCTACTGCGAAATCCCAAAAATCGCAAGTTCCATCCTGTTCAGGTGGGGTTAGGTGGTACGGGAGAGAGCCGCCGCTTCGTCCTCATACTCCTTCAGCTTCCTGTAGAGCGTGGCGACGCCGATGCCGAGGGCGGCGGCAGCGGCCTTCTTTCCGGGCGTGTCGTCCCCGCAGCGGCGGACGGCGTCCAGAATGGCGTTGCGTTCCAGATCGCGGAGCGGGATGATCCCGCCGGGCGGGAGGGGGGCGGAGGGGGAAGGCGCGGAAGAGGGCAAGGCCCCGCGCACGGAGGCGGGGAGCATGTCAGGATGCAGGACCCCGCCGGACGGGGCCATGTTGACCATAAACTCCATCACATTCTCGAACTCGCGCACGTTGCCGGGCCACGGGTAGGCGGAGAGGGCCGCGAGCATGTCCGGGCCGAGCGACGGGACCGGCTTGTTGAACCGGGCACTGTAGCGGGCGAGGAAATGGGAGGACAACAGCTCGATGTCGCCGTGGCGATCGCGCAGGGGAGGCACCTGCAGCGGGATCACGTTCAGGCGGTAGAAGAGATCCTCGCGGAAACGGCCTTGGCGCACCGCTCCGGCAAGATCTTCGTTCGTCGCCGCGATAATACGGATATCCACCTCAATGAGCCGGTTGGAGCCGAGGCGGGTGAAGGCCCGTTCCTGCAGGACGCGGAGCAGCTTCACTTGCAGGTAGAGCGGCATGGTGCTGATTTCGTCGAGGAACAGCACGCCCTTGTGGGCCAGCTCGAATTTGCCGATGCGCCCCTTGGCGCTCGCTCCGGTGAACGCGCCGCCCGTGTAGCCGAACAGCTCGCTTTCGAGCAGGGCGTCGGGGATGGCCCCGCAGTTGATGCCGATGAAGGGCTTGTCCCGGCGGCCGCTGGCGGCGTGGATGGCCCGGGCGACGAGTTCCTTGCCGGTGCCGGATTCGCCGGTGACGAGGACCGTGGACGTGGAGCCCGCGATCTGGCGGATTTGATCTTTCAGCTGGAGCATGGCGGGCGAGCGCCCGACGAGGTTTTCGACGCCGGAAAGGGAGTCCCCGAGGGAAGAGACGCGATCCGCCATGCGCGGCAGGGACTCGAAGGTGAAGACCGTGGCAAAATGGTAGTCCGACGGCGCGAGCGGGGTCATCTGGCCCATGAGCGTGTGCTTGCGGCTCCGGGCGGTGACCACGAATTCCTCGAGATCCGAAAAGGATTCCCCGGTCCGTTTGAACTGCACGTCCGTGGGCAGGCCGTCGTCCTTGAGCCCGAGATCACGGCGGGCGATGTCGTTCAGGTAGGAAATGCCGCCCTTGGCGTTGAAGATGACGATGCCCCGGCTGTTGATTTCGAGAATCCGCAGCATGATGTCGAGGAATGACCGGGCGCGGAGCAGGTCGGCGTGGTCGTGGAGCTTGTGCAGGATGAATTCCGCGCAGCGCTCGATGAACTGGACGTACACGTCCTTGTGCCCGAGGACACGGGCGCGGTCCTCGTCGGTGGAGCAGACGAGCCCGATGACGCCGAGCACGTCGCTGCCGTCGATGATGGGCGTGCTGATGGAAAGGGTTTCTCGGCAGAGGTCGCGCCCCGGGCAGCGGGTGCAGATGAAATGCTCGCGGGGCGTCTCCATGACGAACGAGCGCCGGATGCGCATGACGTGGCGGTAGGTTTCGCCCTCGGCGCGGATGTTTTCCCCGACCCCGGAGGCATAGAGGCCCGTCCCGGCGAGGCGGTTCAGGCCCGCGTCCACGACTTCCACGTCCACGCCGACCACGCGGGCGATGAGTTCCGCATAGTCGGCCACCGTATCCCGGATGTCCAGCAGCATGGGCATTTAGGCTATCCAGATGACGTTGGCCTGACGCCCGCAGATCCCGTCCCGGCGGTAGGAGAAGAAGCTGTCCGGCATGGACGCCGTGCACAGATCGAGGCCGAAGATGCCTTCGTCCGGCAGGCCCGCCTCCAGCAGCTGATCGCGGGTCAGCCGCCAGAGGTTCATGGTCTTGTCGCGGGCGTTGAACCAGTTGGCGAAATCGGGGCCCCATTCCTTGCCGTAATTGACGAATTCCGAGCGCTGCGGCCCGAGGCTCGGGCCGCGCACGGCGAGCAGATCGCGGGCGTCGAGGCCGTAGCGCCCGCAGAAGGCCGCGATGCCGGACTGGAGGAAACGCAGGCGGTTGCCGCGCCAGCCGATGTGGAAGGCCGCGATGTGCCGCCCTCCCTTGTGCGCGACGAGGACGGGCTGGCAGTCGGCGGTCTTGATGATCAGGCCGATGCCGGGTTTGTCCGTGGCAAGGCCGTCCCCTTTGGGAAAGGCGGGCGGCTCCACGAACCGCTCCAGCGGCGAGGGCGGGGGATCGAAAACGAGCGTGTCGCCGTGGATCTGATCGAGTTCGGCGATTTCGGCAAGCTCAAGAGATGCGGCGAGATCCAGCCGGTTGGCCGAGACGCGCAAGGGATCGTCCCCTACCGTATAGGCGATGTTCCCGCCTCCATAGGGCCCTTCCGAAACGCCCCAGTCGCGGGTCTGGAAGGCGCAGCGGACGCCCGGGGCGCCGGGAAAGGCGAAGGGGATGAAGCTCAGAGCCATATGAGTTCCTTTTCGGTAGCGTAGCCGTGCATGGGGATGTCCAGAGGCCCGGCGGGAAATGCGGCGAGCTGGAGGGAGTGGACCAGCGCGAGCCGCTTCGCGCCGCCCCAGCCGGGCAGGGCGAGCAGGCGGTCGTAGAAGCCCTTGCCGTACCCGAGGCGCGCCCCGGCGGGGCTGATGCCCACGGCGGGGACCAGAATCAGATCCGGCAGCCGGAGAGACGCATCCGTCCCGGAAGGCGGGACGAAGGTTCCGGCGGCGTCCTGCCCCCATCCCGTGCGGGGCAGGGGTACGCACGCGGGGCCGGGCTCGGAGAGGCCGAAGGCGCCGGGCGCCAGTTCATCATAGCCCCGGCACAGGACGAATTCCATGATTCCTTCGCCCGCGCTCGGCGGGAGGCAGCGGGGCAGGAGCACCTGTTTGCCTTCGGCCCACGCGCGTCTGATAATTTCATCGGTGGAGATTTCGTTCCGCACGGCGATATACATGGCGACAGTACGGGCGTCGCGCCACTCGGGGAGGGCGAGGACACGCCGCTGGACGGCGGCGGAATGGCGTTCCCACTCGGCGGGGGCAAGGGCTTTACGGGCGCGTATCAGCTCGGAACGCAAGACATTTCTGTCCGGAGCGGCGAGGCCGGAGGGCGTACCCGTCGCGGAAGGGGAGGTCGGGGGAAGGGACATGGCGCACCTTTGTCAAACCTGAAACAATAGGTTAGGGTACGAAAGATCAGTGAAGCGGAATCCCTTGCAGGGAAAGGCAAGCCGGTATACCCTGCAACCCCAACAGTACAAGGAAGTTGCCGACATGCCAAGCGCCCAGCCTCTTTCGTCCTTTGCGGTCCCCGCTTCCGGAACTTCCGGTGCGGCGGCCCCGTCCTCCGGGGTCCGCACATGGATCGTCATGGGCGATCTTCACGACAAGGCAGCCCGGCTTGGCGAAATCCAGGGGCTGGAAGAGGCCGACGGCATCATCGTCACCGGCGATCTGACCGTCACCGGCGGCGCGGCGCAGGCCCGTAATGTGCTTGAGAAGCTCACCCGCTACAATCCCGTCATTTACGCGCAGATCGGCAACATGGATCGCGCCGAAGTCACGGACTGGCTTGCCAAGCAGGGATGGAATACCCATTTATGCGTACGTGAGCTGGCTCCCGGCGTCGCGCTCATGGGGCTTGGCGGCTCCACGTTCACGCCGTTCGGTACGCCGAGCGAATTTCCCGAGTCCCGCTTTGCGGACTGGCTCGAACACATGTGGAGGGAGGCCCGGACGTATCGTCATGTGGTGCTTTCCGTGCATACGCCTCCGCATGACACGCTGTGCGACATCGTCGGGGACGGAATCCACGTTGGTTCCTCCGCCGTACGTGACTTCATTCTGGACGCGCAGCCTGATGTGTGCCTGTGCGGACACATCCATGAATCCCGCGCCGTGGATCGCCTCGGACGCACCGTGCTGGTCAATCCCGGCGCGTTTGCGACGGGCGGCTATGCCGTCCTGCGGCTTGCGGGGGACGACCTGTCGGTGACGCTTCACATGCTGGACTGACCGGTTCGCCCGGATCGTCGCTTCCCCGCCCGGACCGCTGGCCTGTCCGTGCGCAGGGGCATTTGTCACCGCCGGAAAAATTTTTTGGAAACCCGCGTCTTGCGGCCTTGCCCGCCTTCCGTATTCTCCGGAAAGGCTTTCTCCCGGCGAGGCCCGTATGCATGGGGCTCCTTCGGAGACGCCGAGCGAACGGCGCGTCCGAGCCCGCGATTTTTGCGGCCGCCCGCGCCAGCCGGACGGCACCCCGATACTTTTTTGTTTTTTTGAGGAAACATATGACCGATTCTGAAAAGATCGCAGCCCCGGCGGAACAGCCGGCTGCGTCCGAAAAGCCCATGTCCGCCGCTGCGGATGCCGTTGAAACCCCTTCCGAGCCCGCTCCCGAAAAGAAGCCCCGCCGCCCGCGCCGCAAGAAGCCTGCCGTGGAGCAGGCCACGCTGGAACTTTCCGCTCCGGAGAACGCCGTGCCGGCGCAACCCGTGGAGGAACAGTCCGTGTCGGCCCCGCCCGCGCCCGAGGCTCCCGCACGGAAACGCCCCGCGCCGAAGCAGTCTGCGGCGAAAACAGCCCGGAAACAGTCCGAGCAGCCGAAACAGCCTGTTGAGGCGCCTGTGGAGCCGAAGCAGCCTGAACAGCCCGTGTTGACCGAACATCCCGTTCAGATTCCCGCCGTCGCCGCTTCCGTTCTGCCCGCCGAGGCGGTTGCGTCCGCCGTTCCCGCCGTGTCCGAACCCGCCGCCGTCCCTGCCGTCGCCTCGCCGGAGGAATCCGCTGCCGCCGATGCTTCCGAAACCGCCGAAGGCGATGCCGCCGCACCCGCGAAGCGCCGCCGTTCCCGCCGCAGCGGTCGGGGCCGCCGCCGTCCCGCCGAAGGCGATGCCGCCGTTGACGCAGCCGCGCCGGAAGCGGGTGAAACGCCCATTCTTGATGAGCCCGTAGCCGCCGACGCTCCGGCTGAGGCCTTTGCCGAATCCGCGCCCGCCGTCGAAGATGAGCCCGCAGGGGCTGAATCCGGGCAGGAATCCGCCGCCACGGGCGAAGAGGCTCCCCGCAAACCCCGCTCCCGTTCCCGCCGCCGCAAACCCGCGCGTCCCGCCGCCGAACAGGCTGAGGAGACGCTGAAGGACCAGCAGGCCGCCGTGCCCGAGGATGAGGTGTTCGTTTTTGATGATGATGACGACGACGGACCCGCTGCCGCTCCCGCCGAAGCCGAGGGTGAGGAGGCGCGCGCGCCTCGCGTGCCGCGCAAGCCGCGCCGCCGCCGGAACAAGAAGGCCTCGGCTGCCGCCGCGCTGCAGGAAGCCGAGGACGAGTCCGCCGAGGAAGGCGAAGAGGAACAGGACGCCAAGAAGGGCCGCAAGTCCGCCAAGGCCGCCGCGTCCGGCGTGGACCGCAAGATGCTGGTCAGCGTCCTGCCCGGCGATATGGTCGAGGTGGTGCTCACCGAAGACGGCTCCGTGCGCGAGTACTACGTGGAGATGACCCATCAGGCCAAGATCCGGGGCAACATCTACAAAGGCGTCATCAACAACATCGACACCAATTTGCAAGCCGCCTTCGTCAATTACGGGAACGTGAAGAACGGGTTCCTGCAGATCGACGAAGTGCACCCCGAATATTACCTCCAGCCCCACGAACCCACCAAGGGACGCAAATACCCGCCCATCCAGAAAGTGCTCAAGCCCGGGCAGGAAGTCCTCGTGCAGGTCGTGAAGGAGCCCAACGGCTCCAAAGGCGCGTTCCTGACCACATGGCTGTCGCTCGCCGGGCGTTTCCTCGTGCTGACGCCGGGGCAGGAGCAGATCGGCATTTCCCGCAAGGTGGAGGACGGCGAGGAGCGCAACCGTTTGCGCGAGCTCATCCGGGGCCTTGAGCCCGGCGAAGGGCTTGGGGCCATCGTCCGCACCGTGAGCGCGGGCACGAGCAAGACCACGCTCCAGAAGGACCTCTCTTTCCTCAAGCGCGTCTGGAAGGATATCCGCAAGCGCGCCACCACGGAAAAGGTCCCCTCCCTGATCTATCAGGAACCGGGCCTCGCCAGCCGGAGCGTTCGCGACTATCTGTCCGACGACGTGTCCGAAGTCTGGGTGGACAACGCGGAAACCGCCGAAGCCATCCGGGAGATGGCTTCCCTGCTGTTCCCGCGCAAGGGCGACCTCGTGCACCTCTATGAGAAGCATGACAAGACCCTTTGGGAACACTTCGGCCTTCTCAACCAGATCGAGCAGGTACATTCCCGCGAAGTGCTCATGCCGTCCGGCGGGCGTCTGGTGTTCGACCAGACCGAGGCGCTTATGGCCATCGACATCAACTCCGGCAAGATCGGCGGCAAGACGAATTTTGAGGCTATGGCCTTCCGTACGAATATGGAAGCGGCGACGGCCATCGCCCGCCAGCTTCGCCTGCGCGACATCGGCGGGCAGATCGTCATCGACTTCATTGAAATGCGCGATCCCGAGCATTGCCGTGAGGTTGAAAAAGAACTCCGCAACGCCATGAAGGGCGATCGCGCCCGTCACGACATCGGCAAGATGAGTTCTTTTGGCCTGCTCCAGATCGTACGCCAGCGGACCGGCTCCTCGGCGATCTCTATCAGCATGGAGACCTGTCCCCACTGCAAGGGGACGGGCCAGCGCCGCAATATGGAGTGGCAGTCCGTACAGACGCTTCGCGACCTGCACCGCGCCATGCGCAGCGCTGCGGCGGCGGGGCAGGCCGAGTACGCCCACAGCGTGGACGCCGAGCTCGGGCTGTATCTTCTGAATCACAAGCGCGAACGGCTCTCGCTCATGGAAAAGGAATTCCACATCCGTCTGGATATCCGCATCGAGGGCATTTCTTCCGCGCCGGCAGCTCCAGCACAGCAGCAGGGCCATCAGCACAACGGGCAGAACAATGGCAGGTAACGGCAAGAAAGTGCTCCTGCACGCCTGTTGCGGGCCGTGCAGCATCATGTGCATCCAGTCGTTGCGAGACGAGGGCTATGACGTCACGGGATACTTCGCCAACCCGAACATCCATCCCGTCTCCGAATATTTTCGGCGGCGGGAGGCGATGGAACAGGTGGCGGAACAGATGGATCTGCCCATGTTGTGGCAGGACGATGTGTATGATCTGCCCGGCTGGCTCAAGATGGTGCACGATTTGGGTATCGCGGACAATCAAGGGTATGCCCGCTGCGGCTACTGCTACGAGAGCCGTCTTGCCCTGACCTGTGCCATCGCCTCGGAGAACGGTTTCGACTGCTTTACCACAAGCCTGTTGTATTCCCGGCACCAGCAGCACGACGCCATCCGGGGAATCGGAACCCGCGTCGCGGCGTCCGGTGACTACAGGACCAACGCCGGATTCGGTTCCGAGTTCCTGTACCGGGACTTCCGCCCCTTGTGGCAGGCCGGGATCGACCGCTCCAAGGAAATGGGCCTGTACCGCCAGAACTACTGTGCGTGTATTTTCAGCGAATACGAGCGGTTTGAGAAGAAGCTGAGGAAGCTAAGCGCGGAATGAGTGCTATGGTCAAGGTTTCCGTTATAATCCCCGTGTATAATGTAGCTCCGTATCTTGGCGAATGCTTGGACTCGGTTATTCAGCAGTCTCTAAAAGATATAGAAATTGTTTGTGTGGATGATTGTTCTACGGATAATAGCTCGTTTCTTTTAAAAAAATATGCTGAATCAGATATTCGAATCCGATTATTTTACAATGAAAGAAACAGAGATTTATCCTTTACCCGTAATAGGGGATTAAAAGAATCCTGCGGAGAGTATGTTTTCTTTTTAGACTCTGATGATGCTTTATACGATAACGAAGTTTTGAAAGAACTTTATATTATTGCTGAACAAGATGATGCTGAATTGGTTTCGGGAAGGACTCTGAATTGGTTTCCTGACGAATCAGGAAAAGAGTACGTAGTCAATACAGCGGTCTACCCCGACCAGGATATTAGAGGGAAATCTCTCTCAAGATGTGGTCTTTTTTCAAATAATGTTATTGCGTGCAATAAGCTATTACGGCGTTCTTTTCTTGTGGAGCATGCTATATTTTTTGATGAGACATTGCTTAAGTTTGAGGACAATGATTTTTCGTGCCGTGTGGCCGTACATGCGAAGACGATTTCGTATCTTGCCGTCAATACCTACAAGTACCGCCAGAGAAAAGGAAATGACAAATCCAAGATGTATATGAAAGGGCGTGAGGACGCCTTTTGGAAATGCCACGCAGCGAAGAACATGGCTTCAGTCGTGCGCACTGCCGAACCGATGATTCAGAGAATTTATGCGGACAATATCGGAGACATGTTGCGGGGTGCGTATAGGGACTTTCTCAGATATGGCAGAGCTGATGAATGTTCTGAATATATGGTTGCCTTAGATGGTGTTTTCGCGGCCTTGCCGGAAGACGTTTTGGAGAACCTCACTATGGATCTTCAGCTTGTTTCTGCTCCATTGAAGCAGGAAAAATATGCCGATGCATGGACAATGCTCTATATGTATAAAAAAATGAGAGTACTCTATTATGTTCGGTATGTTGTTCCAGTGATGAAGCATCTGGTTAAAGGATTTCTGCGGTAATACTTTTTTAGGATTTCAATAAAAAGAGGCCATCCTAGGATGGCCTCTTTTTATTGATAACATAGGAATGTATTTGGCTCTAATCCGCCAGAATCGTCTCGTTCTTCAGTTCGATCTTGGCATTGGAACGGAGCAGGCTGAGGAAGCCGCGGAACATCTGCTCACGCTTGGCGTTGAGCACGGCGTCGGTGATCTGCGGAGCGGCGGTCTTCCAATCTTCGTCGCTCGGCGTCACGACTTCGGCCACGCGGGCGATGACCGCGCCGCCGTCGAGCGTGTAGGCCACGGGGAACCATTCGTTCACCTTGGCGGCGAAGGCGGCTTTGGCCAGTTCGGCGTTCATGCCCAGCTCGCCCATGTAGCCCTGACGGCCGACCGGTTCGGTCTTCTTGAGCTTGCCCTGAAGTTCCTTGGGCAGAGCGGCGGTAAAGGTCTTGCGTTCGGCATTGGCGGCCTCGAAGGCGAGCGTGCGGGCCTTGTCCTGCTGGAGGCGGGCCTTGATGTCGTCCTTCACGGCGTCAAGCGGCTTCACGGTCTGAGGCTTGGATTCGTTCACCTTGGCGATGACATAGCCGGTCTTGGTCACGAAAGGCGTGTCCAGCACGGTGCCGGGCTTGGCGGCCAGCAGCGCGGGCAGGTTTTCAGGCTTGATGCCCATCTTTTCGGTCAATTCGGTCGTGTTGACGAGGCCGGTTTCCTGCGGGGCCAGCTTGAGCGGTTCCCCGGCTTCCTTCAGCGACTTGCCGCCGATGACCGCGAGCTGAACCTGTTCCAGCGCTTCCTGTACCTTGCCGGAGGCTTCATCCTGCGCCAGACGGGTGCGGATCTGATCCTTCACTTCATCCAACGGCTTCTGCCCGGCGGCCTTCTTTTCTTCAAGCTGGATGAGGTGCCAGCCGAACTGCGTCTTGACGGGCTCGGAAAGCTCGCCGGGGTTGAGGGCGAAAGAAGCCTTGTCGAACTCGGGAACCATCTGCCCGTGCGCGAACCAGCCGAGTTCGCCGCCCTGCGGGCCGCTGCCCGGATCTTCGGAGACTTCCTTGGCGACCTCGCCGAAGTCTTCGCCGGCCTTGATGCGCTTGGCGATTTCTTCGATCTTGGCCTTCGCCTTGGCCTGATCCTCGGCGGACGCCTTGGCGTCGCTCAGGATGAGGATGTGGCGGGCGCGCACCATTTCGGGGGTGGCGAACTGGGCGGCGTTCTTTTCATAGTACTCGGATACGGCGGCGTCGCTGATGTTCTGGGCGGCGGCCAGCGCTTCCGCGCCGATGAGCAGGTATTCCACGTCGGCCTGCGGGGGCACGGTGAAGGATGCCTGATTGGCTTCGTAATAGTCCTTGATCTGCGCGTCGTCGACGGTAACCTTGGAGGTATAGTCTTCCAGCGGGTAGAAAACATACTCCAGAATGCGGCGTTCGCCTTCATAGCGGAAGAGATCGCGCACTTCGGCTTCGGGAACGAAGGCCCCGGCGGTGACGTCCGCGCGGAGCTTGTTCATCAGCATGTTGTTGCGGAGCTCGGCTTCGAAGTTGCCGGGGGTGTTGCGCTGGGCCTTGATCACGCGGACATAGGCGTCGGGATCGAACTTGCCTTCGGCGTTGTGGAAGGCGGGGAAGCTTTCGATGAGCTTGCGCAGCTCCACGGGCGTCACGACGATGCCGACGCGCTTGGCTTCCTGCATGATGAGGTTTTCAAGAATGAGGTTCTGGATGAGCTGCTGCTTGAGCTGCATCGCCTTGAGGCCGGCCGCATCGAGATCGGGATACTGGGCGCGCACCTGCTGCTCAAGCTGTTCGTATTTCCGCTGGAACTCCTGAATGGTGATGGGTTCCCCGTTCACGGTGAGGATGACCGTGGAAGGGCCGCCCGTCAGGCCGCCGACGCCCCAGAAGACGAAGACCAGAATGATGATGCCAAAGGCGATTTTGACGCCCCACGATTGGGCGTTGGCTCGAATGAGATCCAGCATGACAGCTCCAGTTCAAAGGTTACGGGCCCCGGGAAGCCGTACGGCGCCCCGCACGGCTTCCCGGGATCCGGCTTACATTTTTTCTTTTACGGCGTTCAACAGGCCGCCGGACCGGATGATGTCCAGTTCGGCCGCCGAGAGATCATTCCTTACAGGAAGAACGCCCACGCCCGCAATCTCAATGTTCGTCACGCCGCCGGGCGTGATTTCCGTGAGCGGGATGCGGATATCCGCACCTTGAGCGACCTTAGCATAATCTTCCCTGTTCACGAAGACCAGAGGCAGAATGCCGAAATTCACGAGATTGGCGCGGTGGATGCGGGCCATCGACAGGGCGATGACGGCTCTGATGCCGAGATGGCGCGGGGCCAGCGCCGCGTGTTCGCGGCTGGAGCCCTGACCATAGTTTTCGCCAGCCACGATGACGCCGTTGCCTCCCGCTTCGGAGACGGCGCGGGCGCGCTTCACGAAATCGGGGTCCACGCGCACGAACACGTGCTCGGAAATGGCCGGGATATTGGAGCGCAGGGCGAGGATTTCCGCGCCCGCGGGCATGATGTGGTCGGTGGTGATGTTGTCGCCGAGGCGGATCACGACGTTGGCTTCGAGCACGTCTCCGGACGCGTCGAGGCGGGGGAATTTCTCCAGCGCCACGATGTTCGGGCCGCGCAGGACTTCGACGCCGTCACCGTTTTCCGGCGGGAACACGAACAGGTGCCGGATGGACGGCGGATCGGCGGGCAGTTCCGGCTTGGCGGGCGGGGTCCCCCATGTGGCGGGATCGGTGAACTTGCCGTTCAGGGCGGCTTGGGCGGCGGTCAGGGGGCTGACCAGATAGACCTTGGCGTCCTTGGTGCCGCTGCGCCCCTCGAAGTTGCGGTTGAAGGTACGGGCGCTTACGCCGGAGGTGACGGGTGCGCCGCCGGAACCGATGCACGGGCCGCAGGAACATTCGAGCAGGCGTGCGCCGGAGCCGATGAGCGGCTCAAGGAGCCCTTCCTGCGCCAGCATGGTGAGCACCTGCTTGGAGCCGGGGGAAATCATGGCGTCGGTGCCGGGATTGATGCGGTGCCCGTCGAGGATCTGCGCGACCAGCTTGAGGTCCGCGTAGGAGGAGTTCGTACAGGAACCGATGCAGACCTGCTCGACGGGCAGGCCGTCGAGTTCGGCCACGGGCACCACGCGGTCGGGCATGTGCGGCTGCGCGGCCAGCGGGACCAGCGCGGAAAGATCGATGGCTTCCTCTTCATCATACGCGGCATCGGCGTCAGGGCCGAGTTCCCGCCAGTCGGCTTCGCGGCCCATGGCCTTGAGGAAGGCGCGGGTCACGCCGTCGGAGGGGAAGAGGGTGCCCGTGGCGCCGAGTTCCGCGCCCATGTTGGCAATGGTGGCGCGTTCCGGCACGGAGAGGGTGGCGACGCCGGGCCCGGCGTACTCGAACACGCGGCCCACGCCGCCCTTGACGGTGCGGCGGCGGAGCAGTTCGAGGATGACGTCCTTGGCGGAGGCCCATCCGGTGAGCGCCCCGGTCAGGAAGACGCGCACGACCTTGGGCATGGGGATATAGTAGGGCTCGCCCGCCATCGCCAGCGCGACGGAAAGCCCGCCCGCGCCCATGGCGAGCGAGCAGATGCCGCCCGCGGTGGGGGTGTGGCTGTCGGAGCCCACGAGGGTCGCGCCGGGCTTGGCGAAGTTTTCGAGGTGGAGCTGGTGGCAGATGCCGGTGCCGGGCCCGGAGTACACGCCGCCGAATTTGGCCGCCACAGTGCGCAGGAAGCGGTGGTCGTCAGGGTTGCGGAAGTTCATCTGGAGCGTGTTGTGGTCCACGTAGCTCAGGGAAATATCGGTCTTGACCCGGGGGATGCCCAAGGCTTCGAACTGGAGCCACGCCATGGTCCCGGTGGCGTCTTGGGTCAGGGTCTGGTCGATGCGCAGACCGATTTCGCTTCCGGGCGTCATGGTGCCGGAAACAAGGTGACTGCCGATGATTTTCTGTGTGAGGTTCATATGCTTCCCTTTTGTCTGGACTGCGTTGAAGCCGAGGGGCGCACCCCAACCGGGCCGGCTGGCGCGAAAGGAGATAATCTACGCGGATAGCTGAACAAAGGCAAGCAGTTGCCTTTTTGCCATTTTGCAACCCCGCGCCGATGATGGCTTTTGGAAGGAGGAACCTGTTTTTTCAGGGCACGGGTGTGTGTCGCCGAGTATGCGTGTTATTTTTTTTAAAAAAGTACGAACAGTGTCGGAATTGTTGGGTAAATGATTATAACATGCGGAAATAAAATAAAAATTGAATTGACGGAAAATCATTTTTTCGGGTAATACATTTTTGAAAAAGATAACACAATATTGTGCCGTGTTATTTAAAACAAGGAGTTCGCCATGCTTTTCAAAGTGTTGCTTGCTGGGATGTGTTCACTCTGCCTCGTTGGGACCGCCACTCTTGCCTCCGCGCATGAATTCATCGTCAAACCCGACAAAACGCAGGCCGCCAAGGGCGAAAACGTGGGCGTGCAGGCGCAGGCGGCGCACGTATTCATGATCAGCGAAGAGGCCGAGCCGGTGGAGACCGTGGTGGTCGAACTCATTCAGGTCAACGCCAAGGAGCCCGTGAAGCTTGCCGAAGACGCCAAGGCGAAGGCGCTTGTGGGCAAGGCGGCCCTCCCTGCGGACGGCCCCGCCATGATCGTCGGGCATCGTCTGCCGCAGACCTGGAGCGACACGACCGAAGGCGTGCTGGAGGGCGGCCGCAAGGATCTCGAAGCCAAGGACAAGAAGGTCCTCAAGGTCGGCAAGTATGAGAAGTTCGCCAAGACCATGCTCAATCCCGCCGCGAATGACGGATTGTACAAGAAGGTCTTGGGGCACGATCTTGAGATCGTGCTGTTGACGAATCCCGCCGACATCAAGGCCGGTGACGACATCAAGGCGGAAGTGCTGCTGAACGGCAAGCCGGTAAAGGCCCCGCTTGGCCTGACCTACGACGGGTACAGCGCCGAGCAGGATGCCTACATGGCCAAGGCTGAAACCGGCGCGGACGGCATGGCGTCGTTCAAGGTGACCAAGCCCGGCCTGTGGATGCTGCGTACCGAAGTTACCGAAAAGCTCACCGACGGGAGCGCCGACAAGCGCAACATGCGCGCTACCTATGTTTTCCCGGTGATGAAGTAGGGAGCAGGGAAAAGGAAGGCTGTGGAGGGGCGAGGGAACCTTTCTGAAGAAGGGGGAGCACCCCCACGGTTCCCTCGCCCCTCCCCAAACCCCTCCTCTCCCCCTCCAAAAATTTCCATAAGGGCCGATGGAGGGTGGGGCGGCATGGAAATTTTCCGTTGGGAATACGTCTCCCGGCGGGGCGCTAGGAAAGAGCGTTTCTGCTGTGTCGGGGCGCGGCCCGGCGGCATTGTTCGTGGGAAGGATGCGCGGGTGTCCCGGCTGGATGGGGAAAGCCCGATGCGGATTGAGTGTGAGATGAAAGTGGAGTGCCCGGAGGCTCCGTTTCCGGTGTTCCCTTTCCAAGGAGAAGATATGTTGAGACGTGTAGTGTTGGCCGCCCTGTTGGTTCTGGGCTGGTTTTCCGCGGACGCGCAGGCTCACGCGCTGCTGGCGAAGGAGCTGGCGTCCGGAGATGCCCGTGTGGTGGCGTTCTCGTATTCCACGGGCGACGTGGCGGCGTATGCCGAAGCGAAGCTGTACGGCCCGGACAGCGCGGATGTGGAATTTCAGAACGGGCGTACGGACGCTCAGGGAAGATTCGCGTTCCTTCCGGACAAGCCCGGCACGTGGACCATCGTGGTTGCGGACAACATGGGGCATAAGGTTTCCCATCCCATGACAATCACGCTTTCCGATGGAGGTACGGTGGAACGCGAGGTCGCCCCGTCCGGATTCAGCGAATCGCTGCGGGCCTTGCCGGTCCTGTTCCGGGCGGTGCTTGGTGTGAGCCTGCTTTTGAACCTGTTCCTCGGGCTGGCCCTGTTCCGGCATCGTGCGGGGAGGCGGGCTTAGGGATGCGCTTCTGCATCCGCCGGAGTGGAACCGTCATCTCCAGGCAAGGGATAGGTCTAATAGAGAGGGGGTGGTCCCGGTGGAAAGGGCCTTTCGGTTTTGCCTTGGGGGGCAAGGAAAAGCGGGAAGGGGGCGTGTCGCGGAGCCTCTCTTTTTTCTTTTTGCAAGCGGGGCCGAGAGAGCCTTCGTTAGAGGCTTGTTATAAAGATCGTACAAATAATTGAATATTTATTTCGGTGAGAGAAAATGCCCTTGAAAGCTTCACCTCGGATCCTGAAGCTTTTGGTGTTTCCGGCTCTGAGAGGAAGAGGTCGGAAATACCCCAACCTTCACCATGAAGAAAGGAGATTTTCGTCATGAAGAGACTCACCACGCTTCTGCTTGCGGCCGGGCTTATCTGCTCCGCATTCTCCGCCGCCAATGCAGCCGACATCAAGGCTAAGGGCATGTGGGACTTCAGTTTTGAGTATACGAACGATTCGTTCGACAAGCACAACAGCAGCGACCGCTTCGGCGCGGCGCAGCGTCTGCGCACCCAGATCGACGTGATCGCGTCTGAAAGCTTGAAGGGCGTCGTTTATTTTGAAATCGGCGACACGCATTGGGGCCATGCCAAGGACGGCGCTTCCCTCGGCACGGACGGCAGGACCGTTGAAGTGCGCTACTCCTACATCGACTGGGCCATCCCCGAAACCGACGTGCTGGTCCGCATGGGCTTGCAGCCCTTCGTGATGCCTGGCTTCGTGGCCGGTTCCGCCGTGCTCGACGGCGACGGCGCGGGCATCACCATCGGCGGAAACTTCACCGAAAACGTCGGCGCGAACCTCTTCTGGCTGCGCGCTGAAAACGACAACACCAATGGTTATGGCAAGTGGCATGACGATCAGAACAACGCCATGGATTTCGTTGGCCTGACCTTGCCGTTGACCTTTGACGGTGTGAAGATCACGCCTTGGGGCATGTATGGTTTCGTGGGCAGCCGCAGCCTTGGTGGCGACGCCAAGGGTGACATCGATGACATGCGCGCCGGGATGCTCCCCGTGCTCCCCAGCGGCAGCGATCTGACCACGCTTGAAGGCAACCGCAGCGAAGGCAACGCATGGTGGGTCGGCATCACGGGTGAAATGACCACGTTCAGCCCCTTCCGCCTCGCCGGTGACTTCAACTACGGCTCCGTGGATATGGGCACGGTCCGTTCGCTCAGCGGATACGACGGCGCGACCAGCAAGACCATCGACCTGAAGCGCAGCGGCTGGCTGGCTTCCGCCATCGCGGAGTACAAGCTTGATTTCGGCGTTCCCGGCCTGCTCCTGTGGTACGGCTCCGGTGACAACTCCAATCCGTATGACGGCTCCGAACGTATGCCCACCGTGGACGCCGGCTGGTCCGGTTCTTCCTTCGGCTTTGACGGCGGTTACGGCATTTCCAGCGATACCATCCTCGGCACCAGCCCCGTGGGCACGTGGGGCGTCGCGCTCCGCATGAAGGACATCTCCTTCATGGAAAACCTGACTCACGCCATTCAGGTCGGCTACTATCGGGGTACCAACAACAAGAACATGCCCGCGAACGCCGGTATGACCACCTTCCATGCCAGCTATCCTGATGCCACCGGCAGCATGGTGGGCTCCACCTACCTGACCACCAAGGACGGCGCGTGGGAAGCCACCTTCGACACCGACTACCAGATCTACAAGGATCTGACCCTCGCCGTGGAACTCGGGTACATCCACCTGAGCCTCAACGACGGCGTTTGGGGCAACGTCCTCGACAACACCAACCGCAACGCCTACAAGGCCTCCGTCAACATGCGGTACGCTTTCTAAGAACAGGCTTTGCTGAACCGGGAGGGGAAACCAAGGATGCGTTTCGCGCCGCGCGGCTGAAGCTCCTCCGCACGGATTGCCTTTTGGCATCCTTCCCTCCCAAACCGCTTCGCCCTTCCGGCCACCCGGCGGGAAGGGCGGAGCCCCGGATTGGCGGCAGTCACGGGCTGCCGATCCGGAGACATTTCCCGAAGGCTTTCGGTGTCCGACAGGAACGAAGCCGACGGCCATCCTTCCTTCTCTCCTATGCGGAAAACCGGGGCAGCCTGTTGCGCGAGGCTGTCCCGGTTTTCTTTTTTTATAATGCCGTCTGCCGGGGGCTTCCCGTCTTAACGCCTAGTTCTGTTCCACCAGCGGGGCGGTATACTGCACTTCGGAGTCCCACGGGAAAAGAATCCACGTATCTTGGCTGACTTCGGTGATGAAGGTGTCCACGAGGGGCTTTCCGGCGGGCTTGGAGTACAGGGTGGCGAAATGGGCCTTGGGGAGCATATTGCGGATGATGGTGGCGGTATTGCCGGTGTCCACGAGGTCGTCGACGACGAGCCAGCCGTCGCCGTCGCCTTCGATGGCCTTGAGGACTTCTTCGCCGCCGGTCTGTTCGCGGCCCTGATAGGTACAGATGCACAGGGTGTCGACCAGACGGATGTTGAGCTCACGGGCCACGATGGCGGCCGGGACAAGCCCGCCGCGCGCGACGCCGATGATGCCCTTGAACGGTCCCTGTTCCAGAAGGCGCCATGCCAGCGCTTTAGCGTCGCGGTGGAGTTGATCCCATGTGACGGGGTACAGTTTCTGATAACGGTCGGCCTTGCCCATACTTGGTTTCCTCTCGGGTTTCGTGTGTCTAGTCGGCTTTCGCCTGAAGGCGCAGCTTCCCGAACGAGTCTTCGGTCAGCGCGACGATGCAGAAGTTATGTTTGTCGGCAAGGGCCAGCGCTTCGGCCCTGTCGAAAAAGAGCGTTTTGCCCGCGTCCACGGCAAGACAGCGGTAGTGTTGTTCGATGAGGAGGCGCACGGTCTGCAGCCCGATGGACGGCAAGTCCACGCGTTCGTCCTGTTTGGGCTTGAAGCGTTTGATCGCCACGCAACCTTCGCCGCGCAGTTCGCCGCCGCGCCGCAGGGCGGCGTCCGTGCCTTCGAGGCATTCCACGGCCACCACCATGCCCTGTTTGACCACGATGCATTGGCCGATGTCAAACCGGCCGAGCGCTTCGGCGATGGGCCAGCCGTAGTCGATTTCCGCAATCTCCTCGGCTGAGGGGCCGCGCCGGGTCAGGACGCCTTCGGGGCAGAGCAGGGAGGTGGAGAGTTCCGCCGCCTGGATGAGCGTGAAGCCTTCCTTTTCCAGATCCGCCATGATGGCCCGGAGCAGCGCGTCGTCGCCTTTGCCCCTGAGGGAGAAGAGGATGCGCGCCGCCCGGAAGTCCGGGCGCAAGTCCAGCGCGCGCGGCTTGTTGATCGCTCCGGCCATGCACAGCCTGCGGACGCCGTGCTTGCGGAAGTAGTCGATCACCTTGTCGAACTGGCCCAGATAGACGGTCGTGTACGCGTCGGCCAGCGCTTCAAGGCCGGGATCGGTGAAGCCGTGGAAGGCGCAGACCACAACGCCATAACCCGCCGCCTTGGCGTCTTCCGCCACGAGGCGCGGGAATTGTCCGCTTCCTGCAATAATGCCGATGGATTCGCTCATAATCCGTGCCCTGTACCATAAATGCCCGGTGAATAAAAGCGTGCCGGAGCCCCGCCCCGGCACGCTTACACCATCAATGATTGCGCTGGGATCAGCCTATCTGCACCACGCTTCGGGCGTGGACGGGGCAGGCTTCGACGCAGGCGGGCACGGATTTGCCCTCGCGCTTCATCCAGTCCTTGCACAGGTCGCAGCGCACGGCCACGGAGCGCATACTCTTTTGGGCCATCGTTTCCGACGTGGCGGAGGGCAGGCCGATGGATTCCAGCGAGATCGCGCCGTAGGGGCAGGCCATGATGCAGAGCTGGCAGCCCGAACAGATCTGGGCGTTCATGGTCACGATGCCGTCGTCCTGCTGGAGCGCCCCGGTGGGGCAGATGCGGGCGCAGGGGGCGTTCTCGCACTGGCGGCAGGAGATGGGCGACTTCACCGAGCCGCTCTTGACGACATGGACGCGGGCGACGAGTTCGTCGCGCTTTTTCAGGGCCTCTTTAAAGGTCAGGCCGTGGTGGGCGGCGATGCAGGCGATTTCGCAGCGGCGGCACGCCTTGCACTTTTCCGGGACCGATTCGATCATGTAACGGCTCATGGCATATTCCTTACGAACTTTCGCAGTCAATCTGGGGTGTCAGCAGGCGTCGATGCCGGTGATGAGGAAGTCCCGGCCGCCCTTGCCTTCCAGCCGCAGGCTTCCGCATTCCGGGCAGCGGCAGCGCGGCGAGGTCATGGGAAATCCGTGCCCGCACTCAAGGCAGCGCCCTTCGGCGGGGACGGTCGTGATGTCCAGTTCGGCCCCTTCCGCCGCCGTGCCTTCCGCGTACAGCTCGAAGCACGCTTCCAGCGTTTTGGGCTCCACCGCCGTGAACAGCCCCACCGAAAGCCGCACCCGCGTGATCCTGCTCACGTTGTGGCGTCTGGCCTCGTCTTCGAGGATATGCATCATGCCTGCGACGATGGATGCTTCGTGCACGGGTTCCCTCGCTGGGGAGGGAAGACCGGGGGAGGGAGCTTTTTTCAAAAGTGGGGGACACCCACACGCTCCCTCCCCCGGCCCCCCCCCCCGCAAAAACTTTGACTGGTGGGGAGGCGGCTCGTCAGGAGCCCCTTCGCATCAAAACCGTTTTTCTTTCGACGCCGCTCCGGGGGACGTGCGCCAAAGATGAATCTTCTCTCAATACCCCGCCCTCCGTCGACCCTTACAAAAGTCTTGGGAGAAGAGGGGGTGGGGTTTGGGGAGGGGGAGGAGAAGCCCTTCTCCAGAAGGGTTCTCCTCCCCCTCCACAATCTTCATTTCACCCCCCTACCGCTCCGTGCAGCTGACGCAGGGGTCGATGCTGTTGACGATGACGGGGATGTCGGCGAGCTGGCAGTCCTTCATCATGACGGTGAGGGCTTCCCAGTTCATGTAGGACGGCACGCGCCACTTGAGGCGGGCGGGGGTGTCGGTCCCGTTGGTCTGCAGGTAATAGATAAGCTCGCCGCGCGGGGCCTCCGAGCGGGCGACGGATTCGCTTTCCGGGATGCGCTCCATGTGCACGGCCAACGGGCCGTCGGGGAGCTTGTCGAGGCACTGGCGGAGCAGGCGGATGGACTCGAACACCTCGCGCACGCGCACCATCGCGCGTGACCAGACGTCGCCGTCCTGTTCTTTGATGATGTCAAAGTAGAGATCGGGATAGACGAGATAGGGCGTGTTCTTGCGCACGTCGATGTCGAGGCCCGAGCCGCGCGCCACGGGGCCGACCACGCCGAGCGCCCACGCATCCTCGCGGGACAGGACGCCCACGCCGCGCGAACGCTTGGCGATCAGGGGATCGGTACGGAACACCTTTTCCACGCGCTTGACCGCTTCTTCGACGGTGTCGAGCCGTTCCAGCATGTACACGGTCAGGCTGTCGTCCATGTCGAACTTCACGCCGCCGATACAGTTCGCGGAAAGGTTCATGCGGTTGCCGTAGATGGTCTCCTTCACGTCCTGCATGTTCTCGCGCACTTCCATGATGTGCAGGAACAGGGACTTGAAGCCCACGTTGTGCGCGAAAATGGCGATGTTGAACAGGTGCGAGGCCACGCGCTTGGTTTCCTCCGCCAGCACGCGCAGGTACTGGGCGCGGGGCGGCGGGGTCATGCCGAGCACGTTTTCGACCGCCATGCAGTAGGTCAGCGAGTGGCTGTTGGAGCAGAGCGAGCAGACGCGTTCGGTCAACGTCGTGTTCTTGAAGAAGTTGCGCTGCGTCGCCATGCCTTCCATGCCGCGATGGACGTGCCCGGAGGTGATCTCCACCTTGCGGACCGTTTCGCCGTCGACGTCGAGATGGAAGTAGACCGGCTCCTCAAGGGCGACGTGCACCGGGCCGATGGGCAGGGAAAAACTGCTGGTCTGGCTCATTCGTGCACCCCCTTTTCCACTTCCTCGCCGGGCTCGGCGTTCACTTCCATGATGCGCTCCCACATATCCTTGGTGCAGGCCCCGTTCATCATGATGGTCAGCGGGATGACCTCGTTGAGGATGCCCTCGTCGATTTCCGGATCGAGGAAGAGGCGCTTGGGGTTGGTGTTGCCGTCGACGTGCACGTCGAACAGCTCCGCGAATTCGCGTTCGTTCCAGTCGGCATTGCGGAACCACGGGGTGATGGTGGGCACGCTGTTCTCGGCGGGGTCCAGCGGGACCGTCACCGTCACCGTGTAGCCGTGCACGTCGAAGTGATAGGCCAGCGTGGTGACGGGCTCGGCGAGCTGCTTGTTCAGCGCGGTGACCGTGCACAGGCGCGCCTCGTGTTTGGCAAGCAGTGCGGCAGCGGCGGGGAGCTGGCCGGCGTTCATGAGCGTCACCCACTCGAAGCCGTTGCCCCAGCTGTCCCAGTTATGCCGTTCTTCGGAAGCCAGATCCACCAGCCCCTTGACGAGCTCGGGATTGATGGAACGGCTTGACCATGTCGTATTCATGCAAGTTTCTCCTTGCGTCATAGCGGTACGTCGGCTCAGTCGGCGGTGTTGCCCGCCGCCGGAGACGGTTTTTCAGCGGCGCTTTCCGTGCCGGAAGGCGTATCGGGCCGCGTTTCGGCTGCTGCGGAAGCGGCCTGTTCAGCCGGAGGCGTCTGGGCGCTCGGCGCCGCCTTGGAAGCCGCAGGGTCGGACTTGGGCTGTGCCGTAGCTTCCCGCGAGGGTGCGGCTGTTTTCGGGGCAGAGGCCGCCTGAGCGGGAGCTTCCTTTGCGTTTTCCTTGTCCGCCGAGGCCTTTTCGGCCTTTCTCGGCGGAACGAGACAGACTTCCTCGCGGGCTGCCATCTTTTCGAGCTGGTCGATATGACAGGCGCGGTCTTCCTCGACCGCCACGTCGATGCGGCGGCAGTTCGGGCAGAGGTGCGAGATCACGTCCACGTCGACTTCGGAATGCTTGGCGTAGATGCGGTTGAGCACTTCCTGCGGCAGAACGCGCATTTTGGCCCCGCATACGGCACAGTAGTCGTATTTGACCTTGGCGCGGGTGATCTGGGTATATTTTTCCGTGGCCCGGTGGGCGCTGTGCCAGTCGTTGGTGAGGGTGACGGCCTTGGTCGGGCAGTAGTGGCGGCACTGGGCGCACAGGCAGCAGGAGTTGCGCCACACCGTGATCTCGAAGCCGCTGCCGTCCTCGAATTTCGAGATGTTGATGGCTCCGGCGGCGCAGACGTGGACGCACGTGCCGCAGCCCACGCACAGCGCCGGGTCGATTTCGACCCGCCCGCGCAGGCGGTCCGGGGTATACGTTTCTCCGAAGGGGAAGGCGTCGGTCACCGGGCCCTTCTTGAGGTTGTCCCAAAGGATTTTGAGGAATTCCATATCAGCCCTCCATCCTTTCCCGCCAGATGGCGACGGCTTCGAGCACGCCTTCCATGATCGCCTGCGGGCGCGGCGGACAGCCGGGCACGTTGACGTCGATGGGCAGGTAGCGATCCACGGGGCCCTCGATGGAGTAGCCTTCGCGGAACACGCCGCCGCTGATGGGGCAGATGCCCACGGCCACGGTCACCTTGGGCTCGGGGATTTCGTTCCAGACGCGCAGGACCTTGTCCTTGACCCGCGCCGTGAGCGGCCCGGTGATGAGCACGATGTCCGCGTGGCGGGGGCTCCCGCAGTATTTGCAGCCGAGGCGCTCCACGTCGTAACGGGAGATGCAGGCCGTGGTGGCCAGTTCCACGTCGCACCCGTTGCAGGAGCCCGCGTTGATGCGGAACAGCCACGGCGAGCGGGTGGAAAGTTTCTTGATGAGGTTCATGACCGGCCTCCCGTCAGCAGCCAATCCACACCAGGATAAGGCTCAAAAGGGCCAGCCCGGCGGGATACTTGAGGAAAAAGGACAGAGCCTGTTCGATGCGCAGACGCCCCGTGGCGGACTTCACCACGGTCAGGGTGAACAGCATGAACAGCGCGCACTTGACGACGAACCAGACCAGATTGACCGCGGGGATGTCCGAAATCGTGCCGGGGAAGAACAGCACCACCCCGAGCGCCAGCGCCACGACCATCTTGAGGGCCGAGGCCATGTGGAAGAAGGCCAGCAGCACGCCCGAATATTCGAGGAGCGGGCCTTCGAGGATTTCGGTTTCCGCCTCCGGCTGGTCGAAGGGCGGCACGCCGAGCGTGGCGGGCAGGAACATGAGCCACGCGAGGAACGCGGGCCACATGACCGGGGTGAGCCCGAACGAGCCGTGCTCGGCCTGATAGTCCATGATCTTGGTCAGGGAGAATTCGGCCCCGCTGCCGCCGCCCACTTTCATGGCGACCGTCAGCATGATCATAAGCAGCGGAACCTCATAGGCAAGCATCATGATCATCTCGCGGGAGAAGCCGATGCCGCCGTAGGGCGAGCCGGACGAGGAGCCCGCCAGCATGATCGCCATCGCCGGGATGGGGAACAGGTAGAAGATGACCAGCAGGTCGCCCATCTTGGGCAGGCCGTCGGTCACGCCGGGCACGGGCAGCAACGCCGCGCACATGGCGATGCCGCCGAGCGCGACCACGGGGGCCGCGAGGAACGCCCCGCGCACGGCGGAGGTCGGGATGATGACCTCCTTGGTGCTCAGCTTGACGAGATCGAGGAAGGGCTGGATCAGCGGCGGCCCCACCCGGCGCTGGAGCCGGGCTTCGACGCGGCGGTCGCACCCTTTGAGGAACAGGCCCAGCGCCAGCGCGAACAGGCCGCCGGGGAAGACGACAAGGTGGAGAATGCCCACAAGCAGGTCTAGCATGACGGACGCTCCTTGTTGATGCGGCCGTTCCGGCCGAGGGACTGCCGCAGGGCCCGGCAGAGGGACAGGGCCAGTTCCGGCAGGGGGCATGTGGCGCTGCCGGGCTTGTTGCCCGTGCACAGGTTGACCAGCGCCGGGTAGATGGCTTCGGGCGGGATGCGCGAGGCTTCCCGGGAGGCGTCGTGGCCGCAGGCGTGCGGGGGCGCGACGCGGATCTTCACGCGGGAGAGCAGGAAGCGCAGGGCCAGCCAGCAGCCGCCGAAGGCCACGAGCATCAGCACGGCGACCGCCGTGGCGTCCCACGCGCCGGGGCCGGTGGCGAGGCCGTAGAAGGCCACGTCAAGCGACGGCATTCCGTATTCCGCCAGCGCCGCATTGAGGGGCGCGAGCATCAGGCCGGGGAACACGCCGGTCAGGATCACCATGAAGGCCATGAGCAGCATGGGCGCGCGCATGACCCACGGGGCCTCTTCGATATGGTCGAGGTTGCGCCCCGGCTGTCCGAGGAAGACGGCGTGCATGAAGCGGGCGAGGTACGCCAGCGTGATCACGCTGCCGATGAGCGAGATCAGCGCGAGGAGCGGTTCGCCTTCCGCCATGAGCGCCTGATAGATGATCCACTTGGAGGTGAAGCCGTTGGTCGGCGGCACGCCCACGGCGGCCAGCGACCCGATGAAGAAGCAGAACATGGTCACGGGCATCTTGCGGCCCACGCCGCCCAGCTCGGAGATCGTATCCGCGTGGGTGCGCAGCATGACCGCGCCGACCATGAGGAAGAGCAGATCCTTGAAGAACACGTGGTTCGCCATGTGCAGGAGGCCGCCCGCCATGCCGAGGCTCGTGCCCACGGCGACGCCGAGCACCATGTACCCGATCTGGCTCACCGTAGACCAGATGAACACCAGCTTGAGGCTGTTCTGGAGCATGGCCTGCACGGCGCTGTACAGCAGCGTGAACGCGCCGATCCATGCCGTGGCGTACATGACGGCCTGCTGCGAGAAGAGGCCCGCCGTGTCCGGGGATTGCGCGTATACGCTCCCGAAGACGAGGAACAGCTTCACGAGGCCGAAGACAGCGATCTTCAGCAGCACGGAGGAGATGTAGCCGGACACGGGCGTGGGGGCCAGCGCCGGGTGCATCTGCCAGTCGATGCGCAGGGAAACCTGCGCGGCCTTCATACAGAAGCCGACGGCCATCAGGAGCATGATGGAGGTGCCCACGGCGGGAGAAAGGGAGGCGAAGCCCTTGGCCACGCCCGCGAACTCGCCGGTGCCGGTGTAGGCCACGATGAGCCCGATGCCGAGGAACAGGAAGCCCGCGCCCGCCACGTTGAACAGGAAGTACTTGAAGCCTTCCCGCAGCGCTTCGGGCGTGCCCTCATGCGCGATGGCGAAATACAGGGCCCACGAGCTCATGATTTCCCAGAAGGTGAAGAAGCTGAACAGATCCGAACTCGCCGCCACGCCGAGCAGTCCGCCCGTCATGAGCAGGAAGAAGGCGTAGAAGCGCCACTGCGTATGGCTGTGCTCCATGTAGCCCACGGCGTACACGAGGTTCACCGTGCCGATGGCGGGGATGAACAGGGCCATGATGAAGGACAGCGTGTCCAGATCCTGCCCGAACGCGAGCACGTGCAGGGTGGTCAGGAACAGGATGGCGGCGGCGCCCCATCCGGCCTTCACGCGATCCCTGCGGAACCAGATCGGCACGACGGCGCCGATCATGGGCAGGATCACATACACGGGCCAGCTTACGTCGAGCGACGGCAGGGTTGCCAGCATATGGCCCGCGCCGGTGCCGAGGTGCGGCATAAGTTCGTTGATGACCGGGGTGACGAGGGACAGGCCCGTCTGCGGGGCCACGCCGAGGAGCACGCACAGGCCCGCGAGGATGATCATGGGGACGCGCATGGTCGTGGTGACGCCCTGCACGCGGCGGCGTCCCGCCGGGGCGGGGTCAAGCAGGATCGTGCGCAGGATGCGCATGTAGTAGATCGCCCCCACGAGGCTCGCCGCGATGAGCGCCGCCGCGATGAGCGGCTGCCCGGCGTCCATGCAGGCCACGATCATGAGGTATTTGCTCACGAAGCCGTTGAACGGCGGCAGGCCCATGATGGACACGATGCCGATGCTCATACAGCCCACGGCCCACGGCATTTCGTGGACGAGGCCCGCGAGATCGGAAAGCTTGCGGCTGCCGACGCGGAAGATGAGGCCGCCCGCGCAGAGGAAGAGCAAGTCCTTCATGATCGCATGGTTCAGGACATGGGACAGCGCGCCCGCCGCCGCCAGCCACGTGCCGAGGCCGAGGACGGTGAAGATTTCGCCGACCTGGCCCATCGTGGAGTAGGCGAGCATACGCTTGAGGTCTTCCTGCCTGAGGGCCATCCATTCGCCGTAGGCCATCGTGCACAGGCCCATGAACGTGACCATCAGGCCGGGGGCGGTGAGGCCGCCGTAGGTCCCGGTCGAGGCGAGCTCCTTGTAGCCGATGAGCCCGAAGTAGACCGTCACCACGCCGAACACGCCCATCTTGGTGAGCACGCCGGAGAGCGGCGCGGACACGGAGGACGGCGCGGCGGGGTGGGCGTCTGGCAGCCAGCTGTGCAGGGGCACGAGACCGGCCTTGGCCGCGAAGCCGAGCAGGGTGAACACAAGGGCGAACTTGAGCACGTCGTCGGAATGGACCGCCAGATTGGCGACGATTTCGCCGTACTGCGTGTGGTTCCCGCCGATCATGAAGAAGCCCACGATCATGAGGTAGGCCGCGCTGCAGCACAGCACCACATACTTGATGGCCGCGTCGCGCGCCTTGGAGGTGCGTTCCCACGCCACCAGCGCGAAGGACGCCCACGTCATGACTTCCCACTGGGAGGCCAGCGTGCCGATGTTGTCGGTGGTCACGATGTTGAGCAGCGCGCCGAAGGTGAGGAGCAGGAAGAACCAGTACCAGTGCTTGCGCCCGTCCTCTTCAATATAGTTGGTGGAATAGCAGGCCACGAGCGTGCCGATGCCCGAGATGATCAGCGAGAACAGGCGGGACAGGGGCGGCAGATCACTTGCATAAATGAGGATGAACGCGGCGAGGAACAGCGCGAACGTATACTTGGCCCGGTAGGCGGGCCTGATGATGCGGGGGCAGAGGACGAGGAAGGAGCCCACATAGAGCAGGAGCGGGGTCACATGCCACGGGCCTTCGAGCTCCACCAGCGTATGGGGATCGATGCCGATGAGCCACGCGCCGAAATCCTGCACGAAGAAACGCCCAAGCCCCAGAACCACCAGCATCCCGAGCAGGACGTACAGGCTGATCGCCGCCGGGGTCTTGCTCCAGCGGTTGGGGACGATGGGGCACCAGCTTCCGCTGGGCACGCCGAGCAGTTCTGTTTCCTGATCGAACAGCGCGCGGGCGAAGCCGCCCCCGCCGAGGGGGACGTCGGTGCATATGGGTTCGTCGGGCCGGGTAAAACACACCTGCAGGACGACTTCGGCGGAAAGCCACAGCAGCACGGTATAGCCCAGCGCCATGATGATGGCGAGGACCGGGCCGCCGAGGGGGACGTCGATGCTGTGCATGGCCATGGCGTGCAGGACCAGATGCTGGCCTTCCGGCGTCATGGCCGGGGAGATGCCGAGCGAGGCCTCAAGCGCGAACGCCAGCAGCACGGCCCCCACGGGGTTGCGGTGCAGCGCGCCGCGGATGTCGTTGGCGACGCAGGAATACGGGTTGGCGACGAGCCCGGACAGCCCTATCCATGCCGCGAGGCGGGCGATGGCATGATAGATGACGATCATGATGCTGCCCACGTCGCCGGACGGCCCGAGGCCGAGCCCCATGAGCGCGAGCCCCAAGTCCACGAGGCCGCCCCAGAGGATCAGCAGGCCGGGACGGCCCCGCTCGCGGTACACTTTGTAAACCCCAAACAGCATTATCAGCAGGCCGGCGACGAGAATAGCCATCTCTGATGGCGAAGTCGGCGTTACGCTACTGTCCATGCTCCCCTCCTTAAAAAGTAAGCGCTGTGCTTGTCCATAGTGGATAGAAATCAGACGCAGTGCCGGACTGCCCCGGCGCGAAGGCAGGGTCCGCGCCGGAAAGAGGCCGCCTTCCCTCAAACGGCGGACCTCAAGAAACAACGGACTTGTCCTTTTGTGAGCGTTTTCCCATTATCCGACACTCTTTGTTGTGTTTATTCAAACAAACAGTTCCGGATTGAGGAAAACACGCTGGAATATGATTCTCGCATGTTCCCGCGCTCTTTACAATCCCACTCCGCGGGGCTATCACGCAGACGTCCATCCACCTTTACAGCCACGAACCGGGAGATTCCATGTCGGCTCGCTTCCCCTTATCTCTGCGTCTTTTTTTCACAACCTGTTTGTGCCTGTGCGTCTGCCTTGCCGCCGGGTGCTCCGGCAAACAGGTGCACGTCACGGTCGAAAATGAGTTCAACATGATGGCGAAACGGCTGGCTCCGGTGCTCAAGGCCCACGGCGTCATCGACGAGCACGGGGCCTATGTCGCTCCCGTGTTTTCGACCCCGGAACTGCCGCCCCAGCTTGGGGAATATCTGTTCCAGCGTCTTTCTCCGGCGTTCCGTTTCAAGGTCGATCCGGCGCTGCTGCCGCCGACGTTCGCCCTGTCGCGTACGGCGGGGGATACGGTGGAGATGCAGCCTTACGGCTTCATGCTCGGGCAGGGGGCGGACATCGTGACCGTGACGCTGCTTGCCCAGACGGACTGGAACGACGACGGCCTCAACGAGTGGCTGCTGCTTTGCCGGGTCAAGCCGATCATCGGCAAGAACAACATGCGCGATTACTATCTGCTCGTCGAGAAGCCCGGCGCGTCCATCCTCGTGCCCAAGCTCCTCGCCGTCTACGACTGCTTGAGCCAGAGCTGCAAGCTGTTCGTGGACGTTGATCAGAAGAAGCCGCCCTACGCGCCCGAGGAGCCCACCATTGAAGTGAAGATCGGGCAGAAGGACGTCACCCTTCCCCCGAACGCCCCGCCGCCGCCCGGCGCGCCGCAGCACGAGTTCAAGGAAAGCAAGCTGGGAGAATGAAAGGGACCCCCTCCCCTCATCCCCCCAAACTTTTTGACTGATGGGGAGGCAGCGCGGCGGGAGTTCGTTCCGGCCAGGGCTGAAAGAAAGATTGTATCAGACAGCGGACGGAGAAATGAGAGAACCGCCTGAACACAAGAGGTTTAGGCGGTTTCTTTTTGTCCGCAGGAAAAAGGTTTCCCCTCCCCCTCCCCAATTTTACTTGTACTCCCTGCCGCACCAGAGGACGCGGCCGATGACGCGGAAGGCGTCCTCGCAGTCGCCCCGGGTGTCGAGTTCGACGGGCGGGTAGGCGGCGTTGGTGCTTTTGAGGATGACCTTGCCGGGGAGGATGTCGATGCGCTTGAGATAGATGGCCTCATCGAACCCAATGGCATAGAGGCGTCCGGGGGTGACGTCGCGCTTGCCCTGATCGATGAGCACGATGTCGTTGTCCATGATCTCCGGTTCCATGCTGTCGCCGGAAACCCGCATGAGCACCATCTCCCGAGGATTGCCCTTGCGGTGCAGGAAATCGCTCCGGAAAGCATAGCTGCGCTCCGAATCGCCGCCGACCTCGAGGCTGCCGTGCCCGGCGGACAGGCGTGCCTCCACCATCGGGATCATGATCAAATCCACGTCGCACGAGGGCATCGGCTCGGCAAGCTCAGGCTGCGGAAGGGGCCGAGGCGTTTCATTTAGGCCGGAAAAGGGAGCCTCTTGGAGGACATTGCCCTGTCCCGTCAAAATCCAGCCTGGTGAAACGTTTAATTTTGAGCATAAGGATTCCAATACTTCATACCCCGGCAGGGCGCGCCCTTTTTCGTAACCGCGCAACGTATTCACATTGATGCCGACACGATCGGCAAATTCGGCCTGTGTGGCGCTTCCGCGCAAAAAAACGAGTCGATCGGCGATGCTGCTCATGGCGTCTCTGCGCCGTGGAGGCGCTCCGGGTTGAAGTGAACGGAGATCGTAAAGAAATGTTGTAATGTTTTTGGCTGTTAAGTCAATAAATAAGTTTTTGCGTCAAAAAATGATTGTAAAAGAACTGATTTTGACGTAAGGATCTCATTGCGAACGGTCGTGTACAACCTCTTTCCTTTACCTTCACCAAGCTATCCGGTCAACAATTCGGTCTGCCCCCGCGCCGCAAGCCTTCGGGCAATACGCGCTCAGTGCATTGTTTTCCATGCCTTTCCACGCGAGGAGGAGAGGTACATCTTTTACCTAATAGGGATTCATATGGAACACATGGCGAAGAATCGGGAGCGGCGCAGCGCGTCTTCGGAGATGTTTTCCGGGCAGGCCCGGACACGGGGGCAGGGCGTGAATGAATTGGTTGAACTGATTGGCCTTCCGGCGGCGATCGAGCTCATCAGGGCCAAGGGCGGGACAAGTTTTTCCGTTCCTCTCGGCATCACGCTGCGTGGGCAGGAACAGCGTGAAAAATTGGTGCAGATCATCGGCCGCGAACAGGCTACCAAGCTGATCGGGCGCTACGGAGGCACGACGCTGTATATCCCCACCTGCCGTCAGGCTTTCGTGGACACGCGGGACAGGAACATCAACCTTGAACGTGACGAATTGGCCCGTGAAGGGCTTTCCGAACGGGCGCTGGTGTCCGTGCTCGCCGTGCGGCACGGGCTCTCCGATCGCCAGATCTGGCGCATTTTGAAGAAGTCCGGCCCGGTGAGGCCGGATATGGCGGCCTGCGCCGCCGCGCGCCGCATATCCCGCTCCAGCGCGAGGTGCTGACATCCTTCAATCTTTCCTGAGGCCTCCTTTCGGGCATGGTAGGTTTTGCGGGCCGACGACGGTCCCGCGCCATACCACAGGAGGTCTTATGGGATTCTTCAGGCTTCTTCTCCGTCCCCGTTGGCGGCTGTTTTTCTTCGGGCTGGTTGCGCTGGGGCTTCAGATCGCATTGTTGCTGATCAGCCCGGCGCAAGTGCCCGTTGTCCTCTACAAGCTGGCCCTCGTCATGCTTGCCGCCATCTTGGGCATGTTCTTCGATGTGGCCGTGTTCCCTTTCGCCACTCCCGATTCCTATCTTGACGACGACTGGAAGCGCGCCCCCGGAGCCGTGCGGCTTCGGTGCGCCGACTTCGCCATCGCCAAGGGCTACCTCTGGCCTTTCGTCATGGCCTGCCTGCGCCGCGCCGCCGTGGTCGCGGCTTTCGTCGTGGCCGTGTCCGTGGGGCTGTGAGCATGGGGGAGATGGGGAAACGCCCGCGAAAGGGCGGTTCCCGCATGGAGAGGTCGCACATGATGATTCGCATGGTTTTGATGATGGCGCTGCTGTCCGCGCCGTTTCCGCAGCCGGGGCTGGCGTCGGATATTCCGCGCGCGGCTGAACGGCATCGGGCGGAACTCATACGGGTTTCCCGCGCCGTATGGGGGTTGGGAGCTCCCGTGGCGGTGTTCGCCGCGCAGGTGCACACGGAAAGCTGGTGGCGCAACGGCACGGTGTCCCCGGCGGGGGCGCAGGGCTTGGCGCAGTTCCTGCCTTCCACGGCGGAGTGGCTGCCGCGTGCCGTCCCGGAACTGGAACGGGAGGCCGGCCGGCCCGCGCCGTTCAATCCCGGCTGGGCGCTCCGGGCGCTGGTTTCCTATGACAAGTGGCTGTGGGATCGGCTGAACGGAGCCGATGCCTGCCAGCGTATGGCGTTCACGTTGTCCGCGTATAACGGCGGGATCGGCTGGGTCGGCAGGGACCGGAAGGAAGCGGAGCGGCAGGGCCGTGATCCGGCGCGCTGGTTCGGACAGGTGGAAAAGGTGAATGCCGGGCGGAGCGCTTCCAGCCTCCGTGAAAACCGCCGCTATGTACGGCTGATCCTGCTTGAGAGGCAGTATTGGTATCGCAAGGCGGGGTGGGGGCCCGGCGTCGGATGCGGAGGGGGCCATGACTAGGAACGTGCTCGCCGTAGGGCTGTTGTGTGCGGCGTGCTGCGCCGCCGGGTACGTCCGGGGGTTCGGCATTGCGGAAACGCGGGGCCGTGTTCTGCTTGCGGAACAGGCCGAAGCGTCCGCCAGCGAACGTGAGGCGCTGGCCGTCGCGGCGGCGGAAGCGGAGCGCCTTGCCCGCCAGAGGCTGGAGGCGGAAACCGAACGGGCCGCCGCCATTGCCGGGGAACTTTCCGAAACCCGCAACCGCCTTGCCGCCGAACGGCAGGCGTTCACGAGGAGGATGGACCGTGTTGCCGAAGATGCTTCCCGCCATTGCGCTGGCCTGCCTGCTGGCTGGGTGCGCCTGTACAACGAAGCCCTTGGTCTTGCCCCCGCCGCCCCCGAAGCTTCTGCCCCTGCCGCCGGAATTGGCGCGCCTGCCGGAAGCGCCTCCGCCACTGGCGCCGGGGTACGGTCGGGAGCATCCGTGATGGTCAGCCCGGAGGATCTTTTGGCCCACGCGCGGGATTACGGCGGCTATTGCCGGAACCTGCGCGCTCAGGCCGAAGCCCTGCTTGCCGTGGAAAAAGGGCGGGAGGGCAGGCCATGACGCAGGCCGCGCTGCAATTCGATGCGCACACCCTGCTGCTTGGCCTGCTCGGGATGGTTTGCGGCTTTCTCGCCTATTGGGGAACCCGGCTGGAGCAGCGGGTGGACGAATTAAAGGCCCGCCAGTGCCTGCTGGCCGAGGAGATGCACAAGAGCTACGTGCCCCGCGAGGACTGCCGGGAGCGCACGGCGCAGATCCTCGGCGGGCTGGAGCGGGCGGACGAAAAACTGGATCGCATCGCGGACGCGATCCGTACCGGGGGGCGCTGACATGCGCGGAAAGCGCCGGAACGCCCCCGAGCTTCCGGACGCCTCTGCCGGGACACCGGAGGAACGCCGGGAACGGGCCCGGCAGGACTTCACCTTCTTCCGGCGGGCGTATTTTCCGCATTATTGCCTCGTCGGGGGGGATTCCCGGCTTCACGAATGGCTGGATACGGAACTGCCCCGCATGGCGGACGCGCCCGAAGGCGTGCGGCTGGCGATTGCGGCCCCGCGCGGGGAGGCCAAGAGCACGTTCGTTTCGCTGTTTTTCGTGCTGTGGGCCGTGCTGACCGGGCGCAAGCACTACATTTTGATCATAGCCGACGCGCTGGAGCAGGCCGCGTCGCTGTTGGGTGCGGTCAAGGACGAACTGGAGTTCAACGAGGCGTTGAAGCGGGATTTTCCCGGGGCTGGCAAGGGGCACGTTTGGAACGTGGGAACGGTGGTCACGCCGGGGAACGTCAAAATCCAGGCGCTCGGCGCGGGCAAGCGTATGCGCGGGTTGCGGCACGGGCCGCACCGTCCGGATCTGATTGTCCTTGACGATCTTGAAAACGACGGGAACGTGGACAAGCCGGAACAGCGCGACAAGCTCCAGTCGTGGCTTCAGAAGACGGTACTCAATCTCGGCGCGGCGGACGGGAGCATGGATGTGGTCTATGTCGGTACGCTGCTGCATTACGATTCCGTGCTGGCCCGCACGCTCCGCAAGCCTTTGTGGAAGGCCCGGACGTTCCGTTCCATCCTGCGCTGGCCGGATCGGATGGATCTTTGGGATGAGTGGGAAAGCCTTTTGTCGTCGCGCGGCGAGGCGGAGGCCCGGCGTTTTTACCGTCAGCACAGGGCGAAGATGGAGGCCGGGGCTGAAGTGAGCTGGCCCGCGTCGCGCCCGCTGTATCGGCTCATGTGCCTCCGTGCCGAGGATCGGGAGGCTTTCGATTCCGAGCAGCAGAACGATCCCTTGTCTGCAAACGAGGCGCCGTTCAACGGGTGCATCACCTTTTGGGTGGACCGGAGCCGGGATTGGCTGCTGTTCGGAGCGGTGGACCCGTCGCTCGGCAAACAGGGCGCGGGGCGTGACCCTTCCGCGATCCTCGTCGGCGGCTTCCTCCGCGGGAGCATGACGCTCGACGTGGTGGAGGCGAGCATCCGCAAGCGGCATCCCGATCGCATCATTGAGGATGTGATTGCCCTGCACGATGTGCATCATCCGTTGCTTTGGGGCGTGGAAGCCGTGCAGTTTCAGGAGTTTTTCGCCCATGTGCTGGTGCAGCGGGCGGCGGAGCGCGGGATTGCCCTGCCGGTGCGGCCTCTCGTCAACAGCGCGGACAAGCTGCTGCGCATCGAGTCGTTGCAGCCGCACATGGCGCAGGGGCGGATCCGGCTTCATGTCTCCCAGCAGGCGCTCATCGATCAGTTGCGGCATTTTCCCCGGGCCGATCATGACGATGGGCCGGATGCGCTCGAAATGCTTTGGCGTCTGGCATCCACCGGATTCGTCAGCATGGGCGACGCCTACATCCGGATGCCGCTGGAAAGGGAGTGGGGCAATGACGGGGAGGATGGAAGATGGGGAGGGGGGAGGGGCCCCTTCTGAAGAAGGCTTCCCCTCCCAAACCTGCTGGCGCGGCTCGCGTCCCCTATCCCCTCGAAGCCTTTCGGCTGGTGGGGAGGCGGCCCGGTGGGAGTACCGTTGGATGGGGATGGGGCAAGGTGCGGCAGGTTTTTACGGTGAAAGAAGCTGTTCCATAAAGGCTGTGAACCGTCAAACGGGATTGCGGGCTTTACGGGCTGAGTCAACGCGGCGGCTTTGGGGCCGCTGGAGGCATTCATGAAAAAGATACGGCGATTGCAGACGCAGGGGGAAGGCCCGCGCATGTTGGCGTTGGAGCCGCAGATGAATCTGACGCACGGGCTGACCCCGAAGCGGCTGCGGGGCATTCTGGAGCTTGCGGATCAAGGGGACATCCTTGAACAGCATTTGCTGTTCGCGGATATGGAAGACCGCTGCGAGCATCTCGCGGCGGAAATGGGCAAGCGCAAGCGGGCGCTGCTGACGCTGGACTGGGAGATCCTGCCGGGCCGCGCCAACGATGCGCGGGCCGCCCGGATTGCGGCGGCGGTTCGGGAACAGTTTGATGCCGTCAACGGTTTTGAGGACCTGTTAATGGATCTGGCGGACGGCATCGGGCACGGGTTTTCCGCCTGTGAGATCGAGTGGGACTATCGGTACGGGCTGCATCTTCCCGCCGCCTTCCATTTCCGCCCGCAAAGCTGGTTTCAGGTTTTGCGGGAAGACAGGAACCAGCTGCGTCTGCGGAACGGCAAGCCCGACGGGGAAGAACTCTGGCCTTTCGGCTGGATCGTGCATACGCACCGCTCCCGGTCCGGTTGGCTGCCGCGCTGCGGGCTGTTCCGCACGGTGGCGTGGGCGTATTTGATCCGCAGCTACGCGCTGGAGGCGAACATCCGCTACGTGCAGGTCCACGGCCTGCCGTTCCGGCTCGGGAAGTACCCGCCCGGCAGTCGGGAGGAAGATCGGCGGGCGCTGTACAACGCCCTGCGGACGCTCGGGCAGGATGCGGCGGGCATCATCCCGCAAGGCATGGATATCTTGTTTGAAACCCCCGCGTCCTCTTCGCAGGATCTGGCGGGTGCGTTGATTTCGCGCTGCGAACTCGGCATGAGCAAGGCCATCCTCGGCGGCACGCTGACCTCGCAGTCCGACGGAGCCGCCAGCACCAACGCCCTCGGGCGCGTGCACGATCGGGTGCGCCGCGATTTGACGATTTCCGACGCCATGCAGATAGCGTCCACGCTGTCGCGTCAGCTTCTCGCTCCGTTGGCCGTGCTGAACTGCGGCGTCAGCGATCCGCGCCTGCTGCCGTGGTTCCGGTTCGATACGCGGGAGGCCGAGGACATCGCCACGTTCGCACAGGCGCTCCCGGCGCTGGCCTCGGTGATGAAGATTTCGGCTCGCTGGGCGCACGACAAGCTCAAGATCCCGGAAGCCGAAAACGAAAACGATATATTGGGGGCTTGGAGGGCGTGACGCCGTCCCTCCCATAAAACGGAAGCCCGTCTTCGGAGGGAAGACGGGCTTTATCATGCGCTGCGATCATGCCTTGGCGAAGAACTGCCTGAATAGCTCATCCTGCTCCGGGTTGTGGACGACATAGCCCACGGCGACCTTATTCCCCGTAGCGGCAATGATCTTGTCGGCCCATTCCTTTCCGAACGCTCCGCAGACCTCGATAGCACCCACGCCGTCCTCGGCGCAGGCCACGGCCCGCTTGAGGGCTTCCTCGAAGCTGGTGACCGTAAAAATGTAGCTGATCATATGTTCCGTCTCGAATACGGCGGTATCTTTGGCTGTGTCGAACTCTTTTCCCATGAGCAGGAATGCAAATTTCTTTTTCATGCGGCCTCCATCGGCTCTTTGCTTTTCCCTGTCATAGCAGGAAAACCCTGCCTCTCACAATGCGGCCCGTGCCCTTTTCTCCGGTGGTACCGTCACCTTGCCCGCTGTTCCCACAATCTCCCGCCGGAACGAACTTCTGTGGCGTGGCCTCCCCATTTGATGAAAGTCTTGGGAGAGGAGAGGGTGGGGTTTGGGGAGGGGGAGGAGAACCTTTCTGAAGAAAGGCTTCTCCTCCCCCTCCCCAATTTTTTCCTCTCCTTGACTATATGAAGATTTCTTTATATAAAACCATCCGTTCATCTTGATACATCTGTAACCCTTTGAAACCGCATGTCCAACGCTATCCGCTATTTCAAGGCACTGTCCGACGAAACCCGGCTGAGGCTTACCTATGTTCTTGAACGGTATGAACTTTCCGTCAATGAACTGGTAAGCATCCTCGAAATGGGCCAGTCGCGGGTTTCGCGCCACCTCAAGATCCTGACCGAAGCGGGGCTGCTTTCCTCGCGCCGGGACGGGCTGTGGGTGTTTTACTCTTCTGTGAAGGAAGGGGAGGGCGCCGCTTTTCTGAAAGCCGCCATGCCCTTTCTGGACGAAGACGCCGAAATGCGCGCGGACGTGGAAATGGCCGCCAGGATCATTGAGGACCGGGCGCTCAAGACGCGGCAGTTCTTCAATACCATCGCCGAACACTGGGATACCCTGAGCCGCGAAGTGCTCGGCGGGTTCGACCTCGCCGGGGCCGTGTGCGACACGATGCCCGAAGGCTGCGATACCTCGGTGGATCTGGGGTGCGGGACAGGGATCGTGCTGGAACGGATGCGCGGGCGCGCCCGGCAGATCATCGGGGTGGACGGCTCGCCGAGGATGCTGGAGCTTTCCCGGCGGCGGCTTGCCGGGGTGGAAGGGGAACCCGAGGGCGTCTCGCTGCGCATCGGGGAACTCAGCCACCTTCCGCTGCGGGACTGCGAGGCGGATTTCGCCAGCATCAATATGGTGTTGCACCACCTGTCCAACCCGGAGAATGCCCTTGCCGAAATCCGGCGCGTGCTGCGTTCCGGCGGGCTGCTCGTGGTGGCGGATTTTGATCGGCATACTCAGGAAAGGATGCGTCTGGACTACGGGGACCTGTGGCTCGGATTCGATGAAGCGACCATGGCGAGGCTGCTGCACGCGGCGTCTTTCGAGGTCGTTTCCACTACCCGTTACCCCGTGGAACAGGGGCTGGCGCTCAATCTCACGCTGGCCCGACGCCTGTAACATACCAACTTTATGGAGACACTCATGTCCAACGCGAAGCCTCTCGATCTGTCGCTGCCCTATCAGGTGGCGGATATCAGCCTTGCCGACTTCGGCAAGAAGGAAATGCAGCTTTCCGAGCGCGAAATGCCCGGCCTGATGGAACTCATCCGCCGCTACGGCGACAAGAAGCCCCTCAAGGGCTTCAAAGTCATGGGCTCGCTGCACATGACCATCCAGACCGCCATGCTCATCAAGACGCTGTACGAGCTCGGCGCGGATATCCGCTGGGCGTCCTGCAACATCTTCTCCACGCAGGATCACGCCGCAGCCGCCATCGCGGAACTCGGCTACGCCAAGGTGTTCGCGTGGAAGGGCGAAACGCTTGAGGATTATTGGTGGTGCACGGAAATGGCCCTGACGTGGCCTGACGGTTCCGGCCCGGATCTCATCGTGGACGACGGGGGGGACGCTACCCTGATGATCCACCTCGGCGTGGATGCGGACCGCGATCCTTCCGTGCTCGACAAGCCTTGCGATTCCAAGGAAGCCCGCGTTCTCATGGATCGCATCATCCTCGGCCACAAGACCAACCCCGGCCACTGGACCAAGGTGGCGGCGAAGGTGCGCGGCGTGTCCGAAGAGACGACCACCGGCGTTCACCGCCTGTACCAGCTCTCGGAACAGGGCAAGCTGCTGTTCCCGGCCATCAACGTGAACGACTCCGTGACCAAGTCCAAGTTCGACAACTTGTACGGCTGCCGCGAGTCCCTCGCCGACGGCATCAAGCGTGCCACCGACATCATGATCGCGGGCAAGGTTGTGGTCATTGCCGGGTATGGCGACGTGGGCAAGGGCTGCGCCCATTCCATGCGCGGCTTCGGTGCCCGTGTGCTCGTGACCGAAATCGACCCCATCTGCGCTCTTCAGGCCGCGATGGAAGGCTTTGAAGTGACCACGATGGAAGACGCCGTGAAGGAAGGCGACATTTTCGTCACCTGTACCGGCAACTACCACGTCATCACCGGCGATCACATGAACAACATGAAGGACGAGGCCATCGTCTGCAACATCGGCCATTTCGACAACGAAATCGAAATGACGTGGCTTGAGGAAAATCCGGCCAACAAGCGCATCCAGATCAAGCCGCAGGTGGACAAGTGGGTACTGCCCAACGGCCGCTCCCTGATCATCCTCGCCGAAGGCCGCCTCGTGAACCTCGGTTGCGCCACCGGCCACGCCAGCTTCGTCATGTCCAACAGCTTCACCAATCAGGTGCTGGCCCAGATGGATCTCGCCGCCGCGGATCACGAAGTGAAGGTGTACACGCTGCCCAAGAAGCTCGATGAGGAAGTGGCCCGCCTGCACCTTGCCCGCCTCGGCGTGAAGCTCACCACGCTTACTGAAGAGCAGGCTGCGTACATCGGCGTCTCCGTCGACGGCCCGTTCAAGTCGGATCTGTATCGTTATTAAGAGTGTGGATATTGGAGGGGGCGGGAGAAACTTTCTAGAGAAAGTTTCTCCCGCCCCCTCCAAACCACCCCCACCCTCTTCAAAGATTTTCGACTTTATCGAATCCCTGTTCGTCATTTTTTCTGATCCCCCAGATTGAAAACAAGGAACTCACAAGCTGTCAGGCTGTGAGTTCCTTGTTTATTGGGGATGAGGAAGCGGCATTATGGATGTCCGGCTTGATGCCGGATCAGAGGTTCATGCTCTGGATGCGGATGGCTTCTTCCGTCGCCTTGGTCTTGGCGATGCCCTTTCCGGCGATGTCGAAAGCCGTCCCGTGTTCGGGCGTCGTGATGGTGTAGGGCATACGCGGCCTGCTCTTTCGTTAAGCACTCGACTATATGACTGACGGAAGAACAGGCAGCGTAACGCCTCCGGAGGGGATGAAGGGCATGGGACGATACCATGCCCTTTCTTTTCGCCCGAAGGCCAGCGCCGGGAAAGAATGCACTCACCCACACCAAACCTGCGGCCTTTTGGGGGTGTGCTTTATGCCATCTCAGAAGGGGGCAATCCGGCCCTTCTTTCTTGTTGCTGGCCTTTATTTTTTAGAAGGGGCGCTGGCTGAACATGCCGAGGATTGTAGCGTATTGCGGGAGCAACGAAGGGAAGAAGAAAAACCGGCAACGAGGGAAAGCCTTGTGTGTCCGTATGTTGCTGTATTTTTCCAAAAGGGGAGCAAAATTTCCTAGCCGCAAAAAGGCCGTGCGGACAGTTTTGCGGACAGTCACGAGAAAGGGGTTACATCTTTTGATGTAACCCCTTGTAATCTATGGAGCCAGCACGCGGATTTGAACCGTGGACCTACTGATTACGAATAAGTAGCTCTTAATTTCCCTACAAATCCCTACAGTTCCCCACACGTCATTTTCTTTGGTATTATTGACTTTTATCGTTCCCTGTGGTTCCCTACAAATCACGCCAGAGGGTATCAATAGGGTCAATTTTACGCCACAGGGTAGCAATAGGGTAGCAGAGAAATGAGTAATAAAAAGACTGAAAACGTAAGAACACCAACAAAATTTATGGGCGTCTATCAGCTTGAAAGTACGCAGAAGCGCTATGACGGCAAGCCTGACCTCTGCTTCTATATCACCTACAAGCTCCCCAACGGGAAAAAAATCTGGGAAAAGATCGGCTGGCGCAGTGAAAAAATTACTGCGGCGCTGGCTTACGACATCCGGGCTGACCGGATGCAGCAACTGCGCCTTGGCGAGGCGGCGGTGCCCATTCAAAAGCGCAAAGAATCCGGAATGACCTTTGGCGAGGCCTGGGCGATTTTTGACGAAAAATGGCTGCCCAACCTGAAACGGGCGGATATGGAGCGAAAGTTCTACACCACCTATCTCAAGCCAACTTTGGAGAACAAGCCCCTGCACATGATCACGCCTCTGGAACTTGAAGACCTTAAAAATTCTCTGCTCAAAAAGGGCTTGGCCCCGGCCAGCGTCAAGCTGATCGTCGGCAATGTGCGGCGCGTCTATAACAAGATGTATGAATGGGACTTGTACTCCGGCCTCAAGCCGATGGACAGGGTGAAGCTCCCCAAAGTGGACAACGCCCGCGATCGCTTCCTGACTGCCGATGAAGCCCAAACGCTTCTTGCTGCCGTCAAAAAGCGCAGCCAGCTTTGGCACGATGTCAGCCTGATTTCCCTGAATACCGGGATGCGTCTTTCGGAAATTTTGGGTTTGCGGCCACAGGATGTGGATTTGAAAAACCGTGTGCTGCACCTGGACGGGAAAACCGGCAGGCGCTCCATCGCTATCAACGACCTGGTGCATGAAACCCTGGAGCGAGTTGCGGAAGGCAAAAATGGCTCGGAGTTTTTGTTTCCCAGTAGGAAGGGGACACAGCTTGGCTCCGACTCCTCCACCAATAGCTTTGCACGAGCCGTGGCGGACGCCGGGCTGAATCCGCCCAATGTTGATCGCAGGCACAAAGTTGTTTTTCATACTCTTCGTCACACATATTGCAGTTGGCTGGCAATGGAGGGCGTCCCTCTTTATGTTATTGGTGAAATGGTCGGCCATAGCAGCCCGGATATGACCAAACGCTACTCTCACTTGTGTCCGGACAAAAAAAGCCAGACGGTCAACCTGGTGCAGGAGATCTTTTCCAAGGGGCAGGCCACGGAAACGGTCAAGCGCCGTATTCCGCGTAACAAAAAGATATAGCCGCGCCTATGGCTTGCCGCTCTCTTCCGCCACGCGCATGAGCCGGTTCAGGCCATCGCGGACAATGCGGACAAGGCGCTCGTACACGGGCGAAGCCCCATATTGTCCTTCATGCTGCGCGGCCAGCGGCTCCACAGCGGGCATGACCGATTCGTGCAGCTTTTCCATGAGCGAAAAGAGTCGTTCCGGACGGACGTTCATGTCTGCGGCGAATTGCTTCCAGGAATGCCCGGCTATGCGGTCAAAGCGGAAGGTCTTGCCAATGGCCATGGCAAATTTTTGCTCCAGCTCCGGATAGGCCATGGTGGACACCAGGTCATAAAAGGGAGCCAGGCTTATGCTTTGTCCGTCATACAGCAGGGAAAAGTTTTTGCCGTGGGCGTCACAGTTGCCAATGGCATAGTTGAACAGGGCGCAGGAGATGAAATCTTCCCGTGCGGAAGCGTTGTTTCCCACAAGCGGATGCAGCAGAATTTTGCCGCAGGCTGCAAAGCCCGGCCCGTTGTTTTCTTCGTATTTATAGACCCGGCTGATACCCAGAGCCTGGCAAAAATCTTCCTGATGAATGCGCACAATGCCGCCTTCCGTATGCTCCCGATCGTAACGCATGGTGACATAGGCCTGGTAATTGCCGATTTGAAGGATTTTAGCCTCCGGCGTGCGCAGCCCGGCAGATCGCGCCAGTTCCATGCAAAACAGCTCGTTGCGATGCAAGTCCGGAAAGCGGGCTGTGGTCGGCTTGAGAATTGCGGACGTAGGTGCAAACGAACCCTCTTCGGGCACAAGGAATTTTCCCTCTTGCAGAACAATGGGGAGCTTGTTTTGTGCTCCGGCAATGGACAGCCTGGCCCCTGTTTCTGCAATGAGGCTGCCCTGCGGCATCCCGTGGTGCTTTTCCAAAATGGCCTCAAGTTCATTGGTGATGTCCCGATAGGCCGGAGCCTGGGCTGACTCCACAGCTCCTTCGGGAGCAATTACCAGCGCTCCGGCGCATTCCTTCCCGAAAAGGCGCAGAAAGTTATAGATGTCCGCCTCGTCAAGCCTGGCTTCCCGGCACAGATCGCGGTACATGCCTTCTTCCGGCAGCAGGTTGTCGAAAAAAGCCGTGCTCCTTTGCGCGTCAAACTCTTCTTCGGAGCAGGGCAGAGACAGCGATATGGGCCGCTTGCCCTTTTCAAGCCACTGGGGGGAATAGGAGAATTTGATCCGTCCCTTGCGGTGTGGAACAATGTACCCCAGGGTTTCCCCATCCCATTGAACGATCAGTCTGTTTTGTTCTTTCATCGCTGTTCTCCAGCCTGAAGATCGATAAGGCGCGTGCCTATATCCAAAACCCGCACCAGCAGCAAAACCTTACCGATATGTGCGGTGTCCTTGCCGTTTTCCACATTACTGATGAACTTGGTGCTCGTATTTGTCCGCATGGCCAACTCGTGCTGGGTCAGGCCGCGCATAACGCGCACTTTTTTTATTGCCTGCCCCAGTTCTTCCACTCCGAAGAAATCTATGGGAAACTTGGGATGCACTTTTTGCGTCATAATGCCGCCTTTTTTACCGAACGGTTATTTTACCCAAAAATGACGTATTTTTACCGAACGGTCAAGTGATGGCGTTTTTTCACGGGCGCGTCCTGACTGTTTTTGCTTCCAGGTATTTTTTGATGGCCTGCTGCCTGTAAAGAATCCGATCCCCGTCCTTGATATATTCCGGGCCTTGCGCCTTCAGCCGTTTGTTGGCCAGAGTCTTGGGCTTTAGGCCGTAGATAAGCTCAACTTCTTCCGGCGTCAGATATTCTTTTCGCTTCAGCCTCTCCACTTCCGCGACCGGAGCAAGCAGGCGCTCCAGGGCGTCATCAATGTTGTTGGTAAATATTTGCTCCGATGCCATAGGTCTTCCTTGGAATGAATTATCCGGTACATAAAATCAGAAATTCTGATATAAATAAGCAAAAAAAATTGCTACTCCGCGTCGCCTTCCGTCACGCCAGGAATGCCCGTTACCGCCAGGAACGTCTTTACGGACTGGCGAACGGACATGGCAGCCGATGACAGCGCGACATGTTCCGGCGAAAGGCTACGCGAATCCGTAAGCCGTTTTTCGCATACCTCAAGCGTGAGCGACACCAGCTCTTCGGCTTTTCCCTCCACCTTGCGCAAGTCTTCATGCTTGTCTTGCCGAACCATAATTCTACTCCTTTTTGCCCGCGTCAGAGAATTCCTTTCTGACGCTTTCTTTTGCAATTACCATGAGATAGCCAACATCTTCGCCAAGGGCATCCGCCATGCGCAGGGCATCGGCAATAGTTACGCTCTGTGGCTTGCCGGTGTGAACCGCCTTTTCCCGTATGGCGTTCCAGCGCGTTGCCGCGACCTTGGGCTTCATCCAGGGCCACAGTTTGGCGGCAAATTCGCCTTTTTTATAGCCTCTGAGCATGGCCCTTTCATTAACAAGGGCCACATAAGCACGTTCAAACCGTTGCGGGAAATCGTCTTGTGACATTTCACGCCTCCTTTTTATCGTCTTGAACTTCTCTTCTGAAAAACTTCTTACCCGGATTTTACGACCTTGTAAATCAGAAAATACATGTTTATAACACAAGAAAGATATAAATCTATTAAAACAAGGAGTTATCTTGTGGACCATGCTGTGTTTTTCTTGTGCGCCACACTGGGGTCGCACGAGAAAGCTGCGGAATTGTT
>ENA-UERT01000140-UERT01000140.1-human-gut-metagenome-genome-assembly--contig:-NODE-140-length-58039-cov-18.491805_pt1 | contig 58039 bp, 69 predicted proteins | sample MGYA00242996_ERZ507997 | MGnify/ENA primary metagenome ERZ507997 (study PRJEB26167, sample SAMN06115458) | human gut metagenome | host: Homo sapiens | place: China:Neimenggu | collected 2014-11-07... | reverse complement strand
TATATAATTAATGTTGCATATCGTGATTGTATATTTTGAGTGCATATCATAGATGAAATTTATTTTTGATATAAATAAAATTTATAACTAACTTTAAATCAAAAAAATTTGATATGAAAAAGCAGCAGAATATAATATAAACATAAATTATAATTGTATAAATATTAATTATAGCAAGCTGCATAACGTTGATATATGAGCCAGCATTGTATATTATTAATATAATGTATAATATATGGTAATATAATAAATGATATATATAAGTTATAATGGATATTATAACTGATTGCAGTACGAAAAAGCTTGTCATTGCTGGATTTTTGGGCGGGGTGAAAATTTTCATTCCTAACGGGCTTGCTTTTTGAGCGTGCCTGTGGTTTTTAGTCTTGCGACAAAATTCACACCAAATTTGGCAACTTTAAGAAAAAAAGTACGTCTGCAAACAAAAACTAAGACCAAAAATTAAACTTCAAAAATGATACTGATTTACGTAAAAATAGTGATAAAAACAATAGATAATCTAATAGATAACATATAGATAATTTAATAGATATCTATATAGATTAAAAAATGTAAAAAATACAAAACAAAATTTAAAATTTTAATTTTATCATCAAACTAACCAGCAAAAAAATTATACAAGAAAAATTTATACAAATGAATTTTTATACAAAAGTACCTATTCTGTGAAAAACAAAATGGGTGCTTTTTTTGCATCTCAAAGGACGTCCCTTAAAATAATTTTCTTTCTTACCTAAAGTACATAACCTTATAAATGTATTTTGTATACATAAATACATAGAAAATACAAAAAAGTTTAAAAAAATTATAAAAAAGTGGAATAATTTTTGCCAATTATGAATAGATAATGTAAGGGCATTTAAACCTTGCAAACCAGAGCGTGTTATTTTATTATACTTTTCTTTTTACCTTTTTTCTTTTGGGAGCATATTTCCACTGGTAAAGAAGAATAAGAATGAAGAATATATATAATAACTATGCCGTAGGCATACTGCGTAGCAGTAGATGAATGATACATTAAAAGTATTAGTTTATGGGGGTAGGGGGCGAAGTGTAACGAGAACCCAGAACACATAAACTACATGAAAGGAAGAATAAAATTCAAAATGAAGGTACAAAAAAGTTTTGCAGATAAATTTGAAAAACTATCTGCTCAAAAACAAAATGCACTTTTAGTTGATGCAATAGTTAAGAATTGTATTGAGTGCTGCGGCGGAGTACGAAAGGAAGCTATTGACTGCCCAACTAAAATGTGTGCAATGAAAGACTTGAATTTTTTAGTGAAAAAAAACTTTGATTAAAGATTAAAATTTGATTAAAAATTTAATTTTTTTATGAAAAAATGGAATATTTTTCGCTAAAAATGAATAGATAATGTAAGGGTAATTTGAAGTCTTAGTTAAGCGATTTCTTAATGGATTCTTATTTAAGTAAAAACACATAAATCCCGCTTATGATTGTTTTGTCCGTTATATAATCTGCTTACTTTGAATTACTTCTTATTTGCTACTGTAGCTCAACTGGTAGAGCAACTGACCTGTAATCAGTAGGTTGAAAGTTCGAGTCTTTTCGGTAGCTCCAAGATTGCAAAATAACGAAAGGTGTTTGGTTAATGTTATGTATTTATGTAATTGAAAATATTGTTTCTCATGAAAAATATATTGGAATAACTAAGCGTGATATTAAAATTAGATTTAAAGAACATTTGAAAGATGCAAAAAAATCACGTTGCTCACATAGAAAATTATATAAAAATATAAGAATATATGGTGAAAATAATTTTAGGTGTTATGTTTTAGAATTTGTAAATTCTGATATTGGTTATGAAAGAGAACAATTCTGGATAAATAAATTAAATACTGTAAAATGTGGGTTAAATGAAACAATAGGTGGGGCTGGAAAACAGTTTATAAATAATATTGATAAAAAACAATTTAAAGTAGATTCTCAACTTGGTTTAAACACTAAAGAAATTGCTGTAAAGTATAATTGTTGTGTTGATGTTGTAAGAGATTTCCTTAAGCGTAACAACGTTAATCCGTATGATGGGATTGTAAATAGATTGAATAATCCAGTCGCTATGTTATCTAAAGACGGTGAGATAGTTAATACTTTTGTTTCTCCATTACAAGCTGCTAAATATATTTCTTCTATGAATAAATCATTAGATAAGATTGGTAATATTTCATCAAAGATAAAATTAGCCGCTAAAAACATAAGAAAAACAGCATATGGTTATGTATGGCAATTTATTTAAAATTTTAAAGACATTAAAACCAGTTGCGACATGGTTTTAGAAGGATATAACTGAGGTTGTATCCTTTTTTTAGTTTGTATTGCTTGCGACACCTTATATGGTGTTGCAACCCATTAGGGTTTTTTATTTTTACAACTTTAAGCATTGTATTATTCAACCATGTGAAAACGTTCTAATCAAACTTCATGGAACATTGGTAGATTGAGTAGGACTTTGGTGAGATATTGCTGAAGTTGAGCTTTTTTGCAAAGGTAACAATGCAAAGCGATTGGGTAAACCAAAAGAATAACAATGTGTGCAAATCGTAACGCTAGTTAAAACATAAGTTGTGTGGTAGCGATAATAGACGCTCCAGTGGAGAATAATCAGCTATGCCATTTAATCTGACAGTTAAATCGAGCTAACTGAATGTCAAGTAAGCTATTGGCATTGAACGTAAGAGAAATCTTACTATAACACATTACTTAGTAAAAGTAGCCAAAGCTGGTTTGAACAGTCCAGATGCCTAAAAAAACTGTTCTCAAGAAATTATAATCAAGAAAACTTTTATTAATAATTTCTGAATGATAGGTGAAATTTGTGAGTAATCAATCTCACGTAGGGTAAACATAGGGATAAGAAGTTATAAGGTAGCTCCTTATGGCTCAGACTTATTCTTCCTGCTTGTTGAATAAACTAGAAGTTATTGAGATGTAAGGCGAAGGTCTGAATGGTGCAATGCTTAAAGTTGTAAAAGTCGGTTAATAAAAAATAAGGGAGATGTTAGAATGGAAACATTTATTAGCGTAAAGAAAATTAAAGCTGAACCATGTAAGGCATGGAAAGATTTTAAAGGTCATAAAGAAGGTGATGATGGGTATAGAATTTATTACCCAGATAACTACGTTTCTTGGTGTCCTAAAGATGTGTTTGAAAAGCAATATTTTAAATTAGATAATGGCAAAGAAATTGTTGAATCTGATGTAAATAGATATATTAATGCTGGTCTTAGAATTAAACCAGAAACATTTGAAACTATGCCATATTTTACTAAATTAGGAATGAAAGCTCATATGTATAATTTTTTAGATGATATTTTATTTTTGGCAGACAATGGGTTTAAAGAAGGTGAAACAAATGGCAAATGAAAGACAAGAAAAAGCAAGAAAAATAGTAATGAATTATTTTAATTCTCATGTAGATAAAACTGATAATAAGCAAATTACACTAGATGATGTTTATGTAGTTTGGTTTAGTAAGACGTTGCAGAATTGGAAAGCATTAGTTAGTACAAGTGTTTCAGATGGAATGTATTATGAAATTACTTATAATGGCGATAAAAATGAAACTTATGTTGATGTTTATAAGAAATGGGAAAATTTTATAGTGAAAGATTGATTTAGGAGTGATTTATTGTGAGTGAAGATGCTTTAGTAGTAAAAAATAACGCTCCTGTTGGTAAACGAAATAGATTTGATGAATACAATATGCACGAGGATATTAAAAAATGGCGATATGAAGGTAATAGTTTTAAAAAAATAATTAATCTTATTAAAGAGAAATTTGATGTAAATGTATCTTATACCGCTCTTTATACTTACTGTGTAAGAAAAGGATTAACAGGCGATATGTCTGGCGAACGACAAAGAACTGTTAATGGATATCAAGAATTAATAGATAGTTTAGGTGTTATAAAACAAAATTTAGCGTTAAATCAAGCTTTGTTTGAGGATTTAGAAAAAGATTCTAAAGAAGGAAAGCTTGATACCAAAAAATATACAGCTATTGTTTCATCAAGTGAGAGATTGTTAACAAGACGAGAGTCTTTAATAAAAACTATTATTCAAAATCAATCTTTAATTTATAAGTATTCTGCAATATCAAGATTTATAGGTAGGTTTGAAGAAATGGTTATAAATAAATTTGGTTTAGATGTATGGAACGATTTTAAAGTGAGTGTAAGAGATGATTTTGAAATTAAAGAATTGATGAAAAGAATACCAAAGGATAATGATATTGTTCCTGTTAAGAAAAATTGTCCAAAAAATAAAGGAAAAATGAGCCAAAAATTAGGAGTGAGTTTATGAGTTACGAAAACAAACGAGATAAATTAAAGAAAAAATTAAGAGCAAATAGACCAAAAATAAATGGTAAAAAATATTTTTCAGACAAAGCAACAAGAAGAGAGCATCAGGCTGAAATGAAAAAGTATAAAGAATTATATCGTTGAGGTGAAATTATGAATGATAAAAAAAGCATATATGTTTTATATGATGAACTCGGTAGGATTAAACTTGGTATTACAAATAATGTTACTAGACGTATTAAGCAAATAGAAAATTCCACAGGATTAAAAATTTGTAAATTATATTCAGAAGTATGTAGAAATGCTACTTTTTTAGAAAAGAAATTATTTGAATATTTTAAAAATTATAGAATTGAAGAAACAGAATGGTTAGTTTCTGGAATGGATTTTTATAAAACAGTTTCTGTTGTCCGAAGTTTTATAGAAGATGATAAACCATGAATTTATTAGATGAAATTGTTAATAAGTTGGAGGTAGATAAGGAATATCAAAAAAATGTAAATCAAGAGAGTGATAGCGAAGCCAGTAAGTATTTAAAAATAAAAGAAGAGTGTAGATACGATTTTGAAAAATTTTGTAGAACCTTTTTAGGTGAACAGTTCTCATCAACATGGTCAACATTTCATTATGATTTAGTTAAAGCTTTGGAAAATATTATCTTTAACCATAAAGATGAAGAAACTAAGAATGTTAGAGCTGCACCACGAGGACACGCAAAAAGTACGTTTGTTAGTTTTGCTTTCCCGTTATGGTGTATTTGTTATGGTTATAAACAAACTATTATTGTCATATCTTGTTCGGCAGATATGGCTAGATTATTCTTAACTCGTATTCGAGAAGAATTAGAATTTAATGAATTAATTATTAAAGTGTTCGGTAAATTGCAAGGCTCGTCTAAATGGAATAATTCGGAAATCTTAACAAGTACAGGTGTGTATTGTGTTGGTAAAGGTGCTGGACAGCAAATGCGTGGTTTAAATTTTAAATCTCGTCCAGACTTAGTAATTATTGATGACCTAGAAAGTGAAGAAAGTGTTGCAACAGAAACGCAAAGAGCAACATTAGATAAATGGTTTAGTAGTGCTGTTATGAAAATGGGTTCACCAAATTGTGATTTCTTTTTTATTGGTACTGTTTTGTCATATGATTCTCTTTTGTATAAATTGTTAACCTTACCTACTTATAGTATGTGGCAAAGGAAAATATATAGAGCGGTTATTAAATTTTCGGAATCAACTTTATGGCTAAAATGGGAAGAAAAAATGACAAACTTGTCTGACCCTGACCCATATAACACAGCTAAAAAATTTTATTTAAAACATAAAAAAGAAATGTTAAAAGGAACGAAAGTTTTATGGGAATCACAAAGGGAAAATATGTATTTACATTTAATGGAAACTCGTTTACAAGATGAAGAAGCTTTTAATAGTGAGTTTCAAAACGATCCTCAAACTGAAAAAAGTCGAATATTCAAAGAGGAATGGTTAGAAGAAAATACTTATGAATATCCACCAAACATAAAAAGAGTTTATGGTGCAGTAGATCCTAGCTGTGGAAAGAATAGAAAGGCTGATACTTCTGCAATAGTTATTCTTGGTGAGGGCGAAGATAATTATATTTATGTTTTAGAAGCTTCTATTAAAGTTCGTAGAGTAGAAGATATTATTTTAGATATGGAAAAAATAATTGGTAAATATTATAACCTTTTAGAAGGTTTTGTCGTTGAAACAAACCAATTCCAAGCATTATTTTCTACTACAGTTCAGCAACATTTTATTGATTTAGGAATGTATGTTAACTGGATTGAAATTTTTCATGGAGCAAATGATAAAAAAGAACGTAGAATAAATTCCATGATACCTAAAATAAAAAATGGTTATTTAAAATTTAATAAATCTCACGTTATGTTATGGAGGCAAATGAAGAACTATCCAAAAGATAGAGATGATGGTGTCGATTGTTTAGAAATGGCATTGAGACCATTATTACAAAGTAGAAATAATACATTATGCTTTAGTTCATTAAACACAAACGTTAGCACTATGAGTGAAAGGAGGAGTGATAAGGTTGTTAGAGAAATTAAAAAGAATTTTGGCATCGGCTATTAGTTCCAAAAACATTCCAGAGTCTAAGTCAATTCCAACTGATAGATTTGGTTATAGTAATTTTAATACACATTATAAAAGTACAATACCTAGAAATCCCAGTTATCGACAGTTAAGAGAATTTGCGAAAAATCCTATTGTATCTCAACCAATTGAAGCAGTTAAAGATAGAATTGCAAAAATGGAATATGAGATTAGACCAAAAGTTCGTGGACGAAAATATACAAAGCAAATAAAATTAATAAAAAATATCATAGATAATCCGAACATAGACCAAACAAGACGCAAATTTGAGGCTATGATTCTTGATGATATTTTAACTTTGGATGCTGGTGCTTTTGAAGTTTGTAAATCAAAAAATCCTAATCACCCTCTTTTTTTGTATCCGATTGATGGTGCAACAGTTCAACATGTAGTCCCAATGGATTATACCGATATAGATGGTTATAAATATATGCAAATTAATGACAATGGAAATACATATTTTACTAGACGTGAATTATGTTTTTTGTCTAAAAATAACTTTACTCACAAACCTTTTGGATTATCACCTGTTTTAAAAGCATATGATTATATTAGATATTACATTGAAGGTGTTGATAAAACTAATGAAGATGTTAGTACTAAAACGTCTGGAATGTTAATTAATCTTGGTGAAACAGCTACAAGTGATGAGGTTGATAAATTTAGAGAATATTTTATGAATGAAATTGAAGGAACTGGAAGAATACCTATTGTTGGTGGTACAAAAGGATTAGACACAAAACAGATTAGAAGTTTTACTGAAGATGCTTTATATCAAAGTTGGTTTAATCTTTTGATTACTATGGTATGTTCAGCATTTCCTTATCCTGTGGAAAAAATGATAAATGTATCAGCTGACCGCTCTACAACGGAAGATTTTGAAACACGTATAATTGATGAACTTGTCAAACCATACGCTAATCTTTTAGAAGATGCTTATAATACCCATATAATAAATGCTTTAGGTTTTGGCGATATCCTTGAATTTAAATATGTTTATGAGGATAGTGAAAGCTTAAAAACTCAAAAATGGACAAGATTTAATAATGCATTTACTACAGGTACTATTACAATTAATGAATGGAGAACAGGTGTTGGTTTTAGCCCTCTTATAAGTGATTATGCTAATTTAGCTGGTGATGAAAGAAAAGCTGTTATTAATAGAGATTTAGGTTTAGCTGGTTTTAATGGAGTAGGTAATATAAAAGATACTTCTGATACTAAAAATAAAAAAGTTAGTGAGGGAGGTGGTTAAAATTGGATAAAGATAAAAATAAGAGTTTTAGCTTGGAAGCAAGTGATATAGAAGTACAATCTAATACCAATAAAATGTATATTATTGGGTGCATAGCTACTATTGATGAAGCTAGTGAGGGCTCTCCTGGTGGAGCAGATGGTAAAAGAGTTATTTTATCTAGCAAAAATGCCGATAAATGTATTCAAACATTTAAAGGACAACCTATGAATTGTTTGTTTGAGAATTGGGGATATGTTCCTGATACTTTTACTGGACATGGTAATCAGTATTGGGGAAAATATTTTGGGTTTATAGAAGATGCTTGGCAAGATGGTAAAAAATTAATGGCAAAAATCGTTGTATGGAAAGAAGCTTTTCCTCAATTAGCATCTACAATTATAAATGCTCAGCGTTCTTTAGGTTTTAGTATTGAAATTTATCCTACACAATTACACGAAGATGAAGAAGAACACATTGTTGTTGATGAATGGGAAGCTTTTGGCTGTGCTTTATTATGGCGTAATTGTGCAGCATTTGGTGAAGAAACTTATATAGAAAAATTAGTAGCAAGTTTAGAAAAGTCAAAAGAAAGTAAAGGTGATGCGGAAATGACAAAAGAAGAAATTCAAAGTATTGTAGCTTCTGTTTCAGCAGGAGTAACAGAAGAAGTGAAAAAAATTGTTGATGAAAAAATTACAGGTTTAGGCATTGAGGATATCAAAGCAAGTATTGAAGATATGAAACAATCTAAATCCGTAAAAGAACCTGTAATTGATAACGATACCACAAGTAAACCTATAGAAGCAAATAAACAAGAAGAAAATACTATGGAAGAAATTAAAAATATTATCAAGGCTGAATTAGATGGTTTAAAAAAAGAATTAGAAGCTAGTAAAGATATTCCAAAACCAAAATCTTATACAGGTAATACTGATTTAGGAACAGATAATGATTATATTAAATCTTTAGAAAAAATCGATGCTTCTGACATGAGCCTTTCTGAAAAATTAAAAGCGAAAGCTCGTATTCAGTTTGCTGCTGAAAAAAATGGTGTTAAATTTGATGAGATATATCGCCCTATTACTTTAGGTTAAAATAATTGAATATTCTGATAAAAAGGCACTTAATGTGTCTTTTTTTATTGCAATTTTATAAAGAAAGAAGTTGATGTTTAATGAGTATGAAACAATTATATACAGGTGTATATAAATTTATGGGTAGCATCGGTAAAGAAATTAAATCTGTAAGTGGTACACCGAATGTAACAATTAATAAAAATCACACATTGGTTATTCAAGATTATGACCATGATTTAAAAGATTATTTAAATAGAGAGTTCCCTATTGGTGTTATGTGTAATTCTGTCCGTTCTACTGGTTATCCTCACGCATGGAACGAACAAAAATCAATTCCACGAAACACAAAAGCTGTTGATCCTCAAAAAGGTATTGGCAGTGATGAATATAAAAATGCCCGTTATAAATTAGATACGATTAGTGCAGAATATCAACGTGATAATTGGCAAACAGCATTACCTCGTTGCCATATTACAGGTATTGAATATCCATTCTTCGAAACACAAATGCAAAAAAATTATGGCTCTTTCAATGAGGATTTAATTGCTAAAGATACAAGAGATATGTTTGTTGATTATCAACGTACTATTGCTGATGAGTTTTGGAATGGTGATAGTCCTACTTTAAACGATACAACTAAATGGACATATATGGGTATTTTAAATCAAATTAAAACAAAAACAGCAATTACTACAGGAACTATTGCTGAAAATATTCAGTCTAAAATTGCCGAAGCACAATCTCAGACTATTTATCTTGGTAGACCAAATGTATTATGTATGAACCCTGTAACTTATGATTTACTTTGCAAAGAAGAAGCAAAAAATGAACATAATTTATATCAAATGTTTGTTAACGTAAGCATTGTTCCAGGTGTTGAAGTTCCTGCTATTAGAACACAGATTGGTACAATTCCTATTCATTTAACACCATTTATTAAAGTTGATAAATCTGGTTCTACACAAACACATAAAATTGTTGCATTAAATACAAAAATGATTGATAGAGTATGGTTATTCTGGGATGCACCTAAAATGTTTGTAACACAAGATCCTAACCAGCCACTTAACAATCCTGCTTTAATGCAAGACAAAAACTTAATTAACTTTGACACTTATATTTTACATGGTGTAGATACTCCATCTCACTTTATCTTAACAAAAGATGTTACAGTGGGGGAGTAAGTGTCCCTACAGCAGAGTCCAAAATTGGAAAAGCTAAAGTAGGGCGAAGTAAGGTAGTGAAATAAGGGTTTATTCCCTTGTTTCACCAATTCAAGGAGGCGATAAATTGTATATAACGGAAGAAGAAATCCCTATTTATTGTCCAATAGTAAAAGAAACCAATATAGGTCATGTAGAAACCGCTTGTTTTTTAATAGATGCTTACAAAGGTACAAGTTTTGAATTAAAAGAATATACAGAGCTAGTAAATTTTAATAAACGTTCTAGGTTTGTTGATTTTTTAGAACCATATAGAGGAAAATTAAAACATTTACCTAGAAAAGAAGTAAAAGAAGTTTATACTATTGTTCCTACAGTATTTAGTAAATTTACAAGGATTGATTATAGTGTAGACTCATTATGTTTTGATGAAGATACTTCAAAATATTTTTCTTTTTATTTACCTCAAGATTTTGTTTCTCCAATAAGAAAATTAAAAACATTAAAGGTAACTTATACTGCTGGATATAACGAAAATGAATATCCAGAACAATTAAAAAGAGCAGTAGGACTTTTAGCACAAAATCTTGCTCAAATGGGTGGAACTTTAGAATGGACTAGCAGAGATGATTATGATGTTAAGATTATGTTAAAAAATGAAGGGATATTTACTAATGAAATTAAAAGATTAGTAGATACAATTACATTGCAATGACGTGTGTACTTAATTTTTATGGTGATAGATTGGAAAACATTGATATCGTAGGCAAGCCAGAAGAAAAAGTTCTCATAACAAGACGTGGTAAAAGTACAGATAGTAGAGTAATTAATGATGAAAAGAAAATACTAGCATTTTCCAATTCAAATTTAATTTGTGGCGATTTAATAACCAGAAAGACATCAAAAGATAATAATAGCTACTTTATTATAGCAAAACAGGCAACTAAAGAATGTGTAGAGTGCCAAGGCATAAGAATTAATGCAAAAGCTACCATTTGTAAACTTGATAAACAATATGATGATGTAGAATATGTTGGAAGCACTGAAGAAATTATTTTAGAAGATATTCCTATTTATTTTAAAGATGTTTCTGCAAATATGAAATTTTATGATGCAGGGCTTTTAAAAGATACAACTAAAATAATTATGGTTCAAGATAATATTGATATCGAAGAGCTGTATCGTGTTAAATTTAATGGTGCAAATTACCAAGTTGATAATATAGATGTTGGACGATATGAAAATATGCTGTACATACAGCTAAGTGAAGACACGAGGTCTACTAATGAATAAAGAAAAAGTAGAACAAGCACTTGCAACATATGGAAATAGATTATGCAAGGAAATTTCTCGCACATGGGATAGTTTGCAAAGCGTAGATGGAGAAGCTAATATAAATTTTAGTATTATTAATAGCAATGATAAGAATACTACAATAGGAAGAATTGAAGCCACAGGACAAAAAGCATGGTTAATAGAATATGGGAAAGGTTCTTTAATGGCTCGTGAAACAGATAATCCATATTTACATAAATATAAAAATAATGTAAAAAGATGGAATGTAGTTAGAAAAGGACATTTTGTTACAGGACGTGTAGTGGGTAGTTATCAAGACTTAGATAATAATACTTATATTTCTGGTGGAAGATGGGCTGGTAAAAGCATGGAAAGGATTTATAAACCTATAAAACCTTATTTTGTAGTAAAAAAGAATGTAACAAAAAATAGTGCTATAAAAGAAATATTTAAGCATAGTTTAAAAAATATAATAAAATCACAGCTTAATATCGAGGTGAAAAATAAATGATACAAGACACTTTTGATATGCAATCATTAATAGTAGATGAGTTAAAAAATGACTCATCTTTTTTATTAGCATTAAAAGTACAGGATAAAGAAGATAAAGAACTTTTATCTAAAAAAATAAATCTTCAAAGGTTAAATATGGAATTATTTGAAACAAAAAATCCTCCTCTTGTAAGTATTTATTTTTCAGATGCAAGTGAAAGTAATAATTACTTGCTTAATTATGCTGTACTAAAAATAGAAACCTATACATTTAATAGATTACAGGCTAAGCCTTTGGTTAAAGCAATCAAAAACATAATGAGAGAAAAATTTAAATTAAGAATTGTTGCTGAGGGCGAAGATTTTTGTGATATAAAAAATGTTTATAAATATGTAATTGAATATTTACCTATGACATGGAGTTAATGATTTTTAATAGGCACTTATTTTAGTGTCTATTTTTTATTTTGAAAGGAATGATGTGAATGGCAAATGCTGTTAATAAAAACAAAGATGTCGTATTAAAAGGCATTGGCAAATTCTATGCTGTCGGATTAAATACTGGTCGAAGTTTTTATTCCGATAAAGGTCAAAAAATGACAATGACAATTAATACCGAAAGTTCTGAACTTTATGGTGGAGATGGAAAAGACCCAATTTATGTTTATGCAACAAAATGTACAACTGAATTTTCTTTTACAAATGCTGTTTTTAAAATGAGCCAATTAGGTATTTTAATGGATAGTATTATTACTGAAGAAGCAGTTCAAGGTACAAATATTGCTAAAATTACTAAGACAACTAAAAATTTAGGTGAGCATTTAACAAATGTAAAAGCAAAACAAGCTTCTTTTGAAGATGGTTCTACTATTGATGTAAAAGAAGGTTCTAGTGCTGATGAATCTGGTATTGCTGTTAGTACAGATGGTGCTGTTACTTTTGGTGCATCTACTAAAGAAGGCGAATATATTGTTGTTTATAGTTATGATGCAACAGGTGTACAGGTACTTGCTTTAAATAATGATTTAGCTGAACCTGTAAAAATGTATATTGTGTTTGAACCAGATACATTAAAAGGTGAAAAGAAACGTTTATGTATTGAAGTTTATAAAGCAATCGCTGATGGTAATTTAACAATCGAAACAGCACGTGATAGTGCAAGTACACCAGAAATTAAATTTAAAACAATGAGAGATGAAACAAAAGAAGGTTTAATGAAAATTACATTAACAGATATTCCTACACAGGGGGAGTAATTTCCCCTATTTCTTCAAATAAAATAGGAGAAGCAAAAATAGGGGTATCTAAAGTTAAATAAGAGGTGATTTAATATGAGTAAATATAATAAAACAACTTGGAATAGTGGCGATACTATTACTGACACAAAAATGAACAATCTTGAAGTTGGTGTAGAAAATGCACATAAAGAATTAGAAACAAAGATTAATGTTCCTAGTGGTGGTAATGGTTCTAATGGTCAAATTTTATCTACTAATGGAGATGGAACAACAAATTGGGTTAATAAACCTACTGATGGTGCAAAAGGCGATAAAGGTGATACTGGTGCAACTGGAGCTAAGGGAGATACTGGCAAACGTGGTTCTATTTGGACAGTAGGTACAGCATTAAGCGGAGAAGCTAGTAATAAGATATTTGAAAGTTCAGGGTTAGATTCTCTTTTAGGCGACCTGTATCTAAATTCTACAACATATGAAGTATATAAATGTACAAAAGATGGGAATGCTGCTAATGCCACATGGTCTAAAGTCGGAGTTGTAAAAGGAGCTAAAGGGGATACTGGGCAACAAGGAGCAAAAGGTGATAAGGGTGAGCAAGGAGTAGCTGGTGCAACTGGAGCTAAAGGCGATAAAGGTGATCCTGGTGCAACTGGTGCTAAAGGTGATAAAGGTGCAAAAATTACAAGTATTGAACTTACTATTACTGGTGGGACTATTACAGGTACTGCACATTTAGATGATGAAAGTACAGCTTCTATTACTGGTACTTATGCAGCAGGATAATATTAGGAGGATTTCCTCCTAATTTACATAAATTAGTATTTTAAAGAAGGTGATTATTAGTGGAAGAAAAAAATAGTTTTTTTGGCTTAACTGAAAAAGTTGTTGATAGAGATGGAAAATATCACGAAATTTATAGTTGTAAACTAAAAGATTTAAACAAGTTAACAGAGTTTACTTCTAAATATAATCCAATGTATTTGCAAGTTCAAATGCTAGATATTTGGTATGAGGATAATGGTGAGCCTAAACAAAATGAAAATGGACAAGTTATGTATATGTATCAAAATGATAGCTTTATGAATGGAATATATGAAGTTATTGAATTAGCTTTAAACTATAAAGAAACCAGAGAACAAATTCTTGAATGGTTAGATTTTAAATTGATAGAAGAAATTATTACAATTTTTTTAGGATTATCTCAGTTTAAAAAAAAAGTGATGTAAAATCAGATGGCAATGGAAGCTGGAATAAATTATTTGCAAGCATTATTAGTAATACCTCTTTAACTATTAAAGACATAAAAGATTTAACTATACCCGAATTTGAAGATATATTAGAGGGAATGAATGATTATTCAGAGGAAATTAGAAAAGAATTAGGCGAAAATAATGCATCTGATACATTAGAAGGCAAAGAAGCATTAGATTATTTACTTTCACAGTTTGGTTAATAAGGAGTGATTAAATGGAACAAGATAATGAGAAAATTATATATGATATAGAAGTTAGAACTAAAATAGATGAAGCTCAACAAGAATTAAGAAAATTAAAACAAGAATTAAAAACTAATAATAGAGAAGAATTATTAGTTAACTTAAAAATTGTTGGAACTGAAAACTTTAAAAGTATAAAACAAAATTTAAGTGAAGTTCGTAAAGCTATTGAAATTTTAGAAAAACATAATTCTACAACATTAACATTAAATGGTGCTGGATTTGATATCACTCTTAATAAACTTAGAGCCTTAGAAAAAGAATTAGAAGATTTTCAAACTAAAGTAAATAAAGGTAATCTTAATAATCAAATAAAAGAACAACAAAAGTTATCTGAAGCTAGAGCTAAACAAGAATTAAATAATCAAATGTTATTAGCTAAAGCAGAAGAAAATAGACAAAAAGCACAAGCAGCTCAAACCGAGAAAAATAAACAAGCACTTAATGATTATTATATTAATGAGGAAAAAAGAATTAGAGAAAATTCAAATAGAAGTAAACAAGCTTATCAAGAATGGAGTAAACAAGAAACTTTAAAAGAGAAACAAGCTGAAAAAAATAAAAAAAATCTTGATAATTATTTTGCTGATGAAGAAAAGAGAATACAAGAAAATTCAAATAGAAGTAGACAGGCTTATGTTAAAATAACAGATTCTATTAATAAATATAATAATATTCTTGATAGTGTAAATAAGAAAAAAGAGTTAGGTATCCAGTTAAGTGAAAAAGAGTATGCGAGTGTAGAAAAAAGATTACAAAATGCAAAAAACAATGTTGCTTCTAGTGGTGGAATGGTTTCTGAATTGCCTATTCTGCAAGATAGAGCGTCTTTTAATAATGAAGCTCGAAAAAATTATTTAAGCGGTGTAACTTCAAAATCATTATTAGATTTAAGTTATGTTACATCTTATAGTGAAAAAATGACTAAGCTTAGAACTATATTAGATAATGCTACTTATGCTTGGGAACAAAGTGGTAGAACAAATGCTTCATATCGTAATACTATGATACAAGCACGAGCTGAAATTGATAAAACAGCTTCATCTTTACGTAAATTACAAGAAGCAACAGGAAATGCAATGTCTTTAAGTGAAAAAATGAAATTAGGTTTAAGAACACACATGACATGGATTGCTTCTTCCATTTTAGCTTCTGTTCCTTTAGTATTGCCTGGATATGCTGTAAATACTATGAAAGATTTAGAAAGTAGATTTGCAACAGTAGAACAGGTAATGCCAGAAATAGAACACGCACATATGAATAGTTTAGATAAAAATTTATCTGAAATGGAACGTATGGAAGGTTTAAAAACAGTTAATAAAGAAATGAACACATTTATTGATATTGGTTCTAAATTTGGAGTTGCTGTTGAAGAAGTGATTTCTGCTGGTGCATCTATTGGTAGAATGTATGGACAAGGCGAAAATGGTGTTACAAATACTAATCTTTTAACTCAACAAGCTGCTAGAATTGCTGTAGCTGATAATTTCCCAATAATGCAAGCTACAAAGGGTTTAGAATCTGCATTAAGCCAATTTGAATTGCAAACAGATGATACGAACCAGTTATTAGTTAATTCTAATCGTATTATTGATACGTGGACTTTAGCTGCACATAGAGGTGCTGCTTCAGCACAAGATTTAACTGAAGGTGTATCTTTAGCTGGTGCTGCTGCTCATCAAGCTGGAATTTCTTTTGAATTTTTAAATGCCTTAATCGCTACTGGTGTTCGTACTACAGGCAGAAGTGGTAATGAAATTGGTAATAGCATTAAATCTTTTATTAATAGTATGCAATCTGATAAATCAATCGAAGCTTTAAAAGATTTTGGGATTAATGTATACAAAGATAATGGTGATGGTACACAGTCTTTAAGAAGTATGGAAGATATAATTTTAGATATTTCCAGAATGATGCAAACTACAGAGAAAGAAACAAGTAAATTATTACTTACTTTATCTGGTGGTAAATATCAAGTATCTAAAATGACTGCTATTTTAAAAGATTATAATGAGTTAGTTCGTATGTCTGGATTATTAAATTCTGATGAAGTAATTGGATTTACGGATAAACAGATTGATATTCAATTAAATACATTAAATCGTAAAATGGAACGATTAGGGACTAATATTAAAGGACTTTTTGTTGATATTGGCGAAAGTGGTGTTTTAAATGATTTAAAAGATATTACTGATGAAATTAATAATCTTGTTGTTGGTGTTAAAGAGTTAGATATTTCATGGTCGAACTGGATAAAAACAATAGTTGCAGGAGTTGTTGCTTATAAGGGTGTACCTTTTTTAGTTGACAAATTAGCTCAATTTAAAGGTCGTATGGCTGGATTAGACATAACATATCAAACGAATAACATACAATCAAGAAGTTTTTCTGACAGAATAAACAATAGATATAGTGATATGTTCTTACAAGGTTATTATGGTGTCAATGTAGATAAGGATACTGATGGAATAAAAAGTAATACAGCTAGTGTAAAAGAAAATACAAGTGCTAAACAAGCTAATAAAGTTGCTAACCAAACAAATGGAATAACCCTAGCTACTGAAACAGCAAGTGAATTAAAAAATACAACACAAGTAAATGCTAATACGATTGCAAAAGACAGAAACACTATTGCTACAAGTAGAATGTCTACTGCTTCTAAGGCTGCTTCTGCAACCCTAGCTTTATTTGGTGGTGGATTTGGTTTAGCATTAACAATTCTTACTTTAATCTTACCTGAATTATTATCTTATATATCAGCTTTAGGTGAAGAAAAAAATGCTCACGAAGAGTTGATTGAATCTTTAGATGAAGAAAATGCTAAAAGAGAACAGGAATATAATAATAAAATGAGAGGTATTGATACTGCTGAAAAATTATCAGAACAATATCAAAAAATGACAGAGGATTCTAAAAAAATGACAGAAGGTTCTCAAGAGCAAATAGAAGTACAAAAACGTCTATCAAACACTTATAAAGCTGTTAAAGATATTATAGAAGGATTAAGTGATGAAAATAATAAATATACTGTGTCAACAGATGAAAATGGAAAAATTATTGTTAAAGTTAATGGAAATATAGTAGATTCTTTTAATGACTTAAAAAGTGCGACTACTGAATTTACTAAACAAAAGTTAGAAGCAGATGTGGCTCAATTAGAAAGTAGTAAAGCAACTACAGAAGCCATCATAAAAAATATTACTAAAAGAATAGAAAGTTATAAAAATGAAGCAGAGTCATTAAATTTTTTACAAGAAGCTTATTGGACTGTAAGTAAAGCTATATGGGAAAGAAGAAGTTCAGTAGCTAAAGATAATGCTGAAAGAGAGAAAGAAAGACTTGAAAAATATGGTGCAAATTGGTCGCCTGCTCAGCAAGAATGGAGTAAAAATTATATTGCTAACCAAGAAGCTTATGCACAAGAAGCTGACAATGAGGTTATTAATGAAAAAGGTAAGTTAGGTGATGTATCTGGTTTAAATGAAGCACTGAAAAAACAAAATAAAATTTTAGCAGATGTAGATAGTTCTATAAATGAAAAGAAAATACAAATTGCTGAATATGAAGAGAGTATTAATAAAAACAGATATGACACAGGTGGTGCAGACTCAAATAGAGGGGATAAAATTGCTGAACCGCCACAAAGTAATGAAGATAAGAAAAAATCTAAAGCAGAAAAAGAAGCAGAAAAATTAGCTAAACAGCAGGCTGATTATGATAAGGTTTTAGAAAGAGTTGCTATAGTTGCTGATGAAACAAGCCGTATTAATAATTTAAAATCTACAATGTCAAGTGGTTTAATACAATCAGGAGCTTTGATTAGTTCAGGGAATAGCAATATTGATAAAGCTATTGCAAATGCTTCGATTAGATATGGTGTTGATGAAAATTGGATTCACGCTTTAGTACAAAAAGAAAGTTCTTATAATGTAAGAACTGGAGAAGGAACACCATATAAAGGATTGACACAAGTGTCTGATGATAAAATGATTGTAGGCGAAGATATTTGGGATATTTACGATAATATCAATGCTGGTGTAAGACATTTCAAAAAAATGTTAGACCTTGCTAATGGGGATTATTTTGAAGCATATGTTAAATACAATGAAGGTGAAAATGGCTCACGTTCAAATGAAGCTGTGAGAAACGCAACTGCTTTTAATAAATTACATGATGATATTATTAATGGTACTTCTAGTTTTGGCAATAAATTGGAATTAGCTAGTACAACTAATTTGTCAGAAGCAACCCAATGGGCAGACCAAATGGTTGAAGATGGTAAATATTATGGTGCTAATGGTTGTACCGCTTTTGTTAAAGCTTTTTTAGGACAAATGAATAGTAGCTTTGCTGATACTATGGATATGTACGTTCCTGATTTATACAATAACGTAAAAGACACAGATAAATTTTTAAATAAAAAATCTGGTTTTAATGCTGGAGATATTGTAATTACTGATTCTGATGGTGTTTTTGATGAACCAGACCATGTTGTAATAGCAGATGGGCAGGGTGGTTATTATGGAAATTCAACAAGTCAAGAGAAAGTAGTTCATGGTAGTTTATCTGATTTTAAATACATTTGGGGCGGTATTAATACAGGTACAAACAAAGGTGCTTATTCTACAGGATTTAATGATGCTCAATTTGTAAAAAATCTCTTTTCTGCTTATGGCATTGATGATGAAAAAATGTATAATTTAAGAAATGTTAAAGATATTTCTATGATGTTAAAAATGACTGATGCAATGGGAATGAATGTAAAATATTCTCAAAAAAATCCAATAGCAGGTGATATTTTATATACAACAGATGGTAAAGCTTTTGTTGTTAATAGTAATCTTGGATATACAGGCATTAACGGAACTAGTGGTAAATCATGGAAGGATATTCCAAATTTAGTAGATACATTTACTTCATTTGAATATGCTATGGGATTAAATTTAGAAAATGCAGGTTCCAAAATTGGTAAATTAAAATTATCTGATAATTTAAGTACATTTATAAATGGGATAATAGATAGAGCAAATAATAGTTCTGAAAAGTTTTTTGAAATCATAGAGCAACAAGACAAAGAATATAACCAAAGAAAAAATGATATTTCTAATAAAAAAAGTTTATATGGTGAATTTGATTTTGAAGCAAATAATGACGAATACGAAAACGAAGAACAACAATATAAACGATATCAAAACAGATATAAAATGTTTAGTGATTCTGTATCTAATATAGAACAAAAAATAACTGAATATTTTGGAAAAGGTGTATTGAAAGATAAACTTGCTAATTCTGGTTTTGATAATTGGAAAGATTTATCATATAAACAACTTCAGCAAGTTGCACAGGATTATTCAAAAACAATCGGAGATGATGACCTTGAAAATATAGTATCATCATATAAAGATGTTAAAGATAAAGCTGATGAAGCTAATAGAAGTATGAAATCTTCTCTTCTTATATTAGAACAATTTCAAGGTTTAAAAACACCTCAACAAGAATTAGAATATGAATTAGATATTTTAGATAAAAGAATGTCTTTATGGAAATCTAATTTTGCAATGTTTAGAGGTGGCTCATATGATGGTTTAGCTTGGCAAACTAATAAAGTTGACCACGAAAATACTGTAAAACAAATTAAGCTTTACAGTGAATATCTCTCAAAGTTAAATGCAGAAAGAGATAAATATGTTTCTAGTGGTAGTAAATATAAATCAAAAGTAGAGGAAATAACAAAAGAAATAACCACAATTCAAACGAAATTAAATGAATTACAGAAAAAAGCTGAAGAAACGTCTGAAAAATTAACAAAAGAAAATAAACAAACTATTTCAAATATGTTATATGACTGGATTAAAGGCAGTAGTTCGCTTAAAGATATTTGGACTGATTTATGGAATGAAATAGCCAAAGTTGCCTTAGATAGGTTGATGGGAATAAAAGATTCCACAAATTCTGTTTGGGATTTAGTTTCAAATATGTTTGGGTTTGGTAAACTTAAATTAAATTCTGCTGAAAAACAAGAAGCTGGACGCTATGTAGATAATTTTAATTCTAACAATGATACTATTGGAAAAGTAGCTAACGCTTCATTATCAACAGCGGAAGTAGTGCAAAGAAATAATAGTACAGAGGGCATTGCTAATTTCTATGCTCAAGGTTCTAACTTAAATAATGCTTCACAGAATATGTTATTAGCATCACAGAATATGTTACAGGGAACTGTGCAGGATAGTGTTAACACTATTCAAGATAGTGCAAATACCGCACAAGACACAGCAAATGCTATTCAGTTTTCAACAACAGCTAATATGCAAGAAATGGCTATTCAGCAGTTTGGTGGAAATGTAAGTCAATTTGGAAGTGCTGTATCATCTTTTGGTTCTCAAACAATGGTAAATACTGCTGGTGGTAAAGGTAATAACATTGGTAGTTATATAGGTTTATTGCCTAGTGTAATAGGGTTATTTTCTACTGGTGGCTCATTAGAAAAGTTTGCAACAGGTGGCAATTCTGTTAAGAATGGTGGAAAAATTAAAGGTGCAGGAACTGGTGTTAGTGATAGTATTTTAGCTTATTTAGAAGAACAGGGTAAATTTATCGCTGTTTCTAATGGTGAATACATTATGAACGCAAATGCAACACAAAAATATGGTGCTATATTAGAGCAGATGAATTTAGATAAATTTGCTTCTGGTGGAGCAGTTGTTCCAGAACCTTATATTCCAACATTTAAAAATCCAAATATTGCAAGTAATATCATCAAACAAGAAGCTCAAAAACAAAATAACAATGCTCGTATGGAAGAATTATTGGGACAGCAAAATCTTATTTTAACTAATATTGCTAAACAAGATAATTCTAGTGGTGGCAATGTTACTATTTTAAATACAAGAGCATCTAAAGAAGAAATTTTTGGTGAACTTGCAAAAGACCCTAGAGCATTACAACGTTTGTTATATGGTAATCAAAAAAGAGGTTTTAGATAATTTATATTGACTAATACTTATATACGTGTTATTATACGTATATAAGTATTACAATAAAGGAGATTTTGTTATGGTTTTTGTTTATCCTGCTATTGTTCATTTTGCAAATAATTCTTTGTGGTTAGAATTTCCTAATTTAGTCGGTTGTACAACTTTTGGGGATAATATTGAGGAAGTTTATGATAATGCTATGGAAGCTATGGAAGTATATATATTAAGTTCATTAGAAAATAATATTTCATTGCCTAACGCAACAGATTTTAAGGAATTAAAAAGTAATATAGATGATAACTCGTTTATTACTTATATAAAAAAAAGACATTGATTTAAGTAAAAATACAAAATCTGTAAAAAAGACGCTAACAATACCTGCATGGCTAAATAATCTTGCTTTAGAAAAAAATATAAATTTTTCTAAAGAGTTACAAGAAGCATTGGTAGATAAATTATTAAAAGAAGATTAATTGTTAATATATTAAGACATGGTTTTTAGCCATGTCTTTTTTTTACATAAAAGAGGTGTTTATTTTGGAAGATATTAATAAATATGTAGGCATACCACATTATTTTAATCAAGACTCATTTGATGGGTGCGATTGTATTGGATTATGTCGATTATTTTATAAAGAACATGGGTGGAAACAAGATTTTAAAGATGGAAAGCCTATTACTAAAGATTGGCAAAAAACAGATGGTGCAATTCGTTTATTCAGGTATTTTAAACAAAATTTTAAAGAAACTAAAAATCTTAATGAACTTTCTTTCGGAGATATTATATTGTTTGATGTAGCTGGTGATTATCATTTTGGTATTTATTTAGAATATGGAAAAGTATTAGGAATGGAAGTCCCTGTTAGATATGGTAAAAGTATTAGTACTGTTTATCATAAAAAATTATGGATAAATGGTTTTGTTAGTGGATTTAAAAGAAAAAATGATTAAAATGGAATAATTTCCCTTAAAAATCAATAGATTATGTAGGAGTGATTATTTTGGAAGAATTAAAAGTTTATGTAAGAGAAAAACCTACAGAAAAGTATGATTGGAATACTAGAACTGTACAATTTGAAAATGGAAAAAAACAATATCAACAAACGTGGACTTCACCAGAAGTTACTTGTACGTTTACAACGACTGGATTAACAGAATATATAAATAAAATTATTGATTTTTACAATGACCGCAAAGGAATGTTAGAAAGATTTTATTGTGATGTGTTTAGAGATGGTAATAAAAAAATATATAGGTTTGGAAGTACATTAGAACCTCAATGGTTTTATGATGTAAAAGGCAAAAAGATAGGTGCTACTTTGGATATAACGTTAATTGAGGTTAAGGAGTGATATAATGTGATAATTTTACCGCAAAAAATGAGCGAAATGAAAGATAGTGATGCCACTTTTTTTATAGAACTTTATATAGTAAAGCTAAAAACAGGAACAATTTATTTAGCTGCTACTGATACAGATATCACATTTGCTGGACAGACTTATATGGCAATCCCATTTCAAAGAGAAACTATTGATAAAAGTATGGATAATGTCATTGATAGTTGCGAAATTAGCTTAGGTGATGGAAATTATGATAAATTAGCTTATTTAAGTAATGGTTTTGATTTTAGAGGTGCAGATGTAACAATATTTAAAATATCTTATCCAGATAGCTTAGAAGATGATACCATAAAGAGCATCTCTTTTATGGGATATGTTAATTCTTGTAGTTATTCAGATGGTGTATTTTCATTTTCTTTAAATACTAGATTGCCAAATATAGAAGTTCCAAATAGAACTTGTCAACTGTGTTGTAATAGTGAATTTGGTGATTCTGAATGTGGTATATCATTAGAAGAAACAAACGTAGAATTAGCCACTGGTTCAACTAGTAGTAATATTTTACTTCCATCTACGTACGAAACAAATTATTGGAAAGATGGAGTGATTTTTATTAAAGGTGAATCACGACTGATATTATCTAATGAAGGCAATAAAATAGTTGTAAATTATTCTTTTTTACAAAGTGATATTAAAGGCGGAATGGAAGCTACTTTAATTCGTGGCTGTGATAAGACTAAAGAAACTTGTCAAAATAGATTTAATAACATGAAAAATTTTAGTGGATTTCCTACTATTCCATTTGAAAATGTTTATAGATAGAAATGAGGTGATATTTTGGGAAAAGGCGGAGGAAAAAGTGGTGGAAAATTTTTATTTAGTTTAGGGCTAGGACTATTAAGCGGTGGTTTTTCTTTTTTTGGTGGCGGATTATCTTTTATGTCTAGAGCAATTCTAGGTGCTTCTTTAGGTAGCTCAATATGGAGTGCAACTCATAAGCCTAAAACAAGCAATACAAACTCACCTAATATTCAACGTTTTGATAAGGCACAAGAAACTATGTCTAGCACAGCAACAATTCCTGTCGTTTATGGATATAGAAAAATAACTGGAAATCAAACGTTTCATGAAACAAATGCTGACCAAAATACACTTCATAAGCACGTAGTTTTATGTGAAGGTGGAATTGAAGGTATTGAAAGTGTTAGTGCTAATGATTTACTTATTCCAACAGGTGAGCAAACGTCTAATACAGTATTTACTATTCAAAATACAATGTATGCTGATGCAACTGTATATAAAAAAGGAAAGCATTTATATTTGTATTGTAATGGAACAACTAAAGATTTATATTTAGCAAATAAAGATGATGCTTCTAATGCTGATACATTATGGAGTTGGCAAACAAGTGTTCCAGAATTAATAACTTATATTAATAAAATAGGTAATGGTTGGGAAGCTTTTCCAACAGCAACAACAAGTAAATATCCTGGCGATTTATGGGACATTTCACAAGAAAAACAATTTATTGAAACAGTAACCTTTGCTGGATTATTTCCACCATATGATTCATTTGAAGATAATGGATATTTTTATGAGTTTGTACGGTCTGAATTATATCCTAGTGGAAGTGGTCATGGTCATAGAACAAGGACTGTTTTTAATAAATATAAATTAGGCGGTGCGATATCATGTTATCAATCTCTTGTTAATATACAAGCATCTACAGTAACAGGTGGAACAAGTTATACTTTTTATGATTCAACACCACCATCAAATTATGTAGATGTAGGTGGTTATCCTAAAATGGCATGGTTAGATATGAATTTCATGGTATCTAACGAATTGAATGGTAATCCGTCTGTAAGTTGTTTTGTAAAAGGTAGAAAAGTTTATGATACACGAACAGGCGAAACAAAATATTCAACTAATCCTGCAATGTGTTTAAGGGATTTTATTTTATCTAAACGTTTTGGATTAGGAAAATGGATAACAAGTGAAAATATTGATGAAGATAGCTTTAAAGAAGTAGCGGATTATTGTGATGAAATAATTACTTATAAAGGTTCTAGTGGAGAAACTATATCTTGTAAACGATATGAATTAAATATTGTTATTGACCAAAAACAATCCGCTTTAGACTGGATAAGTGATATTTTAGGCAACTTCTGTGGATTTTTGGTATGCTCACAGGATAAGTTATTTTTAAGAATTGAAAAGCCAGAAAATGTTGTATATAAATTTAATGATAGTAATTCTTCAGATTTGTCTGTTGCTCCGTTAGCTTTAGATGATACACCAAATAGATATTCTGTTGTTTTTATTGACCCATTAAATAATTGGAATAGTGTTGAAGCTATTGTAGAAGATTTTGCAGACCAAAAAAATAGAGGGAAAATTATAGAGAAATCTGTTAGTTTAGAAGGGACAACGAGTCAAAATCAAGCGTTAAGGCTTGCTCGTTTTTATAGAGATTATAATTCAATATGTTTTAAAACAATATCTTTTAAAACAGGACAACAAGCAATGCACTTAGAACCTGGAGATGTCATTGAATTTTCTTTTCATAATGTATTTAAAGATGAACCTTTTAGAATTACAGAAATAAAAGAAAATAATGATGGTACATTTGAAATATCTGCACGAAACTACAATAAAAATATTTATAATGATTATCTAGGTGCAACAATTCAAGTTTACAAATATGGAACAAAGGAAACTTCATTAACAGGTGTTGTTCCAGAAATAAAAAAATTAGTATTAAATCAAAATTATTTTATAAATTCTGATGGCAGTATTGTTAGTGATATTTTAGGTGATATTATTCTCCCTACTTATCCTTATATTCGCAATATATTAATATATTATGCTATAGATGATAGTGAAGTATGGGAGTACTTTGGCTCTACTATTGATAATATTTTCATTATTAATAATGCTAAAATTCATGTTAATTATAGATTTAAAATTATTGTTGAAAATACATCTGGTAGGTGTTCTGAAGGATATGTTTCAGAACCATATTATATTACAGGAAAAGACACTCCTCCTAGTGATGTTACTGAAGGTAGAGTATGGTATAATCCAAACTCAACAGAAATTAAATTAGTATGGACACCTGTTGAGGATAAGGACTTAAAATGTTATGAAATTAAAGATGAAAATTTTGAAACAATAGGAAGAACTATAACTACTAGCTTTACTTATGAAATTTTAGATAATGAAGCTCATAATTTCTATATTTATGCTGTTGATAATGGTGGTAATTTATCTCAAACCCCCTTAACATTAACAGCTCAAAGAGATATGTCTTGTGAAGATATATCTGAATTAACAGTAGAACAAGATAGCAATAACTTAAGTCAAATAAATATATCTTGGAATGAAGTAGAAGATAGTAGATTATCTAAATATAATATCTATGTTAATGGTAAAATGGCACATTCCACAGATGGAACAACATATAGTTATATTGCTAATTCTAGTGGTACGTATACTATTGGTGTAAAAACATATTCTATTTTTAATGTTGAAAGCGAAGGCATATTTAAAGAAATAACTATAAAAATTGAACCAGAAGATATAACAGAATTTTCAGTAATCCAAATGGACACAGATAGAAGTAATTTACAATTTAATTGGGAACGTGTGCCTCATGGTGTAAATTATGAAATACGAATGGGCGAAGATTGGAATAGTGGTAAATTTATAGCTAAATCAAGTTCTAATAATGTTGTTTACCAAATTAGAAAAGAAGGATATTATAAATTTTTTATAAAAGCTATAGGTTATAATAATAAATATAGTGTTAATGCTAAGGAATTAGGCTTGCAATTAGTGTTAACACCAAATGTTATAGAAAATGTTAAAGTTAAACAAAATCCTAAAGACCGAAGTCAAATTATTGTAACATGGGATATTCCTACAGATTATCACGATATTGTTTTATATTCTGTTTTTATTAATGATGAAAAAATAGGTACTTCAATAACAAATTCTTTAACTTATACTATGCCACAATCACTTGATATTTCTCTATCTGTTACAGCTACTACAGTAGCAAATTTTGAATCACGTAAAAATAATTTATTTACACATATTATGATTGAACCATATGATATAGAAAGTTTTAATGGTACTCAAAATATTTCTAAAAAAACTGAATTACATTTATATTGGACAGCACCAGAAGAATTAGATATCTCTCATTATGAACTTCGTATGGGGGATTCTTGGGACAATTCAACATTAATTAGTTCTCATATTACAAATACTTATTATGATGTTGTTATTAATGTAGAAAGGACATATCATTTTTGGTTAAAGGCTGTTTCAATGGCAGGCTACTATTCGTTATATCCTGCCCATTTTGAGTGTACTTTTGACTTAAATCCTTCTCCTGTTACAAATTTAGTAGTTAAACAAGATACTAACGACAAAACTGTAATTAATATAACTTGGGACGCAGTGCAAGAGTATGATATCAGTTTTTATGAAGTTAGATATGGTAATTCTTGGGATACTGCTAAAAAAATAGCAACGACAATCAATACTATGGTTTCATTTAGTCCAGATGTTAGCAGTGGCAATATAAATGTTATTGTAAAATCTGTAAATACAAGTGGTTTTTATTCAAATGAAACTAGAGCTAATTTATATGCTATATATGAACCTTCAGATGTTAAAGACTTTTTAGCATATCAAAATGGAGATTATGTGGAATTTAAATGGGCAAAAGTAGAAGAAAATGATATTGTCGGATATGAAATACGAGAAGGCTATTCTTGGGATAGTGGCACTACTATTGTTTCTGGTGTTACAGTTAGTCAGTATGAGTATAAAGTTAGTTTTGAAGGCACATTTAAATATATGATTAAAGCTATAAATCGTAGTCGAAGATATTCTGTAAAAGAAAACTCTCAATTATTAAGAATAGAGAGCTTATCGGATAAAAATATTATTTTAACTATAGATGAAATAGTTGATAAAAATGGTACTCACGACCATACAGTGTTTGGAGGAAGTTATTATACATGGCAAACTTTAGGTGGGAAATTTAGTGATTATTCTAATATGATGTTTAGTGAAATTGGTGGTAGTGAAGTTTTGCAATTAGATAAACAAGAAGATGGAACATATTATTCCAAAGGAGTTTATTTATGTAAAACTATAGACGTAAAACAAGAAATTACAGCAAACATATCTTGTAAATTTTTATCTACGTCCAGACACTTTGGAAGTGTAAATGCCAAGTTAGAGTTTAGAATATCAAAAGATAACATAATGTGGACTGATTGGAGAGTTTTTACAGAAGCACAATATGATTTTAGATATGTAGAATTTAGATGTATTTTATCAACAGCAGATAATACAATTACTCCAGAAGTAAATAAAATTGATATTTATATTGATGTTCCAGACAGAGAAGAACAAGGTAGTTTAAAAATTCCTATTGGTGGAACTACAATAACTTATAAAAAAGAATTTTATATAGTTCCAATCGTAACACCATATGCTTTAGGATATGGTGTTCGTTGTGAAATAACCGATAAAACAAAACAAAGTTTTAAAATCAGAGTTTTAGATAGTAATAATTCTGATGTCGGAGGGAATATTAATTGGAGAGCAAGAGGGTATTAAAATCTTGCTCTTTTTTATTTGTATGAGAGGTGATTTATATGGCTTATGATATTAATTTTCCAGCAGATGATAGTTATTTATCTGACTTTCCTGCTGGTGATAGAGAACAAAATAGAGCTTTAAAAGATGACCAAATTGTAAACGCAGGCAGACTACGAGGGCTAACCGTTGGAAACGAAAATGGTCAAATTCCCATAAATAATGGTACAGAAAACACAAATTTAAATGCTGCACTTTTAAATGGTAAAGAAAGTAGTTATTTTGCTACAAGTAATCATACCCATGATACTGCAACCCAAAGTAGTAATGGATACATGAGCAATACAGATAAAAAGAAATTAGATGGTATTGCTAGTGGTGCTGAAGTAAATCAAAATACTTTTGCTAATGTAAAAGTAGGCTCAACTACAATACAATCTGATGCCAAACAAGATACTTTAGAATTAGCAGCAGGTACAAATATCAGTCTTGTCGGTGATGCTAATAATGATAAAGTTACCATTGGGGTTACAGGTAAAGTTGCAAGTGCTAGTCAAGCAGATAATGCTACAAATGCTACCAAAGCGACACAAGATAAAAATGGTTTACAAATAGATACAAATTATCTTAAACTTAGCGGTGGAACAATGAATGGTACATTAAATACCTCTAAAAAAACAAACACTTATTTAGCTGGAAATCAAGGACAAGCTATTATTAATTCTACTGCTAGTGATGGAGCATATACTATGCTTGCAAAAATGAACTCTAGTAATGGTAAATTCACACATGGAGTTTATCAAGGAGACTATTTGTTACAATACACTAATAACACTACAATATCAGCAGGTACAAATGCGGTAACAAAATCAGTAACCTTGTTAGATGAAAGTGGTAATACAAATTTTTCTGGTACTGTTACTGCTCCGTCATTTAATGGAACAGCTACTAAAGCAACACAAGATAGTGCAGGGCAAACAATTAATACAACGTATGTAAAAGGTGTAACCTCTAATAATGCTACTTTGACTATAACAAAAGGAAATGGTTCTACTTCAACAACCACAGTGAATAATGTATCAAGAGCGGAATATTCTGATAGAGTTGGGACAAATGCAGGATATACTGGTTCAACTACAGGAAGCTCATTAAAAGGCGGACTTTCACAAGCTTCAATATATAATAATAGTTTTCCTTTTGCATATGGAAATTTAATAAGTGTAAAAAATGCTGGTGCTAATCAAATTGCTTTAGAATGGTCTGGCACTACAGGTGCTGTTGGTAGAGTTGCTGTAAGAAGTGCTAGAGATGCTGCTCTTGGAACTTGGTCTGCATGGAGATATTTAGCATATACAGAAAGTCCTGCATTTAGTGGTTCACCTACAGCACCAACACCAGGTACAAGTGATAATGGTACAAGGATAGCTACAACAGCATTTGTGCAAAGTTTAATAAATTCTTTAAAAGGTTCTATTGGTGGTACGATAGTAGCATCAAATTTAGCTCAAAATGGATATGTAAAATTTAGTAATGGTCTAATTCTACAATGGGGAACTTTTAATTTTAATCAAACTATATGGGTTGACTATAATTCTTCTTGGTCAAAAACAATTAATTTTCCAATTTCATTTAATCACGTTTTATGGGTATATCCTTCTTCCCCTCCTAAATCTTTTTTAGAACAAGCTTATTACACTAATAGTGGGTTATACTTATTTCATAGTCCTTGCGGGCAAAATATGAATATATCAATAAACTTCAAATATTTAGCCATAGGTTACTAGTTATTTTCCAATTGCTATATATTTGAAGTTTACTGTAGTTTCTGTCCCATTTAGCAAAGATTCCATTGTTTAATTGAAGTACAATGGGGATATAGAAGTGATACAGGTTATGGTGGTAGAACTGTTACTTTTCCTATTGCATTTATAAAACAATGTTTTAACGGTCATGTTACTACTAAAAGAAGTGGGGATAGTTCTAACGGAAATAACTATGTTGATAAATTAACTACTACCAATATGTGGACTGTTTGTGATGGTGGTGGTGGTTATTGGTTTGCAATAGGTGTTTAAACCCCAATAGCTATATAACATACAGAGACTCCATATAGATATGAAAAACTATTTAAAGCTTTAGTATTCATATGGTAACCACAATTAGCACTTTCATCAGTATTAATACCAGAAGCTACTATGATTGAAAAATTATTAAAACTTATTGGCAATGTAATTGTTCGTCTATTAATATGACGATCATCAAATCCCCATTGTAGAATCAAAATATATTAATTATTTTGCTTATTATTTTAGTTGATTGGTATTTGTTTTTTGTATTTTTTTTTAATTATAGAAGTCTTTATATTATTAGTTAAAAGTAGTAATGTGATTTACTTTAAACATATAAATTTCTAAAATTTTATATGTTTTTTTAGTATCATTAGTAACACAAGATTGTGTTGATATTTCTTTATTTTACAGTGATATACATAAATATCAGTATCTAGTTAGTAACAAAAATTAATATATTTTGTTAATAGCTTTCCTTAATTGTTTTAAGTTTTTATGTATATAAACTGTATCTGTAACATCACCAGTTGCGTGTCCTAATATCCTACGTTTAGCATTTTCGTTAGCTTCTGCATTATCTAAAAGTGTAGCACACGTATGACGGCAATCATGCGTAGTATGTTTAGCGTTTATTTGCTTCATTATTTTTTTCCAAATAGTACAATATGTGCTATAGTTATAAGGTTTCCCATTTTTTTCACAAATTAAATATTTATTAGGTTCTTGCTTCATACGAGATATAATTAATGGCAAAATTTTTTCATGAATTGGGATTATGCGCAGTCCACTTTTGGTTTTAGATTTAGTGATTTTTATATACTTTTGTCTTAGGTAAATATTATCTTTTGTTAAATTTAGAAGCTCACCAACTCTCATTCCTGTATAAATTAGTATTAAAATACTGTCTACTCCTTCAGTATTCAAATTAGACCATAACTTATTTATTTTTTGTCTAGTAAATGGTTTATGTGGGCGTTTTTGTTTATTTTTCCCTAAGTTCAAAAGAGTGGCATAATTTTTGTCGCAATATTCCATCATTATTCCGTATTTAAACATAAGACTTAATAACGAACGAACTTTTTTGCAACTACTATAAGATAAACCTCTTTTTTTTAGATTATCTATGATGTTTTGTAAATGATAATATTTTATTTTTTTTAATGGCATTTCATGTAAGGATAAGCAATATTTAAAAGAGATTTTATAATTACTGATAGTAGATTTAGCAGGTTGATATTTGTCTATGTGAGAAGGCAACCATCTATAAAATAATTCCTTAAAAGTTATTTGATGTCCATGTAATATCTTTTGTTGCTTTTTGTTATATTCAGCTTGATAAATTTCAGCTTCAATTTGTGTAGTGAAATATTCTATAGGTTTTTGTTTTCCGTCTACAGAAACAACAAAAACAAAAGGTCTACGTCTATTTCCACTCAATTTTTTTATACTTCCATATCCATTAGGTTTTTTCATTCTCTATCCGCCTTTTTTAATAATACTTTATAAAAATATTATTAAAGTGGCAAATATATTCATAGAAAGGTGTGTTTATGTATGTCAAATAAAGATTATTTAATTCAATTTAATGAAGATGGTTCTCGTGGTGTAACCTATGCGAACAATATCCATTATCAAGTTATTGAGCCACAAGAAATCATAGAAATAAACGAAGAAGGAACTAAAACAGTTACAGGTTATACTGATGAAGAAATTATAAATCTTGTAGATGGCTTCGATTACCAGAAATGCTTAGATGAAGGGTATGAATGGATTTCTGATAAAATTTATCAAAAATTATTAGGCAATTTTGATGGGCAAGAATATATTAAATCTGATGATACTTATATTCCAAAGCCACCATATGAGCCATCTTTAGATGAACTTAAAGAAATTAAACTTAATAAAGCTGGCGAATTGTTTGCACAAAAAAGAGATGCTATTCGTTGGGTAAAAGTAGACGATTCTAATACTTATGGTTTTGATTGTGCCAGTGAGGATATAACAAACTTTACTGCTGCTTACATTGGATTATCAAATGATTTAACAAAAAGTGGAACAACGTTTTATAAAGTATGGCTAACTCCAGAAGCAAAAGGAGTAGTTTCATTAAATATGACTCAAATGACTAATGTATATAATGTAGTTAGAAATAGTCAGTTTGAGTCATATGTTTGGTATGAACAGATTAAACAAAAAATAAATGCTTGCCAATCTAAAGAAGATTTAGATGCTATTGTTTTAGAATGAAGGTGATAGTTTGGATAAAGACAGTGTAGAAATATTAAAAGAATTACTTATGAGAACAATGAATGGTGTTGAAACTGTGCAAACAGAGCTTACTAGAATTAATACTACTTTAAACGAAAGTATATTAAGTGATAATAAAATGTTAAAAGAAAGGGCAAATAGACACAGACGAGATATTGATGAACTTGAATCTCGTATTAAATCGTTAGAAAATTCAAAAAGATATACAACTAGAATTTTAATTTTTTTAGGTTCAGTTATAACAACTTTTATCATTCCTATAATTGCTATCATTGCATCTTTCTTCTGATTGAGAGGTGAATATAATGTCATGTTTTTCTAAAGCTGATTTAGAAATGGTATTAGTTATTTTGTTTTTGGGTGTAGGTTTAATTCTATCAATTTTTTTTGCTATGGAAAATCTTGCAAGTGCAATTATTGGTGCATTTGCAGGATACCTAGCAAGAACAATTAAAGACAATATGAAAGGCAAAGGTGATGTGTAATGAGTACAGTTTTAAGTAAAAGTCAAATGAAAAAAGTTACATTACAGGAATTAAAACAAATGGCTTTAGATGTTAAATATTCTTTATGGAATCAAGCTGAAGCAAATAATAGAGATGTTAAATTATATGTTCACTGGTCTGCTGGTCGATATTCTCAATTTTGGGACGATTACCATGTGCAAATTGATTATGATGGTTCTATTTATGTTCCTAGAGGTGTTTCTTTAGATACAGTGTTAGCTGCAACTTATATGCGAAATAGTGGCTCTATTGCTTTATGTTTTTTAGGCTGTTTTGATGCTACTACTAATAGTGGTTTAGGAACTAATCCTATTACAGCTCAGCAAGTTGAAGTAATGAGTCAATGTATTTGCGTTTTAGCTGACGCTTTAGATTTAACCATTGATAAAAAACGAGTATTAACTCATGGTGAAGCTGGCGATAATGAAGATGGTGTTTATTGCCATGAACCTTATGGGGTAAAAACAACTGTTGAACGTTGGGATTGTGAATATTTAGGCACACCAGAAAGCTCACATTATAACCCTTATGCTACTGATGGGACTCGTGGTGGAGATGTTTTACGTGGCAAAGCTAATTGGTATCGAGGTCAAAAATTATTACAATAAGGAGTGATGTTATGTATGAAAAAATCAAAACATGGCTCAAAAAAATTAACCCTTGTTATGTCATTATTACTGTTTTGGTCTGTATTATTATTTTCTTGTCCTGCTTATTGTTCCGAAGCGACATATGTGATAACGGAAACACAATTAACGACATTAGAACAGAACTTGACAGAATTGAAGAAACAAAATCAGATATTGCAGGAACAACTGAACAACTCGAACAATCAACTTCAACAATCGAAGGAGGACTTAATGACTTGCAAGACAGAATTGAATCAATCGAAATCTCAAATTCAATCTCTCAAGACGCAAGTAACAAAATTGACGAACTCATTGGAGAGTGCCAATCAATCATTGAGCAAGTTAGAAAACAACATGAGTGATAAAACTCAACACAGTATAGGGATTGGTCTTAACAGTGATGGACAAGTAGCTGGTACAGTTGATATAAAAAATACATGGATATATGTAGATAAAGATGATGTTGCTATTGGAATAAAATATAAATTTTATTTATAAATAACTATGGGAGTTATACTTTATTAGTATAGCTCCCATTTTTTTGTTTATATACATAAAAATCTTAGCCTTTTTAAGAGGTTTTCTTTTAGTGGTTAATATAATTATACCTAAAATAAAAAAAATGGCTAAAATGAATTGACAAAAATCTTCTATAACAGGTAAACTAAAAATAAATTATACATATTTAAGGAGAGGTTTATTATGAAAAAAATTTTTTTAATTCTTGTTTTATTTATAGTTGTTTGTTCACCAAAAAGTTTTGCAGCATCTAATGTAATTATTCAAAATACAAATAGTGAAAACGTTTTACAATACATAATCAATAAAGCTGTTTCTCAAGGATATGGCAATTATGCAATAGAATCTGCTACATCAAATTCTATAACATTAACAGCTTCTTCTGATTTAGAAAATATATTAGGAATAAAAGTAGGTGTTCAACAAGACAAAATAATTTTTACAGCTGTCCAAAACGGCAATAATACTTTGTTATCTGCAAATATAGTGATATATCAATATGATAATAATGGTTATCAAACAGTACACCCAGTGAATGACAATGAAGATGAAATAACTTTATTAAATAATATAAAAGCATATTTTAATAACTTTTACTTTTTTGGGTATATAACTGGATCAGAAGTTGAACAAGGGGGTTTTAAAATAACTAGCCTCACCGATAATGGAGCATTTAAAGAAGCAGGTGTAAAAGTTGGCGATATTATATTGCGAGTAAATGGGGAAAAAGTAAAAAAACATAAACGTGCTTTTTTATTAAATAATTTTCCAAATATGTTTTCTCCTAAACCTGCAACTTTTGTAATAAAAACAGGAAAAATAGAAAAAGAAATTGTTATAACTCCAAAAGAATACCTGCCATTAGGATATATGTATAACAATTAAAACAAAAGGACTAACTCATTAAAAGTTAGTCCTTTTGTTATATAAGCCTTATACCTAAAATAAAAGAAGAAGGCTTATTTTGCCTTCTTCTTTATACATTGAATGTTACAGTTAAATAAAATTTGAATTTAAATCAAATACACCACGTGTTGAGGTTTATCATTAAATAAGATGGAATGAAAGTATTTAACTTTCGTACATTCAATGTTAATATTTATCTTTAAATATATAATATCACGTTTTTATAAAAAAAGTACATAGAATTTTATAAAAAATGTATTGACAAGTGCTACAATGTAGCATATAATAAAAACATAAGGTGCTACAAGGTAGCAGTTAAAAACACGGAGGAATATAAGATGGATATTAAAAATTTACAACAATTAAGAACAGAAAAAGGCTGGACTAGAAAAAATTTAGCTGACAAATTAGCAGTATCAGTTAAAACTGTTCAAGCTTGGGAGCAAGGATTTAGAGTACCTAGACCATCTACATTAAGTATGTTAGATAAACTCTTTAAAGAAGATAATAATGTTACACAGACAGTGTTTAATAATTTTTTCGGTATAGGATTAAGTATGAAACCTGACATTAAAATAGTGCGACTTTATGCAAGTGAGGAGAAATTAAATAATTTTGTAAATTTATTATCTTATTTAAAAGATGGCAGTAAATTAAATGGCTATTCTTTGTTTAAGTTGCAAACAATAGATATTACACCAGAAGATTTATTAGCGAACAATGAAATAGTAAAGTTTAGTCAAATAAAAGACCTTGAGATAACAAAAGTCTATCAAAAAGGTTTGTCAATCAAAGCAATTAAAGAATGTCAATTAAGAGCAAACGTATTGGAGGGTTAAATATGATTGATATAAAATTTGCAGTTGAAACAAAAGATGGTAATTGGTTTGAAAATATAAATTCTATAGAAGAATGTTTTAGCCATGATATAAAGAAAATATATGAAACAACCTTTGGGACAAAACAATTATTGATTTATGATAATGGTAATAGTCAATACAATTTTAATTTTATGAATGGTTACTTTACTGTTGAAGCATTGCATCAACTTCAAACATATGATACTAAACATAGCATTATTTATGATTATCATATGGAGCTTATAGCAACTGAAATAGATATAATGCTAGGTAAAGAATGTTGTATTAAAATTGGATTTCCAGTATCATTTAGAAGAGTAAAAGGTAGAAAACCAATTTCTAGTATAGATAGTAAATTATCAGAAAAGACAACATTAAAAAATATCCTCAAAGAATATCATTATCAGCAATACGATAGTATATTTTTAGATATCATGGTACTTGATGGAACATATGTAAAATCTCTTATTTTAAAAAGAGATAACGGACTTAATAAAGAAGATATCAATTTCAATCGTATAGTAAAGGGAAAATGTCCTTGCCGTCCATATGGTGCTGACTATAAGTGGTTGGATTATTTACAAACTATAGATTATGAAGAATAGAGGAATATTTGGCAAAGATAAATGAGCAGTTAAGAGAGTTGGACAAAGAATGAGTAACATAATAAATAGAAATTTAATGAATGAACAATTTGGCAATCTTACTGTTTTAGAAAAAGCAGGCAAGTCCTCATGGTTATGTAAATGCAAATGTGGTAACACTATTGTTGTTACCACTTCTTGTCTTTTGTTGAAACATACTCGTTCTTGCGGTTGTTTGTACAGAAAATCTTATAAACAAGGACAAGATAAAATGAGAGAATTTTATAAAAATGCGAGTCCTGAAGAAAGAAAAGAATACAAGGATAAAGACTTAATATCACGTTATACTAAATCTTCCCCTAATAAAGATAATAAAACAAGTAAAAGAAAAGGAGTTTGCTTCAGTAAAAGTGTAAAAAGATATCTCGCATATATTAATAAAGATGGCAAACGTGTTTATTTAGGGACATTTATTCATGAAATAGATGCTATTAAAGCTCGTGAAAAAGCTGAACAGGAAATTATTCAAGATATAAAACAGGAGAAATTAAATAAATAGCGAATAATATTTTATATATAATTTTAAGGACTAACCATTTAGGCTAGTCCTTATTTTTATATTCTTATGCAATTAAATGTTTATCTTTTAATGCAACAATAGTATCTTCATATTGAGTTAACATATTATATACATATAGTTGTCCTTTTGGTGTAATAGCTACTTTAACCACAATATCACGTTCACTTGCAATGCTTTCTTTTGTTTCAAATAATCCTAATCTAATAGCTTTTTGTGTAGGCTGGTTATATTCGCTAGGGATAGACATTAATAATTCTCTATCTCTCAACCAATCAAATAATTTGTTTCTGCCAATGCCAGTCTTTCTGTATACAATTTTTGCGAATGTTCCAATAGGTAAATTTGTTTTGCATTGTGTAATGGCATCTGCAAATTCAGCTTTAGGTTTAGCTTTATTTAACTCTTCCTGTGTTTTTTCATTAATTTCAATTTGTTCTAATAAAGCTTGTACAGCTTCTTTATAGCTAGTTGGTAAATTATATCTAGGCACAGTATATGAACCTGTAGTACGAATTGTTTCTAATACCTCATATACCCAATCATAAAACGCATTTGCTTTTGGTTGCTTACTGTAGCGACAAATCTCATAAACTCCACGAGAATTATATACAGTTGTATCATATTTTTTACCATCAGTACCGTTCAATTTGAACGATACTGCAAATTTATTTAAACGTTCTTTGTTTCTTCTATGAATTGTTCTAATAGAATCGTTTGGGTTTTTATATTCTAATGCTCTACCAATTTGTTCTCTTGTCATGAAAACATCATTATTTTCATCTCTATAAAAATCTACAAGTACACCATTAAATTTTTCCTGTTTACATAAAGCTAAATCCATATTTTATCATTCTCCTTTATACTTAAACAATTTTTCTACTCTTTCAAGTCCACCTTTTCCCTTTGAATTATTTAGTGTTGTAACTATGTTCTTTTCCCAAATACATTCAAAGTCATTTGGTGCATTATACTCACTAACAAAAACAAGATGTCCCTCTCTATGTTTTTCTCTACACCATTGCCAAAACTCATCATGGTTAAAATCACCTGTTGTATATTTAGTTGCTGAAGCATATGGTGGATCACAATAAATTAGGCTATTTGATGGAATGTTTAAGTTTTTATAATCTGAATAAACAAACTCAACATCTTTTATTTTTTCTGCTTGTCTTGTTATATTTTTATACGCTTCTAAAATATAATTTCTTTCAAGGTTTCCACCTACATATCCACCAAAAAATTTACCTCTAAAAGAACAAACTCCTATTCCTACCCAACCTACATATTCATCAGGAAATTTGTCTTTATTTAATCTGCAAAATGTAGCTTCCTCTTTAGATATATTAATTGATGGATTATATCCTTGCTGGAGAGCTTGCCATAAAGCTATAAGATATTTATTATTATCGCCACCAATTCTTTTCCCTTTTACTTTATCTATAACATTTGCCCCACCCACAAAAGGCTCAACCCATGTCATATTAGGTTTTCTTTCTTTTTCCATAATTGGGATAATATATTTTGCTATCTTAGCTTTGCTACCCATATATTTCAATAGGTTATTGCTCTCCTATGTTATTAACGATTGATGTATATAATCTTTTTACAAAATGATGGTCGGTTAAAATTTTACTAGAGTTGTATTCAGCCATAAGACTAAACATTTCTTTTAAAAACTCTAAAATCAATGGATGCATGGCTATAGATTTATTGTTATATTTATGTTCTAAAAACCATTTATATTCAATTTTATAGCTAAAATCATCTTTAAAATAAATTCTACCAGCAGCCAAATAATCACAAATTAATTCTAAAGCATAGTTAAATGGCATTATTAGTGGTTTTCCGCCTTTATCAAACTCATCTTGCCAATATTCATAATGGTGCTTATTATGATGGCAATGATGTAATTTAGCTAATGAATATCCATTTACTCGTTTACTTTCTTTTAAAGGACTTATTCCTTCTTTATAATATTGAATAGCTTCAATAAATTCTGTTGGTGAGAATTTACTTAAATCGTGCGTTAAGCCTTGAATTGGTATTCCTGCTTTACAGGCATAATGGAACACCCATTTTTTATGTTCTACTATATTTTTCGTATGATTAATAATATTATTTATCAACAATAGAAATCAATCTCCTTTATAAATTAAGTAATATATAATAAGCTGTTTCCCCATCTGGAATAAGTAATGTTATAAATAATAAAATTACCACTGCAATGTTATATTTAGATGCTTTTGCTATTTTTTTGTCGTTTTTTTCTATTATTTTTTCTACATTTACTTCTTCATTTTTAAATACTTGATTGTATTCCATTACTTTTTCAATATTAGTTATTGCCATTAATGACCACAGTGCTGAGATAAAACAAAACACAGAACAACCGCCTATTAAAAACTTTACACTTACTATGACTTGAGCTAAGTAATATATATATGGGTGAGCTACTACGTCCAAAAATAAAACCTCTTTCCTATTAATTTAATGAATATTCTGTTATCTTTTAGCGGATTATAATATAATCAGTATCTAAAACATTCATTATATTCTTGTATAGTTATAATTCTTGATACCAAACCAACAGCTTTTTTTATTTTTTTACATACAGCAGACTGTGTAACATTTAATTCTGCTGCCACTTGTGTTTGAGTTCTTTTCTTTACAGCTATTTGTACCATTATCCACCATAATTCTTGAGGTATATTATGTTTTATTCTGTGTAAAACATTTATAACATCTTGCATCCTCTCTTTTTCACATAATATTTCTTCTGGTGAACGCATAGTGCAGTAATCTTGACTAAGTTTATTTATTAATCTTTCTTGCCTAGCATCTTGATTTCTATTTAAACTTTGCATATCATTATTTAATTTTGTTTGTAAAGCAAATACATCAAGTTTCCCTTCTGCAAAATCAGCAATTAATCTTTCTATACTATTTATTATAAATGCACCTTCCCATCTTGTTTACTCATTAAATCTTGTCTTAATTTTGAACTCCAATGGTCTTTACTAACTTTAATACATTTATCAAATAAAAATTTAGTACAGAAAATTTTACCACAGGGGATTGTTCTTGTTGTTTTTAAGTATTCTTCTTTTACTTCTTTTGTAGAAGTTTCGTATAGAACGTCTTTAGAATTTTGTTTTAAGTAATCCATAATTTCTGGAATTGGGTTCTCTTTCTCACTCATAATTCCAACTCTATACATATACCCTTCGTTGTTAAAATCAACTAAAAAATAATGATACATCATACGTCTGTAGAACCAAATCCTCCTTTGCGGACTTGTAAAACAGGCACATCATCATCAATTTTCAAATATTTTACAAAAATCCCTTGTGCAACGCGTTCACCAAATGGAATAGCAACTGGTGTATTAGATAAATTAAGTAAAGGTATCATAAAATGACCTTCATTGTCTGTGTTATTGTAGTAATCAGCATCAATTACTCCAAAACCACCTGGAATAATGCAATTATATTTTCTATATAAAGAGCTTCTTGCGACTAATTGTAAATATTCATCTTTATTTAGTTTAACTTTTAATCCTGTAGGAATGTTTTTACATTCCATAGGATTAATTACAGTCGCTCCATATGCTTTAATGTCATATCCAGCAGATTTTTCTGTTGCTCTTTGTGGAAAGTCTGCTGTACTACCTTTAATTCTTTCAAATTTTCTCATACAAATCTCCTTAATAATTTATTTTTTGGTGCTATTTTTATTCATTTCTTCAATTCTTTCATCTGCTTGTTTAGCTGTTTTACATAGTGCAAATATAAGCAGATAAATTCCAAATAATATACATATATAAATCATTGCTGTCCTTCTTTGAGTTTTAAATGAATATTAATTTTTTCTCTTTGTTTAGGGATTGAGTAATAACGCAATTCCAAACAAAAACATAAGAGGTACAGCAAAAGTTACTGCAATAATTATTAACGGAATATACAATATAATTCCGATAGCCAAAGTCAATAATAATAAAATATCTGATACAAAATTTTTCATTTACATTCTCCTTACCAATCGTTGCTACTAGAGCAATCAAAACTAGAACCATTAGAACTGCTATAACTATCATAGCTACTAGAACTATAAGAGTTATTATCATTTACGCTATTATCATAGTCATTGTCATAAGCATTAACACATGGGCTATCATCATAATCATTGTCATCATAAGAAGATGATGTATAATCTTCTTGATAACAGTTATCTCCATTTTCCGTTAAAAGCATTGTGATATCTTCAGGTAATACATAAGGGTAAGGATAACCATTTTCCCCTCTAATCTGAACATATCCTTTTTTAAAGCCTGTGATAGTTCCTCTTTTTAAATATTTAGTTACAATACCAACATAAAACATTACTTTATCATCAACATCTACTTCAGTTTTTAAATGTTTTAACCACAAAATATATCACTCCTTATTTATTTATAGGGGAGATTTGCTCCCCTATTTTTATTCACACTTACTCCATGAGCATTGAGTACAAGAAATACAGTTTCCTTCAGCACGAATTTCAGCACCACATTCAGGGCATTTTTTACGTACTCTTTCTTCGTGTACTTCAACTGTTTGTTTAGGTTGCTTAATATTTGTTTTTTCTTTAAAATCACCATTAAATTCAGCAATAGCTTCTTGTAAACTTTCAGCAATAGCATTACCGCAGGAGAGAGAAATATTTTTTCTGCCTTGTCCTCTTAATGTTTTGCAAGCAGGGCATTTTTGTTCTTTTAACTCTTCTATTAATTTTTCTGGTTTAACTCCACAACGTAAAGCCAGTGAAGATAAACGAACTATTGTTGCAATATTAGCACTACAACCACCTGTAACACTTGCAAATACTTCAAAAGGTTTTCCATCTTTAAAAGTAATTGTAGGGTACAATTTAGAACAAGCGGATTGTTTTTTATAAGTTAGTGATGGTAGGCTACCATTTGTTTCTCTTTTCATAGGCACAATTTCTCCAAAATTATTATCAAAATCTTCTGATTTTTTCTTAGGGTTTAATATGGATAAACGCATACAGCCATCTCTAAATACTGTAATTCCTTTTAATCCTGCTTCCCACGCCATCATATAGATATTAAAAATATCTTCTGGTGTGGCACTTTCAGGCAAATTAATTGTAGAACTAATAGCATTATCAATATTATCTTGCACAGAACGTTGCATTTCTATTCTTTCTGAGTAAGGAATTTCATCTGCTTCTACAATGTAAGGAAATTTCTTTTTAATTTCCTCATTTGTAAGCGTTAGCGGTAAATTATGATATTCTAATAACTCTTTAATAGAAGTTGGGAATACTCTAAAGGTTTCACCTTTTCCTTCTAATGAATGAGTAGTTCGTTCATAAGATACTTTAAACATTGGCTCAATTCCACCAGAAAAACCACCAGCTAATAAAGAAATTGTTCCTGTTGGTGCAATGCTAATTAAAGAACCATTAGCAAGACCATTTTCTTCAATGTATTCATATAGACCTTTATACATCAAAGCACCTTTTAAAATTTTAAACATTTTTGATTTCTTTGTTTTTTCCCAGTCATACTTTCCAAAAGTCCCATATGTTTGTGCTAAAGTGGCACTATAATCTAGTGCTTTCATCATCATTATTTGAGCTATTGAATACAATAATTCTTGTGCATCTTGTGAACCATATCTAATACCTAGAGCAATTAAAGCATCTGCTAAGCCAAAGAATCCTAACCCAATATTTCGCCAATCATCAATAGCTTGCTTATTTGCTTCTAGTGGTTGTTTATCTCTACCATAATCTAAAACTTGGTTTAAAGCATCTACTCCAATATTTACTAGGTTATTAAATTTTTCAAAATTAAATTCAGCGTTTGGAGAAAATTTATTATCTACGCAATTATAAAGATTAATAGAGCCTAAGCAACAAGCTGTATATGCACTACCAAGAAATTCACTGCAATTATGAGCAACTATGCCTTCTACGACTCCCCAATGTGCATCATATTCTGTAAAATCAAAAACATCTACAATTTCGTTTTTATCTATGATATCAATAACTTTGATTTTTAAAGAACAAACTAAATTATAAAGTTTTTCCATTTTATATTTTTGAATAAAACCAATCTGTTGATAAAACATCAATAAACTATATGATTGAGAAATATTAACATCATAACTTTCTCTACTTTCGTAATCTCCATTTTCCCAACTTACCATAGTTTTTTTATTGGTTGTAATATATGATTTAATATCGAACGTATCCAATTCCTTGACTAATTCCATAGCTAATATTTTATTAGTTGTTTTAAATTGGACTCTTTTTGTATTATTAGAATAAATCACACAACCATTCGCACTAAATAAACCCTTTAAAAAAGATGCTTTTAGATTTTTTGATAAGCTATTATAGTCTTTAGGGAGATTTCTATAACATAAAGGTTTATCCTCAATTCCAATTTTTTGGATATCTGATTTTAAGCTGGTTACCATATAAGCATTATTGCTTCCATTGCTTAAGAAACCATTAAAAATATCTTTTACATCACCATCTTTTTCTCCGATAAAAACAGTTATTCCATCAACGTTTCTGTCTTTTGTATGATGATAACAACCATCACCTTGAATAAAACCTAAACGTTCATATTTAAGCTCTTCATTCGAAGTATAATTGCTTACTTTTGGAATTTGTAACCTTTTCCCTTTTAAATCTTTAGCTGCTACATCATTCCCATCAAATGTTTTAAATATATGGTTAGGTGTACACTTAATTTCTTTTAATGTGCTTTTTCTAGTAGCACCAACCATAAGAGAAATTACCTTTTTTGTTCCTGTTTTAAACACAGGGCTATCTTTACTAGATATTTCTCCGTTTGGTTTAATAATTTTAACAGTTTTTCCTTCTAATTCTTTAAATGGAATATACCCTTTTGTAGTTAACAGTTTCATATCACCAGTAAAACAAGGGTTAGAAATTTCAATCTTATAATCATCATATCCAGATAATAAGTTGTTTTTTCTAATAGTATCAATAAACATTGCTCCAGGGTCGCCATAATCCCAGTTAACTTTACAAAATCTTTTGAAAAATTCTTTAGCATTAATTGTTTTTTCAATCTTTTCGCCTGTTTCTGGTACAAAAAACGAGCAAGTATAATTTTTTCCATCTCTTACAGCTTGCATAAACTCATTTGTAAATAAAATGGAAATATTCATATGCTCTAATTTATGATTGGTTTCCTTAATATGAAGAAATTCTTCAATATCAGGGTGAGAGCAGTTTAATCCAATCATTATTGCTGCCATTTTGGACTATATCTTACAAAATATTTTGCTTGGATACTATTGAAGTCTTATTGTTTTCCTCAACTTCTAGTCTCTACACCTTCTATTGACTTGTTATGTTCAATAGCTCGGCTCGGTATTGACCTTTTACGGCTTTCACCGAGTTCTTCCAATTCAAGACGCACAGCTTTAAATTTATTGTATTTATGTTTTAATGGAATAAAAGATGTATCTTGATATAACCAAGATAAAAAACTTAACACATTTTTTATTGAATTAAAATCTAAAATATAACAACGTTCTTTGCTTTTAATTCTAACACTAGATGCTATGTTTAGTTTATCTAATAAAAACTTTTGTAGTCCTGTTAAACATTTTAAATGATGAGTAAATTGTATTTTAACCCATAGTCTATATCTATCTTTACGAACTCCAAAAGAAAAACAACCATCTGCATCAAATAAACCTCTTACTAAATAAGGCATGAGTTCTTCTTTTACTCTAGGAAAATGTCTTTCAGGTTTTAATCTTCCACCTAATACCATTTTTATTTTAGGTATTTTTTTTATTACACTCACATGAGGAAATAATCTTTTCTTTTTATTAAAGGTTTTATCTTCTTTAATTTTTCCATTTATAATTTTAGATAAAAATTCAATAGTATCTTTATGCGTTGTTGCTTGGTTTATTTCAACTACTTCATTATCAGAAATAAAACCATCTCCTAGAATAAACCCTACAAGATACGCTTTTTCTTTAGAATTTATTGGTGATAAAAAATTAGTTGGTAAAATTTCATTTTTAAAATTACAACTAAATTTATTTAAATTATGTTTTGAAATCCAATAACCAACATTACTTTTACTTATACCAGTTATACAAGCTATTTCTCTATGAGTTTTACCTTCTTGTAACAGTTTTTTTAATATATCTTTTTCCATTAATAAATTCTCCTACTCTATCATTTTCAAAGAATAACACAATGTAGTTTACGTCTACCGTTTTGACCAATTACACTTCCCGTTGTATTAAACAATTCCAAGAAACTTGTTGCTCCGCTAGTTGTTTTAGCGGTGTTATTTACTTTAGCATCTTTTGGTCGCAAATTAGAAATATTTATTCCACAGCCACCACCTCGACTAAATGTTTTAGCCATTTCAGCTTGTGTTTTATAGATGCTTTCAATATTATCTTCTGGTGAAGGTAGTACATAGCAGTTCATTGGTGTTGCACTAATATTGTCTTTCTCTAATCCAGCAGAATTTAAAATTCTACCAGCAGGAAAAAAATCACCATCAATCAAAGCCTGCTTGATTTCATCTTGGTTTCTGGAAAATATACTGCATACCCTATTTACAAAACCTTCAAAATCTTCATTTTCTTTGAAATATTTTCTTTTCAATATTTCTTTAGATACCATGTTTTCATACCATTTTTTATTAATAATTATCAACCTTCTTTCTTTTTCCTATCCGCTACATTCTCTATATTAACATCACTCTAGCTCTTTGCAAGAGGTTTTGTTAAAAAAATCCATTTATCTTTTTCAGGATTAAAAACTCTTATTTTTAACTCTATTCGAGGATTGTTTTTATCCACTTCCCAATCAATCCATCTTATAAGCAAATAACAGTCATTATCTAAAACAATTCCTTCTAGTGCATCACATAAATTTTTATCCAGATTATTTGTATCTCTTGTCCTATAATCTTTCCAATAAACTTTAGCTTCTGCAACAATCTTTGTTAATTCTGTTTTAGTCCAACCTTGAATAAAAACTTCTTGTTTTATAATCTGTTCTACTGTTTTAAACCACTGTTTAGCTTCTTTATTCAATATTTTTATTCCATTTCTAGTGGTTATATAACAATGGTTTACAGACTTCCCTATTGGCAATGTTAATTGTAGCTCTCTACCCAACATCTCCTTTGTAGGAGTAACAGGTTCTTTCAACCTATTACCCCTTATCAATTATTTCAACGGTAATACTATATAATTTACCATATAAACCTTCTTCGTAATCTACTGTTAACTTTAATATCTTACCAGTTGCATTGAATGTAATGTCATTAGTACCAAAGCAAATAGAAATTTCATCATTTGGAAATAAATTACAAGACAAATTCTCATCTATTAATAAATCAGCATATCCATATTCAATATTAATTGTTACAGGATTGTCATTTTTTATTTTATCAAATATACTATTTATTTCTTTTACTAAATTATATAAATCTGTATCACAATCAAATACATAATATTTAGTTTCTTTCATTAACATCACTCCTTATTCTCTAGGATTTATTGTTTCACCATTAACAGCTTTATATAGCCATTCTGAATATCGTTTAATTTTAGCTGCTTCTTTTTTAGGGTCATCTTTTTTCCCAAGTCTACAGGTATATTTAAGGATATTCCCTTTTAAAAAGCCTATAAACTCATCATTAGTCATATTAGCTTGCATAACCTCTATTGGTTGATGCTCACTTTTATAATGTTCATCATAATGTTCTTCCATTTTTTTCACCTCGCTAATCTTTTAACATATCTTTTATACCAGACACCAAAAAAGCAACAGCAAATGCTGTAAAAGAAATACATATTGCTCCAAGACATGAAGCTAAAATTGTTATAAATATATCCATTTTTTCACCTCACTATCAAAATAAATCTTTAATTAATTCCTTAAGAAACCATACTGTAAGACCCAGAGTAAATATTGCTCCACAAACACATATTATTGCTATGCTTGTCATAAAAACTAATTCTAATATTTCCATTTCTTTACCTTAAATTAATATCTAAACATATCTTTTATAGACTGTACCATTAATGATATAAATAAACTTATTGAATATAAACAGCCTGAAATAATTGCAAGATTAATCGTAAAATCAACTAAAATATCCATTATTTACCTTTCATTTCGTCATATGTTTCAATTAAAGTACACCATTGAGTCTTTTTTTGACGTGGTAATTTTACAATAACTAATTGTTCTCTTTTAAATCCACCTATATTTAGTCTATTATTTTTATCATGAGGAAATCCCATAGCACCATCATATGTTGGTGTTTTAATTATAGTGGAAATATAAATATTTGGATCATTTTTAGCTTTAATTTGAACAGTATCACCAACTCTTAAAACCCTATCAAATTCATCTTTTAAATCAGTTTCGTCCCCAATATAACCATAAAAACTATTTTTATAATGTGGACATGAGCAATTACCACATACATAAGGTCTAAATTGAGCTTTTTCTTGTGCTTCTTTTAAGCGTTCTAACGCAATATCAAGACCAACGTGAATATTAAATTTATCATCAGGATTACATTTTGCTGTTGCTGTAATACCATTCATATCTTCAACTTCTACATATTTACCATTTACTCTAATTGTGAGTTTTTCGTGTTCATTTTGTTTCATATTGTTACCCCTTAATCATTTTTAACATTTTTTTAAATTTGTTTTCTTCTTTAGCTCTCACTTGAGCAACATAATATAGCTCTTGAAAAATTTCATTGCTAATTATAGAGTGCTTTTTACTACTATCAGTCAAAATCCAATCACCTACATTAGCAGTCATGATGCCATTAGGTGTTTTCACTTCAGTTTTTACTTCAACTTGTTTAGCTTCTACAATAGCATTAGCAGGTACATAATATTTTTCTTTCAATTTGAGCTTTCCTCCACTAGTTTATCTAAATAATTCCAAAATGAAGAACCTTCTTTATTAAAGACAAGTCTTGGTAAAAACGTACCATGTTCCTTTGTCTTATCTATAGTTCTTTTTAAACAATCATTTTCATCAACAAAGACAATATGTTTATCAGGAAATTCAATTAAAAATCCATTAGTTATTTTAGGTTTGCGACCTGTTCGATAGCTAAACACATCACCTTTTTCGTATAATCGATTTTTATTGCCATCAATAATAAATCCTTCTTTTACTTTAACGTTCACTATATAAAACTGTGTTTGTTCCATAATACTCACCTGTATTTAAACTCAATAGGAATCCATAATGCTTCTTCATCACAAATTTCTTTTGGACTAAATCGTGCATACCATGCTGTAGGCTCACCATTTAAAAGGAACACACTATATGTTACATATCCAGTTAATTTATCGCCTTCAACTGTTTCTGCTTCAACTGTTGGTTGTTCAATAAAGCTTTGATATATATATTCCTCATCTTTATCCTCTATAGTATGAGCTTCAAACTTATTAAAAACAGAAATACCATAACCTTCTCTACCATAAATAGGTTTAGCAATAACTTTTTCAGATAAATTTAATCTTTTATCTGTTGAAGTAAGTGGTATCATACGATATATAGCTAACAGTTCTTCTCTTGTATAAAACCCAAAGCGATTATCAAAATTTGTCATTATTGCAAATAATCTTTTATCTTGCATAATAATTGCTTCAGGAGAATTTACTAAAACCACTTTACCTTCATTATGCAATTCTATAAGCTTTCTACCTACTGGATATCCGTCATCAGATACATCTTCCATAAGCATTTCTACAGGGTGCAAACGATAAAGAATATCTATTTTTTTACCAGAAAAATACACACCATCATCAAATATTTCTAAATCGCTTAAAGAAACAAGTTCTGATTTTAATTCAGGAAAATAACGTTTTAAGTTCTCATGTAAGTATTTAGCATTATACCAATCTTCTTGATATTCTTTATTAGCTGCAAATACAAAAAAGTCATCATTATTTGTACTTAATCGAGCAAACACTTGTGCTAATTCACCATTTATATATTGTTTGGATTCTTCATCTTTTGTATATATAAAATTCCCATAAAATGATTCTGGAATCGCACATGGGGTATCTGCATTAATTTCAACTAATTTAAAATTATTAAATACATCTTTTACAAAATCCATACGAGCCAAATGTGCAGTGCAATCAAATTTAGAAGCAATAAAGTTAAACTTTTCAAATTCTGGTAAATTACGAACACATTTAACTGTTTTATTCATAGCATTAAATATAATTCTCGCTTGATGTTCAACATATTCTTTTTCTTCTTCTGAAATAGAAATTGCTGTTTTAGTTGGATAGCTGTATTTCCATTCTGGTTCTTTAATGTAAGGGATAATATCTCTATCAATATCATCAATCCAATTATTTTTAGCAACTTTTACTTCTGTTTTTGCTTGTGTTTTAAAAGGTATATTCATTCCTAGTTTCATTAACTACTTGCTCCTCCTCTTGCACCTGCACTGCCAATTCCTGTTTTTCCTGTAGATACACTTTTATTTGTACCAATACTAGGTGTTGTAGATTTTGGTGTTGTAATATTTGTTGCTCCATTGCTTGCTTTAGGTACAGGAGCAACAGTAGAAGAACTGCTTTTTTCTTCTTTCTTTTCTGTTGGTGCAACATTATTTTTTATATCTTTTACATTATTTTTTGTATCTGGTTTAGTTTCTTTAGTAGTAGTTTTTGTAGAAGTGCTACTTTTTGTACTACTAGAGTTATATTTTTCAGAAAAACTATTTCCCCAAATAGCATTGCCAATCATATTGCCAAGCATTGTACCAGCTACAGCTCCCATCATGGTATCAAAAAAACTTGACTCATGAGTTGTTACTATTACATTTCCATTGGCTGTTTCAGTAACTTCAGGTTGGTTTCCACAGCCTGTTAAAGCTGTAGAACCAATCATGACTGACATTATAATTGCCATAACTTTTTTTGAATGTTTTTTTAGTTTCATTTTTTACTCCTTATGTCTGTTACAAAAACATATACCTAAGATTATTAATATAAATACAGATAATATGCTTCCCATTATAAAATTACCACTCCACATTCTTCACGATAACTGCAATTTTTACATAAACCACAGCCAGCTTCAGCTCGGTTAAACACATTTGCGTCAATCATTTTTTCAGTGTCATTACATTCACTCTCAATGTATTTAATATAATTCATGTCTACAGGAATAATATGCTTTTCCCAACCTGCTACATAATCTTGTTTGTTTTTTGTTCTCCATTTAACAGCAATAGTAGCTACTTCTTTTGGAAAAGCTCCTGTTTCAAGCAAATAGTGCCATGCGTAAATACTCATGTTTCCAATATATTTTGCAGTGGTAGCACGTTTACCAAGCTTATAATCGTAAATGCAATCATCTTCGGTTAGAAGGTCAATATATCCCAATACAGGAAGCTTATTTTCCCCTCTATCAATTAAAAATTGACATTCTACTTTAGCTGGTTTAATATCTTTAAATGTTTTAAAGAATAAATCTAATGCAACTGCTCCTTGCTCTCTAAGTTGTTCATAGGTATCAGTTCCCCAAACAGTTATTTCTTTATAATGATTGTCAAAATATTCGTTAAATTCTTCAATCACTTCTTTTAAGATAACAGGTTTATTCTCAATTTTACATTTTCCCCAATATTCTAAAGCAGAATGGATTGCTAAACCAAAGATTGTTTTTGAATATTGTGTATTATTTTCCATACCTAATATTTTTCTGAAATAAACTTGTCTGCCACAAGTTTTCATACTCATAATTGTTGACGCACTTAAGTGAGTAATTTTACCAGTTGTGGATTTACCACGTTCAATTTTATTTTCTATAATTATCACTCTCCAATTTTAATATTTAATTTAATACATTTACAAATTCTTTTAAGAACGATAAAGTAGGAGCTAATCCACAAGACCTTTCACCTTCTGGACAATATCCTTTTTTACAACTAGCACCTGCATTTTTAAATAAAATAGGTGCAACTTTTTGTACTTCAGTAAGCATTAAATTAGCCAGTTGACGAATTTCCCATTGAGCATGAGTACAGCAACGAAGTGAAAAGAAGTTAAATAATGAACGTGCGTTCATGGTAACAATAATTTTTGTTTCTGTTGCATTAGGAAGTACATATCTAGCATCTTCTTTAGGAATATCCATACTTGCTAATTCGTTATAAGCTTGACGAATTGTACACATTAAATTCTCAAATTTTTCTTTAGCTTGACTATCTCTAGCGATTGATGGTGGAACAATATATTCAAAATCATTTTCACTCACATAACGTTGAGATTTTTGAGAATATGATGCAATTCTGTGCCTTACTAATTGATGGGTAAGTGTACGAGAAACACCTTCAATAGCAAACGTAAAAGAAACGTGTTCTAGTGGTGATTCGTGTCCCATTCCTTTTAATTTATCAATAAATTTTTCGGTATCATTTCCTGTTAATACCCCTGTTATTAAGCCATCTACATCACTTTTACTGTAACAAAGTTTAGCAGCAATAGATACGACTTTTTCTGGCTCAGGGGTATGACTAATTAATTTACATTTAATCATATTTTTTCTCCTTTATAAATTAATCCAATCTACAGTTGGCTCACCTTTAAAACCTTTTTCCCAAACGAACCAAGCATACGCTTGAGCATTTGATTTTCTATATTTTTCAAAATCACCATTTTTAGCACAAGACAGTCTGCCGCTTGCAACATAAATTTTCTTCGGTGGATTTTCTTTAAAGAATTTACCTCTTTCTTTACCTTCTAAAAATAAAACTCGTAAAAATAACGCTATTTTATTGCCATTAGGACTAATATCCAATGCGTGTTTTAGAAATGGCAAAGCTATTTTATAAGGCGGATTAGTAACAATGTCCATATCACTATGTTTTATATTAAAAAAATCTTGTACTTTTCCATAACCTCTATCAATAAGGTCGAAACTAGATACATTATAACCATGTTTTTGTAGTACTTCGGAAATATGTCCTCCACCACAGGCAGGTTCTAATACAGCTTTAGTAAAAGTTTCTTTTTCAAGTAACAGTTCAACTGCTTTTGGTTCAGTTGCATAATAGTCATTGGTTTCTCTTTCTCCTTCACTATGATTAGATGCTCCTAGTGTTACATATACATCATGTGCTTTATTTTTCAGTCTAATTCACTTCTTTCTTCTTGTTCTTTTAACATCACCAATCTGCTTGTATCGGTGTTATAAGTTAATTGGAAATATAACTTGTCCCTTTTTAATTTTCTATGTTTTAAAATTTTAAGTCTTGTTATATTTTTCCAATTTTCTTTAGAAATCTCACTCATTCCTGGAGTCTTTTCTGGTCGCCATAAACCTAAAATAGTTGTAGACGCATTGCCTAAAGAAGCACTACCAGAAATGTCTGTTTGCATAGGTTCTCTAATTCGCCCTTTTTCAATAACTTGAGAAGCTTTATTTAATTGAGCTAATATAATTAAGCAAACATTATGGTTTTTAGCAAGAGGTATTAATCCATCTGCATTTTTAGATTGTTGTTCAACTGTAGTATTGTTTCTCAACAAACCAAAATGGTCAATAACAACTATATCTAGTGGTTCATCTACAAAAATATTAGTTTTAGCGATTTTTATACGTTCATCAATATCAGCTAAAGATAATACTTTGTCATTTATTTGTAATCTAGTTCCTATTTTATTTATATAATTATTAGCTTCTAAAGGGTGTTCTAATATAAATTGTTTTATTTTCCATCTAGGTTGCTGAAGCAATTTTGCAAGAATTATTTCAGACACGTCCTCTTTAGACATTTCAAGAGAGAAAAATAAAATTCTTTTTTGTTGAACTATGCTTAAGTTTAACAATAGTTCTATTAAAAAGTCTGTTTTACCTGTATTTGAAGGTGCAGCAATAGTAGTAATCTGTTTTTTATAAAGGTTAATTGCACCATCAAGCTCTTCATAACCTGTATTTAGTTCATTATTTTCTTCAGTAATTAAGCTAGAAGTAGCATTAGCTAGGGAAGAAAATTCATTTAAAACTTCATCAATACTTTCCTCTTTTACAGATAAAAATTCTTTAATGACATCTAATGGTTTTTTCCATTGTGTAGATAAATATTCTGCAATAGATAATTTAACTAAAGGGTCTTTAACAGTAGATACAAGTTCCATAATTTTCTTTTTCTGGATATCAAGTCCTTTATTTTGCTTAAGGATAAATTCAGCTAAAAAGAAATTGATATCTTTTACCACTTGCTCACTAATACTTTTTTTAGCAACATGAAGTTCATTTAAATCTTTGTATCCATCTTCTATTTGCATTACTTCTACCAGCAAATTAGAAGCATGAGTTCTAAATAATTCTTTAGCTCTATTAATAAATTTATCTGCTCTATTGTCATTGTCTGGGACTAGAACTATTTTTATTTCACGTCTACCAATAATTTGTTTTATTAATTTAACGTGGTCAGCAGTTAAAGTAATACCACAATAAGCAACACAAGCTAATCCTTGCTCATCAGCAGATATCATATCAAAATACCCTTCGCACACATATAAGATATCACTTTGTTTTAATCTTTCTATTGCAAAGTTAATACCATACAGATATTTTCCTTTTTCAAATAGTGGTGGATTATTTTTTCCATTTTTATATTTAACTTTATTCTCAAAATATCGGTAGCCAAAACAAACTAATCTACCATATTCATCAAACATAGGAATTGTAACAGCCTTAGATTTTTCGCTGTATCCTAGTCTGAATTTTTTGACAGTTTCCTTGCTAAAACCTCTACTTTGCATTAAATACTCAATAACACTATCTACTTTATTTTCGTATGCTTTTGATTGAAGTTCTTTTTTATCAACCAAATTTTGTTCTTGAATATAGTCATCATCTAAAGGTAAAGAAAAATCATTCGCCAATTCTTTTACTGCAATAGCAAATGGGATATTATCTTTTTCCATTTTATAGTTAATAATATCTCCACTAGCATGGCAAGCAAAACAATAAAACTTATTATCATCAAAAATGGCAAATGATGTTTCGTTGTCGCCACCATGTACAGGGCAACAACAACGATAAGTTCCATCACTTTTTCTTATAGCTTCAGGAATGTATTCAACCATAGGCTTTTGCCTTAATACGTCTACAACACTCATTTATTCACCTTGATATTTTTTTGTAATATATTTATATACAGTAGTTCCATCTGATGTTAAAAATTCTATATATCGTCCATGTTTCTTTGCATTTCTTTTCATTTTTAGGTTTGTATTCTTTTTATTGTTTTTTATTTGCTTTTTATACTTATCAATTTCACCTTTTAACTCAGTATTTTCTTGCATTAGTTTTATATACATTCCTAATATAGGAGATTTTTCTCTACCAACGACTGAAAGAGCGTTATTCATTCGTCTTAATTCATCATTTTCTATTTTTAGCATTAAATTTTCAGTACGTAAATCATCTTTATTTAGGTTTAAATTATCTTCATTCATAGATTTTCACTTTAACCTTTCTTTTGCCTAATTTATAGGCAGTATGTTTATCATTAACAAATACATCAATTTTATTATTATATCCACCACCAAACCTATCTTCTACTACATATTGCACACCATCTATTTCAACAACAGTCCCTAAAGGTAAATGGTCGGAAGCAACAGTTCTTCCTTCTGTAGCAACTGTACCAGAAGCGGTTATTCCATCATTCTTTCCACATTCATCATCAGCAGCAGTGTAATAAGTAATTATTGCTTCTTCTGTACGATATTTTGGTTTTAGTGCTTCTTGTCTATAATATTCTTTTTCCAATTCACTAATTAATTCATCTTCAATATCACACAAATTCACATATTCATTTTCATGGTGGATAGTAGTAATATTAGAGGGCTGTGGATTTTGACCACAACCACCCAATAATACTAGACTGGTTAAACTTATTACACCTATAACCTTATTCAATTTACTCCAGCATATTTATTATTATGCTTTCTTTTCTTATTTTGTTTTAATTCTGTGGATTTTGGTGCTAATTCAGCGAATTTAAATCCAGTAATAATATCGGAAACTTTATGGGCTTTTTTATTTTGTTTCAAAATATTGTTTCCTTTGTCAGCAGATAAAATAATTTCAACACAAGAAGTCGAAATCTTCTTACTTTTCGGGCTAATCATCATTTTTTTGTTTTCATACTGTGTAATTACCATATATATTCCCCTTATAAATATTTCATTAAATCGGTTGGTTGAATTTGTACCATTTTTTTCTTTGGTACTTTTTCTTGCATAAATTCGTTTGCTTCTTTTATTAATTTAAAAATAGAAGCATCTACACTAATTTCATTAACCTCAACCAAGTATTCGTATAATTTAGAAAGTGTATCAATATCTTCTTTTTCATATTTCTTCAGTTGGTTAGAAATTCTTTGGTGTTCAGTAAGATTCCACATTTTATCTTTCTTTTTACGAATAACTATTTTGGCAACGAGCCAAGACTTATTTTTTGCATTAATAAATTGCTGTTTTTCTTTTTCAGTCATTAGATTGGTACATCTTCATCAATATCAGCGTCTTTTACTGGTTCAAATGGAGAGCCACCATTTCCTCCTTTAAATAAGCAATCATCATCTAAAAGTTGAATATCTTTCAATCTAATAGATACACCTTGATAAAGGTTAGTAAATACAACTCTCATGTAAAGATTTACTGCAATTTTAGCATCATACGCTAATTGCAGATTTTGTTCTTCTTCTGGTGCTAGTCTATGGTTATCTTTGTCGTAAACAGGAATAAATACTCTATTAATAACACCATCTTTTTCACGTTCATGTTTTGCTTTGCAATTAATAAACTGGACACCATCTTTTTCTTTAATAAGTTTATTTACCATAAATTCTGTAGGTAACCACTGACTAGCTGAAACTTTTGTACCACTAGCACTTTTAAATTCAGTGTCTTTTTTAGCATTTTCAATTAATTCAGTAGCAAGTTTTTTCAATTTTTCGACTTCTTCACTTGCTAATTTGAGGTTAAGAACATAACCTGTTGGTTTTCCTTCCCATTCATTTACAGTACCATTTACAGCAGAATACATAACTTCGCCTTCAAATACCTTTACTGCATAAGTTTTTAATTTGTCATTTTTCTGTTCCAAATTATCACATCTCCTAACATTTTTTTGTTTTATGCCTTTCGACATTCTCTATATTAACATCACTCTAGCTCCATGCAAGTATTTTTTTTATTTTTTTTTAAAAAATTTTATCTATTGTTAAGAGCTACAATTATGTTATACTCGAAGAAAGGAGGAATGTGAAAGGAGATTTTATATTGACAACTACAAAAAAAAGAGGAAATGGCGAAGGAAGCTGGAAAAAACTAGGAACGAATAAATGGAAGGTTACAATAAGTGTAGGAGTAGATATTAACGGAAAACAGGTTCGTAAAACAAAAACTGGTACAAAGCAAGAATGTATGAAGTGGTTTAAGTCTAACCAAGAAATTAGCAACAATGATTATTTTTATGACTATGCAATGAAATGGTTAGAATTTAAGAAAAATAGTTTAGCTCCATCAACTTATAGAAACACTAGAACAAGAATTAAATTAATATCAGATATTAATAATTTTCAAATGAATAAATGTTCGGATAACACTATTATGTTAATTGTTAATGAACTCGTAGCAACAAAAAGTAAAGCAACAATAGTAGTTACAATTTCAGTATTGAATCAAGTATTAAGATTTGCAAGAGATAGAGGTGTAATTAATTTTATTCCATATATACCTAAAATACGAACTTTACCAATTAAAAAGAAAATAGATATACCATCAATAAAAAAAATAAAAGAAGTTTTATTATTAGCTAAATTTATTGGAGGACATTTATATTTATGTATTCTATTAGGTTTTTTAGCAGGACTAAGAATAGGTGAAATATTAGCACTTCAAAAAGGTGATATTGATTTTGAACAATCAACTATTACAATTAATAAAACATTAACAATGGACGAAAATTATAAAACATATATCAAAGAAGGAACAAAAACTAATAACTCAAATCGAACAATTTATGTAAATAATAGAATTTTATCCGAAGTAAAATTATATTTTGATGATAAAAAATTTAAAAAAAATAGGTATCTGACTCATGAATCAAAAAAAGTTAGTATGTTTTTTAAACAAGTAGGATTTGAGAATTTTACAGCACATTCAACTAGACACGTATTTATTACGCTTGCACAAGAATATGGTATTAGTCCTGTTTTTGTATCACAATATGTAGGTCATAAAACAAATAGTACAACTATTTCTGTTTATACTCATATGCCTATAGATAAGCAAAATCAAAAATTAGATGAGTTTGTTTATCAGTTTTTAGATTAAATATTAAGTGCTACAGATTACTATATATTTTATTTTTTAGGTGCTATAACAGTGCTACGCATTACATTTATTTTGAATTTAATTCAATTAATTTAAATTTAAAAAATTTGATATAGAGCTATTTTAAAGTATTTTTATGTAAATTAAATTATATTTATATTATGTATAAAATCTTAATATTTATTTAATATTTATTTCTTTCATTTTTGCGCAAAACAAAAACGAATGTGCAATAGTTTGGTTCCGTTTTTCAACCTCCGAGAAGCTGCCCT
>ENA-UERT01000123-UERT01000123.1-human-gut-metagenome-genome-assembly--contig:-NODE-123-length-61520-cov-8.597188_pt1 | contig 61520 bp, 38 predicted proteins | sample MGYA00242996_ERZ507997 | MGnify/ENA primary metagenome ERZ507997 (study PRJEB26167, sample SAMN06115458) | human gut metagenome | host: Homo sapiens | place: China:Neimenggu | collected 2014-11-07... | reverse complement strand
AACGGCTGCCAGGAGGCATCCGACTAAAAAGGTTGCAATCTTTTTCATTTTATTTTAGATGTAATGGATAATATCTTAACCTTAGAACTATTTTATCGCAAAGATAAGTTTTTTTTCTATCTTTGCGAGGCAATAACGGTTTAAAAAGTATGGCTATACCTTATTTATATACAGACTACGGAGAATTCTTGCGCCGGGAATTTCCTTTCAAAGTACAAAAGATTTCCATCAATGCGGGTTTTACTTGCCCTAACCGTAATGGGGAAAAAGGCTGGGGCGGATGTACTTACTGCAACAACCAGACGTTTAATCCGGCCTATTGCCGTACGGAGAAAACGATTACGGAGCAGTTGGAGGAAGGCAAGCGCTTTTTCGGACGAAAGTATCCGGACATGAAGTTTCTGGCTTATTTCCAAGCTTATACGAATACGTATGGAGAAGTAGATGAGGTTATCCGGAAGTATGAAGAAGCTTTGGTTGTGCCGGATGTGGTGGGAATAGTCATCGGCACGCGTCCCGACTGTATGCCGCAGGCATTGCTGGATTATCTGACCGGACTGAACCGCCGTACTTTCCTGATGGTGGAGTACGGGATTGAGAGTGTGGACGACGGGACGCTTGTCCGCATCAATCGCGGGCATACGTTTGCCGAGACGGAGGAAGCCGTCCGGCGTACGGCGGATGCAGGCATACGAACCGGTGGGCATATCATCCTCGGGCTGCCCGGAGAGAAGCGTGACGAGTTGGTCGGGCAGGCTGCGTTGGTGTCTCGTTTGCCTCTGACCGCTTTGAAAATCCACCAACTCCAACTGATAAGGGGTACACGTATGGCACACGAGTATGCTTTGCATCCGGAACAGTTTCATCTGTACACGGCGGATGAATATATCGAGCTGGTCATCGACTATATCGAACGCCTGAGAAGCGATTTGGTATTGGAGCGTTTTGTATCGCAATCTCCTAAGGACTTGTTGATTGCTCCCGACTGGGGACTGAAAAACTATGAGTTTACCGAACGGTTGAAGCGCAGGATGAAGGAACGGGGTGCATGGCAGGGAAGGCTTGCCGACCGCAGGTGAGCAAACCTGTTAGGCGTATGTTTGCGATTGTTCGCGAGCACAAAATACTGCTTTTTAGGAAGGTAATCCGTAAAAAGCTTCGTGGTTATGTTTTTTTTATTTACTTTTGCGGAACATGCGAAGCATGAAGAACCAATTCATTAATTATTAATATTAATCTACATGAAACACTTTGATTTCAAGTTTTTGCGCGTGTGGATGGTCTTGTGGTGTGCAGGTGTGCTTCTACCTGCGGCAGGACAAGGCAGCGCGGGGTCGGCTGACGTCTTGCGGCTGATAGAGAAAGTAAATGACTATTGGCAGGCGAACAATTCGCCCAAGACACGCGCTTTTTGGGACAACGCCGCTTATTACACCGGAAACATGGAAGCTTACAGGCTGACTGGGAAGGCTGCTTATTATGAATACAGTCAGCAATGGTGCGAGCATAACCGTTGGCGGGGCGCAAACAGCGATGACAAACGAAACTGGAAGTACAAGACGTATGGCGAGGGGCAGGATTTCGTGTTGTTCGGCGACTGGCAGATTTGTTTCCAGACCTACATCGACATGTATAATCTGAATCCGGCCGATTATAAGGTAGCCCGTGCTAAGGAGGTAATGACGTACGCCTGTCATTTGGATGAGAACAAGTTCTGGTGGTGGGCGGATGCGCTCTACATGGTGATGCCGTTGATGACGAAGATGTATAAGTTGACGGGCGACCGCATGTTCTTGGACCGCATGTACGATAACTTCTTGTGGAGCGACAGCCTGATGTATGATGCGGAGGCTCAGTTGTATTACCGTGACGCGAAGTATATCTATCCCAAAGTGAAGACTGCCAGTGGCGGAAAGAGTTTCTGGGCGCGTGGCGACGGATGGGTGTTGGCAGGTTTGGCCAAGGTACTGGGCGACATGCCGGAGGACTATGAGCACCGCGGTTTCTTTTTGAAACGGTTCAGGGAGTTGGCGCAAGGTGTGGCACGCTGCCAGAGGCCGGAAGGATATTGGAGCCGCAGTATGTTGTGCGAAGAGGATGCTCCGGGACCGGAGACGAGCGGTACGGCATTCTTTGCCTACGGCCTGATGTGGGGCGTAAACCATGGTTTGCTGGACAAGGCCGAGTATGCTCCGGTGATTGAGAAAGCTTGGAATTATCTGGTTTCTACGGCGCTTCAGCCCAATGGCAGCATCGGTTATGTGCAGCCCATTGGCGAGAAGCCCGACCCGACCCGTAAGGTGGATGCCCGGTCGCAGGCACCGTTCGGTACGGGGGCTTGGCTGTTGGCGGCTTGCGAACGTGTGCGTTATCTGGATGGTAGCGTGGAGGATAAGAACTCCCCTTCCATAAAAGTGGAGGTAAAGAATACGACGAAAGACAACCGTAACGATGTGGTGGAACTGGAGGCTAAGACGATATTTGAGAAACTCGGTATCGGTGGCGGACGTCAGTTTGTGGTGTATGACGGAGACCGGGCGGAAGTGCCTTATCAGTTGACTCATGACGGTAAGCTCCTGTTGCAGGCTTTCGTTCGTCCCGCTTCTTCCACCGAACTGACGATTGTGAAAGGCTTACCGGCCGACTACCGTTTCACGTCGTGGGGACGTGTGTATGCTTCGCGCGAAGACGATTTGGCTTGGGAAAACGACCGGAATGGTTGGCGGGCATACGGTCCGGCCATCCAGAAAAGCGGACAACGCATTTATGGTTTCGATGTGTTTAATAAGAATGTGCCTTATCCGATGCTCGAAACTTTCTACCATGGCGAGTTGACTTCGTACGGCCTGCAGGACAAGTTGCGTAAGGCCGGACGTGGAGGCGAGTGTGCCGCTTTGCATCGTACGTTGACTTACCACCGCGACCACGGTTACGGAATGGATGCCTATACGGTAGGCCCGACGATGGGAGCCGGTGTGCCCGCTTTGATGGAAGGGAAGGCCTTTGTCTATCCCTTATGTTATAAAGAGGTGGAAATCCTGGACATGGGGCCGTTGCGCTTTTCTGCCCGTATGGTGTTTGCCCCGGTACAAATCGGTCAGGATAAGGATGTGGTGGAAACCCGTGTCATTACACTGGACAAGGGGACGCATCTGAACAAATGTGAAGTGACTTATGCCAATTTAAGTGAAGCCCGTAAGGTGGCTGCCGGTATTGCCGTGCATAAGAGTATGCCGGATGCGTATGTAATGAATAAAAAACTCGGTTATGTGGCGTGTGCCGATGCGATGGATCATCCGGAGGCGATGAACGGGCTGATATACATAGCTTGCTTGTTCCCCGAAGGCTTGAAGTCGGTCGAATATGTACCGATGGCGAAAGAAGAGGCTGGTGCCGTGGGGCATGTGGTAGGAGTCAGCAATTACGAACCGGGTGATACTTTTACCTATTATTTCGGTTCCGCATGGAGCAAGTATGACATGCCGGATATGGCCGTTTGGCAGGAGAACGTGGAGCGGTACGGCCGTCAGTTGAAAACGCCTTTGGCCGTGACATTGAAATAAGTTGTGTCGCGATGCCGTTTTGAACAAAAGGTTGGTTTTGCAAAAAAGCAGGACCGACCTTTTACGTTATGGGGCGGGGCGGTCTTAATATTATCCATGCAATTAGTGTTTTTCTCCATGTCTGTTCTTTGGCGAATTATTTTATTTTGCAGGATAGAATCATTTATAATTTAAATAAGCATGAAAAATACTGTATTTGTTTTGTGGTTAGGGTTGGCCGTGGCTGATATAGGCTGGGCACAGAACGAACCTTACAAGAATCCTGATTTGTCTCCTCGTGAACGGGCTGAGGATTTGTTGAAGAGGTTGACACTGAAAGAGAAGGCTTCTTTGATGATTAATTCTTCTCCCGCAGTGGAGCGTTTGGGCATCAAGCCTTATAACTGGTGGAGCGAGGCGTTGCACGGAGTGGCCCGTAGCGGTGTCGCCACGGTTTATCCCATCACCATGGGTATGGCTTCCGTGTTCGACGATAAGGCCGTGGAGGCCGTGTACACGACGGTAAGCGACGAGGCTCGTGCGAAATATCACGATGCGCACAAAAAAGGCCGCTACGGGCAGATGAACGAAGGATTGACGTTTTGGACGCCCAATGTGAACATCTTCCGCGATCCCCGGTGGGGACGGGGGCAAGAGACTTGGGGAGAAGACCCTTACCTGACTTCCCGGATGGGTGTGGCTGTGGTCAGGGGCTTGCAAGGTCCTGCGGATGCCAAGTATGACAAGTTGCACGCTTGTGCGAAACATTATGCCGTGCATAGCGGGCCGGAAGCCAAGCGTCATTATTTCGACGTGGAACAGCTTGACCCGCGCGATTTGTGGGAGACTTACTTGCCGGCTTTCAAGGTATTGGTCCAAGAAGCCGATGTGAAAGAAGTGATGTGTGCCTATCAGCGTTTCGAGGGAGCACCCTGTTGCGGGAGCGAACGCTTGCTTCATCAAATCCTGCGCGACGAATGGGGATTTAAATATGTGGTGGTGAGCGATTGCGGTGCCATCGGTGACTTTTTCAACCCGGGCTTGCACGAGACGCATCCCGATGCCGCTACAGCCAGTGCTTCCGCAGTAACCAGCGGGACGGACTTGGAATGCGGATGGGGGGATTACATGCAATTGGAAGCGGCAGTCGATAGGGGATTGATAACGGAACACCGTATCGACACCAGTCTCTGCCGTTTGTTGGAAGCCCGTTTTGCGCTCGGGGAAATGGATGATGACTCGTTGGTGCCTTGGAGCCGCATCGGCATAGATACGGTGGATTGCCAGACACATAAGCAGATGGCCTTGGACATTGCCCGTAAGTCTTTGGTCTTGTTGCACAACGACGGGGCACTTCCTTTGGACAAGACGCGTGGCGATGTCGTCGTAATGGGGCCGAACGCGGTGGATTCCGTCATGCAATGGGGAAACTATGAAGGTACGCCTTCGCATACCTATACGGTCTTGGACGGTATTCGTGAAAGGCTTAGCCGTGACGTGCGATATGAAAAAGGGTGCGACCTTCTGAGTAATGAAGTCTTCGATTCTTATTTCCATCAGTTGTCGCACGACGGGAGGACGGGATTGAAGGCCACGTATTGGAATAATCTGGAGATGAAAGGAGAGGCGGTCGCCACGCAGGAATTAGCCACTCCGATTAACAAGAACAACGGAGGGAATACCGTGTTTGCGGCAGGAGTGAACCTGCAGAACTTCACGGCGGTGTACGAAGGTACTTTCCGTCCGTCGCAGGGTGGAAAATATGATTTGGTGATTGAAGGAGATGATGGTTACCGTGTATATGTGAACGGCGAGAAGGTCATTGATTACTGGGGCGAGCATGCCCGCGAAAAGCGTGAATACGCTTTGGATGCCACGGCAGGGAAAGATTATGATATTAAAATCGAGTACATGCAGGCTGCGGGTGAGGCTTTGTTGAAGTTCGACGTGGGTATTCGTCGTCAGGTTTCTCCAGCCGAAGTGGTTGACCGTGTGAAAGATGCCGGAACGGTTGTTTTCGTAGGCGGCATATCTCCGGATTTGGAGGGTGAGGAAAAGAACCACGTCAACTGTCCGGGCTTTGCCGGAGGCGACCGTACTTCTATCGAGTTGCCTCAGGTGCAGCGCGACATCCTGAAGGCGTTGAAGGCGGCAGGCAAGAGAGTGGTGTTCGTCAACTGCTCGGGTTCCGCCATGGCCTTGGTACCGGAGTTGGAATCGTGCGATGCCATCTTGCAGGCTTGGTATCCGGGTCAGGCCGGAGGTTTGGCCGTGGCCGACGTGCTGTTCGGTGATTTCAATCCCAGTGGCAAATTGCCCGTGACGTTCTACAAGAACACGGAGCAACTTCCCGACTTTGAAGACTACAGTATGAAGGGTCGCACTTACCGTTACATGACGGATAAACCGCTCTTCCCCTTCGGCTATGGTTTGAGTTATACCACGTTCGACATCTCCAAAGGTCGTTTGAGTAAGTCTTCTGTGGAGGCGGGCGAGGGCGTGAAGTTCACGGCTCAGGTGAAGAACACGGGCAATCGCGACGGTGCCGAGGTGGTTCAGGTTTACATCCGTAAAGTGGGCGACACGGAGGGTCCGTTGAAGAGCCTTCGCGGTTTCCGTCGTGTGGAACTGAAGTCAGGCGAGAGCCGTACGGTTTCCATCGAACTGTCTCCCGATGCTTTCGAGTTCTTCGACACGTCCACGAACACGATGCGCGTGGTTCCCGGCGAGTACGAAATCATGTATGGCAACAGTTCAGACACGCCGGAGGGGAACAAACTGAAGTTTGTATTGTTGTAGGCCGTTAGGGATGCTGTGTCCATGATTACGGACATCGGATAAATAATCTTAATAAGAATGCGATAAGAGAGAAAGTATGTCGGACGTTGGGGATAAACCGCGTTTGGACATACTTTCTTTCGGATTATATGCGCTCATGGAATCGTGCATCGTTTCAGTTCTTCAAGACTGTCGTTTTTAGAAAGGATGGCAGACAAATGCTTTTATGTTTGTGAATCCTGTGGATTTGATTGCCGATGGCTTGTTTTTTTTATATTTTGATTTGTTTTTATAAAAGAGAAAGCCGTTTAAATCATTACTTTTGTCCACCTAACCTTTTTAAACAGATATGTATGACAAGCAGATTCTTGAAGAAAATTCTGTGCTTGTTGTTGTTTTGTGGTATGTGTACCATGAAACAACAAGTTGTAGCGGCATCGAAAGCCGAACCGGTGGATTATGTGAATCCCTATATGGGAAACATCAGCCATTTGTTGGTTCCGACTTATCCCATTGTGCATTTGCCTAACAGTATGTTGAGGGTTTACCCCCAAAGAGGAGACTACACATCCGGAAAGTTACATGGTTTGCCTGTGTTGCAAATCAGCCATCGGGGAAGCTTTGTTTTTAATTTGTCTCCCTTTCAAGGCGACGAGACGGATTTGGCACGTGTGATGGATTATGATTATGACAATGAAGTGGTGAAGCCTTATTATTATAAGGTGGATTTATGCGACCAGCAGTTGCACGTGGATTTTGCCCCTTCCCGCCAGTCGGCCATTTATCATTTTGATTATCGGCGGCAGAATGCGGTTCCTTATTTGGTGCTGAACGGTGGAAATGGAGAACTGACAGTCGACGGGAACACGGTCTACGGTTATCAGAATATATGGAATAACCTGAAAGTGTACATTTATATGGAGACGGACGTGACGCCGGAGCAAAGCGGTGTGTTCCGTGACGGAAAATGGAACAGGGAAAAACGGAAGGCGGAAGGAGATGACATTTGTGTGGCACTGTCCTGGAGTCCTGCCTTGTCTTCTTTGAACGTCCGTTATGGCGTGTCGTATATCAGTGTGGAGCAGGCCAAGAAGAACCTGAAGAGGGAAATACCGGGATTTGAGTTGGAGACGGTGGCCGAAGAAGGCCGTCGTATATGGAATGAAGAGTTGGGAAAGATTCGGATTTCTGGAGGTACGGAGAACGACCGTCATGTGTTTTATACGTCTTTGTACCGTTGTTTGGAGCGTCCGGTCTGCGTAAGCGAGGACGGACGTTATTTCAGCGTCTATGACAACAAGGTACATGATGATAGCGGGCACGCATATTATACGGATGACTGGGTTTGGGACAGTTACCGTGCGGCACATCCTCTGCGTATTTTGCTCGATGCCCCTAAGCATACGGATATGATTCGTTCTTTTTTGAGAATGGCAGAGACGGACGGACGTCACAGCCTTCCGAATTTCCCGGAGATTACGGGAGATTCGCGCCGGATGAATTGTAATCATGGTGTGTCGGTCATGGCCGATGCATGGTGTAAGGGTGTCCGGGATTTCGATTTGCGGGAAGCGTACGCGTATGCTAAAAACAGCGTGGAGAAGAAAACGTTGGCACCGTGGTCTTCCGCTGCTCCCGGGTGGTTGGACAGCTTCTACATGGAGAAAGGATATATTCCGGCCCTCTATCCCGGCGAGAAAGAAACCGTGCCGGAAGTAAACTCTTGGGAAAAGCGGCAGGCGGTGGCTGTTACCTTGGGTACCTCTTACGACCAATGGTGTCTGTCTCGCATGGCTGCCGCGTTGGGTTTGGAGCATGAGGCGGAACATTATCTGGACTGTTCTTATAACTACCGGAACCTGTTCAATCCGCAAACATCTTTTTTCCATCCCAAAGATAAAGAAGGCAAGTTTATAGAACCGTTCGACTACCGTTTCTCCGGAGGAATGGGGGCGCGGGATTACTATGGCGAGAATAACGCCTGGGTATATCGTTGGGACGTGCAGCACAATGCAGGCGATTTGGTGGAACTGATGGGAGGAAAAGAGGCGTTCGTCCGGAATCTCGATGCCACCTTCAATGAGTGGTTAGGACGGCCGAAGTATGAGTTTTATGCCCAGCTTCCCGACCATACGGGCAACGTGGGGCAGTATTCCATGGGTAACGAGCCTTCTTTGCATATACCTTATTTATATAATTATGCCGGTGCTCCGTGGAAGACGCAACATCGCATACGTTCGTTGGTGCATCAGTGGTTCCGCAACGACCTGATGGGAATGCCCGGCGATGAGGACGGCGGAGGGCTTTCAGCGTTTGTGGTATTTTCCATGATGGGATTCTATCCGGTAACACCCGGATTGCCGGTTTATCATATCGGGAGTCCTTTCTTCTCTTCCATAGAACTGAAAATGAGCAATGGGAAGACATTGGAAATCATAGCCCGAAACTGTTCGGAAGAGAACAAATACATTCAGTCGGCTAAGCTGAATGGGAAGGTTTGGACAAAACCTTGGTTTAGCCATGAAGACATCGTCAATGGAGGTAAACTTGAGTTTGTCATGGGAGACCGATGCAACAAGGAATGGGGTAGTGGGGCGGAAGACGTACCTCCTTCTTTGGATATGAAAAACAATGAGTAAATGTTAACTGAAATAGTGAAATGAAAAAGAATTATCGATTAGGGATTTGTCTGTGGGCAAGTTACGGGCTTTTGGCTTGCACGCAAGAGGCAAAGGTGTATACCACGTCTGAAACGGAAATTTGGAAACAAGCGGTGGTGGAAGTGCAATCGGCGGATGGGACAGTGCCGGACATTGTGATTTCCGATGAACAGGAACAATCGTTCGACGGATTCGGCGGGTCTTTCGGAGAGATTGGATGGGATGCCCTTGCGTTGCTGCCGGAAGAAAGACGGGAGGAGGTCATGCAGGCTTTGTTTGCTCCGGAAGGGATACATTTTGCATACGGGCGTATCCCTATGGGGGCTAACGACTTTGCCCGTGATTATTATACATGCAATGATACGGCCGGAGACTTTGAAATGCGGCATTTCACCATAGAGCGTGACAAGCAGGCGATGATTCCATACGTGAAGGCTGCGTTAAAACAGAATCCGGAGCTTAGGTTATGGACTTCGCCTTGGACGCCGCCGGTGTGGATGAAAGCCACCCGGCATTATGCTACGGCACCGGGAGACCATAATGATTTTACGAAAGAGAACGAGGTGGAAGGCGACCATCTCATTCAGCAGCCGGAGTATCTGAAGGCATACGCGCTCTATCAATCCAAGTTTGTGGAAGCCTATCGGAAGGAGGGAATAAACATTTCTTTGTTGCAGTTCCAAAACGAGCCTTACACCAAGAACCAATGGCCGAATTGCAGTTGGACACCCGCTTCAATGGCCAACTTTATCGGCCGGTATCTCGGTCCGCTCTTTGCACAAGAACATCCGGAAGTGGATTTGTATTTCGGTACGTTCAATTGCAACCGTATGGCTGATTTGGACTGCGTGATGCAGGATACGGCAGCGGCCCGTTATGTACGTGGCATCGGTTTACAGTGGGAAGGCAAGGACATTGTGGGCGAGATACATGATAAATATCCTGAAATGCAGTTGATGCAGACGGAAAACGAATGTGGAAGCGGTACTTTCGATTGGGCGGCTGCCGAACATACCTTTGATTTGATTAAAACTTATCTTGACGGAGGCGTGAATACGTATATGTATTTTAATATGGTGCTTCAGGATGAGGGAGCCAGTTCGTGGGGATGGAAACAGAACGCATTGGTGCGTGTCCTTTCTTCTACAAAGGAGGCGGTCTATACACCGGAGTTCTATTTGCTGAAACATTTGAGCCATTTCTTGAAACCGGGTGCCCATAAGCTCAAAGTAGAAAAAGGGAATGACGTGCTGGCCTTCCGGAATCCGGATGGGGAAACCGTTGTATTTTGCATGAACAGGGAAGCTGCCGAGCGTGGCGTACGGCTGGTCTGCGGCGATAAGATGATGATTTTGAAATTACAACCTAAAACCTTTAACACAATAATCTATTAAACTGTCAAGTATGAATGTATTGAAAGTAATCGGCTGTTCCATGGCCTTGTGTGCCCTGCCTTTGTCGGGGCAAACAGGCGGAGGAACTGAGTTGTTCAGAGATATGAAAGCGCCTCAACACGAGCGTATCATGGATCTGTTGTCCCGTTTGACTGTGGAAGAAAAGATATCCTTGCTGGTCAATGATGCCCCGGCCATCGGGCGTTTGGGGATAGATAAGTACAATCATGGCAATGAAGCTTTGCACGGAGTGGTGCGGCCGGGGGATTTCACGGTATTTCCGCAGGCCATAGGTATGGCTGCCATGTGGAATCCGGAGTTATTGTATCGTATATCTTCTGCCATCTCGGACGAGGCGCGCGGACGATGGAAAGAATTGGAATACGGAAAAAAGCAGATAGCCGGAGCAAGCGACTTGCTGACTTTTTGGTCGCCTACGGTCAATATGGCCCGTGACCCTCGTTGGGGACGTACACCGGAGACATACGGAGAGGATCCCTACTTGAGCGGGGTGCTCGGAGTGGCTTTTGTGAAAGGTTTGCAAGGCGATCATCCCCGGTATCTGAAGACGGTTTCCACGCCGAAGCATTTTGCGGTGAACAATGAAGAGCACAACCGTTCGAGTTGCAATGCCAAGGTGTCAGAGCGCGATTTAAGAGAGTATTACCTGCCTTCTTTCGAGCGTTGTATTACGGAGGGAAAGGCGCAATCTATCATGATGGCCTACAATGCCGTGAACGATGTACCTTGTACGGTGAATACCTATTTGATAAAGAATGTGTTGCGTGGAGATTGGGGCTTCAATGGTTACATCGTCTCGGATTGCAGTGCTCCCGAATGGATGATTACCAAGCACCATTATGTGAAGACCCGTGAGGCGGCCGCAACGTTGGCCGTTAAAGCCGGGCTGGATTTGGAATGCGGTAATCAGGTATATGGAGAAGGGCTGTTGAAGGCTTACCGGCAATATATGGTGAGCGAAGCGGATATAGACTCCGCTGCTTACCGGATTCTCCGGGGGCGTATGATGTTGGGATTGTTTGACGACCCGTCACAGAACCCATATAACCAGATAGAACCGTCCGTGGTAGGCTGCAAGGCTCATCAGGATTTGGCTTTGGAGGCAGCGCGTCAAAGTATGGTGTTGCTGAAAAACAAAGATAACTTTTTACCGTTGAATCCCAAGAAGGTAAAGTCCATAGCCGTTGTAGGCATCAGTGCGGGGCATTGCGAGTTCGGAGATTACAGCGGTACGCCGAAGAATGAGCCGGTGACGATTCTCGACGGAATCAAGCAGTATGCGGAAGAATACGGTTTCAAGGTCGCTTATGCTCCTTGGGTTTCCGCCAGTGAAGGTTTTGAGCCGGTGACGAAAACCTATTTCCCCGAGGGCTTGAAAGTGGAATATTACCGGAACAATAGCTTGTCCGGTGAAGCTTCTGTCCGGATGGAAGAAGAGTTGCTTTATGACCCGGTGCACAAGCCCGACCGTTTCCAACCGGAAGCACCTATGTCTATTCGATGGACGGGACAGTTGAAACCTATCGTGTCCGGAGTGTACACGTTAGGGATGAAGTCGGACGACGGTTGCCGGGTGTATGTAGACGGCAAGAAGGTGATAGACGCTTGGACCGAGCACAGTGTGCAGATGGATGAAGCCATGATAAAGTTAGAGGCCGGAAAAACGTATAAATTGCAGGTGGAGTACTTTGACAATGGCGGGGACTGTTTTGCCGGATTTTATTGGAAGGCTCCCTCGGCCGGTTCGCAAAACGTATTGGCTCGTTTCGGTGATGCCGGTAAGGTAGCGGCGGAGTGCGATGTGACGGTGGCAGTGTTGGGCATCAATAAGTCCATAGAACGGGAGGGACAGGACCGTTTCTCTTTGGAACTGCCGGTAGACCAGCAGGAGTTTATCAAGGAACTTTATAAGGTCAATCCGAATACGGTGGTGGTATTGGTGGCCGGAAGTTCCATGGCCGTAAACTGGATGGACGAGAATGTCCCGGCTATTCTCAACGCATGGTACCCCGGTGAGCAGGGCGGAAATGCTGTGGCGGAGGTTTTATTCGGTGATTATAATCCGGGCGGCCGTTTGCCTCTCACTTATTATAATTCTTTGGATGAGATTCCGGCTTTTGACAATTATTCCGTGAAGGGACGTACTTACCAGTACTTTGAAGGCCAACCTTTGTATGAGTTCGGTTACGGTTTGAGTTATACCAAGTTCCGCTACAAAAGCAAGGGAGTGAATGTGGAGCAAGATACTGTGAAAGTCAGCTTTGAAGTTTCCAATACCGGGAAGTATGATGGCGATGAGGTGGCACAAGTCTACGTGAAGTATCCGGAAACCGGCACATACATGCCGCTTAAACAGCTACATGGTTTTAAACGGGTACATATAAAGAAAGGTAAAACGTCCAAAGTGACGATCGGTGTACCAAAGAAGGATTTGCGTTATTGGGATGAGCAGGAGCGCAAGTTTGTCACTCCTAAGGGAGAATATACCTTTATGGTGGGAGCTTCTTCCGATGATATCAAATTCCGGGAAACAGTAGGACTTTGAGCGGAGAGAGGATATAAAGTACACAATGTATTTGATGTGTTGAATAGTAAACGATAAAAATATGAGAAAATTTGTTTTTGCTTTCTGTGTGGGAGTCATGGCGGCTACGTCCTCTCCGGCGCAGGATGAACCTTATAAAAATCCTGATTTGTCACCGTAGGAGCGTGCGGACGATTTGTTGAAGCGGTTGACGTTGAAAGAGAAAATCTCGTTGATGCAAAACCAGTCTCCCGGCGTGGAGCGTTTGGGCATCAAGCCTTATAATTGGTGGAGTGAGGCGTTGCACGGAGTGGCCCGTAACGGTTTGGCTACGGTTTATCCCATTACTATGGGGATGGCTTCCGTGTTCGACGACAAGCTGATAGAGGATATTTATGTGACGGTGAGCGATGAGGGGCGTGCCAAATTCCATGATGCCCGGCGTCATGGCCGTTACGGACGGGGCAACGAAGGATTGACGTTTTGGAATCCCAATGTGAACATTTTCCGCGACCCGCGTTGGGGACGAGGGCAGGAAACTTGGGGCGAGGATCCCTACTTGACCACCCGTATGGGCGTGGCGGTAGTCCGGGGTATGCAAGGGCCGGCTGATGCCAAGTATGACAAGACGCATGCCTGTGCCAAGCATTATGCTGTGCACAGCGGTCCCGAGGCCAAACGCCATTCTTTCGATGTGGAAAATCTGGAGCCGCGTGATTTATGGGAAACGTATCTTCCAGCTTTCAAGGCGTTGGTGCAAGAGGCGGATGTGAAAGAAGTCATGTGTGCCTATCAACGGTTTGAAGGGGAACCTTGTTGTGGAAGCAACCGGTTGCTCACGCAGATATTACGGGACGAATGGGGGTATAAGCATTTGGTGGTGAGCGATTGCGGAGCCATCAGCGATTTCTTCTATCAGGGTCGCCATGAGACCCATCCGGATGCGGCTACCTCCAGTGCTTCAGCCGTCATCAACGGGACGGATCTGGAATGTGGCGTGGAATATGCCCATTTGGATGAGGCGGTAGAAAGAGGGTTGATTACGGAACACCGTATCGACACCAGTCTTCGCCGCCTGTTGGAAGCTCGTTTTGCTTTGGGCGAGATGGACGACGATGCGCTTGTGCCTTGGAGCCGTATCAGCATCGATACGGTGGATTGCGGAACACATCGCCGGATGGCTTTGGATGTCACACGCAAGTCTATGGTACTGTTGCATAACAACGGTATCCTGCCGTTAGACAAAGGCGATGCTGGAAAGATTGCCGTGATGGGGCCGAATGCCGTGGATTCCGTCATGCAATGGGGAAATTATAAAGGTGTGCCGGCACATACTTATACCATTCTGGAGGGTATTCGTGGGGCGATTGGCAACGTACCGTACGAGAAAGGTTGCGAGCTGCTGGACAATCATGTGTTTGATTCCTATTATAATAAGGTGTCCCATGACGGTCGGCCGGGGATGAAAGCTACGTATTGGAATAATATGGAGATGCGAGGCGAGGTTGCGGCTACCCAAGAATTGCCGTCTCCTATCAGTTTGAGCAATGGGGGCCATACAGTGTTTACGTCGGGAGTGGGATTGGAAAACTTCACGGCGGTATATGAGGGTACTTTCCGTCCGGAAGTTTCGGACAAGTATACGTTAGCCGTAGAGGGAGATGACGGCTACCGTGTGTATGTGAATGGCGAAAAAGTCATTGATTATTGGGGAGAACACTCCAGTGCAAAACGGGAATATACATTGGAGGCTGCTGCCGGAAAGGATTATGAAATTAAAATCGAATACATGCAGGCCGGTGCCGAGGCCTTGCTGAAGTTCGACATCGGAGTACATCGCCAGATTCCGCCTGCCGAGGTGGTTGAACGCGTAAAGGATGCCGAAACGGTTATTTTCGTAGGTGGAATTTCTCCTAATTTGGAGGGAGAAGACAAGTATTTTGTATATTGCCCGGGCTTTGCTGGAGGCGACCGTACTTCTATCGAGTTGCCTCAGGTGCAGCGCGACATCCTGAAGGCGTTGAAGGCAGCGGGCAAGAAAGTGGTGTTCGTCAACTGCTCGGGTTCCGCCATGGCCTTGGTACCGGAGTTGGAATCGTGCGATGCCATCTTACAGGCTTGGTATCCGGGTCAGGCCGGGGGCTTGGCCGTGGCCGATGTGCTGTTCGGTGATTTCAATCCCAGTGGCAAGTTGTCCGTGACGTTCTACAAGAACACGGAGCAACTTCCCGACTTTGAAGACTACAGTATGAAAGGGCGCACTTACCGTTACATGACGGATAAACCGCTCTTCCCCTTCGGCTATGGTTTGAGTTATACCACGTTCGACATCTCCAAAGGTCGTTTGAGCAAGTCTTCTGTGGAGGCGGGCGAGGGCGTGAAGTTCACGGCGCAGGTGAAGAACACGGGCAATCGCGACGGTGCCGAGGTGGTTCAGGTTTACGTCCGTAAAGTGGGCGACACGGAGGGTCCGTTGAAGAGCCTTCGCGGTTTCCGTCGTGTGGACCTGAAGGCGGGCGAGAGCCGTACGGTTTCCATCGAACTGTCTCCCAATGCTTTCGAGTTCTTCGACACGTCCACGAACACGATGCGTGTGGTTCCCGGCGAGTACGAAATCATGTATGGTAACAGTTCGGACACGCCGGAGGCAAACAAACTGACGGTGGTTTTACGCTGAGTCCGTATATCCTTGTAGATACTAAAAAAGTTGCGCCTTCACGGGAAACTCCCGAGGCGCAACTTTTTGGATATAAAGTCGGGCGGAAAATCCGTCCGACGGTATGCGGGTTAATACCGGATAGGTTTTGCTTTCCGGTGGATACGGTGTGCCCGTCTTGTTTCCAGGCTCTTTTGGGCCGGGTCCACGTAGGCTTCCACGGCTTGTCCGTTATATCCGAATGTATAGGTCCGTTCTACATACCCGGCTGCATTCCAATACTCCAGAGAAGCCAATGAGCCGTTTTCATTGTAATGCGGGACAAGCGTTTTTTCATATTCATAGTAGACTTGCCCGTCTTCTATTTCAGTATATTTTACGGAGGTGGGGATGTCCTTGGTGGTCTTTCCGAACAGTCCGGCATACCACATGAAGTCGTAAGTCATGTACCACATTCCATCAAAATAAATACCGGGGTTCGGTTGTCCTTCTCCATACGTGTATTTGTAAATGGTCGTCAGAACTCCTGATTCTTCATTGTCTGAATAGCGGTCTTCAACTTGTACGCTGAGCAGGTTGCCGTTGTTCCAAGTGTAAGTGATTTTATAGTTCTCCGTGTATCCAGGGCCTGTTGAGTTCACTTGTTTTTCAGTGATATGCCCATCCGCGTCGTATGCCATGGTGGCCTGTCCGTTTGTCTTTTCGGTCTCGCCATCGTACACGTCCGTGGATTGGTAAGTGGCCGACGTGGCAAATCCCTTGTCGTTTACCTTGATATTGGTGTAGGTTTCCACGGAACTTTCATCGCCGCTGTCTCCGTATTGCATTTCAACCTTGATGGTGAGCGGATTGTGGCTGATGGTGAAAGTACCGTTCGGGTTGGATAACGTACCGCTTGTTAGTTTGCCGTCAGTGTAATTGAATACTTCCCAACTTCCGTTGATGGAGGTCACCGGGAATTGTATGCCCAGATCCTGACTTACGTCCGGAGTTGTCGTGGCTTGGTCTCCCGGAGGAGTGGGGTCAGTCTTTTTTTCGTCGTCATCGCTACAGGAAGCGAATCCTACTGCCAAGAGGCAGCATGTCCATAACAAATGTTTCTTCATAAAGTTTGAATTTAAATGGTTGGTAATTGGGTTTGTCTCTCCGTAAGAGAGCGTACAGTGGGTATTTACTGCTTGATAACCAAAGGAGTATATGGAATTTGTTTTCTGGATTTTGTATGCAGTGTTTGATTTTTGTTCACTTTTGTTTGCTTAGTTCCTTGGTAAATCCTAACTTTGTGTGAGCGATCGCTCTCTTACGGAGAGATAGATTTCCAATAGCCATAAAATGAGGCTAAGTATGGCTTTCATACGCAGACAGCCCGCCGGATTCCGGCGGGCTGTCTGCGTATGAAAGTTCTTTCTATTTTTGTTTCAATTCTTCCCATTTCGGTGGTTCCACGCCCATGAGTTCTTTTACGAAGAAATCGAAACGCTTGTGTTCTCCGTAGCTTTCTCCCATGCTGTGCCTTACGCCCGGCAGGACCACCAACTCGAAATCCTTGTTGGCTTTGATGAGGGCATCGACCACTTGCATGGTGGAAGCCGGATCCACGTTGTCGTCCATTTCTCCTACCACGAGCATCAGCGGGCGCGTCAGCCGGTGGGCGTTTTCCACGTTGGAGCAAGCGATGTAGCTGCTGTCCACCGGATAGCCCATCCACTGTTCGTTCCACCAGATTTTGTCCATCCGGTTGTCGTGGCAACCGCAACTGGAGTAGGATGCCTTGTAGAATTCCGGGTGGAAAAGTACGGCGGCCAAAGCTTCCTGTCCTCCGGCAGAGCAACCGTATATCCCCACACGGGTACTGTCCATATAGGGGTACTTTTCCGCTGCCGCCTTGATCCACTGGATACGGTCGGGGAAACCGGCATCTTTCAGGTTCTTATAGCACACCTCTTCAAACTTCTTTCCGCGATAGGATGTCCCCATGGCGTCGAGCTGCACGACGATGAATCCCAATTCGGCCAGTGCCGTCGTATATCCGTTGTAGGGAAGGAAGCTTTTGGGTGTGTAAGCATCTCCGGGGCCGGAATAGATGTATTCGATGACCGGATATTTCTTTTGCGGGTCGAAATTGGTCGGACGTTGGATGATGCCCCACATAGGTGTCACGCCGTCCCGTCCGGGAGCGGTGAAGATTTCGGGGGCAGTCCATCCGGCCGATTTGATTTTGCTTAAATCCGCTTGTGCCAATGTTCGTTCCTCCGCTTTCTCGCCTTGTGTCGTGCGCAGGACGGTGACGGGAGCTTGTTCCACCGTAGAGTATTTGTCGACCAACAAGGTAAAATCTTCGTTGAAGACGGCCGAGTGGTTTCCTTCTTCTGGCGTGAGGCAGGTCATTTCTTTGCCGTCCATGTTTATTTTATAGTAATGTACATGGTAAGGGTCTTCTTTGGGATTTACACCACTGGCCGTAAAGTAAATCACTTGGTTGTCTTCGTCCACTTTGAGCACGCGGCGCACCACCCAGTCGCCCTTTGTGATTTGCCGGGCCACCTTGCCTTTCTCCAGGTCGATCATGTAGAGGTGGTTCCAGTTGTCCCGTTCGCTCATCCATATCATTTCTTTCCCGCCTTTCAGGACATGGCGGAACATACGGCTGTAGTTGACAAAGGTGGGGCTGCTTTCCTCCACGAGTGTGCGTACCTTTCCGGTTTCCGCATCGAGTTCCAGCACGCGGTAGGTCTTATGGCCGCGTTCGTTATATTCAAAAGTCACCGCTTTCCCGTCTTCTTTCCATTCCGGGCCGTACAAGTCGTACTGGCGGTCGAAGAGTTCGGTAGACGGAATGACGGCCTGCCCTGTTTCCACGTTGAATATGCAAGGCACCTTGAAGCGCAATTCGTCGCCCGGCTTGGCGTATTCCTGTTGGTGAAGGATGGGCTGAAGCTGGCTTTTGGGCGAGCTTTCCACGTAATATACATACCGTTTCTGGGCTGGACGTATCTTGTTGGCACATACGTATTTGCCGTCCGGGCTCCATTTGAGCCAACTGGAATAGTAATTGCCGGCCGTCCCGTCGTTGCTCAACGCCCGTTCGTGGCGGCCGTCCCGGTCGCTGACGTACACATTGTCGTTTTTGATGTAAGCCTGCCGTTTCCCGTCGGGCGAGACTACGGGTGCCGCCCCTTTCTCATCGTCCACTTCCATCCAGTGACGCGGTTTTTTCCATGGTCCTTTGGAGGCAGGCAGGGTTTCTTTGCTGCCTAACCGTAGTCCGGTCGTGTAAGCTTCTTCTACTTTCCATTTGTAACCGTCGAATTCGAAGGATACGGACGTGGGTTGGTTCTCGTCCACACTCAAGCGTGACAGTCTTAGCGTGTTTCGTGGGATGTCCTTTCCGGTCTCGCGGGAAAGCAGTTCCGCCAAGGCCTTCATGTGAATTGCTTTTACGTCAGCCGTTTTCACGTCTCCCGTTACTTTGCCTACGTAATAGTCTGTCCCTTCCGGCGTATAGACAGAGTAGTGGAATGTAGTTTTTCCGTCCCATCGTATGTCCGCCGGGTCGTTATACACCTGTGTGGCATTGAACTTCTCGTAGAGGGAATATGCCCTCCGGTAGTCTTCCAATGTGCCTTGTGCCTGTCCGTTTGCCGCTATGAAACATAGTGCCGGGAGCAGCAGGCTTTTAATCGTTTTGTTTCTCATTACTTTTTAATAGGTTTTTATCGTGTTTAGTTCTTTTGTCGTGCCGGTCGGGCTTCGGTGTCCCTGATGAGCGAAGCGAAAGCCTGCGGGGTTATCTCGACCGGCCCATTCATGAATTCCGGGATGTTGTAGCTTCGCATGAAGCGCCGGTGCATGTCGGGCACCTCCTGCGGCAACTCGAAAGGTTTGCGCCCTTTGCCGTTTTTGTCGATGTAGGCAATGAAAGGCCGTGTGTAGTTTCCGTCGTAACGCCGGCTACTGAAGACCACCCACCGTCCGTTACTGCTCCACGAGTGGTAGCTTTCCACATCGTCAGAGTTGATTTCCGTCATGGGACGTACTTGGCGTGTACGTAAGTCCATCAGGTAGAGGTCCGCGTCTTTGTGCCAGATGTGGAACACGCCGAATTCCCCGAGCGTGAACATCAGGTAGTGTCCGTCGGGCGATATGCGCGGCAACGTGGCACTCTTTCCGCGTGCGGCCGCGTCGAATACCAACTCGGGCGGACCTATCCGGCGGTTGGCCGGGTCGAAGCTTCTCCGGAAAAGATTGTATTTGATTTCCTTATAGCGCAGGATGGTTTCGTTGTCTAAATTCTCTACCGTGTCCTTGCGTACGAAACGGGCTGAAGCATAATAAAGGTATTTGCCGTCCGGGCTCCACCACGGGAATACTTCCAATTCGTCGGCATCGCCCGGGATGCGCGTCACTTCGTTTTTCTCCACGTCGTAAAATATCAGGTCGCTGAGCATGTCTTGTACTTCCACTTTCTGTAAGTCACGTGTGTGGAACGTCTGCCCGGTCTGGTTGACCGAGTAAGCGATGAGCTTTTCCGTCGGGTGCCAGGCGGGATATACCCCGCCCGAGATGAGCGAATCCGTTTTCAGGTTGGCTTTGACCAATGTTCCGTCGTATGCAATGACTGTTCCGGCACGGTCTTCCCTCACGTGGAACTGCATACGCCGGGGATTGTAGTTCTGGTAGGAATGGCAGTTGATACATTGTGCATGTTCCACGTCGGTGTTCATCATGTTACCGTAAATGACACTTTCATCGAAGCTGGTCAAATCGCGTTGGTTGAGGGTCAAGTCCCGGTAAGTGACATACGAAGGACTGATGAGGCGGTAGGAGAGGTAAGGGTCTATGTCCTCTTCGGCTACATGGATTTTAAATGGCCGGCGGCGCGTCCATTGTCCGTCGTGTTCCACAAAGACTTCCACGTCGAGCGCGCCACCTTTGGCCGAGGCCAGCATGTCGCGCCACTGCGAGACGGAGGGAGTCACTTCCCGTGCGTCCGTGGTCCATTCTCCTCCGGGATATTTGATGCGGGCTGCATAAGCGTCAGCCTTCTCGTCCACGATGAAACGCAACGGGGCTATGTTCGGCGGTACCGTCACGTCTGTATAGTCGGGATAAATGTCCGGTGCGTCCTGACTTTCCGTATAGGCATCAGGCATTTGTGGGCTGCAAGCAAAACAAAGGGCGGCCAGCCAACCGCCGGTCAGGGTCTTCAGAAAAGCGTTACATAATTTGCTCACGTTCGGCAGAGCCAAGCGAGCTTGCCTCTGCTCTCTCTTCATCGCAATTTTCATGGTTAGTAAGTTTGTAATCCGTTGACTAAGAAATAGAAATAATAGAAGGTGTTGCCGAACTGCGGCCGGAAAGCCTCCGCCATTTGTGCCTCCGTCATACCGGCGCATTGTTGGGTGAACTCCATAAAACGCTGGTAACTGTCTTTCACTTCCTGGTCGAAAGGCATGTGGCTGATGTCTACCTTGTTTTCCAGATGGCCGTACAAGTAGGCAGCTTCCTGGTAGTGGCGCGGCATGGGCTTCCCGTTATGCAGGGTGGCATATTGGAAGAAGCGAGGCCAGAAAATGTCGATGTCCTTCATCTGTAAGGCCGCTATCAAGGTCTGTTCCTGATAGAGCGGGTCGTCGCTCTCGCCGTAAGCAAAGGTTCGCAGCAGGAACATTTCGATGACGTTCAGGTCTGAGTTCAGTTTGTCTTCCTTGGGCAATAGCCGGATGATCGGCGCAAACTCTTTGCTTTTCCGTATTTGTTCCGGATGGTCGAGGTAAGTCTCGTATTTCTCGGCCCACTCTTTGTGGAAAAGGGTGCGTTTGAGCATGTCGATGTATTTGCGTGCCACTTTGTAGTCGCCGCCCGCGATAGAAGTTTTGGCCATGTATTTCAGGTATTCCGTCCGCCATCCGAAAGTCACACCGTCTTCCATGCACCAACGGTAGCAATAGTTTTCCTGTCCGTAGTGGTAATACAAGGCTTTACCGCCTACGTGGGCCAACCGTACGAGGAACGGCGCGTTGGGGCGTGCGCCTCCTTCCCTGTATTGGAACATTTCGTCACCGGCCCGTCCGAGGCGGAACAAAGCCAGGTTCTTGTTCATGACCATCAGGCGGGTAGGCTCTGCCGTTCCGCTCAGGAAAATGGCCGGAATCTGTTCCCAGTCTTCTTCCTCTATGGCACGTGCCATCAGCAGTTCCTTACGGAAATTCTCATCCACATACCACGCCTTTTTCAATCCCCATGCGGTGGCCACCCATACGAGCAAGTGAGCCAGAAGGATGAGAGGGTATTTCTTTATGACCGGCACGTAATCGTAGATGACGGCACCCGCCAGTGGCAGGAAAAACAATATATAATAAGGTGTACGATAGTCTGCGAATACTTCTCCGCCTGCATCGAAACTCGGCAGGGCAGCCGTGTAGATTTCGCTGATGGCTGTTTGGCTATAAAAATGCCATGCCGCAAGGGGCACTCCGACGAGCAGCAACAATCCCCATACCGTAGGGATGACGCGGTTCTTATATAGCGTGCCCGGCATACGCCAACAGAGCACTATCATGTAGCCCGTGCCGGCCAATGCGTATGCCCCGAATAAAGGATAACCGGCGAGAAGCCATACGGTCATCCACGCGTAGCCCCAATATGGGTTCCGGTGGGCTGTACGGCTGAAAACCCATACGGCCGACAGGGCCGCCAGTATGCCAATGGAGGCCGTGAAGAAATAACCTTGTAATTTGATATAATAAATGAAATAGCCCATCTCCACTATGCCGGCCAACAGGGCAGCCGGTACCAAGGCGGGAAGAAAACTCCATGAAGGGGAAAGCCGGAAGGCCGAGCGCATGACGAAGCAAATGCAGACCCAAACGGCTATGAGAAGGGCTGTCCCGGCAGCCGGGTAATAAAAAAACTGCGTGAGGAAACAGGCTGCCCATTGCAATGTGCCGCCCGGATATGCCGAGAGCGTATGATAGAAAGTACTGTCCGGCAAGAAGAGGTTGAGCTCTTGTATCCGGAAAAGTGTTTCTTTCTCATAAGTGTACAGGCAAAAGCCGAGAATGACAGGAAAGACGATGCCATACAACCATGGCATCCCTTTCTCCACGTAACTCCGGAACCGCATGTCCGTCTTGCCGGACGGGGCGTAGGCTTCGGGATTGAACGGTTGTGAAAAGTCGGTATTCATGATATTTAAGTTATTTTTTCCACAAAGGATTAGGTTTTCCTCTTCAAAGTTAATAAATCTTGTGCGAACACGTAATATTTTAGCAAAAAACTTTGCATTTTAGAGAGAAAAAAGAACAAAAAACGTATCTTTGTATGCAGTTTCTAAATGATTAACTAACCGCGTCTGTGACGCAATAAAACAAATGTACCATGTTTAGACAATTGATGTTTTCTTGTGCTTGTCTGGCCGTTCTTTCGGCTGAGGCGCAAAAAGACAAACCTTGGTGGTTGGATCCCGAGGTGAACGAAGTAAACACCATGGCTCCGCGTGCGGCGTTTTTCGCATACGAGACAGAGAATCTGGCAAAGGCAGACCAGAAAGCCCGGTCGGAACGTTATCTGTCATTGGAAGGCAAGTGGAAATTCAATTTTTCCAAGGACCACGACAAGGCCCCTCGCGACTTCTATTCCCTGAAGTACGACGATTCGCAATGGACGGACTTTCCCGTGCCCGGCATCCTGGAGTTGAATGGTTACGGAGATGCCATTTACAGCAACAATGGTTATCCATGGAGAACACAATTCAGACCCGAACCTCCTTTCGTGGAAGAGCGTAACAATTATACGGGGTCGTACCGTAAGATGGTGACCGTGCCTGCCGATTGGAAAGGTGAGCGGATTTACCTGCACGTGGGTTCGGCTACGTCCAACCTGATGGTATGGGTGAACGGCAAATTCGTGGGATACAGCGAAGACAGCAAGGTGTCGGCGGAATTCGACCTGACGAAGTATCTCACGCCGGGCAAGGAGAACCTGATTGCCATGCAGGTGATGCGTTGGTGCGACGGTTCGTACCTTGAAGACCAGGACTTCTGGCGTTTTACGGGAATCGCCCGTGAAGTGTATCTCTATGCACGTCCTCAGGCCCACATCGCCGACTTGTTCATTACGCCCGATTTGGTGAACAATTATCAGGACGGAACGTTGGAGGTGAAACTGAACGCCGTGGGAGCCAAGGGTGAGACCGTGATGTTCTCCCTGAAAGACAAGGAAGGAAAAGAAGTGGCTGCACAGACGGCTAAAGTCGGAGGAAACGGTGAAGTAAAAGTAAACTTCGATATCAAAAATCCTTTGAAGTGGACTGCCGAGACGCCGAACCTCTATACTTTATATACTACTTTGATGGACGGCAAGCAGGTGGCCGAGGTTGTGCCGCAGCGCGTGGGATTCCGCAAGGTGGAAATCAAGAACGCCCAGGTGTTGGTAAACGGACAGCCGGTGTTGTTCAAGGGAGCCAACCGTCACGAACTCGACCCGGTGACGGGCTATGTCGTGTCGATGGACCGCATGTTGGAAGATATCCGCGTGATGAAAGAATTGAACATCAATGCAGTACGTACATGTCATTATCCCGACGACCCGCGTTGGTATGAACTTTGCGACATATACGGCATCTACATGGTGGCCGAGGCCAATATCGAAAGCCACGGCATGGGCTACGGCGATAAGACGTTGGCCAAGGAGCCGACTTACGAGAAGGCACATTTGGAACGTAACGAAAGCAATATCAAGATTTACAAGAACCATCCTTCCATCATCTTCTGGAGTTTGGGAAATGAAGCCGGTTACGGTCCTAACTTCGAGAAGGCGTATGACTTGGTGAAGGCGTACGACCCGAGCCGTCCGTGCCAGTATGAACAGGCCGGACAGAACGGCAAGACGGATATCTTCTGCCCGATGTATTACGATTACGGCGGCTGCGACAGGTACTCGCAGGGCGACAACCCGCGTCCGCTCATCCAGTGCGAGTATGCTCATGCCATGGGTAACTCCATGGGAGGATTCAAGGAATATTGGGACATGGTACGCAAGTATCCGAAGTACCAAGGCGGTTTCATCTGGGACTTTGTGGACCAGGGGCTGCGTGTGAAGAACAAACAGGGCAAGACGATATATGCTTACGGAGGCGACTTCGGCCGTTATCCCACCAGCGACCATAATTTCAACTGCAACGGTATCATCAATCCCGACCGCAAACCGAATCCTCATGCCAACGAAGTGCGTTACTACTATCAGAACATCTGGGCTACGGCCAAGGATTTGAAGGCTGGCGAGGTGGAAGTTTACAATGAGAACTTCTTCAAGTCGCTCGACGACGTGGAATTGCAGTGGACGTTGGAGTCGGAAGGAAAAGTATTGGCCAACGGGCGGAATGCGCTCGACATTCCCGCACAGCAGAAACGTGTGGTGAAACTGGATGGTTACAGTTTGCCTGCGGACGTGAAAGGCGAAGTGGTGCTGAACCTCGACTTCGTGCTGAAGAAAGCCGAACCGATGCTCGATGCTGGCTATGCCGTGGCACGCGAACAGTTCGTGGTGAATCCTTATACTTTCCCCACGATGGAAAGCGTATTGGCTGTCACTTCCGGCAAATATGACACCCGGAAAGTGGAAAAAGAAGAAAAGGTGGCATGGGTCACATTGTCGGCAGGAAACACTTCTGTCACTTTCAACCATTGGAACGGTTGGATTGACTACCTTGACGTGGACGGGAAACCGATGTTGGAAGAGGGCTATGCCATTACTCCCGATTTCTGGCGTGCGCCGACCGACAACGACTACGGGGCAGGCACACAACGCAAGTTGCATGCTTGGAAGAATCCTGAGATGAAGATGAAGTCGTTCAAGGTGGTGGAAAATGAAGGCAAGGCCGAGAAGGGCGTCGAAGTGGTATATGACATGCCGTCGGTAGAGGCTACGTTGACGATGACTTATACGTTGACTCCGGCAGGTGAACTGGTGGTCAATGAGGCTATGACGGTCAATAAGGATGCCAAGCACAAGCCGGAACTGATGCGCTACGGTATGCAGTTGGTTATGCCGAAAGCCTATAATATGCTGACCTATTACGGAAAGGGACCGGGCGAGAACTACATCGACCGTAACAACGGAGACCGTTTAGGGGTGTACGACGCGAAGGTGGCCGACCAGTATTGGGGCTATGTACGTCCGCAGGAAAGCGGAAACAAGACTGAGGTACGCTATTGGCAGGTGAAGGATGAGAACGGCAAGGGATTGGAGTTCTATTCTTTCGCCCCGATGGAATGCAGCACGTTGAACTATTTGGCTTCGGATTTGGATGACGGTTGGGACAAGAACGCCCACCAGAGCCATTCCGGCGACTTGACACCCCGTGATTTCAGCGTGGTCAAGTTGGCAGCGCGTCAGCGCGGATTGGCTTGCGTGAACAGTTGGGGAGCTATTCCGCTCGAACAGTACCGCATGCCTTATCAGGATTACAGCTTTACTTACGTAATCCGTCCGTTATGATGATACAATTTTCTATGTTTTAAATTTAGGTTAAATGTGAGGGGGTGTCTTCGTGAGAAGGTGCCCCTTTTTTTATGGGCAAGACGCAGAGGAGGGGGAAGGCTTCGTTCAAGATTTAAGGATTTTGGAAAGGCTTTTTCGTCGGGCTGAGATTTGAAAATCGTTTGCCGCAGAACGGAAAATCGTTCGCCTGAGATTGATTTTTTGTTTGGCGCAGAACGGAACGCCAATTTCTTCATACCTATAAATACTTGTTTCATAGCCTGTTGCGTTTTCTTTTGAAAGCTATGGGTGTGTCGCTGTATGTCAATATAAATCTATGAAAACGATTCGCCCCCGAATGGCAAGTGATGCCGTTCGGGGGCGAACTGTTGATACCGTGGCAAGGCCGTCGGATGCCTTGCGGAAATCCTTGTAAAGGGTTATGGAACCATTACCTTGACGGAGTGGCTTCCGGCTTTTACCACATAAATACCTCTTGAAAGGCGTGCCGTACGGGGAACCTGTTGGCCGCTGATGGCGTAAATCCGGTAATTGTCCGTACCGTCTACGATAACATGGCCGTCACGTACGAAAACTTTGAACGGGGCGGATCCGATTGTACCTTTGATACCTGATTCACCTTCTTTGGGAGAACTTACGGCTATCCAGCCCATGATATCGCCATTGTTGGTGGCGTTGTCTATTTCCTTGATAGTTTCGTTGGTCTTGTCCTTTTGGCGGATGATTTTCACTCCTGTGGTGGCGGGCACGTCTTTGATGTCCGTATTGCTTTCGTCCGTCGTGTAGCTGCTGATTCTGTATACGGAGGCACAATCATAGTTGTTGGTCTGGGGACCAAACAGCATGATGGGGCTGAACAATCCTATGGCATTGCCCGTCTCGTCCACGAGATTGACTTCGCGGGCACGTCGGCCGTCCACCTTGTCTTCTGTATTGCGACCCACAGTCAGAATCTTGCCGTCTTCCATCTTGGCGGTTCCCGGAGTGGCTGCCACGTAGAAGATGTCTTGTCCGGCAAAAGTGCTGGTCGTTTCGTCCACAGCGGCTTGTCGGGCCAGTTTGACAGCGAAGCCTTTGTTCGTGATGTCCCAAACCTTGACTACGTAGGGATATGCCTTGTAGCGCGACAGCACGTTGGCAATGACTACCGGAGTTACACCTTCGGGGAACGGGGTGGCAAAACTGATCCACGTGGTGTCGTTCTTGATTTTGCTTGCACTTTCTCCCACTTCCATCGTGATGTCACCGATTTGGTGGGCACCCTTGCGCAGTACCATGAAGTCTGTGGTTTCCGGTTCCGTGATGGTTTGTTCGTAGTCCCCTTCGTTCCAAGGGAAGGCCCAGAAGGAGAATTTGTCGCTCAGCACGCTGACCACTGTATTGACTGGTACGACCTTTGAATCGTTATAGGAAAGCAAGCCTGCAAAAACGGCCGGTTTTTCATCTTCACCGATGGCATCGAATTCCGTATTGAACTCCTGTGTATCGCTGATTTCCAGGGTGCCGTACTGGAAGCCCGGTTCTCCCTTGGCTGCCACCAACGAGAGCTGTACTTCGTCCGTAGAACGCACGTTCCCGTCCATGTCGAAGTTGCGCACCCGGTACGTGTAAGTCCCCCGTTTGAAATCTTCGGGGAAGACTTCGTTGTACGCATAGGAATTCTTGTCCGGAGCTTCGTATTTCTGCAAGGTTTGCCATTCGCCATCGTCCAAGCGCATTTCCAACAATGTGGAATCGGTGAAGCCCATGTTGTTCTTATATTCCCAATTGAGGGCCAACTTACGTGTGCGTTCGGTATATTCCAAAGTCAGTCCTGAGGGCGTGCTGTACACCACCTTGGGCACGAACTCGTAGGATTTTCTGTAACCCATACCCGAGTTCATTTCGCCATACCATTTACCCAAGATGGAAGGACCAGTACCATACTTGTAAAGTTTGGAGCAATCGGCTTCGCTGTTCCAATAGGCATAACGTTCCACATAGTCGAAACTGTTCCAGTTGGTAAGCACCTTGCTCATTACGTCGTAGTTCTTCTGTTGGTTCTCGATGGAAAACGAACGGTCTGTGGCGAAGATACCATTGTTGTTCCATGAAGCTCCCCAAACGAATTCCGACACCCAAATGGGGCGTTTGTATTTGTCATAATAACCCTTCAGTTGGTTGTTCAAATTCCATTCAGGCCAATAGCAGTGCATGTCGAGAATATCGCAACGCCAACCGCGTTTGTCGATTTCTGTCATGAACTGTTCTAACCATGAGAGGCTTCCGTCGTGGGATGAAGGGGAACACAGGCGCATGCCGGTAGCCATAAGGTTTTCCCAGTTGTTGAGTACGGTCTCCACGCTTTGCGGATGGTCGTCGGCACTGTTGCCCGGTTCGTTGTTGGTCTGCATGTGGCAGGATTGGGTCACCTTTCCGCAGGTTGAGACAGAAGGCCAGTCTTCATAGATGTGATGGGGAACCCACTCGCAGTCCGGCTCGCGGCTTGCATTGCCCTGTCCCCAGTCATAGCACCATGTTACTTTGAGGGCGTTGACGATTTCTTCACTTGCATCGCTGGCGATACCTTTTTTCTGGAAATTATGCCACTTGAACACGCGATAGGAAGAAATCCTGTGGTCGAGCTCCATAGGTAGCTCGGCAAACTCCAAGTCTTCCTTATCGGCGACGAAACAGCGGCTGTAACCTTTTCCGCCGGGATTGTTGGAAAAAGTCACCATGTAGCCTCTCTTCAGTTTGAAGCTCCTGATTCGATTGTTGAGCTTGGCGGTCGAAAGGGTATTCATGTAGCCGTTGGAATTTTCCAGTCCGAAATCATTGACGGATTCCCCTCCGAAGTTGGGCTCGGAATAGACCGTCAGCGGTTTGATGTCTTTGCTGTAAGGAAAGATGATGGCGCCATGGGCATACATTTTCACTTGACAGTTCTCATCGTTGACCGCCGGCTCCCCATTAATCTTAATGAAGGAAAGGTAACTGAGAGCCTCGCTTGGACGCAGGTTTTCCAGAATCACGACGGCATGTTCCGTATTGGTGATATTGATACTGCCCGGCGTGGCGAACGGGGTTGTACCCGTCACGATGTAATCCACATCTTCGCTAAGGGTGACGGAAGATGTTACTTGTTCTATTTTCTGGGTCGTGTTTTCGGCAATAGCTGTCTGTCCCAACGCGAGAGCCAATGCAAAGGTTAATAGTTGCGTTTTCATTATTTACTATAGGTTTTATAATTTATGGGTTAGTTTCAATGGGGCGGATGGTTTGGGCCGCCTTCCGGTTACTTCGTGTTGGGAAACGCCTTTTGCAGCCGTTTCAGCTCTTTTTGGGTGATGGCGATGACCGTGCCGTGGCGCGGAGTGAACGCTCCCTGAGTGGCTGTATCCTGCACGCGTTTGAACTTCATCAGGTCTTTGCTGGTGCAGAACTGGTAGTGCCCGTTCATGTAGCAGTCGTACATCAGAACCCAGTCTCCTTCTATCCGTTGGAACACGCCGGAACCTTCCACCGCCTTGTCGGTATCTTCAAACGTACCGGGCAACAGTTCCCATTCTGCCGGATTGTGCAAGTCTTTGGCCAGATATTGGCGTATGCCTTTTTTCTGTTCGCCTTCGGTTTTGAAAAAGATGTGATAAGTTCCATTGTCGTCTTGCACGATATCCGTGTCGATGGACGGTTTCTTGTAGTCGAACAGGACTTTGGGCTCTCCTTCAAGGTCGCTGAAATCTTCATTGGCGTATGCCCAAAAGACCTTGTCGTAGGGGCACTGTCCGTCGTCGGTCAGGATAGAAAAGTACACCATGTATTTTTTTGCCTTCTTGTCGTAGATGGTTTGCGGCGCCCATACGCGGATGACGTTGGCGAACATCGTGTTGGCATATTTTTCAGGGAAGTTTACCGTGTGGTGTGTCCAATTGACCATGTCTTTGCTGCGCATCAGTACGATGCCCCGGTTGGAGGTCCATCCTTGACTGGAACGCATGTCGGTGACTACCATGTAGAAGTAACCGTCTTCACCTCTTAAGATATGAGGATCGCGTACCCCCTTCTTTAAAGAAATCGTGTCGGAGGAAATGACGGGTTTGCCGTCATTCAACGGAGTATAGCTGAACCCGTCCGTGCTGATGGCATAACAGATTTGTTCCTGTTCGGGAGCATTACCTGTGAAATAGGTAAAAAGGTAAGCTACTTTCTTTTTGGCTTGGAGGGTTGTGGTGCTTGCGAATGTACCGGCACACACAAGGCAAATGCCTAACACTGTCTTTAGGTTTTTTCTCATGTTGAATATGAATAGGTTAATAAACAGTCAAATGTACGAAAATAGCTTTATTTGTGTGCGCAAACCGACTCCTTATTAACTAAGATTAACGACCTTTGCGCTTTTCCCGAAGCGTTTCCGCGATGGCCCAGTGGATAGCGGCCTCTTCTTCCTTGCCGCAGCGTGACAGGGCATCGCCAAACAGTTCGTGAGCTTTGGCGTGTTCGGGCTTAAGGGATACGGCTTTGTCGAAATCAGCTACAGCCTGTTCTGTACGTCCGCAAAGCAAGTGGTTCTTCCCCCGGTTGTAGTGCACTTTGAAATTGGCTGTGCTGAGTTCGGCGGCGCGGTTGAAGCATTGGAGGGCATCTTCGTATTCTCCATGGTCTTGCAGCGTGACGCCTTTGCGTATCCATGCGTCTACGTATGAAGGGTCGAGCGACAAGGCCTTATCGTAATTGGCCAGGGCGGCACGCAGGTTATGGGCCTGAAGGATGGAAGCGTTGCCCAGTTCGTAATATTCATGGGCGTACTGCTGCATCTGTTTGCGTTGGGCTGCCATTTGTCGTTTCAACTCTTCGTTCTCGCGTTTAAGTCGGCTGATGATATTGAGTTTGCTGCAAATGAACCGTTTGATGGCCGGTTTTTCGATGTCGTATCTGCTGTGTATGGCTATGAAGAAGTGATCGAGGCTTTCGCGGAAGTCATCGCGGTCGAATGCCTGTACGGCGGCTTGGTATTCGATGTCGGCTTTGGCTTTCTTCATGGCTTGCTCGATAGCCTTTTCGTCATTGAATTGTTGGGCGAACCGGATGATTTCGGGCTTGACGAAAATATCCGAACGGGATATTTCCTTCTTCAGATATATACCTTCCAATGAAGTGCAGCGGCTCAAGGCTACATATACCTGTCCTCCGGCGAAGACGCCACCGGTGAAGTCGATGGTCACTTTACGGAAAGTCAGTCCCTGGCTTTTATGGATGGTGATGGCCCAAGCCAATCGCAGGGGGAACTGCCGGAAGATGCCGAGTTCTTCCTCTTCTATCTTTTTTTCTTGCTCGTTGTAGGTGTAGCGCATGTTGCTCCACACTTCGCGGGTGACTTCCATTTCGGTTCCGTCTTCCGTGACGACGTAGATATGGCCGTTCTTTTCGTCTATGGCCGAAACGGTACCTAGAGTTCCGTTTACCCAACGTTTGTCTTGGTCGTTTTTGACGAAAATGACTTGTGCGCCGGGTTTAAGTTCCAGTTCCATCAGCGTGGGGAGCGAACTTTCCGGGAATTCGCCTTGTATTTCGCCTTTAAAGAGTGTGCTCTCGGTGTCTATTTCGGATAGTTTCCGGCGGTTGATGAAATCTACATTGTCCCTTCGGGTGGCCAGGGTAATATTCAGTCCATGGCTCAATTTGTCATCGTTCGTTCGGTTCCAACGGCTGTTGAGCAGTTGCAGGTCGGCACTTCCGGCTTGGTTGGTACGGATATGGTCGAGCACGGCGATGAAGGCGGCATCTTGCTGGCGGTACACTTTCTTCAGTTCTATGGAGACGAGGCGCATTTCCTGGAATACTTTGGCCGAGAAGAAATAAGGCGTAGGGTAGTAACGGTTCAGGATTTCTCGTTCGCCCGCTTTGACAACCGGTTCCAGTTGGAATATATCTCCGACAAGCAATAACTGCTTTCCGCCGAACGGTTCGCGCAGGTTGCGGCTGTAGAGGCGCAGGATGCGGTCGATGAAGTCGATGATGTCCGCCCGTACCATTGAGATTTCATCGATAATGATCAGTTCTGTTTCACGCACCAGCTTTTGATGGGCGGAATTGTATTTCAGGAACTCTTTCAGTTTGCGGAAGCTGAACCGAGGGTCGTCGGGCAGGAGCGGGTGGAAAGGGAGCTTGAAAAAGCTGTGCAGGGTGCTGCCTCCGGCATTGATGGCTGCGATGCCGGTCGGTGCCAATACCACGTGCTTCTTCCGTGTGTGGCTACAGATATACTTCAGTAAGGTGGATTTACCCGTACCGGCTTTGCCTGTGAGGAAAACCGAGTTACGGGTAAACTGTATGAGTTTCAGCGTGCTTTGGAACTCCGGGTTCTGAAGGTCTATTTCAATGTCTTCTTTCAAATCTTTGGGGCTATGGTGTCAAGGTGCCGTGTGTGAGGCTTGCGGATGGTTACCGCTTCCCTCGCTTGCCGTTGTTTCAGTTTTCGCCTCGGGCTGTTTTTCCGGTGAGGCGTTACCGCGTTGCAAAGAGTCCCCCGGAAGGGCTATACCCAATGAATCTGCGGGTGTCGTAAGCGAATCCGGTTCTTGTGGCGCATAATAGCTTTCGCATGTGTATGTGGTGGGGTCGATGTCTTCGAGCGGTTTTTTCGGGAATTTGGCACGGTATTGGGCGAAGCGGTCGTCCAACAGGACTTTCTGGATGAAGTTGCCGAATATGGGTAAGGCCGTCCGGCTGCCTTGTCCTAAGGCTCCGGTGCGGAAGTGTATGCTCCGGTATTCTCCTCCGACCCATCCGCCGGCGACTAACTTGGGCGTTACGCCCACGAACCAGGCATCGGAATGGTTGTTGGATGTACCGGTTTTGCCTCCGAAGTCGGTGTATTTCAGTACAGGATGGATGTAGCTCCACAGGGCTGCCGTGGTTCCGCCCGGCTCAGTCAGGCCTCCCCGTAAAAGCCGTTGCATGAAGAATGCGGAACGGTATGGAATAGCCTGCTGCTCTTCCGGTTCTGCCGCATAGATGATATTGCCGTCGCGGTCGAGAATTTTAGTAATCAGGATGGGCGGATTCATCTTGCCGTCGTCAATGACCGTGCAGTAGCCGTTGACCAGTTCCAACAGATTGACATCGGAGGAACCTAAGCTCAGCGACGGAGTTTCGTGCAGCGGCGACTCGATCCCCATGGCATGTGCGGTCTGTGCAACGTTGTGGATGCCCAGTTCATAACCTAACTTGACTGCCACACTATTGATACTCTGTGCGAAAGCCGATTTAAGTGGCATCGCCGCTCCCGAGAAGGTGCCGTTGGCATTATGGGGTGTCCATTTGGTAGGTTTGCCGTCTACGGTGTCCGGGTACTGTTGCCATTCGTCGATCCGGGTGTCGCAGGGGGTCAGTCCTTGGTTCATCGCTTCTGCATATACAAAGAGTTTGAAGGTTGAACCGGGTTGGCGCATGGCGGTGACTTTGTCGTATTTCCACGATCCGAAGTCGATGTCGCCCACCCATGCCTTGACATGGCGGCTGTCCGGTTCTATGGCTACGAAACCGCAATGTAGGAATTTGACCATATAACGGATGGAGTCCATGGTGCTCATCTCTTCTTCTTTCAGACCGTCGTAACTGAACACCTTGACCTTGTGGGGCAGATTCAGATAGTAAGTGATGGAGTCCGGCTGGTCGGGGAAACGGGTTTCGAGATATTTGTATGCTGTCGTTTTTTTAGCTAAGTCCTCGATAAAGTTCGGAATCTCCTGGTGTCTTTCGTCTTGCCACGGGTTTGTGTTGCCCCAATGTTGCTTGAAACGTTGCTGGAGGACTTCCATTTGTTGGATGGCAGCCTCTTCCGCATATTTTTGCATACGGGTATCCAGCGTGGTGTATATCTTCAGCCCGTCGGCATAGAGGTCCGGTTTGTTTTCTTCGTCTACGCCGGCTATCGCTCCTTTCTCGCACAGCATGTCGATGTACTCCGGCAAGACGGCACGGAAGTAGGGGGCGATGCCGTCGTAGCTGCTTTCTTCCTTTCGTGGATTTACAATCATGGGAAGTGCCATGAGAGAATCGAGTTGTGCACGAGTGGCCTTGTGACCGTGAATGACCAGATGACCGTGGTCGTATAGGTTCGTCAGCACCACGTTGCGCCGTTTGGTACTGTTCTTAGGATTGAGCTTCGGGTTGTAGCTGGATGTCGCTTTCAGCAAACCTACCAATGTGGCAGCTTGTTCGTAGGTCAACTGGTCGGGAGTCGTGTTGAAGTAGGTGCGGCATGCTGTCTTGATGCCGAATGAATTACTGCCGAAGTCCACGGTGTTGAAATACATGGTGAGTATTTCTTCTTTACTGAATATCATTTCCAACTTAACGGCTACAATCCATTCTTTGGCTTTCATGACCAGGATTTTCACCCCAGGAATTTTGCCGAGCAGTCCGGTAGAGTATTGTGTACGCACTCGGAACAGGTTTTTGGCCAGTTGTTGGGTGATGGTACTGGCACCACGGGCATGTCCGCTTGCGATGTCTTTTATCGCTGCAAAAAGTCCTTGAAAATCTATGCCATGGTGGCGGTAAAAACGTTCGTCTTCAGTATCGATGAGGGTCTGGATGATAATGGGAGAGATATCCTCGTACTCGACCGGCGTACGGTTTTCGCTGAAAAAACGACCGATAAGTACACTGTCGGCACTGTATATCTCGGAAGCTTCGCTGGTGACCGGATGTTCAATGTCCTTGAATCCGGGTGATTTCCCGAACAGATAGAGAAAGTTGAGGTCAACGGCAATAAGAAGTAAAATAACCGATAGGACGCAAGTGATAATCCATACTACGGTTTTCTTGTACCAAGGGCCTCGATAGAGGTTGGTGAATCCCCTTCCGGCCTTTTTCAACCAATGGCTTGTCTTTTGAAGAATGCGACTCATGTGATTTGACTTATGTAGGTTGAATGATGTTTAATAGGAGCAAATTTAGAAAAAGTTTATGGCATAATCTCTTTTTCTATGAGTTTTTTTATAGCTTCCGTTTCATCCGGATGAAACCAATGAATGCTTTCGTCGCGGCGAAACCATGTCATTTGCTTACGTGAATAAATACGGGTGTTTTGTTTGATTTTCTCCACAGCCGTTTCCAAAGTCCAGGAACCGTCTATGTATTTGAATATTTCCTTATATCCTACGGTATTGAGGGCGTTGGTATGCCTGTAGGCGATGACTTTTCGTGCCTCTTCCACCAGTCCGTCTGTTATCATTTGGTCCACGCGCCGGTTGATACGCTCGTATAGTTCTTCCCGTTCCCGTCTTAATCCGATTTTAAGGATGTCAAACGGACGTGCCTTGGGTTGGCTGGTGCGGAAGCTTGAATAAGGTTTTCCCGTCATGTAGCATATCTCCAATGCGTGAATGACGCGTTTGGGATTTTTGTGGTCTACGAGGTTGTAGTATTCCGGGTCGAGCAGTTTCAGCTCTTTGCAAAGTTGTTCCAGTCCCACTTCTTCGTATCTTTCCCACATAAGGCGGCGGGTTTCTTCATCTACGGTAGGAATGTCGTCGATACCCTTGCAAACCGCGTCGATGTACATCATGCTTCCGCCTGTCAGTAAGGCGTATGGATGTTGGGAGTAGAGGTCGTCCAATAAACGAAGTACGTCTGTTTCGTATTGTGCTGCACTGTAATAGTCCGTTAGCCCAAGTGTGCCGACGAAATAATGTCTGACACGCTGTTGTTGCGCCTCGGTCGGAGCGGCGGTTCCGATAGGCAGGTCACGGAATAGTTGCCGTGAATCCGCGTTGATAATAGGAGTATGAAGAAACTCAGCCAACGAAAGGCTGAGTTCTGTTTTTCCTACTCCCGTAGGCCCTATCAATACGACAAGTCGGGGCTTCATGAATCAATGATAAGGGTTTCCTTCGCTGATTTCGAATCCTTCGGGGTCGAATTCTTCCGTGTCGAAACTTTCGCTTCCGTAGAAATCTTCGTTTAAATCTTCCGAGGGTTTGGTGGTCTCCTTATTCAGAAACTCTTCCAAATCCATGGATTGTTGCGGAGCTTCGCCATGGCTTCGGCTGCATACCGGCTGTTCCTGCGTCTTTCCGAAACTGATTTCAGTCAGTTCAATGAAAAACATGCGGTTGTCCAATGGGTCGAAAACATAGACCATGCGTTGTTTTTCGTCTTCCAACAGTTCGTTGAGCCGTGTCTTTTTCATCAAATACAAGTCTTCGTCCGAGCGGCTTGTACCCATGTCTTCCAACAGAATCTCCTGTTCTTGTTCCCACTCTTGGTTACAGATGAAAAAAGAAGTAGGCACATTGTCTGCATAGTGGCACGAAGACAATATGGCCTGATGCAGGTCGTAAAAGGTGGCCTCGGCATCTATTTTGATTTCTCTGATAAAATCTTCTACTTCATTAGAGATAATGGTAAAACGGTATACCATGGCTTTTTATGATATTTAGTGGACAAATCCTCTTTTGGAGTTTTCAATGAACTCGATGATATAGTTTATTTCCGGACTGGCAGGCACTTCTTCCCGTACTTTCTGTAAGGCTTCGTTCAAAGGTACGCCTCCCTGGTAAATAATACGGTAAGCATTATGTATGTTTTCTATCAGTTCGTTGCTGAAGCCTCTCCGTCGTAATCCAACAAGGTTCAGTCCGCAGTAAGCGGCCGGTTCACGTGCGCATATCGTAAATGGTGGAATGTTCTGGCTGAAACGCGTACCGCCTCCCACCATGGTGTAACCTCCTACCCTACAGAACTGGTGCATGAGAACACCGCCACTGATGATGGCATGGTCGTCAATGACCGTTTCCCCGGCTAATTTGGTACTATTGCCGATGATGCAGTCGTCTCCCACAAGGGCATCGTGGGCGACATGCACGCCTTCCATCAGCAGGTTGCCGCTGCCCACACAGGTCTTACCCTTGGCCGCTGTGCCTCGGTTTATCGTTACGTTCTCACGGATTTTGTTGTTATCGCCGACTTCGGCTGTGGTGTCTTCTCCCCGGAATTTCAAATCTTGAGGCACGGCACTGATAACAGCCCCCGGAAAAATGACATTACCGTTGCCGATACGTGCTCCGTATAGTACGCTTACACTGTTCATCAACACGTTATTGTCGCCTATTTCCACGTTTTTGTCAATGAAACAAAACGGGCCGATTTCGCAGTTCTCACCGATTTTAGCTTCCGGATCTATGAAAGCCAAAGGACTTATTTTGCTCATAAATTCTATCTTACTTGTTTTTTACGATTTGTGCAGTAAATGTGGCTTCGGTCACGATGCTTTCTCCCACAAACACATAACCGCGCATGGACGAGATGCCATGACGTACCGGTGCTAACAGTTCTACTTTGAAAAGGAGGGTATCTCCCGGAACCACTTTTTGGCGGAATTTCACTTGGTCTATGCGTAAGAAGTAGGTGCTCCAACGTTCCGGTTCATCTACGGAATTCAACACTAAAAGACCGCCTGCTTGAGCCATGGCTTCGATTTGCAGCACACCGGGCATGACCGGTTCCTGTGGGAAATGTCCGGTAAAAAACGGTTCGTTACTTGTTACGTTTTTAACGGCTACGATGGTCGTAGGCCCGAGTTCTATGACCTTATCCACAAGTTGCATGGGATAACGGTGGGGGAGAAGCTCGCGGATACGATTGACATCCATTACCGGCGGTTCGTTACAGTCGTAGCCTGGAGCTTGTATTTCGTGTGCCCGAATTTCTTTGCGGATCAGGCGGGCAAACTTATTATTGATAGTATGTCCGGGACGGGTAGCGATGATACGCCCTTTGATAGGCTTGCCGATCAGTGCCATGTCGCCGATAATGTCGAGCAGTTTGTGGCGTGCCGGTTCATTTTCCCATACCAGAGGTTTATGGTTCAAATATCCTTTTTCTGTGGCATCGTGATGGGGAACTCCGATACTGTCGGCCAATTTGTCCAACTTTTCTTGAGACATCTCATTCTCATAAATCACGATCGCGTTGTCCAAGTCTCCGCCTTTGATAAGACCGGCGGCCATCAGTTGTTCTACTTCACGAACAAAAACGAAAGTACGGCTCGGGGCGATTTCAGATTCGAAATTCTCCATGTTGTCCAAAGTGGCAAATTGGCTGGAAAGAACTTTGGAATTGAATGAAATCATCGCCGTGATGCTGAACTGCTCATCCGGTAGGATTGTAATGCAAGAACCGGTTTCCTCATCTTTGACTTCCAACTTTTTACGGATGATATAATAGTCTTTGACTGCGTTCTGTTCGGCTATGCCTACACGTTTGATGTTCTCTACGTAAATTTCCGCGCTTCCGTCCAGAATAGGAACTTCAGGGCCGTTGACTTGCAAAAGGCAGTTGTCCACTCCCATGGCGTATAAAGCAGCTAAGGCATGTTCTACTGTACTGCAACGGGCTTCTCCTCGTCCCAAGACGGTGCCGCGTGTGGTTTCTACCACATTTTCGGCTACGGCGTCAATAATGGGACGCCCGTCCAGGTCGATTCGTTGTATTTTATATCCGTGGTTTTCGGGAGCAGGATTGAATGTAACGGTCAGATTCAGACCTGTATGCAATCCTTTGCCGCACAAAGAAAAACTTCCTTGCAATGTTTTCTGTTTCAGCATAGCTCTTTATTTCTTCTTATTCAGTATTTCTTTTAAATCTTCTATTTCTTTTTTCAAATGGTTCACATCCGCATATATCTCAGGTTGTTGTTTGTACACTACACTTGAACGTGCAAAATTTTTAGCTTCGATAGCAGGAGAACCTTGTACGGTAATGTGCCCCTTGCGTATGCTTCCGGCAATACCGGCTTGAGCACCGGACCTGACTTCATCACCGATGACCGCATGTCCTGCAATACCCACTTGCCCGCCGAACATACACCATTTCCCGATTTTAGTAGAACCGGCTACGCCTACCTGAGCGGACATCACCGTGTTTTCCCCGACTTCTACGTTATGGGCAATTTGGACCAGATTATCCAACTTGACTCCTCGGCGTACGAACGTAGATCCCATCGTAGAACGATCCACACAAGTATTGGCACCGATTTCCACGTCGTCTTCTATGGTTACGATACCGATTTGCGGAATTTTGTCGTAGCCGTTCTCGGTCGGTGCAAAACCGAAGCCGTCCGCACCGATTACGCAGCCTGCATGCAAAATGACGCGATTGCCGATTTTACAATCGTGATATACCGAAACGTTGGAATACAGTACACAGTCTTCGCCCACCGAAGCATTATCGTACACGGTGGTATGGGGATATATTTGTGTACCTTTACCGATATGCACGTTTTCACCGATATAAGCAAAAGGGGCGATGTAACAGTCTTCGTCGATTTGAGCCGTAGGTGCGATATATGCCAATGAATCAATGCCTTTTTTCTTGGGCTTGCTCATCTCATACAAAGCCAATAATTTGGCTACGGCCTCGTATGCATTGTCCACACGAATCAGCGTGGCTTGGGTTTCTTTTTCTAATTCAAGATTCCGGTCCACTAATACAATACTGGACTGTGTGTCATAGAGATAATGAGTGTATTTAGGATTGGACAGAAACGATATGGCTCCCGGTACACCTTCCTCTATTTTGGCAAAAGTATGTACCGATGCGTTTTCATTTCCCTCAACTGAACCCTGTATGAATTCTGCTATCTGCTTAGCGGTAAATTCCATGGTCTTTAGTTATTGTCATTACTAATTTTGCAAATTTCGCAAAAAAAATCGAATTACACTATATTTTGAGATAATAAAATAAACGGCAAGCCTGATTTAAGCTACCTTTCCCCGTAGTCAAGACGTGTAGGAAAGGGTGTGTAAATATGGATGGGGACTTATAAAAGTCAGCCGTCCGGATTTGGATTCCCAGACGGCTGTCAAATATAAAACATGGTTGCTCAGTGCTTATAGCTTTTTTAATTGCACTGCCATTTGTTGTTGCACTTCACGTGCCTTTTCACCGGCTACGACAGCGAAGCTTTCTGTGGAATCGGCATAAATGATGGCCCGGCTGCTGTTGACTATCAAGCCGCAAGTGCTGTTCATGCCATATTGGCAGACTTCTTCCAATGAGCCTCCTTGTGCACCGATGCCCGGTACGAGCAGGAAGTGGTTGGGGACGATTTTGCGGATGTCTTCAAACATGTGTCCTTGGGTGGCACCCACTACATACATCATGTTCTGGTCGTTGCCCCATTCCTGACTTTTCCGCAGGACCTTTTCAAACAGACGTTCGCCCTCTGTGTCGGTGGTCAACTGGAAGTCATGCGAGCCTTTGTTACTGGTCAGAGCCAGAAGGATGACCCATTTGTTTTCATAACCTAAGAACGGGGTTACGCTGTCTTCGCCCATATAGGGAGCTACTGTCAGGGCATCGAGTTGCATTTCCTCAAAGAAAGTACGGGCGTACATCGCCGAGGTATTACCGATATCTCCCCGTTTGGCATCCGCGATGATGAACTGGTCGGAGTAGTTCTTGTTCAGGTATTGGATCGTCTTTTCAAATGCGAGCCAGCCTTTTACGCCCATGCTTTCATAAAATGCCAGATTAGGCTTGTAAGCGATACAATAAGGTGCGGTAGCGTCGATGATGGCTTTGTTGAAGGCGAAAACGGGGTCTTCTTCCTTTAGCAGGTGCGAGGGGATTTTCTGAATGTCAGTGTCCAATCCCACACACAGAAAAGATTCTTTCCGCTTGATGTTCTCAAAAAGCTCTTGTTTGTTCATGTCGTATATGTTTTTTAGTTCGTTTTCTTTTGAATAAAATAATAACCGGAATAAGTAAAGTTCAGGTTCTTGTCTCCTGCATATCCGGATAGGGAGAAGTCGGTGAGGATAAAAAGATTGTCTTTTTGCCTGCCGATGAACTTTTGTGGAGGAATCGTATCCATGGCACTCCATTTCCGGATGTCGGACGGGTGGACGTATATTGTGTCTATCACTTGATGCCCGTCGGTAAGTTCTATGGGCATGACTTCTCCTTTCCAATATTTGCAAGGGATGGAGTCTTCGCTCTTATGATATGCGACCAGTTCCGAATATCCGGTGTCTAATTCCATTTTGACAGAAGATGGCGATGACGCCTCAAAATGGAGGTATGTCCCTTTTGCAATGATTTCCGTACCATTTTTCTTTTGACTGAAATGCACTTCGGAGTTTTCTTTAATACATTTCTCCGCTCCCCAATAATTGATGTCGGGAGCGACAAGACGATGAATTTCTTTGTCTTTGAAAGTATAATCCAGTATTTTGAGACGGCTGTTAGTAAGTCGGGCTGTTTCTCGCGGAAGCGATGCCAGCCAGTCCAGATATTGCTCTTCGTCCATGGGGAGTCCCCCTTTATATGATGTTTGGATTTGGATTGATAAGGCTTGGAACATGTAACGGTGGGTGAGTCGGGCATAATTTACCGGAAGTACGGATGTGAGCAGAAAGATGCCGGCAAACGACACGGCAATCCATTGAATGCGCCGTGCCCGTAGAACGAATAAGCCGATGCAGACTATGTAAAACCAGATGTTCAGAGTCAGAAGGTACAGGCGGTTGAGCGTGATGCCGTAATCGTTGAATCGTCTGGCAATGCCGATAGTCATCAGTACTAACAGGGGCAGGATGGCGATGGGCAACCCACGCGCCACACGTTGCTCGAAACGTGAAAGTCCTTGGCGGAGAGAAGGGTACATGCAGAATTCTACTCCGATGCAACCCGCAGTCAGTGCGATGACTAACCAGGAAACCCATCCGTCCGGTAATTGCCATTGGACGAGAATCTTCAATGCGTAGACATAAAGTACCAATAAGTAACATCCCAATAACGGAAGGAACAGATAGCGGATCACTTTGCTGAGGAATGCAGAAGTATGACCGGTACGGTCGTGTTTGGCTTCTCCGGCCGGGATTTGCCCTAAAAACAGCAATGAGGGTAAGGTCAGGCAAAACACAATGAGCCATGTGGTATAGAAGTTACCATTTACTTCCAGGCCGAATAAGCCGGAGAAGGATGCTGTCAGCAGGCAGAGGCCGCCGTACATGATACCGCCGATTATCCATGAGGTAACGGCATGAGATACCAGTTGCAGGGTGAAATTCCATGAGGCGATATCGTCTTTTTCACGGAAAAAAGGAAGTGTGAAGATACTTAACCCCAAAGCCGTCAGGGCGGAACCGTGGGCAAGCCCTGTTTCCAAGAAAGGAAAGTCTTCCGGCAATAGGTATAAGTATCCGGCGTCCGCTAACAGGAGCAAATGGAGTAGCGCGTTGGCGATGTATACGATACGTTTACGTTTCACTTCCTCTCCCCATAAGCGAAGGGAGAGAGAGAGCAAACTTCCTACAGTCAGATAATAATTAATGGTGAAAGTCTGACGTTCCGTGAACAATTCGTCTTTCCCCCAGCATACTATTAATAAGAAAACAGCGAGCGATACTGTAAAGCCGACCGTGACCGGAAAACGTTTCAAGCATTGCTCGACGCTTTTTATGATAATCTGCCGGGTGAAAAACTTTTTCATGTTCTTTACCGTTTAGAGTTCGCTTTCTTTCATCCGTTCGGCATTTTCCGCCACGGTCAGTTGGTCGATGCAGTCTTGTATGTTGCCGTCCATGAACGAAGGCAGGTTCTGCATGTTATAGCCGATGCGGTGGTCGGTGATACGGCTTTGCGGATAGTTGTACGTACGGATTTTGGCCGAACGGTCACCGGTGGACACCATTGTCTTCCTGCGGTTGGCAATGTCGTCGATATATTTCTGGTGTTCTTTGTCGTAGATGAACGTGCGCAGGCGTGCCAAAGCTCTTTCCTTGTTCTTGGGTTGGTCACGCGTTTCAGTACATTCTATCAGGATTTCCTCGGTCTCTCCCGTATTGGGGTTTTTCCACAGATAACGTGCACGTACGCCGGATTCCACCTTGTTCACGTTCTGTCCGCCTGCGCCGCTGGAGCGGAAAGTGTCCCATTTGATTTCGCCTTCGTTGATTTCCACGTCGAATTCTTGGGCTTCGGGCAGTACGGCCACCGTTGCGGCCGAGGTATGTACGCGGCCTTGTGTTTCCGTTGCCGGTACGCGTTGTACGCGATGTACGCCCGATTCGTATTTCAGCGTGCCGTACACCTTTTCTCCCGTTACGCTGAAGATGATTTCTTTAAAGCCGCCCGCAGCTCCTTCCGTAAAACTGGAGATGGCTATCTTCCAACCTTTCATTTCGCAATATTTGGTGTACATGCGGAACAAGTCGCCTGCGAACAGTGCGGCTTCGTCTCCTCCCGTTCCTCCCCGTATTTCCATAATGACGTTTTTGTCGTCTTCCGGGTCGGCTGGGACGAGGAGCAACTTGATGCGTTCCTCCATTTCGGGGATATGTTTTTCAGCGGCCGCCATTTCTTCGCGCGCCATCTCCTTCATTTCCGGGTCGTCTTCGGTGGCCAGTATCTCCTTGGCGTCTTGCAACGTTTGCAGGCTGTCCATATATTCTTTGCGGGCTTTCATGATGTCGCCCAAGTCCTTATATTCTTTAGTCAGCTTTACGTAGCGTTTTTGGTCGCTGATTACATTCGGGTCGGTAATCAAAGTGCCCACCTCCTCGTAGCGGCTTACCAGCCCCTCCAATTTGTCTAATATAGAATTGTTTTCTGCCATAATATCAAGTTTCCGGCTGCAAAGATACGGAGAAAAAATGAAAGGACGTAAAAGGCCGCGACAATATAATTAGGAGGACGAAGCCGAAAAGGATTTTATAACGAATTGATTTCTTCCGCGCTCAAGCCGGTGATGTCGGCAATATCGTCGATGGGATATCCTTTGGTTTTCATGCGTCGTGCATTCTTAAGGCGTTCATTCATTTCCCCTTCGTTTTTACCTTGTTCGATGCCTTTGGCCATTCCTTGTTCTATTCCTTTAACCATTCCTTGTTCTATTCCTTCTGCTATTCCTTTGGCCATTCCTTCTGCTCTTCCTTGCCGCATCCCCAGTTCCAATCCTTCTTGCTTGGCGAAGTCGAGCACGGCAAGGTGGTCGCGGTACACTTTGATGCTCTCGTCATATTTCATGCGATCCTCTTTGCTGAGCGAGGCGATGTCTACGATTTGTTCCAGTTTTTCAAACACCGATTTACGGGCTTTGAATGGGAGTCTTTGAAATGTTTCCATATTTTTCAGTACATAAATCCAACGTTCAAAATCAGTTTGGCATTCATCTTCTTCCTTGGTGAAGCAGGGAAGCTGCAGGAAAATGAAACGGAGCTTGTCGGAGAACACTTCGTTTGTGTCCCGGTCGGACAAGACGATGTCCGTGCGGAATTTGCCGGGCGAGTGGGACAGGTGGAAATTCATGAAGAAAATGCCATACACGGCTTTCAGGTTGAATTTCCATTCGGCACCCCGTTCTCCTTGCCGGGCGATGGCCTGCGAGAGGTAGTACAAAGCCCGTTCGCGGAAAAAGGTCTGTTCACGGTTTTGCATTTCCACGATGAACTGTTCACCGTCTTCATTCGTACAATATATGTCATAGATGACGTCCCGGTCGCCGGAAAAGTCCGGCAACAGCTCTTTGTCCAAGAATGTGATGTCCGTTATCCGCTTTTCTCCTACTAACAAGTCGTTCAGGAAGTCTATCAACAATTCTTTGTGGATGGCTTGCCCGAAGATGCGCTTAAAACCGACGTCGGTAAAGGGATTGATGAATCTTGCCATATTTCTCGCTTTTGACAGTAATCAAGGCAAAGTTACAAAAAAGAATTGAAAACCAAGGGGATGTTGGTCTTTTTGTGAAGGCGTGAAAGGGAATGTTACACTTTGTCAATTTGACAATTCCGGATGTGCATGGCTGCGTTTTTTGTCCGTGTCGTGGCGGTAGGTGAGAAATGCAGGATTCTCGCGAAGTCCATGTCGGACAAAATGTAATGTGGAGAAGTTTTCCGGCTTTCTTCCTGTCGGCCAAACGGTATTTTCCGCGCATGGCTTTTGGGACGGAGTAAGCGTGAGGAGGGTGGAAGTGTACGGAATGACAGCCGGATTTTGTCGGTCGGGAGTGTCCAAATAGATTTTCCGGTGCGGTTTTCAGGTGTTCGGATGGAGGATTTCAGGTCGTTTCCGGGACGTTTTGCGGAGAAAGTCGGCACGACATGCGGAGAAAAAAAGTGTTTCTTCTTGAGATTGAAAAATTATTCTCTTGAAGGTGAAGCCCCGATAAGGGTACTTTGGCGTTAAAATCCCTATAAACCTTTAATTTGTATTAACGAAAACGACTCCCGTTTGTGCTTTCTTTTAAAAACAGCCTTGCGAAAAATAAGAAAAAACTGACTTTATGATAGTTTTTGGACATGGAATAATGCTTTTTGTCAACGCCTTGGGTCGGAGGATAAAAAACGAGAGGAGGCAAACGCCCGGAAACCGGACTGCCCCCTCTCTTCCGAAACATGGGTTTATCGTAACATCAGTTTTTGTGTCTTGCGTCCGGCTTGCAGGATGTAGACGCCCCGGAGGCCGGAAGTGGAAATTTGCGTGTCGCCCGAGGCTTCGCTCTGGTGGAGCAACGTGCCTTGCAGGTTGTAAAGTCGCAAGGTCGTGGCGGAGTGTATGCCTTCGATGCGGATGACGCCGCCGGTCACGTAGATGCGTACCTCTTCTGCCTCCACCGGAGCGATGTCGGTGTAGGGGGCTGCGGTGAGGGTTACGGTCTCGCGGATGCCGGAGCCGTCTGTGGCTGCGGCTTCCACCGTCACTAGGCCGCCCGTGGCATTGTCTTTCAGGCTTACGGTGCCGTCTTGTGCGACGGTGGCCAACGTTTCACCCTCCACGACGCTCCATTGTACGCGTTTGAGCGTGGTGCTCATCGGCAGTACGACCGCTTGCAGGTGCAGTTGCGGTTGTTCTTGGTCTAATTTCAATTCTGCCTCTTGCGAAGTGATGACCACGCTCTGGGCCATGGTGACGTCAAAGGCGTCGGCAGAGCAAACCACGTTGGACCGGTTGCGGGCATCATCCGCCGAAGCCCGTTTCTGTGGCACGTCGAAGCGTACGGCCAAGGCGTAATATGTGGCTTCGTCCGAAGTCCGCGCATGGGTGTAACTCAGGGTATGGCCGGACACGGCGGCCAGTTCGGTGAGCCGGTCGGGCGACGGGCCGCTCAATATCACGTATTGCATCACGTCGCGTCCTTCGTATGGGGTCCAGCTCAGATTGATGTCGTGCCCCATGGCGCGGTTCACCATCAGGTGGGCGTTGGCATGCACCGCGCTGCTCCGGCTCTCGCCGCCGTAGTTCGTGGCCATTGTGATAAAGTAACGCTGCGAGAGCAAGGCCGGAGTAGAGGTCTCGTCCACATAGCTTCCCTCCGTCAGCGGGACTTCGCCCAACAGTTCGTAACGGTCGCTCACGGCCGTCTCGCGGTAGATGCGTACCGTCCCCGGTTGCAGGGGCGCAGGCAGTTCCGTGGGGATGCTCCAATTAATACGGTTGCATCCGGTAGCCTCGTCGGTGCCTATTTGTCCGATGACGGGCACAAAGCCGCTGCCTGTCACTTCCACCCGGGTGTTCTGGTATATTTCGCCGAACACGTCGTCGGCTGCTTTCACGTTCAGGTCGTAGGAACCGTCCCTTTCCGGGAAGATGAACGTGGCTTCGGCCTGTCCCTCTTCGTGGATGAATGCCACGCCTTCGTCGCGCAGGATTTCAAAGGCGACCTCGGACGAGAGCAGGTGTTCCGGCAGGGTGGCCTGTACGGGAGTGCCGGCCAGGACTTGCTGTGGCAGGTCGATGGCCATGCCCGGCAGGTCGAGGATTTCGATTTGTGCGCGGCTCACGATGTCGTCTACGGTCAGGGTGACGGTCTTCAGTCCGGATGTGCTCCATTTGATGGTGTTCCCGTCTATCACGCCTCCGTCGGTGTCGATTTGCGGACTGCCCAAGATGGTGGTCTCGAACGGGACGGGCCAGCTTACGCGTCCTTTGCCCGGCAGGCTCAGGAGCGATACGGCCTGTGCCGTGTACTCGTAGACGGGCGAGAAGTCCGAGTGGGCGTTCCACGCGTCCACCGCCTGCACTTGTATTTCATACGTCTGTCCGGCTTCCAAGGCCGTGGTGGGGATGGTGAAGCGCGTGGCCGTGCGGTAATGCGCATAGCCCGGTTCGCCCGTCTGTGCCTTGTTGTCGGTCAGGTTCAGGGGTGAGATGACGTAAGCCCCTTCGCCCGATGCGCCTTTCTTCTTCACGCTCAGGTTGTAACGCAGGCTGTGCGAGGGTGTTTCCTTGTCCGTCGCCCCGTCCCAATATATCGTCAGACCGTCCGTCGTTTGGCTGGCGTAGACGTTTTGCGGCACGGTGGGCGGGGTGTTCTTGAACGAGGAACGGATGCGGAGGTTGGCATCGTAGTCGGGCGTACCGTCGCCGTCCACGTCGAGATAAGGGCCGGCAGGCGATGCCGAACTGATATTACCGGGGATGAGTTCGAGTGAAGAACTGAAGCTTTCGATATTCTCCACGTAGGTCAGCTTCCCGTCTTTGTCTTGGAAGATGAGGCTGTCACGGGTTGCAACCGACACATATTCGGGCAGGCCGTCGTGGTTCAGATCCACGGACGGTTCCCCCGGCAGGGTGATGCGTTCCGTGAAATAAAGTTCCGCATCACAGAGGTAGGCATAATATATGTTTTTGCGATAATCAGTATAAATCAGGTCGGGACGCCCGTCCCCGTTCACGTCGGCGATGCCGACAAGCGTTAACGAACTGTTTTGTGCAGGCAGCTCGCGTGCCTCGAACTTCCATCCGCCTTGGTTCAGGTAGAGCCGTTGGCGATAGATGGGTGTGCCCCGGTCCCAACGGTATGCAGCCACGATGTCCAGATAACCGTCGCGGTTGAAGTCGGCCACGGCGACAGGCTCGATGAAATCCTCTCCTTCGAACAACTTTTTCTCTTCCCACGTGCCGTTTGCGGTGTTCTTGTACAGGCTTCCGCCCACAAAATCCACCCGTCCGTCGTTGTCCATGTCGCCGATGGGCGTAAGGTAATCGTATTCTCCTATCGGATTACTGGGCGTGTTGAGGCAAATCTCCCCTTCGTATGCGTGGAAATCCATGTTACCGTCGTTCAGCAGGAATCTTTTTTGCTGGTTGTTCACTTTCAGGTAGTTGCCGTAGATGTCGGGCAGTCCGTCCCGGTTGAAGTCGACCACGTAACCGCCGTGGTTGATGTCCAAGTCGGTGTTGAACGATTTCATCAGTTCCTTAAATGTGCCTTGCGTGTTGGTGTAGAACCTTTGGGTGAATCCTTCCGCCCATCCGTCTTGGTTGAGGTCGAACACGCTGCCGCTGTAGCCGTCTTCGCCGGTTTCCGTATGGAACGGGAGCACCCGTACGCCCTGCGTGAACGTGTGTCCGTCGAGCGAGAGGGTGACGGTTTTCTGTCCGTAGCTTTCGAACACGATGTCGGCCGACCCGTCTGTGTTTTGGCCGACGATGCGTCCGTCGGGCTGCAGGTTGTATTGGTAGTTTGCGCCTTCACGGGCGTAAATCGGCGCGATATGCAGAGTGTCCGCCGTGCTCAGTTCGTTGACCGAAGCCGTGAAGGCCGGGCTGACCAGATGGTTCTCGAACGAGGTCTCTTCGCTCCACGCGCTGCCGATGCCGTTCGGATCGATGGCTTGCACGGCGATGTGGTAAGTCCCTTCCGGCCATGTCCCGGCATTGAGTATCATGTAGGTGGCAGTGCCGGCGTTGCCGTCCGAGAAAGAGCGGCGGCTGCCGTCGGCATTGGATTGCGCTTGCAGGATGTCGCCGCGTCCCGGAGCTGTGCCCACCCGCACTTCATACGTAAGGCCCGGTTCTTGCGAAGGGGCTTTCCATTCCACCCGAAGCAAGCCTGTGGCCGCATCCACGGCGTAAGTCGGGGCTTCCGGAGCGGCCACTTTGGTGGCTTTGGCGTTTTCCGGCGTGTAGAGATAATTCTGTGCTATCCCGTCGGGTGTGACGAGGAAATCGGGTTTCCCGTCCCCGTTCAAGTCGGCGATGAACGGATTTTCCGGATTGGCCAGGTCGTAGCCCTCGGGGAGCAACATGGTCTCGTTCAGGTTGAAAGCCGCATCCCACCGGAACAGGTAGAAGTCATACTGTGCGCTTGTGACTTTCTTTACTGCCGTCAGCCCCGGTTTTCCGTCAAGATATACCACCTCGTGAAAGGTGTATTCGCCTTCCATTCCTTGTTCCGACTTTTTGAATGTGCCGTCGCCTTGGTTACGCAGGAAGATAATGAAGGCGTAGGTGGTCTGTTTGGTCTTGTCGATGGTGAGTAGAAGGTCTTGGTGACCGTCGCCGTCCAGGTCGCAAACCTGCACATCCGTGAGGTTGGAGTTGTTGGTGAGGCGTTCCGTCTCATACCCTGTTGGTGTACTGCGCATCAGGTTCACGTCGCCCGTGCTTGCATCGAAGAGCACGTAATCCGTCAGGCCGTCGCCGTTCACTTCGCAGGCCGTGACCGACGTGCCCATGGAAGCTGTGTAGTAACGTCCGTCCGGCAGTGAGATGAATCCCGTGCCGTTGGGTGAGAAGAGGTCGGGGTAGCCGTCGGAGTTCAAATCCAAAGCTTGCATGCGGTCGCTTTCTTGGGCGTATGACGTGCCGCGTTCGGGAATCCACGCGCCGCTGAATATGGTGTTGTCCACACGGAACATGCCGCTTCCTCCGCTACTGTAGTCCATGCCTTCCAACTCGGCGGCATCCGTGACGAGGGGGAGAGGTTTTTCTTGGAGTCCGTCCGCCGTCTGCAACAGGATATACGGGGCATAAAGGGTAGGCCAACTTTGTATCTGTTTAAAGAATACCAAGTCCATGCGTCCGTCCCGGTTGAGGTCTGTTTGGGTGGGTTGGTCGCCTAAGAATGGGCTGCTTGTGGCTTTGTAGCTTCCGTCTGGTTGGCTCAGGTACATCTTCGTGTCGTTGCCGTTGGAAGCGATGAAGTCCGGTTTGCCATCTCCGTTCAGTTCGAAGATATGGTCGATGGTAAGCAGGTCATCTGCCACGCGCTCTATCTCTGTGCCGTCCAAGGCAAACCATGCGGTGTAGCGTACCCCTTGGTCGTTTTTCGTGCCGAGATATTCCATCTTTCCGTCCCCGTTCACATCATAATACATGCTCTTCAGGGTAGGCGGGGTTCTATCCAGAGGCGTAAGTTCTTGTCCCGCGATGGGGCGTATGCCTGTAAATGCCAGGCATGTGGCAAGAGTGAATAAAGTAGTTGTTCTCATAATGGTTGGTTTTTATGTTTTATCGAACTGTTCCTTTCAGGTGTGCGTTTTTCCTCTGTTCTCGCAATGGTTCAAAATTAAGGGATAAAAACATGTCGTTCAATGCGTAAACGGTATTTTGTACGGAATGAATCTTATTTTTTACGCATTGAACAAAAAAAATCCGGGCAAGCGGGTGGCTTGTCCGGATAAGGCAGGAGGGAAAAGGAAATGAAGCTCCCCTTCCTTAGTAGTTGAATTCGCCGAATTCACTCTTGATGGTCAGTGAACGCGGCCCTTCTTCGATGTGTCCGACGATTTGCGCGTCGATGTTGAAACTCTTGGCGATGGCGATGACTTGTTCGGCGTGTTCGGGAGCAAGGTAGACTTCGAGGCGATGCCCCATATTGAACACCTTGTACATTTCACTCCAGTCCGTACCGCTTTCCTTGGCAATCGCCTTGAACAGAGGAGGCACGGGGAACATGTTGTCTTTGACCACCCTGCAATTCTCACCAACGAAGTGGAGCACCTTGGTCTGCGCACCGCCTGTGCAGTGTACCATGCCGTGGATATCCGCACGCATCTCGTCCAGCATCTTCTTCACCACCGGGGCGTATGTACGGGTGGGGGACAAGACGAGCTTGCCGGCATTGACCGGGGCACCCTCCACCGGGTCGGTCAGCCGGTAACTGCCGCTGTAGACCAACTCTTCCGGAACGGACTTGTCGTAGGTTTCGGGATATTTTTCGGCCAGATACTTGGCAAACACGTCGTGGCGTGCACTGGTCAGCCCGTTGCTGCCCATACCGCCGTTGTATTCCTTCTCGTAGGTGGCCTGTCCGCAACTGCTTAGTCCCACGATGACATCTCCCGGACGGATATTGGCGTTGTCGATGACATCGCTACGTTTCATGCGGCATGTCACGGTGGAGTCCACGATGATGGTGCGCACCAAGTCGCCCACATCGGCTGTCTCGCCGCCCGTGGCATAGATGCCGATGCCCATCTTGCGCATCTCGGACAGCAGTTTGTCCGTACCGTTGATGATGGCACTGATGACTTCGCCCGGGATGAGCATTTTGTTGCGTCCGATGGTGGACGACACCAAAATGTTGTCCACGGCGCCCACACAAAGCAAATCGTCCGTGTTCATGATGAGCGCGTCTTGCGCAATGCCTTTCCATACGGACAAGTCGCCCGTTTCTTTCCAGTACGCGTAGGCCAACGAAGATTTCGTGCCGGCTCCGTCGGCGTGCATGATGTTGCAGTATTCCGGGTCGCCGCCCAGAATGTCGGGGATAATCTTGCAGAATGCCTGCGGGAAGATACCCTTATCGATGTTCTTGATGGCGTTGTGTACGTCCTCTTTGGCTGCCGACACGCCGCGCATCATGTAACGTTGGTTACTCATATCACTATATGTTTTTGAATGATTGTCTGTCATTAAAACTCTACTTTCGGGGCTTCCGATGCACCGGAGGATGCCTCGAACTTTTCTTTTTTGCTAAATCCGAACATCCCGGCGAATAAGTTGTTGGGAAACTTGCGTATCAGGACGTTGTAGTCTTGTACGGCCTCGTTGTAACGTTTACGGGCTTCGGTGATGCGGTTTTCCGTACCTTCCAACTGGGCTTGCAGTTCCGAGAAATTCTCGTTGGCACGGAGTTGCGGATAGTTTTCCGTCACGGCCAACAGCTTTCCGAGGGCGGAGCTCACGGCACCTTGGGCTTTCTGATATTCGGCCAACTTTTCTGCGGTCAGGTTCGCCGGGTCCACGGTGATTTGCGTGGCTTTGCTACGGGCGGCTACCACGGCTTCCAACGTACTGCTTTCGTGCGTGGCATAGCCTTTTACGGTACTCACCAGGTTCGGAATCAGGTCGGCCCGGCGTTGGTATTGCGTTTCCACGTTACTCCAGGCTGTAGACACAGCTTCGTCTTTCTCTACCATCTTGTTGTATGAACAACTGTTCAAAAGAACCATGCACACCATGGCTATGGCGGCGGTCATCCATTTCTTTGTTTTCATTGTCTTCCTTATATATAAATAGGTGTTTGATTCGAAATCTGTGTGTCGGTCAGAACTTGCCACCGGCTCCTCCGCCTCCGAAACTGCCTCCCCCGAAGCTTCCGCCGCTGAAACCGCCTCCGAAACCTCCGCCTCCGAACCCGCGATGGAACGGTCCTGCCACGGGAGGGAAACCGCCAAAGCCGGTGCCGTTGTCGAACGGTTCGTCATGGGAACGGGATACGGTATGCCCGCATTTCGGGCAGCGGTAATAGACCGTGTGATGTTCTATGCCTTGGAACCGGTCAACCCGGACTTGGGAATTCGTACGGTGCATGGGGCTATGTCCGCATCGGGGACATGTGTTCCGTTTGCGGTTGGAATAAATGGAAATCAGGAACCCACCCGTGACAATGGCCAAGGCAAGCCACATCAAGCCATATCCCTTTGTGCCGGTCGGTTGTCCCGACCCGTCGTGGAGCAGACTGTCGTCACCATGGATTACACTACAGACGGCAGACACTGTTTGCAGCATGGCGGTATCCCAGTCTCCTGTTTTCAGGTAAGGCACCATTCGCCGGTTTTCTATCCGGCGGCAGATGGCATCGGGCAGCGTGCCCTCCAACCCTTCTCCGGTCAATATCTGGTAACAGCGGTCTTGTGTGGAAAGCAAGATGATGAGACCCGTGTTTTGCCGGTTGCCCACCCCGAGTTTGTTACCCAGTGTAATGGCGAAATCGTAGCATTCTCCTCCTTCGATACGTTCCACTACGGCTACCACGGACTGTACGCCCTTCTCCGTTTCCAATCGATATAGCAGGCTGTCCATTTGCTGTACGGTCAGTGCGGAAAGGATTCCATCGGGATTGACCACATGCTTGGTCTTGTCCTGAAAATAAACCATAGGCAGGTTGTCCACCGTATACGTGCCGGCATACAGGAGTTGTGCGCTCCGGCATACAAAGAATAAGAGGAACAGACAAAAAGCTTTCTTCATGACACACTCTGTTTACTGGCTTGGCAAGTTATTCATATCTTTTGGAATATTATATCGTTCGACGAAACTTTTGACGATTTCTGTATATTCTTTAGCATATTTTAGATAAGAATCGGCATGTGTCGCGCCTTCTACGTGCCATAGCTCTTTGATGCCCGTTTTGGCGGCATACAGGCTGTCGCCCATCCAAGTCGGTACGAACGTGTCTTCCGTACCGTGAATGAACAACATGGGAAGCCGGCATTTTTTTACTTGCTCCAGTGGCGAGGCTTCCCGGAAATCCCAACCGTAACGCAGGCGTGTAGCCCAACTGGCCAGATGGAGCAAGGGAAAAGCGGGCAGGCCGAATTGGTTTTTCAGTTCTCCTGCGTATTCATCCCACACGCTGGTATAACCGCAGTCTTCCACAAAGCAGTTCACGAAAGGCGGTTGGGGTTCGCCGCTCACACATACGGTCGTAGCCGCTCCCATGGAGATGCCGTGTACCACCATGCGAGTCTGGGAACCTTCCGGAGCAAACAGTTCGTTGGCCACTTCCATCCAGCGTAACACGTCAAGACGGTCTTTCCATCCCATTTGGATGTGGTCGCCTTCGCTTTGTCCGGCAAAGCGGAGGTCGGGGAGCAATACGTTGTAATGCAGGTCGTGATTGTATAAGTAAGCGATGTGCAGCATACGTACGGCATTGTCGGTATAACCGTGCACGGCTACGGCTGTATGAGCCGTCAGGGTGTCTGCATAAAGGTAAAGGGCGTGCAGCCTTGCCCCGTCCTCGGCAAGGATAAACGTATCCCGCAAGGCGTTTTCCCGTTGCAGGCTGTCTACCCAGTGCGAAAGGAAAGGGTAGTGCTCATACATGAAAGCGTATGACGTTTCGAGATTCTTTCCCCGTTCGTTGCCACCGGCCTCCAACGCATACCATTGCAGGTATAGTGTGCTCCCCGTCAGTGTGAGTACTAATAGGGTGAGCACGATCCAGAGAATCCGTTTGAACTTGTTCTTTTCCTTGTGCATATCGTCAGTCTTCGCTATGCCAGAATTCCCATCCGGCGTATGCTTGGAGAATCAGCATCTCCAAACCGTTTTTGGTGATAGCCCCTTGTTCCCGTCCTTTTCTGAGAAAGAGGGTTTCTTCCGGATTGTAAACCAAATCGTACAACAGGTGGTTGCGTCCGATGGCCGTATAAGGGAGTGCCGGACACTCTTCCGTATGAGGATACATCCCCACTGGGGTACAGTTTACAATCACTTTATATTCGTCCATGATTTCCTGTGTGAGTTGTGGGTATGTCAGCGAATCCTCTTTCGGGTTACGGCTGACAAAGCGGGTTTCGATGCCCAAGCGGTGAAGTCCGTAGCGGACAGCTTTAGAAGCCCCTCCAGTACCTAATATTAAGGCTTTCCGGTGTATCGGTTCCAATAACGGTTCTATCGAGCGGGTGAATCCGATGACATCCGAGTTGAAACCCTTCAGATACGGTTTTCCTTTCCGCATCCCGATTCGTACGACGTTGACGGCGCCGATATGGCGAGCTTCCTCGCTCAACTCGTCCATGTATGGAATGATTTTTTCTTTGTAAGGGATGGTCACGTTGAGTCCGCACAGATTTGCGTTTTCCGTGATGATTTCCGGAAAGCGTTCGATAGAGGGAATCTCAAAATTGACATATTCGGCATCAATCCCTTCGTTCTTGAACTTTTCATTGAAAAAGTCACGCGAGAACGAATGTCCTAAAGGATAGCCGACTAAACCGTATTTATCCATGATGTGAATGCTTATTTGGTGGCAAGATACATCGTGCTGATGCCGAAAGTAAAACGTTTGAAACGCACGTCGCCGAAACCGGCTTTCCGGAGTATACCCTGCATGACCTCTCCCTGCGGGAAAGCGGCCATCGTGGCCGGCAGGTAAGAGTAGGCACTATGATCCTTGGAAATCAGCCGACCAATCAGCGGCATGACGATTTTGGCGTAAACAGAGAAAAGTTGTTTCATGGGGAAACGGTGGGGAGAACTCAGTTCAATGATTAACAGATGTCCGCCCGGTTTCAGCACCCTGCACATTTCCCGTAGTCCTTGGTCCAGATGTTCGAAATTGCGTACGCCATAGGCTACGGTCACGGCATCGAACGTGTCGTCGGCAAAAGACAACGCTTCACAGTCCTCATGCTGGAAGCGGATGATTCCGTCCAAATGCAACGCTTTCACTTTTTGCCGTCCTATTTGCATCATGCCTTCGGAAATGTCTACTCCCGTAATGGATTGCGGAGAAAGCCTCCGGGCAGACAAAATGGCAAAATCGCCTGTCCCCGTAGCGACATCTAAGATTCGGTGGGGGTGAAAGGGCGACAAAGAGTCGACGGCCGTGCGCCGCCAACTCTTGTCGATACCCCATGAAAGGAAATGGTTCAACCGGTCGTAGGAATGAGCGATGCGGTCGAACATGCGTTCCACTTGTTCACGCTTATGGCCTTCGTCCTTGTAGGGCTTTATCTTTTCTTGTTCGTACACGCCCCGGTTCTTATTTCTGGTTCAAGTATTCGGTGACGTTCTTTTCGATGCGTGCGGCCAAATCGTCATGGTTGTCGGCCTTGTTGAACTTCTGTCCCACGATATGCTCGTACAGCTCGATATAGCGGTCGGACACGCTGTTTACGTATTCGTCCGTCATTTCCGGCACTTGCTGGCCTTCCTTGCCCATGAAGTTGTGGTCGATGAGCCATTGGCGTACGAATTCCTTGGAAAGTTGCTTCTGGGGTTCGCCTTTTTCAAACTTTTCCTGGTACCCGTCTGCGTAGAAGTAACGGCTAGAGTCGGGCGTATGGATTTCGTCGATGAGATAGACCTTACCATCTTTCTTGCCGAACTCATACTTGGTATCCACCAATATCAGTCCCTTTTCCGCAGCCATTTCCGTGCCACGGGCGAAGAGGGCGTAAGTATATTTTTCCATCAGTTCGTAGTCTTCCTTGCTCACGAACCCTTGGGCGATGATTTCTTCCTTAGATATGTTTTCATCGTGTCCGGCATCGGCTTTCGTGGTAGGAGTGATGATCGGGGTGGGGAACTTCTGGTTTTCTTTCATGCCTTCGGGCAACTTCACGCCGCAGAGTTCGCGGCAACCGTTTTGATACTCACGCCATGCGGAGCCGGTCAAATACCCTCGGATAATCATTTCCACGCGGAAGCCTTCGCATTTCAGTCCCACGGTCACCATCGGATCCGGAGTGGCCAGCTTCCAGTTGGGTACGATATCGCTCGTGGCATCGAGGAAAGTGGCTGCAATCTGGTTCAGCACTTGCCCTTTGAAGGGGATTCCTTTGGGCAGGATCACATCGAATGCCGAAATACGGTCGGTGGCCACCATGACCATCAGTTCGTCGTTGATGTTATACACGTCGCGTACTTTTCCGTGATATACGCTTTTTTGTCCCGGGAAGTTAAAATCAGTGTGAGTTAAAGCTTTCATATCTGTTTTCTTTTTGAAGTTGAAATTCTGTTTGTGGTCAGTTGTCGCCTAAGCTTGTCAAGTCTGTGATGACGAATGATTCCTCGGATACCGGTTTGGCTGTATTGCGCTTGCGTGCGGCGGCAGCCTTCTTGTCATGCTTTTCGTAAGCTTCCACGATACGGGTCACCAGTTTGTGGCGCACGATGTCTTTTTTGTTCATCTCTATAAAAGCGATACCCTCCACGCCTTTCAGAATGGAAACGGCTTCGACCAGTCCTGAACGTTGGGACGGCGGGAGGTCTATTTGCGTCATGTCTCCGGTAACAATCATTTTGGTGTTCATTCCCATACGCGTCAGGAACATTTTGATTTGTGCCGTGGTCGTGTTCTGTGCTTCGTCCAATATGACCACTGCGTCATTGAGGGTGCGGCCGCGCATGAAAGCCAAAGGAGCGATCTGGATGACGTTTTGTTCCATCATTTCCTGTAACTTCATGGTAGGAATCATGTCCTGCAAGGCATCATAAAGCGGTTGCAGGTAAGGGTCTATCTTGTCTTTCATGTCACCCGGCAGAAAACCCAGTTTTTCACCGGCTTCCACGGCGGGACGGCTCAAGATGATTTTGCGTATTTCCTTGTTCTTTAAAGCTCTTACCGCTAATGCGATACTGGTGTAGGTCTTGCCCGAACCGGCAGGTCCGATGGCAAAAATCATATCGTTGTTTTCGTATGCTTTGACCAATTTTTGCTGGTTCTCGCTACGGGCGGTGATAGGTTTGCCGTTGACGCTGTACACGATGACGCCTTCTGCACTTTCTTTCGGGGTCTTATGGCCTTTGATGATGGCCAATATGTCTTCCTCTTTCAGGCTGTTGTATTTTACACAGTGCTGTTCGATGGCCATGATGTTTTCTTCAAAAGCGCACATCTCCTCTTCGTCGCCCATTACTTTGATGATATTGCCGCGAGCCACGATGCGCAATTTGGGATAGAGCGCCTTGATCATTTGTATGTTGGTGTTGTTTACCCCGTAGAAAACAACGGGATCTACGTCTTCCAGTACGATATGCTTTTCTATCATTCGCTTAATTTTGCCGCAAATTTAAGCATTAAGTTTTGAATTCGCCACGTTTTCCGTATCTTTGTGCTGCAAAATAAAGAAAACGTTGAGAAAACTCAAGAGAGAAATATTTTTGGGAATGGCGGGCTTGACCGTCTGTGTGTTGGGCGTAGTGCGCTGTGCCAATCCGGCAGTGGTGGGTGAAACAGTTGGTGTTTCGTTTGTTCCGCTTGATTCTTCAGTGCAGACTGTCGTTTCTGCTTCGAAAACGGAGTCTATTGATGCTGTCAGGAAAACGGGGTTGCATACTCCTTATTCCATGCCGGTTTTCAAGGAGGCGGACGGTCGGCCGTTGAAGAGTAAAATCTATAGTGTACCCGGGTTCGGACGTACGTTTCCTGACTTGCAGGATGTACATATTGTAGCGGCTCGAAAATGGGGCGTTTCTCCGGTGGAGGATCGGGAAGAAGCGGAACTGAGAAAGGATGAACTGGTTTATGTAGGCAGCAATCCTTATTATACGATGGACAAGCAGATGTCTTATTCCATTCCTTATTTGGTGCCTCGGGCCAGTGACCTTCTGCAAAAAATCAGCCGGAATTTTTTGGACTCTTTAGCTATCAAAGATATTCCATTGCATACGTTAATTGTAACTTCCGTTCTGCGTACGGAGAACGATGTGCGGAGATTGAGACGTTTTAATTGCAACGCTTCCGAAGAGAGTTGTCATCGTTTCGGGACAACGTTTGATATTTGTTATAATCGCTATAATACGGTTAGCCATCCCGAGGGGCCGGAACGTCGTTCCGTAAGAAACGATTCGCTGAAATGGGTTTTGTCGGAAGTGTTGCGTGATTTGCGGGAGCAAGAGCTTTGTTATGTGAAATATGAAGTGAAACAGGGCTGTTTTCACATTACGGTGAGATAATGCGTTAAACCTTTCTGATTTGAACGTGTCTTTATAAATAGGAGGAGTAATCAACTATTATATAAAGGTACAATGAAAAAGATTATTTTATGGGGATGTTGTGGAAAAACGTGCAGAAAGATTAGCAGATGAATTGGAGCTGAAAGGAGATGCACGTTCGGAGTTTCTGGTTACTTATAAAAATTACCAGCAGGATTTGATGTCACATCGTAAGACGCCTCCATTTCCGGCAGACTTGGGAGGGAAAGAAGAATCCGAGTTGACGGAGGAGGAAGCAGCAGAGCGCATAAAAGCGGAGTTTGACCGCAAGGCACAGCAAATTGTAGATGCGTACAACACGCTTGAAGTGGATAAAAAGTACTATGAAGTCTTTTCTAAAACGATGTCTGCCAAACAGTTGATGAAAATCTTTGTTCCGGTGAGAAAAATGAATGCTCGTAACGGGGGCAGGCAGAGTGTGGGGAAGGGCGGAGGCCGTTTGTTTGGGGAACCAAACGGTTTTCCGCAAAATGGATTTGAGAGAGAGGCCGACTGGTAATTCCAGTTAGGTATAGTTGGTTTTTAAGGTAAAAAGGGAGGGAGATTTGCTGATGTGAATCTCCCTTTTTCTTGTTTTTTGCTCGTGATACGTCATTTGTGTTACACTTTGTGTTTTCCCTTGTTTTTTTATTCCCTTTTTCACTCTTTTTAGCGGAAGGATTTATCCGTTACGGAATATATTGCATATATTTGTTCATACTTATTTATTAACTTATTAAAAACATAAGCGTATGACTAATTTTACTTCATTAAAAAGTTTGCTGTTGGCTGCCCTGTTGATGATGGCGGGCGGAGCAATGGCTCAGGACATCCTGTTGAGCGAGGATTTCAGCAAGTGTACGGGAGTTAAAGACCCGGATAATCCGACCATCAAAATGGATGGAAAAATGGACGATTATACGAATGTTCCGGGGTGGACGTGCGTGAATGGTTATGCAGGCGAAGGGAATACAAAGTTCGGTACCGCTAGTAAAGCTGGTAGTGTCACGACTCCATCCGTAGATTTGTCTGATGCTACGGCCACTTATACTTTAAAATTTAGGGCTTGTGCTTGGAATGGCGACGCCACTACATTGAAGATTACAGTAGACGACCAAGAGGCAGTGGAGGTTGAAGGTTTGACCAATTCGGCTAAACCTTATGCGCCTAATTTGAAAGAGTTTTCTGTGCAAATCAAGGGGACGAGCGCATCGAAGATAACGATTGCTTCTTCGGGCGCCGGAGATGCGCGTTTCTTCTTGGATGACATTGAAGTGACCAAATTAGCTGCAGGCCAGACGCAAGATCCGCACGTGGCGGCTCCTTCTGTAGTTGCCTTTGGCGTAGTGGGCACTGGTCTTACCGCTACCGAAGTCGTGGAAATCAAGGGTACGGATTTGACGGACGATTTAACCGTAGCTGTGTCTGGCAATGGTTTTACATGTCCGGTGACAAGCATAGCCAAAGACGAAGCGGCTAATGCCAGTTTCAATGTGGTGTTTACTCCCACGGCGGTAGGTGATTATGAGGGTAAGTTGACCATTTCGGGTGGTGGCTTGAAAGAGAACGTGGAGATAGCTTTGTCCGGAAGTTCATTGGTGGTGTCGGGCGAAGGTACGAAGGAAGTTCCTTTCACTGTCGGCGATGTGTTCATTTTAAATAATTCTGGTGCTAAAGCATGGGTTGAAGGTTATATCGTAGGTTCTGCGGATGGTAGTTTGGATAAAGCTGTGATTGGTTCCGTTGAAGGTGCTGTGGCTTCCAATATGTTGATTGCGGCAAGTGCCGATGAAACGGATGTTGCCAACTGCGTGCCTGTGCAATTGTCGGGGGATGTGCGTTCGGCCTTGAATCTGGTGGACAATCCGGGTAACTTGTTCAAATCTGTGAAGCTTTATGCTGCTTTGCAGGCTTATTTCTCTGTGTGTGGTTTGAAGTCGGTGACGGAATACGAATTGGAAGGTCAAGAACCCGAACCTGAACCTGAGGCTGTATCTTTCATCAAGGCTACAAAGATTGAAAGCGGTAAGCGTTATGCTTGGGTGTACAATGGCGGGGATGCCATGAAGTTGGCCACAGCAATGAAAGCATCACAAACTTATGGCTATATTTACACTTCGGAGGGAACAGAGGCTGACGCTGTTTTGACGGGGAATGAGACGAATGCCTTCACCTTTACGGCGACGGATGGCGGTTATACCATTATGGATAACAACGGGCGTTACTTGTATTCTACTGAGAAGTATCCAACTTTCAACGTAAGTGCAGATGTTCCCGAAAGTGGTCATGTGTGGGCTGTAGATTTGGCAGAAAACGGTGAGGCTACCATTACTTGTGTGGCTACGGGTAAATGGGTTCAGTATGATACGGAATACAATAATTTTGCAGCTTATGCTGAAGCGAGTGCAAATGGCGTGTTACCCATGTTGTATGTAGAATCTGACGGTTCTTCTGTTACAGGTGTGGGTGCAGATGCTTCCAACGCTCCGGTTGAAGTATATACTTTGGGAGGTGTAAAGGTAGGAAGCAGTCTGAATGGTTTGCAAAAAGGTATCTATATAATCAAGCAAGGCGGCACAGTGAAAAAAGTGATGAAATAAGTCTTGATTGTATTGAATAAAAAGACGGGGGATATGTTGGAATATGGCATATCCCCCGTTCTGTTCATTCTTATTTTCATGTTTTTTGTAAACAATAGCAGGCACTGTCTACAATTTTGTGTAAATGTAAACGGGATTCAGTTATAAGTTCTCTTATATCTGGATTCTGTTTTCAAAAATAAGCATAAAT
>ENA-UERT01000092-UERT01000092.1-human-gut-metagenome-genome-assembly--contig:-NODE-92-length-70601-cov-12.623306_pt1 | contig 70601 bp, 58 predicted proteins | sample MGYA00242996_ERZ507997 | MGnify/ENA primary metagenome ERZ507997 (study PRJEB26167, sample SAMN06115458) | human gut metagenome | host: Homo sapiens | place: China:Neimenggu | collected 2014-11-07... | reverse complement strand
CTACCAGTCGCTGACTGTCTGGGGTTGGCTTGAGGATTGGAACGCAACCGTCATCGGGCCGAATGAAGTGAGCATGAACATTGACGTACAGGGGTTGAAATAATGGCAGTAAAGCAGCTTCCCAAGATTTCGGATCTCCCGGAACCGCCGGACAGACTGGTGGGCGATCAGGAACGGTTCGACGTGCTGACGTTCAACAGTCTGAAAGCACAGAAGAAGATGGTCAACGAGGACCTGAACAAGACGCTGATCCCCGCGCTGAACGCCTTTGCCGTGGATGTGAACGCCAGCGTCGACGCGGCGGCAGCCTCAGCCACGGCAGCCGGGAAAAGCGCGGACAAGGCACAGGGCCTCGTCAATCAGTACCGGGGCATGACCGCCGAGGCCGTCACGCTTGCGCCGGGGGCCGAAGCGACCGCTACATTTCATCCCGGCACCGAAAAGCTGACGCTCGGCATACCGCGAGGGGATACGGTCGTCGGCCTGACTCATGTCTCCGGCTTTGAGCTCGACGCCGACACCGGGCATCTGGAGTTTGTGGTGGTGGCGTCATCGGACATCACGGACGGCTACATCGACGACAGGGGAAACCTTGTCATTTCCGTCAACTAAAGGAGATTACACATGGCAAATACCCTTGATCTTGGTCGTGTCCGGCTCGTGCATAAGGGAGCCTACAACGCCAGCACCGCCTATGAGTTTTTTGACTGCGCCACCTACAACGGCTCCTCGTATGTGTGCACCGCGGACGCCGGAAGCCCCGCCGGAACCCTGCCCACGGACACATCAAAATGGGCGCTTCTGGCTCAGAAAGGCGACACCGGGGCCAAGGGTGCCACAGGAGCGACAGGCTCGCAGGGGCCCAAAGGCGACAAGGGCGATACCGGGGCTACCGGGGCGGCAGGCGCAAAGGGAGCCACAGGAGCCAAAGGCGTCTCTTTCGTGGTGAAGGGCGCATGGGCCAGCGGCACGGCCTATGTGAACAACACCACGCAAATTGACGTGGTGACGTATAACGGTAGCTCCTACGCCTGCAAGACCAGCCACACGGCCTCGTCTTCCATCCTGCCGACCAACACGACGTACTGGACTTTGATCGCGCAAAAGGGTGCGACCGGAGCCAAGGGAGACAAGGGCGACACTGGGGCGACAGGTCCGGCAGGGGCCACAGGTGCGAAGGGGGCGACAGGGGCAACGGGGGCGCAGGGACCGAAAGGAGATACCGGGGCTGGCGTCACCGCTGTGGCCATCAACGCCAATGGGCATCTCACGGTCACGATAGGAGGCTAAATAATGGCGCAGAAAGTCTATGATCTCGGTCCGGTTTGCCCGATCTACAAGGGCAACTGGTCCGCCACGGCCACGTATGAAACCCTGAACATGGTCCGCCACGGCACCGCGCTATGGGTGATGATCGCAAAGACGTACACGGTCGGGTCCACGCCGTCCGATTCGTCCACGTTCTGGAAAAAGGCCGCGCAGGACGGTGCGACCGGAGCCAAGGGAGATAAGGGAGCCACTGGAGCGACAGGCCCCAAGGGAGACAAAGGTGAACCCGGGGCGACGCCGACGCTCTCAAGTGCGGTGAACAGCACATCAACCACGGTCGCAGCGAACTCGGCAGCGGTCAAGACGGCCTATGATCTGGCCACTACCGCTAGAAACGACGCCAACAGCAAGGTGACAGCCGCACAGGCGGCGAACGCGGCAATGCCAGGACGCTATATCGACGTCTCTTACGATAGTAATAGAACCTACCAAGCCCCAGCTGATGGATATTTTTTGATTACTTCGACAGAGAGCGGAAATACGGGTTTGTACGTCTATGACTCAGCAAATGCTACGCTGTTATACCAATCTTTTATTATGGGAAGTGCTGGTTCTGATAACAGTGTTATGCTTCCTGTTAAAAAGTCAAACCACATCCGTTCTGTAGGCACCTATGTTGCATCTAAAATCAAACATTATAGATTCATATACGCAGAAGGAAATGCCTGATGACAACATACATCACCGTTGACGATACAGGGCGCGTCACCGCGTCTGCGGACTGGCAGTTCCCCGGCTCTGAGCCATGCCCGTGCGAAGTTATACGCTATCCTAACGGCCAGCTTTACCGTGCCGATACCCTTCCGCCTGTTTACGCCAACCCCGGAACAGCAGAGCAGCAAATCTCTGGAGATTGCCCGCCGGGTTGGGTGATGATGCCCGGCCCTTGTCCAGAGGCTCTGCGTGGTGCCAGCGGCGTGCTCACGGCCACATGGGAAGCGAGGGAAAACGGCGAATGGGTGCCCGTGCCGACAATCACGTTTGAAACCATGAAAACCGCCAAACGCTCTGAAATCAACGCGGCTGCGGACAGGGCCATAGGCACACTCACGGTGACATATCCGGACCGGGAGATCAGCACGTTCGACAAGCAGGAATCCGAGGCCCGCGCCTATGCCGCCGACCCTACGGCTTCAACGCCGCTTCTTTCGGCGTTGGCGCAGGCACGGGGCATTTCTCTGCCCGACCTCGTGGAACGGGTGCTCGCCAAGGCCGACGCCTTTGCCGTGGCTTCCGGCTCCATCATCGGCCAGCGTCAGGCACTGGAAGATCGGCTTGATGCCTGTACGACGCTGGAAGATGTGCAGGGCATCACCGTCAACATCTCCATGCCAGGCGGGGGAGAAGCATGACCTACGGAAAGCGAACGTTGATCGCCGTCGACCAGCTCCTCAATACGCTCCTCGGCGGCTGGCCGGACGAAACCCTGTCCTCGCGCTGTTACCGCTGGGCGCGGGACGGGGTGAGGGCATGGCCCCGGCGCGTGGTGGACGGGCTGTTCTTCTGGCAGAGGGAACACTGCAAAAGCAGTTACGAGAGCGAGAGGGAAGGCAGGCAGTCGCCGCCGGAATTGAGGAGGCAGGAATGAGCAGGATTGGGGAATGCGAATCAGGCAGGACGTGGAATGGATTCCGCGTTGAAGGCGGGAAGGCAGGCGAGGGTGTGAAGTTCGAGCGTATCCGGCGCATCACCGGGTACCTTGTCGGCACGGTGGAGCGTTTCAATGACGCGAAGCGAGCTGAGGTCATGGATCGAGTGAAGCACACCGTCTAAACAAAAAAATTCCCCTACCGGTGGTGTCCTCTGATGGAGGCATATCACGGCGCGAACCGAGAGGGGGAGTTTCGCATTCACACAGCATACCGATGCTCACTTTTTTGAGGCGTTGGGAAGACGCTTTTTGCCGTCTGCACCAAGCTGTTTGGTGCAGGATATTCGTTACATGTTAAAATAATTAGATAGTATCACTTCACCGAAGGAAGATAGCCCCTCTTGCCGAAAAAGCACGGACAGTATCAAGACAAAAAGCGGTTCCACACGCGGCGCAGCCGGATGCGAAACCGTTTTTTCGCGCGGAATGCACAAGAAGCCACTCCAACGGACGGCATTCGTTCCAGGCCGGCATGGAAGGCAATCTGTGCCGGAAAAGCCTGCGAGCACAGATTCGATAACGTCGAAAGTCTTTGGAAAGGGAGGGATGCGAGCCGCGCTGACAGTTTTGGGGAAAGGGACTTTGCTGAAGAAAGCCCCCTTTCCCGGTGTCTCTAACTTTTCAAGTGTATCCGCTCTAGTTCGCGGCTGCGGGAGCGATGGCAAAGCCCTTGGTGGTCCCGCCGGTCGAAGACGGCGTACCGGCGATCTTGGAGAGGAAGGTATCGCCGAGGGTTTCGATGTGATCGCTGATGTTATCGAAATAATTCAAGTGAATCTGCTCTTCGCCGATGATCGTTTCAAACAGTTTGGCGGTCAGGATATCGCCGTTGTCCACACAGACTTTGCGAAGCTCGTTGTACACGAAGATGGTGTCGTCTTCACTGTCGCTGTCGCTGCTGTAAATCGCTTTGACTTCCTGCCCCTTGACCACCTTCCCGGCAACTTCGGAAGTAGGCTCGCCGCCGAGTTCTTTGATGCGCTCGGCGAACATTTCGCAGTGGCGCATTTCATCGATGGCGATGAGTTTCATATTCGCGGCCAGTTCGCCATAGTCCATGTCGTCCAGGTTGTAATGCTGGTTCATGTATTGATGAATCGCATGTAGTTCCATGCTCCGCGCCTTGTTCAGCGCTTCAACGACGTTGGCCTTGCGGGTTTCACGATCAGACATGGCAAATCTCTCCTTACAAAGGTTTGTGCCAATATACGTCACCCGGAAACGCCTGTCTATATAACATGGGGAATACAGGAAGCGCCGCTCCGGCTGAAACGGGTATTGTATGCGCACGCGGCAAGCGGCACAGTGAACCCCGCCTCACAGCACCCGGCACCCCGTGTGACCGGGCCGCAACGGTTAGGCAAACCGGAGGCCGCGTCCTGGACGAAAGCGCTACGGGCGTGCTACAGGCAGGAAGTACTCATTTTCCCCCGGAGAAGCATATGTTGGATTATCCCGAATATACTCTAGGCATTCAAGCCCGTTACGGCGAAGCGGGGACCGACGGCAAGATACGCCTCGGCGCGTTGGCGAACTGGTTTCAGGAGGCGGCCGGACACAACGCCTCGGCCCTCGGTTTTGGCGACGAGCGGCTTTTCGCGGAAGGGAAGGCGTGGATACTCACCCGCATGGCCTTTCGTATCAAGGATCTGCCCTCGCCCGGCGACAAGGTGAACATCCGCACGTGGCCCGCGAAGCTCGAACATCTGGGGCACAGAGGGTATGAAGTGTACAACGCTTCCGACGAGCTGATCGTCGCCGCCGTGAGCGCGTGGACGGTACTGGATCTCTCCACCCGCCGCCTGACGGCCCTGCCCGAAGAGCTTGCCGCCGTCTATCCTGTGAACACGATTCCTTGCATCCCCTTCCCGTCCCGTACCATCCCACGGTTGCGCGAGGGGATAGGCAGCGCCGACGTGCTGGTACGGCGCGACGACCTCGACATCAACGGACATGTCAACAACTCAAAGTACCTTGGGTGGTTGCTTGAGTGCCTGCCGTGGTCCCCCGGTGAAAGCCTCATCCCGTCCCTGCTCGACGTGACATTCCGCGCCGAATGCTTCCCCGGCGATGCGCTCACCTCACAATGCGTCCCCCTGCCCGACGAGACCGACGCCACCGCGCCTGACGGGTTCCCGCAAGCGCCGCACGGCCTGCTGCATGTGATCCGCCGCACCGACTCGGGCGATGACGTCTGCCGCGCCGTGACGCGCTGGACGCAAAAAGTCCGGCTGCCTTAATATGTGTTCCAGCATGGCCGCCCCCGATAACCTGACCAACTCCAAAAGGCCGTTTCAGACGGCCTTTTTACTGCCCCTTGAAGTGGAATTCCGGTTCTCAAGCATATTTCACATGAAACGGCTTAGAGCCTTTCGAAATGAGAATCCTCTGACCCGAACGCAATTCTTTGACTGTGTTACATATCATAAATTATAAATAAAAATCTATCATTCGGCTGGACGATTCTTGGAATGGTCTATCATTCAAAAGGGATCCGCTCCAGTCCCCATTCGGCCCCTTCCGCAACCGCAAGCAAGGAATCGTTTCCGTTCCGTACCAATACCGACCCAATGCCGACCATTTACCGCTTGCACAAAACCGACCAATTCCGCACTGTGGGGAAATGTACGGGCATACAGTGGCATCCGAGACATTTTTTCGCATCCAACATGGGCTCCATACAGTGCCTTTCAGCATATACCGCGCACAGTGCCATGATCCATCCGTTTTCACCCAATATGAACTTAATGACCCGTTGTGAAAAAAGAATATCAGTCCATCATAAAGCGCAACACATTTTTTGCTTGCACACTCGATTCCGAGAGGATACCTCTCAATAAGTTGAAACAACGGCATAAATGGCTTGATGTGACGCCATACGCCGATTCTGGACGATCTTATGCGGAGAGACCTTTTCCATCGCGCGCGCATCTGCCCTCTTCCGGTTTTATCTGTATATCACAGTGTATTTTATACTCTTTTCCCTATTCCAATTTTTTGGGGCAAAAGCAACAAGAATGGTCTGAGTGGTCTATTTACGGTTGACAGAATCTTTCAATGGTCATATTGGCCTTACCAATTCAGTGAGGAATGCATCATGCCCAAAACAGACTCTTCCGCCGGGCGTCCGCGCCGGAGCTATCAGAAGCTCACGGAACGCCTCCGGCAATTCATGGAGGAAGGCCATTTCCGCGACGGGGACAAACTGCCCCCGGAACGGGCCCTTGCCGAGTCCTTCGGCGTTTCCCGCAGCAGCGTCCGCGAAGCCATCCGTGCCCTTGCCGAAAAAGGGCTCCTCGAAAGCAGGCAAGGGGACGGGACGTATGTCCGCGTGCCCGACATAGAGCCGCTCAAGGAGGCCATCCTTGAAGCCGTGGATTCCGAGGGCCTGATGTTCGACGAGGTGACGGAATACCGCCGCATCGTGGAGCCGGGCATTGCGGAAATCGCTGCCGTGCGCCATACATCCGAACAGCTTGACCGCCTCAAGATCATCGCCTGCGATCAGCAGCGCCGCCTGCTCGTCGGCGAGAACGACGGCGATCTCGACGCCAGATTCCACCTCGCCCTCGCCGAATGCACGGGCAACAAACTGCTCATAGACACCGTCGCCCGGCTGAACCGCATCTACGCCAAGGGGCGCACCCCGGAGCTGCGGGACACGCCGTGGCGCCAGTTCTCGGTTTCCTCCCACCTGCGCATCATCGACGCGCTTGAGCGGCGGTCCCCGGAAGACAGCCGCAAGGCCCTCGAAGAGCATATCGATACGGTTATCCACAAACACCTTTTCGCCACCGTGAGGGACTGACATGCTGATTTCACTGGTTGTTTACTGTTTGCTCGGGGCTATTGCGGGCGTTCTGGCCGGGCTTCTCGGCGTGGGCGGGGGCATCGTCATCGTGCCCATGCTCGTCTTTGCGTTCGGCTGGCAAAACTTCCCGCAGGACGTACTCATGCTCATGGCCCTCGGGACGTCGATGGGCAGCATCATGTTCACATCGATTTCCAGCTCGCTGGCCCACAGCCGCAACAAGGGCGTCCAGTGGGATGCCGTGCGGAACATCACCCCCGGCATCCTGATCGGCACGTTCTGCGGGTCGTTCCTGGCTTCCCACGTTCCGGCGCGGTTCCTTCAGCTCTTTTTCGTAGCCTTCCTCTTCTTCGTGATCACCCAGATGCTCAGCGGCAAAAAGCCCAAACCGTCCCGCCACCTGCCCGGTCTCGGAGGCATGAGCGTCGCGGGCGGGATCATCGGCGTGGTTTCGAGCCTCGTGGGCATCGGCGGCGGCACGCTCTCCGTGCCCTTCCTGCTCTGGAACAATCTGGACATGCGCAAAGCCATCGGCACCTCGGCGGCCATCGGCTTTCCCATCGCCCTTGCCGGATGCTTCGGCTACATCGTGAACGGCTGGAACGCCGCGAACCTGCCGCCCTATTCCTTCGGCTACATTTACCTTCCGAGCCTGTTCGGCATCGTCATCGTCAGCATGTTCACCGCTCCGCTGGGTGCGCGCCTCGCCCAGACCCTTCCGGTCCCCAAACTTAAGAAATGCTTCGCCCTCCTGCTCATCGTCATCGGCATCAGGATGCTGCTCAAGGCGCTGTAAACAAACGGCACCAAAAGGCGGGGAGCAACCCCGCCTTTTTTATGGGCAACACCCTTTTCCGGCCCCCTCAGACGCCCGGCGTCAGGGGCCAGAGGATGAACACGGCGACCGTCCAGAAAGCATGGGAAAGGATGCAGGGGACGAGGCTGTCGGTTTTCCAGTAGAGCCAGCCCCAGAACAGCCCCGCCGTCAGGGCGGCCATGACCAGCATGAGGTTCCCTGAAAAAACGTGGACCCCCGCGTAAACGCACACCGCAAGGAGCCATCCGGCCTTTCCGCCGAAACGGTGCATGAACCAGCGCTGGACGAAGCCGCGCCAGAAAACCTCCTCGGCGGGGCTGGTGATGAAAAGCAGTACCAGCGCCATAGCGAGCGGCGAACCTTCATGGCGGATATCGTAGATGGCCGATACCTGATGCGGCGCAAAGCGGAACAGCCAGCCGGAAAGCGTATTGCCGAGCGCGAAGATCGCATAGAGGAGCGCCGCCGAAACGAGGCCGATAAGCACGGCCCGCCCGGTCCACTCCGTCCGTTTCATCGGAACGCCCGCGAACCAAAACGAGAGCAGGGCCAGCACCGAGGCCGCCGTACCCATGCCGATCCAGAAATTGACCCAGTGCAGGCCGAAATTCACCCACCAGAAGAACGCGGCCAGTGCCAGCGTGCCGCACACCTGTCCCGCTGTGGGAATGCGCGGCGTCATGCGAATATCCCCCTGATCAGGCCCTGCGCCAGTTCAAGGCCCCGCGGCAGCAGTATTCCGGCAATGAGCAGCAGCCCGAACAGGAAATGGTGCCTCGCGGATACGCCGTCCAGCGATACGAGTTCGGATTCGGGCAGAGGCCGGGTCCCGAGCGTCCGCAGCGTACGCCACAATCCCGGCGCGAGCACGAAAGGCAACAATCCGGACAGCGGCAAAACGCCGAATGCGGCGAGAAGCAGCAGGACGCCGTACGCGCCTACGCACAGGGCCGCGTACAGGTACAGGGCTTTCCTGCGGCCCAGCAACATGGCGAGAGTCGTGATCCCGGCCTCGCGGTCGTGCGCGATGTCGCGGATGTCGTTGGCGTGCATGATGCTGGTGACGAGGCACGCAATAGGCAGGGAGGCGAGAAAGGGCCGCCAGTCAAGGGAGCCTCCCTGAATGTAGTAGGCGGGAAGCGCCATGAGCGGCCCCATGAGCAGGAATACCATAATCGGGCCGCAGGCATGGTACTTGTAAGGCCAGAAGCCGCTGGTGTAGCCGTAGCCGCCCGCAATCCCCACGAGGCCGAAGGCGAGGATCGGCCAGCCGCAGGCGAACCCGAGCACGATGCCCACGGCAAAGGCCACGCACAAGGCGATGAGGCCGCCCCGCCGCATGGCTTCGGGGCTGATAAGGCCCAGGAGGATGAGCGATTCGCCGTGGGCGGAAGCTTCGGTATCCACGCCGCTCCGGTAGTCGCCATAGGTGTTCAGCATATTCGTGCCCGTCTGAACCGCGACGCCGCCCAAAAGCGTGAGCAGGAACAGCCCGGCATGAGCGGCATCCGAGGCCCACGCCAGCGCCGCCCCGAGCGTCAGAGGAATCACGGACGCGGTGAACGACCAAGGCCGCGTCGCCAAAAGCCACTTCTTCATGGAACTCTCCTGATGGACAATGAGCCGCCCTCAAAACCGGGGAAAGCGGCGGAGCAACGCTTACCCCTTTTGGGGGCGCGCATTCGTTCTTGAACCTATCATCTTTCTGTTATTGCAAAATACGGTCACAGTATACACGGTTCGTTTTGTTTTACCACATTTTTTTACCGTGCAGGAAAGACTGCTGGAACCCTCTGCGCCCCTCTTTTTGCGCATCCCGGCCTTCTTGGGAGAGTTGGCGTTTGCATCGCTCACGTATCTCGACGCAGTCGCGTTTGGCCATTTGTTCGAGCTGCCAATATAACGTGATAGTATCAAAACGCCATATCGCTTCTATGAACGGATGCATCCCGGAACCACTATGCAACGGCAATACTGTATCTCTGCAACAAAGAAAGGCTCTCCCCGGATTTGAAAGGAACGGCACATCCTCTCAAAAACGGCATCTTTTTCCTCATCAGGCGCTGAACAAATCGGTTTTTCTCCTGTCCCAAAATATTTTCATAGCAAAAAAGGTCTTGAACGGCCTTTCCCACATCTTTTTACGGAGTTGCAGATGGTTCTTCTGAGGATCCGTGTTTACCCGGAGCCCGTTCGCTCAAGAAAGCTGTGCCACAAATGGTCGATCTTTCCTTGTTATAGTGCCACGGCCTGGGTACCGTTTGGACAATGCATCCATTTTCTTCTTGACCCCTATAGCCCATCTTTCTATTCTCTTTATATACCAAAACGGGTTGCACGGAAAAATCATGAACAAGCGTTACGGCATCCCCCTCCATTCCATTGTTTTGCTCGCCCTCTTGCTGGCGGCGGGGGGATTTGCGCGCGTTTTTCCCGTGCACCCAACAAACGGGTCGGCCCGTTTCAATGCGCCGGAATACATCCAGCCTCTCCTCATACAGGGGCTATGCCCTCCGGGTTCCGACGAGGATGTTACATCCTTCAAGTCAAAAGCTCCGCCGCCGGACCCGGGCACACATCTGGCGGCGTCCACCTCTCCCCCTGTCCCTCCTCTGACGCAGGGCCGCCTGTGTTCTCTCATCCCCGAGTGCCCCCGCCCTTCATGGCGCGGCCTCCTGCCCTTCCCTCTTCCCCCACCTTCCCCTTGATCCCCTTCCCTTCGTCGTCTGTGCACCCCGCGTGCGGGCCTCCCGTGCCTTCCCTTTCCCAGGGATAGCGTGCGGGCAAGTTGCAAAGAGCCATGCCAAGCATTCCTCCTGTCGCGTCCAGCGTATGGGCCGGGAGGGGCGCCTTCGCGGATAAGGCTGCCCTTCCCTTGCACCCGTTGAACGGCACCCGAAAGGGAGCAGCGGAGAGCCCGTCTACACGCCTGAACAGGGCGTACCACTCTCAACCCCGTGAGGCGACACATGCAATCAAGAATCCCCACCTATATCTTCTCCCTGTTCATCCCCCTTGCGCTCGTTATCGGCTGTTTCGGCTTCTATAACCGTGTGGAACCGCGCATTTTGGGATTTCCTTTCATCTACGCCTGGATTTTTGCCTGTTTTTTCCTTGTATCGGCCAGCATGTGCATCGGCTGGCTCCTTGATCCCCAGTCCGACAGGAACAAGAAACGGGCTTCCTCTTCTCGCGCACCGAAGGAGAATGCATCATGACCGCTCTCGTTTTCATAGCCCTTATGGCTTTTTCAGTGGTACTGGCTTTTATGGCGAAACGCGGCGTCATTGCCGATTCGATGGATGACGTCATGGTCGCGGGGCGCTCTTTCGGCGCATTCATGGTCTTTTTCGTCACCGTAGGCGAAACCTACGGCATCGGCACCATGATCGGCGTACCGGGCGCCATCTACTCCAAGGGCGTCAGCTATTCGCTGTGGTTCCTCGGCTATATCCTGCTCGGCTTCGTGGTAGGCTATTTCATGAACCCGGCGATCTGGCGCATGGGCAAGATTTCGGGCGCCATGACCATGCCGGACTGCTTCCGTTGGCGCTACGGGAGCAAGGCGCTGGAAGTGCTCGTCGCCGTGATCTGCATCGTGTTCCTGCTGCCGTGGATGCAGATGCAGTTCGCGGGGCTGGCCACCATCCTGCGCTACATCGGCTGGGACATCAGCTACACCGTGGGCATCGGGATCTCCGCGGCGATCGCCTACCTCTATATCGCAGTGGCGGGCATCCGCGCCCCGGCATGGATCAGCATCATGAAGGATATCCTCATGATGGCGGCCATCGTTTCCGGCGGGCTCGTCGCCATCCACAACATGCCGGGCGGGATCTCGGGCATCTTCGATATGGCCATCGCCCATTTCCCGGATAAAGTCGTTATCGACGCGGAGCCCATCACCAAAAACGCCACATTCGTCTTCTCGACCATCATCTTTCAGGCGCTCGGCTTTTGCGTGACGCCGCTCCAGTACCAGTTCATATTCACTGCAAAATCGGAGGACACCATCCGGCGCAACCAGATCATCATGCCGTTGTACATGTTCATGTACCCGTTCCTGATTGTGGCGGCGTACTTCGTGCTGGTGACGGTGCCGAACCTGAATGATCCGGACTCGTCGTTCATGGCGCTGGCCGCAGCCAACCTGCCCGAATGGACGGTAGGCATGGTGGCGGCGGGCGGCGCGCTGACCTGCATCCTCGTCATTGCGGTGAGCGCCCTCAATCTGGGCGGGATTTTCAGCCGCAACATCTGGGGCGTGTTCCGATCTTCCGTGTCTCAGAAGCAGGCCGTCCTCGTAACGAATATGGCTACAGGGGCGTCTCTCCTGATCAGCGTGGTATTGGCGGTGATGCTGCCCAACCTGATGCTCGGAGTCATCAACATCGCGTACTTCTGGGCGACCCAATGTTTCCCGATGGCGCTGGCAACGTTCTTCTGGCGGGGGGCCACCCGGACGGGCGTATTCGCCGGCCTGCTGACGGGCGTGGTCGCCGTCGTCGTCCTCACGGAAACGCACGTGACCTTCTGGGGCCTGAATCAGGGATTTGTCGCCATGACTCTGAACGCGCTGGTCATGGTAGCGGTTTGCCTGTGCACCAACCCGGATGAAGCGACGAACGAAACCAGCAACGCCCTGTTCGCCTATGCCGCCCAGGAAGAACCCGAAGCCGCGGATCTCTAGAGCCCATTCCTTTTGAAACGGCACGGAGGCATTGGGGAAGGGGAATTTTTCTGAGGAAAGCCCCTTCCCCTGGCTTGCGGAGCGGTTCGCGCGCCCCTTTCCAAAGGCTTTTCTGCGTGGCGAATCCTGTCCCGCAGCGTTCCTCCCCATCCCTCCCAATAGCCCTCCCCGTCCGCTTCGGGAAGAAATTGACGCGGCAATTCGCCGCGGACAGGACTCTTTCTTCCTCACTCGGACATGGACATGTACGCCGTCAAGGGCGCATCCTCGGATGAGCTTCGTCTTTGGCGGCAACTCCCACGCCTACAGCATACGCCGCGGAAGGTGGAGTTTTTCCCATCCATGCCGATTGACTCGACCGGGAAACCGTGCTGAACTTTTCGCAACGCCTTCTGGAGAATCCGCTATGCCAATGCCCGCTATGCCGTCATTGTCCGTTGCCCGTCTGAGTTCCGTTTTCGAGGACATGGCGGGGGCGGCCCTTAAAAATGCCGTAGATGATTCCAGCTGTGTCTTCAGGACACAGGGGATCATCGGAGATTGGACCGCCAAAAGGACGTTTTGGAATGGCGTCCATTACGGCATTGAACTCGCTGACGGGGGAAAAAGCATCTGTGTGGACCTGCCGCTTGAGGTCATTCAAAACGGCGGCATACGGCCGGGGGATCGCGTTGATGTTCTCGGCATTCCGGTGGTGTACTTGAAGAAATCCGTCGTCCTCTTCAAACTCCATGTCCATGCGGCCTCGGTCATTGAGGCTTCCGCGGGAGGGCGCGGCCCAGAGCCCGTAAAGAATATTGAAGGGACGATCAGCCATCTCAAGGAACTCGGCTTTAAAAGGATACCCTTTCCGAAACGGGCAACCGCCATCTCCGTGATCCATTCCAAATCCCATGCCGCCAACGTCTTCGCCGACTTCAAGAACGAACTTGATCTGAAAAGCGTCAACGTGGAATCCCTGCCGACCGCCATGACGGATCCGTCCGCTATAGCCCGGGCGATAGATCAGGCAAGCGGCAATGTCGTCGTGCTGATACGCGGAGGCGGAGACGATGCCGAGTTCACCACGTTCCAGCATGACGACGTCGTCAAGGCCCTTGCGCGCAAAGCGGCGCACAGGATCACCGGCCTCGGGCACTACGGCAACCTGACGTATGCGGACATCATAGCGGATTTCTGCACGACAACGCCCACCAGCGCCGGAGCCTACGTCCGGGAGCAGCTGATCCGTACCTACAATATGCGGCAAACGGAAAGGGAAGCCCTCGAAGAACAGGCCGTGCTCATCAAGGCGCTACGGATCAGCAAGCTCAAATGGATGCTCATCGCCCTCGCGGGAATAGCCTTGGCGGGGTATCTCGGGTTTTTCCGCTAGATAAGGATAACGGCTAAAAAATCCTGTCGGACGGTTGAACAAACCTCCCCAGCGCCCCTTTCCGGCATTGTATCGGGAAGGGGCGCTTTCGCCTTCCAATACATGGAACAACGGCAAGACGACGAGCCGTCGTGCCTTTTCCCGGCGGCCAGCCCTCCTCATCAGGCAGAACCCAACCCTGACCGGAATCGGCATTCCACACCATACGCGGGGCTTCACCTTGGGGCATGGCGGGTTCCTCTGCACTCCTTGGCAGTTTGTGAAGAAAAACCACGACATGCCGTCATCTGTCGACAAAAGGCCGCGAAACGCCTTGTCAAACGCTCCGGTTTGACGGAATAATACATCTAACGCCAACGTTCACAATATAGATTTATACATTAATATACTGTGTTATTTGTATAAATAAAAAAAGAACCCGTGTGACACCGAGCACGGATATCCGCTCGCCGCATTTGAAAGATGCCTTGCGAGGGTATCCCCCAATACGTCCCCGCCCAACGGCTGCCCCATCCAAAGGAGGATGCATGTCCACCATCAAACATTCGCAGATTTCCGCGCTCCTCGTCGATGACGACGCCAAGCTGTGCGGGCTGCTGCGGGACTACCTTGAAGGATTTGGGTTCTCGCTCGACGTTGCCGAGGACGCTTCGTCCGGGCTGGAAAAAGCCGTTGCGAACGAATACGACGTGATCCTGCTGGATATGATGCTGCCGGATATGGACGGCCTTGACGTGCTGCGGCGCTTGCGGGAAATCGGCTCCACGCCCATTGTCATCTTCTCCGCGCAGGATGAGGAAGCCAGCCGGATTGTGGGGCTTGAGATGGGCGCGGACGACTATGTGCCCAAAGCCTTTTCCCCGCGCGAGCTGCTGGCGCGGGTGCGGGCCGTGCTCCGGCGGGCGCAGCCCGTGCAGGCGGAGCGGAAGGAGCCCGAAGAGGACGGCGTGGTCCGGGTGCGCGGATTGTGGATGGACCGCAAGTCCATGAAGGCGCGCATGGACGGCGTCCCGATGGATCTCACCGCGCTGGAATTCCGCATCCTGTTCGGCATGGCGGCCCATCCGGGACGGGTCTTCACCCGCGAGAACCTGCTTGAGCTTGCCGTGGGCCGCGAATTCAGCCGGTATGACCGTTCCGTGGACATGCACATCTCCACGCTCCGGCGCAAACTCGGAGACGATCCCCATAACCCGGCATATTTGAAGACAATACGCGGAATGGGCTATACCCTGCTTCCCGAAGAGGCCTGACCCGAATTCTAAACAACATGCGGAAAACATTCCGCTACCCGTTCCGAGAATTCTTTTTCTTTGCGTCCCCAAAGGCAGGGAGCCATTCCCACGTCCTTTGCCTCTCCGCCAAGCGTCCGCTTCGGCGCGGAGCCGCCGGGTCAAGGGGGCGCTGCCCCTTTGCGGGGTTCCGAGGGGCAGCGCCCCCCGGTGGAAGTCGAGAAAATCCGGCGAACAAGCCTCCATTCAGGAGAAAAAACCATGCGCGTGGGACTGTACCAGAAATTCTTCACCTGGGCGATGCTCAACCTCGTCCTGCTCGGCGTCATCACAGCCCTGTTTATCGGCGGGGTGCTGCTGTTCAACAACAATCTGTACTCGCCCATGCTGTTCAACGGCAGTATCGCCTCCACATTCCGCATGACCTCCGTGGAGCTGCAATACAAACCCGAAAGCCAATGGGCTTCGGTCCTTGAGGAGTGCGGCAGGGAGTGCGGCCTCCATTTCGGCATCCTGATCCTCGACGATATGGACCCTCCGCTTGCTGCGGGCGGCCTGCCTCCAAGAGTTGTGGAGGCGGCCCGCACCATTCCCCGCCCGCCCTATTCCCTGTGCGCCGAACCCGATTCGGGCGCGTTCAGCACGATCACGCCCGCCGTGGAACTTGAAGCGGGCATCCTCCCGCAACAATACGTCATTTTCATGCGCGACGGCGATCCCGCCCAATACTGGTACGCCCGCACCATCCTTGTCTCCAACGACGAAGGCGTTGTCCGCTACGTACTGCTCGCGGCGTCTTCGCCGTCCATCACCGGAAACGGGCATTTCTTCGAACTGCGCCTCGCCGTGGCCCTGCTCCTGTCCGGGCTCGGGCTGTCGTTCCTGTGGTGGTGGCCCTTCGTGCGCCATCTCACCAAGCCCATCATCCTCATGACCAAAGTGACCGAGCGGATTGCGGCGGGCGATTACAGTTCGCTCTCCGACGATTCGCCCATCAGCCTCAAGGCCGTGGGCGAAGGGCGCGGGGACCAGATCGGCTGCCTCGCCAAGGCCACGGGCATCATGGCGGAAAAGGTCAAACAGCAGGTCCACGGGCAGCGCCGTTTCATCCGGCACATCGCCCATGAGCTGGATTCGCCGCTGGCCCGGATCAAGCTCGGGCTCGCCGTGCTGGACAGCCGTGTGGACGAGAAAAACCAGCAGCGCGTACAGGAAATCAGCGACGAGGTGGAGCAGCTTTCCCTGCTGGTCGAGGATGTGCTGAGCTTCATGCGTTCCGAGGCCATTCCGGAGTCACCCGCCCGTGAGGCCGTATCCCTCGCGCCGCTGCTCCAGTATGTGACACGCCGCGAAGCCCGGGACCGCGACGTGCGCCTGAGCGTCGACGAGGGGCTCAAGGTCTGGGCGGACGCAAGCTGCCTCGGCCGGGCGCTCGCCAACGTGGTGCGCAACGCCGTGCGTTATGCCGGGGAAGACGGCCCCATCGCCATTGCCGCAAGGCCGCAGGGGGACCGTGTGTGCGTGGAAATCCGCGACAGCGGCCCCGGCGTCCCCGCCGAGGAAATGGAGCACATCACCGAACCGTTCTTCCGGGGCGAACAAGCGAAGAAATATCCCGGCGGTTCCGGGCTCGGCATGTCTATCGTCAAGCATTGCGTGGAAGCCTGCGGGGGCGAGCTGCATTATTACAATCAATACCCCAAGGGATTCACCGTCTCCATTACGCTCAAGGCTTGTGACAAATAACCCTACCGCTGTATCATTCGAATAGGGAACAGCTTGTGTAAAATCGTTGAAACAGATTGTTTTACTTTCTTTTTTCATCGGAATCATCCATACGCTCCTCCTTTTTTCATGAAAAGCTCACTCTCCGTTGAGAGTAGTTTCCTGCGGCGTTTGTAAGGAAACGTCTTTGACGAGATCGGATTCAACAAGTTTTATCCTGTAATAACACAATGGTAGACTTTTACAAAACTTTTACAAAACGTTGAACTTTTTTTTACAAACTTTCCGCATAGTCGCTCCATCCGGTGATTTTCTCCCGCAGCACGGATCTGTATACGAACGGCCTCGCGTGGCGCGCGGCGTTCCAAGGACGGAGCACCCATGTCCAACACATTCTCCCGCAGACATTTCCTTCAATACGGCATGGCGGCGATCGCCGGGGGCACGGCCCTCGGGGGTCTGCCGGTCCATGCGGCTCAGGCTCCCGCCGGAACGGCCGCTTCCCAAAACGATTTGGTGAAGGGCTACTGCCCTTTCTGCCAGGTCCGCTGCACCTACCACGCGCGCGTGCGCAACGGCAAAATCCTCGAACTCATCGGCGATCGCGGCAACCGCTGGACCGGCGGGGCCATGTGCCCCAAGGGCCTGTCCATCGTCGAGCTGCTCAACAGCCCCTACCGCCTCGTGCAGCCCATGCTCAAGCAGGGCTCGGAATGGAAAACCATCTCCTACGCCGAGGCCGTGGACATCGTCGTGGACAAGCTGCGCCAGAGCCGCGCCAAGCACGGCGACAAGATCGCCGAGCGCCTTGCCCTCACCTCCCCCCTGTGGGATTGCCGCGAAAGCGAACTCGCCGCGCTCATGACCATGCGTACGGCGGGCGGGGTCAACGTCATGCCCGCCGGTGAAGTCTGCATCAGCACGGCGTCCAACGTGCTCGGCATGTTGCTCGGCGCGAACACCTCCACCACCACGGTCAACGAGATCGTCAACGCGAAGACCCTCGTGCTCTGGGGCGCGAACATCAGCGAAACCTACCCGCCCTACACCCGCTGGCTTGACAAGGCCCGCGACGCCGGGGTGCGCATCGTGAGCGTGGACTGCCGCAAGACGCCCACCAGCGCTTGGGCCGCCGACCAGCTCATGCCCCTGCCCGGCACGGACGGCGCGCTCGCCCTCGGCGCGATCCGCTTCGTTCTTGAAAACGGAGCCTTCGACCGCGCGCGGGTGGACGAGAGCATCACCGGCTTCGAGCTCATGGAAAAGGGCGCGCAGCCGTGGAGCGTCGACAAGGTGGCGCAAGCCACCGGGCTGTCCGAAGACGCCGTCACCGCCTTCTACCGGACGCTTGCCGAGAGCCCCCGCACCATCATCTGGATGGGCGGCTGCCTCTCCCGCTACACCAACGGGTTGCAGAGCATCCGGGCGATCATCGCGCTTCAGGCCCTGCGCGACAACCTCATCGGCTCGGGCAGGGGGCTCCTTACGATGGAGGGCGGCAAGCCCGAAGGCGAAAAGGAATTCGTCGACGCCGTGTGCGGCCCGGCCAAGGATTCCGGCGTCAACTTCCGCCGCCTGCTCAACACCATGAAGAAGGGCAACCTCGACGTGCTCTTCCTCAATTCCAGCTACCGCCGCTACCCCGACTGCACCGGCGTCGCCGAGGCGATCAAAAAGGTGGGGTTCGTGGTCCATCGCGGCTTCTTCAAGACCGAGGAGATGGATGTGGCCGACCTGTTCGTGCCCGCCGCCTTCGGCCCGGAAAGCGCGGGTTCGCATTACGGAGCCGAGAAGCAGGTGGTCTGGCGCGACAAGTGCGTGGACGCGCCCGGAAGCTGTGTCCCCGACTGGCAGTTTTACCGCGACATCGGGCGCAAGCTGGCCCCGGAGATCTATCCCGATTTCACCGGACCCGAAGAACTGAGCGAACGCTTCCGCAATACGGTCCCGAGCTGGAAGGCCATGAGCGTTTCCAGAATGCGCCAGTCCCCGGACGGCCTGATCTGGCCCCAGCCCGAGGAAGGCGCGCAGGAGCGGATCGGAACGGTCTTCACGTCCGGAACCTACGCCACGGAAAACGGCAAAATCCCGCTGGATCTCAAGCTGATGGGCGCGTTCGGCTGGACGCCGCCCAAGGGCAATCCCCACGGGGCCGGCGCCGACAAGGAATACCCCCTCGTCCTCACGCAGGGCAAGGTGGTGACCCAGTGGCAGCAGACCATGACCAATTTCGCCGCCTCGCTGGCCCAATTCTCCCGTGGGCGCTATGTGCTGGTCCACCCGGACACGGCCAAGCCTCTTGGCATCGCCCACGGCGATACAGTGCGCATCAAGACCGCCACCGGTTCCGTAGAAGCCGTGGCGGAACTGACCGCTTCCATCCGGCCCGGCATCATCTTCACGCCGTCGCATTTCACGGGCACAAGCCCCCATGCCGCGACGCGGAGCAAGCCGATCAATGCCATCCTGCCCAACTACTGGGACCGCGTGTCGGCCCAGTTCAACGGCGTGGGATGCACGCTGGAAAAGGCGTAAGGGGAGGAGGAGCGGGGATTTTCCCCGCCCCCTGCGCCGGAACCCTTCCCGGCGGCCCGGCGGCGACGCCGCAAATGAATTTCGGAGAAGAACATGCCCCGTTACGTGATGGCCATAGACGCCTCCAAATGCCTGAACTGCAAGGCGTGCCTGATTGCCTGCCAGCAGCGGAACGCCGTGCCCTACGGCCTCTCCCGCAACTGGGTGCGGGAAACGCCCGACACGGCTTCGCCCTCCGGCTGGCGCTACCAGCCCGGAGCCTGTATGCACTGCGACGAGCCGTCCTGCGTTGACGCCTGCCCCACGCACGCCACCTACAAGGCCGAAGACGGCGTGGTCATGGTGGACGAAACCCGCTGCATCGCCTGCGGAAGCTGTATGCGCGCCTGCCCCTATCAGGCCCGCCACATCGACCCCGCGCGCCGCGTCGTGGACAAGTGCGATTATTGCGCGCCCTCCCGCGCCGAAGGCATGGAACCCGCCTGCGTCAGCGTATGCACCACCCGCGCCCGCGTGTTTGGGGATGTGGACGACCCACAGTCCCCGGTCAGCAAGGTGCTCGGCTCGCACAAAGTCACGTTCGTTGAGGCCGAGGACGCGCCCACCAAGCCGACCCTCGCCTATCTGAACGATGTGACCGACAAACACTGGCCCAAGGCCGAAAGCGCCGGTCCCGTGGGCTTCATGGGAACCGTGGCTACCGGGGTGCGCTGGCTCGGCGCGCTGTCCCTGTTCGGGGTCGTGGGCGTGGGCCTGCGCCAGCTGATCCGCCCCACAGGCGAAGCATCCCACGAAGAAAAGAGGAAGGGCTCATGATCCGCCGTCATTCCCTCAGCGCCGTCTGTATGCACTGGTTCAACGCCTTCTGCTGGATCGCGTTGCTGTTCACGGGGTTCGCCCTGCTTTCCAACCCGGCCATGCAGCCCGTGGGCATGTGGTGGGCCGATCTCTGGACCGGCGTGTTCGGCGCGTACGGGCTGCTCGTCTTCCACCTGCTGATCGGTTCGGCGTGGCTCGCCGTCTACTTCCTCTACATCATTTTCGGGTTGCGCCACGACGTAGTCCCCTTCCTCAAGGAAGTATTCAGCCTCTCCCCGGCCTCCGACATGATCTGGTGCGTCCGCAAGGGTATGCGCCTCGTCCTTGGGGAAAAGGCCATGCGCAGCATGGGGCTTGACCCCGCCCTGCCGCCGCAAGGCTTCTACAACGCCGGGCAGAAGCTCGCCGCCGTGGCCGCCGTGCTGTGCAGCGTGGGGCTTGCGCTCTCCGGGCTGTTCCTCGCCGCGCTGGCGCTCCATCTCGTCGCGCCGGGCTCCGAGGACGCCGCCCAGTGGGCCCTGTTCATCCATCTGCTCTGCGCGGGCGTGATGGCCGTTGTCCTGCCCATCCATATTTATATGGCCGCATTCGCGCCCGGCGAAGGCCCCGCGCTGCGGTCCATGTTCTCGGGATTCATCCCCGTAACGTTTATCCGGCACCATAACCCGCTCTGGTACGAACAGCTCGTGCGCAAAGGGGTTATCCGTCCAGAAACCACCAATACCCTTTCCTAAGGAGCCCGCCATGAACATCAAAACCATCGCTTCCGCCGTCCTCGCCGCCGTGGTGCTGTGCGCCGCCCCCGCCTTCGCCGACGGCAAGATGAACCTCAACACCGCCACCGAACAGGAACTTTCCGCCAATCCCGCCGTGGGCCCCGAGCTGGCCAAGGGCATCGTGGAATTCCGCGAAAACGTGGGCGACATCAAGAGCATGGATGAACTGCTGGAAGTCAAGGGCGTTACGCCCGAAGTGCTCGAAAAGCTCAAGCAGGCCGTGACCGTCGAAGCCATCGAAGGCGCGGAATGCTCGTGCTAACGCTGATCGCGGGCGGCCCCGGCAAGGGGTTCCCGCATCGGACGGCCGCAGAGGCCGACAAAAACAGCAACCGGATCGCTTCACGCCTTCATAGTGAAGGCGGCTGACGCGCGGATCGTTTTCGGCAGTTGCCGGAACCGCGCCCAAGCTCGGAGCGAGCCGCAAGAGGAGGATGTATGTCGCATATCTCACTCCGGGCCATCGGCAAGACCGCAGCAGCGATCTGTCTCGCCGTGGCGATGAGCGGCGTGGCGATGGCAGGCGACGCGCCCGACCGCGTGGTCATGCAATCGCCCGCCAAGGACGCGGCGGTCCTTGCCAAGATGCAAGGGCTCGTCAACAACAGGAAGGCCAAGACGCTCAGCGGCCTCAGCCGTACCATCAACGACGGCGTGGTCATCCGCAAGAGCACCATCAAAGACGGCAAGATCATCATTCCGCCGTCCGGCCTGTACATCACGGTCCGCTCCACCAACTGGCATCCCTTCGATAACGAGCCCCTGACGCTCGCGGGCAAGACGTACCATGCCATCACGGATCGCTATGTCCGTGACGTCATCCGTAACGTCACCATGAAGAAGGGACAGGTCCTTCCGAGCAACGCCAACAAGAGCCGCGGCTGGGAACTCAGCTCCGTGGAGAACGACACCTACGGCATTGAAGGCGGCAATTCCGCCGTGTTCAAGATCGTGAAGACCACGGGCAACTACTACGGTTCCCAGTTCCCGGTCTACGCGGGCGCACAGATCAGCAACGCCGCCGCCGACGGCTCGCTCGTCAAGGGTTCCAAGGATCCCGAAGGGCATACCGTCCCCACGGCTGAAAACGGCCTGAGCGAAATGATTTACGGCAGCAACATCGCTACCGTAGGCCGTACGCATGTCATCATAGACGCCATTGAAGGCGACTCCGTGAAGGTGCGCGAACTCGCTACCGACAGCTGTTCCGCCATCTTCGTGTCCCCCAACGAGCCCGTGGTCGCCAGCTACGGCAAGGGCGACACTTTCAGCATCGGCGACGCCAAGGTTGAAGTCACCGACGTGGCCGCCAACGCCGCCACCGTGAAGCTGACCGACAAGTCCGGCACCGTGACCAAGGTCCTCGGCCCCCTGACCCCCGAGAACACCCGGATGCTGCTCATGTCCGTGGTTGACCGCGACCACCTCTGGACGCTCTCCAAGGACGGCAAGGTCGCCGTGCACCTGAATATCCGCCAGAGCGACAAGCCCATTGCCGACGGCAAGGTGTCCCTCGTCGCGTATAATGATGTTGTTGAAGTCAACGACGGTAGCGTGTGGCCGGCCGATACCCGGTTCCTCGCCCGTCCCGAAACCTGAGCGACCTGCACTTTCCCCCATGAGATCGTCCTTGAAAACGACAAGGAAATCGTTCTCGACGGGGGAGCCAACAACGTGTTTGTTGGTCCGAACAAGCATTTCTCCATTGTTATCGACGAATTTGACGGCAAGATCGTGAAGGCGTGGCACATCGAAAACAGCAAGGGCGAAAAGAGCCCCAACCTTGCCACCCGCGCCGGCGGCAAGCACATCGACCTCGTGGTCGGCAAGGCCTGCCGCTCCACGGCCCACTTCATCAGCCGTTTCTATCCCGCCATGTATGACGAAACCTTGAACGGCATGGATTCCTTCAAGTAACCCTCTCACCGCCCGCCCGATCCGTCCCTTCGGCACACGGATCGGGCGGCCTTTTTCCCGAAAAAGCGCAGGAGATTGACATGGGAAAGGTTCTGATCGCGTTGTGCACCGTATTCCTGCTGGCCTTTCCGGCCCGTGGAGAGCAGGCCGTGACGTGGGAAAGCCTGACCGTATGGAACGATCTGCCGCCGCTCTACGATCCGGCCCCGTGGCCTTCCGATCTCGCGGGCAAGCGCGTGATCCTGCGCTGGAACGGCAAACACAACGGCGATCTTCTGCTCGATTACCTGCACTCGCTGCTGTCCCGCGCCTTTCCGGACACCGAATTCATCAAGGCGTATGAAACGGACCCCACCCTCAGCGGCATCTCCAAGGATCTGCCCGAATCCGAGGCCACGGCGCGGGCGCTCCTCGAACTGCGCCCTGATCTGGTCATCGCGGCGACCGGGGACTGCCGGGCCTGTTCCGCATGGCTCGCCATCGATCAGATCCAGCTCGAACGCGCGGGCGTCCCGACCCTGACCATCCTGACCCAGCCGTTCCTCAAGACTTTTCACAACGTCCGCCAAAATCTCCGCATAGGCCCCCTGCATTGCGTCGCAGTGCCCCACCCCGTCGCCATCATCCGCGACGAAAAGGTCCGCGCCAAGGTCGACGAGGCGTTCCCCGCCATCCTTGACGCACTCCGCTCCGGGAAGGCGGCGGACAGCACGAAAATCTTTCCGGCAGAGACGGCGCCTCCGGCGGAAGCCAAAGCATCGTCCGCCGCACCGGGGAAACAGATTCCGGCAGACCTTCAGTGACCGGAAACGGCAAGAGCCCGCGTGGATTGCGGGCTCTCGCACAGATGTCCCGGTAAGGCGGCAATGCCGCCTCCTAGCCAGCGAAGGCCGATCCCGAAACGCCGCCTCGCCTCATTGCCGGAAAAAAGCCGTCCGCACGGTACAGGGCGGAAGAGAGATATTTCTCTTTGCCCTGTACTGTGCGGACGGCCTATTCATTCCAACCCCATACGGGGAGGTGACGGGCTGGCCTTTCGAAGGCCGCCCGCCCCAGAAGCCCTCGGCAGAAGGATGATTCCCCTGCACGCCCAAGCGCGTTTCCCGTCATGTATTCCCACGGCGGGAAACGCCCGGATCAAAGGGCACCGTCTCCGCCCAAGCCTTGAAACGCGGAGCCTCCGCCGGAGGAGAGGCAAAGACCCGCGTCGCAATCGTCTAGAACTTATAGCCGACGCTGAAGGTGCCCTTGAAGTTGTTTTCCTTCGCTTCGTAGCCCACGCCCTTCCACAGATCCTTATCCAGATCGAGGCGGATGTAGCCGAGTTCCACGAACAGGGAGAGGTTCTTGTACAGCTTGTATTCCGTGTCGAAGTTCACTTCCACGGCCTTGTCGCCCGTGGTCAGGTACATCATGCTGGCCACGCTGTCCTGCGGGTTCGAGATCATCTTGCTGCGGACCATTTCCTTGTTGTTCGTGCCCTGATAGTACACGACGCGCAGGACGTGGGAGAGATCTTCCATGAACGAGATGTCCTTCACACGAGCCATGACAGCCCACGTGCCGGAAATGCCGTAGCCCATCGTCTGGGCCGCGCCGCCGTAGTTCGTGCCGTCGAAGCCGTAGGAGGTCACATACACATCGGGGTCGATGGAGGGCAGACGCTCGGAACCGTTATACGCATTGGCGTCGTCGCCCGAGGAATACCAGAACAGCAGGCCGGGGGTGCAGGATTCCAGCTTGTATTCGGCGAGGAGCGCGGCGTACCAGCCGGAGCGCTTCACGTCGAAGTTCTTGCCGTTCAGCTTGCTGGTGCCCAGATCCACGCTGCCGTAGGCGGCGTCGAGGGCAAAGCGGAAGGGATCGAAATAGCTCAGGTCCGCGGAGACGCCGCCGAACCACGCGCTGCCGTGATCCTTATCGCTGTTGGCCACGATGGTCGACGTGCCCATAAGGGGAAGCATACCCTGTGCCATAGGATAGTTCAGGTCGAAGTTCCCGCCCTTGAAGCTGTCATGCCCGATGATGCCGCCCATGCCCCACGGAGTCACTTTCACGCCGTCAAAGGTCATCGGCACGGTCACGCCGATGAAGTCCATCGCGTCGTGGGCGTCGTGCCTCGTCATTTCGGGGTCGTTGTCATTTTCGGCGCGCAGCCAGAACAGGCTCGCGCTCACGTTTTCGGTGAACTGGTTGCTGATGGTGATGCCCGCGCCGTCGGCGTCGAGGATCGGGGAGCCGATGCCGGTGAAGGTCGGCTGGACGTAGGGCTGGAGGCCCATGCGGACCTTGGCGTCGGTCCGGGGAATGATCCAGTCCACGTAGCTGTAGCGGACCTTGATTTCCTTGCCGTCCGTGCCGAGGGCAGCGCCTTCGGCGGCCTTGCCCCAGTTCTGGTGGCCGATTTCGAAGAACATCACGCCCTTCAGGGATTCCGAAGCGATCACGTCGATCTGGGTACGCAGACGGGTAGCGGAACGCATCTTATCGTCGCCGTTATGCTTTTCAAAATTGCGGTCGGCGAACGATACACGGTTCTGCCACAAGCCCGTCATCTTGAAGTCGACCGCCTTCGCGGCGGAAGTTGCGCCAAGAACCAAACCGGCGGCCAACAAAAGCGTCATCAGTCTCTTCATCTTCCTCTCTCCTTTGGGTTGAACGTACTCCGGGTGAGGGAAACCCGGCATTCCCTTTCCTCCGGGGGCTAACCCCCGCATCCCTCATGTGCAATCCGTTTCCGATGGGGGATCAGAACGCGGGCTTGCGGATGAACTTCAAGAGATACATGGCGATGGGCGTCGCAATGATGACCGCTGCGAACACCCAGACGATGGGATATCCCGGCAGCGGCGCGAACGGCATGGACAGCGTGACCGGCAGGAAGGTCAGGCAGGAAAAGACGTTCATGAGGCCGCCTTCCACCGCGACGGGGGTTTCGTAATCCGGATCGGCGATGCGGAGCAGCAGCAGGCCCGAAGCCGCCGTGCCCGTGGCGTAACCGAACATGATCAGGCAGCGCTCGAAGCCGTACTCGGGGGAGCGGCGGCCGAACCACACGCAAATGATCAGGGTAATGAATGTGGCGGCGGCGATGGCGACGATGAAGGGCAGCAGCACCTCCTGAAGGGCCCTCATTTCAATGCCGAGGAACACGGCGCAGATCATGAAGTCCACGGAACCGCCGACCAGACGCCGGGTCGTTTCGCCGTCTATGAGGTGCAGGATGTCGATCTTGCCCATGAACTTGCGCAGCAGCATGGCGAGGAACATGCCCCAGCAGAAAGTCAGGCCGAAACCGAGCCCCGCGATGCCGGCGGGCATGTACTTGGAGAACAACAGCCCGAAAAGATAGGCCACGCCATAGATCGCCGCCATGAGGGCCACATGGAAGCCGAGGTTGTCGATGTTGGCGGGGTGGGTGGTGCTGTGGGAACAGGGGGGATTGTCGCCGCGATCCATAAGGCCGCGCAGGAAGTTCTGGGGCAGCTCGCCGGAACGCCCTCCGGTGCACCAGCCGCGCTTGATGCCGTAGAAGGCCAGCGGCACGCCCACGATGCCCGCCACGAGGAAACCGACGGCGGCGAAGGCCAGCCCGACGCTCAGGGCGTTGGCGGTCTGATAGGAAGTCTGCCAGATGGTGGCGTAGGCCTGCGTCTGGCCTGGGCCCTGCGTGAAGCCCGCGCCGAGGAGGTAGCCGTTGACGGTTTCAAACGTGCCCCCGAACAGGTCCTGCCACAGCACGAAAACGCCCTTGCCGATGAGCGCCTGCACAGAGAAGGTCATACCAAACACGAGCGCGATCCACAGGGCGCCACGCATCACAACCTTGCCGCTGGCGGGCTTCTTGGTCTGGAGCAAACCGATGCCCACGAAGCCGAACGCGAACAAGTGGAAGGTGATCATACTGAAAATGTTCGGCGTAATGTCCTTCCATCCGGTGGAGGTGGGCATCCCGACCAAATCAAGGTTGATCAGCACGAACCCGATGAGGCCACCTATAAGGGAGGAAGGAAACAGCAGCTTCTGGAACAACGGCACCTTGGCACGGATTAACGTCCCGAGCATGAGCAGCATACCGATCCAACACAATGCACCCAGATACGGATAAAATGACGCTTCCATGAATCCCTCTCTTGGTAAGGCAACCGTCAAAGTTGTGAGTATCCGCAACCACAGGAGCCGGGGAAACCCGACGGAGAAGGCGGGAAGGAGCGCCCCCATGCCGCCGGGTTTCCGGCAAGGCTATTCCAGCGACCCGTATACGAGTTCGTTGCCGACGATGGTCGCCAGCACCGGAATGTCGCGGATAGCCTTTTTGTCCACGGCGAGGGGGTTGTCCCCAAGCACGACCATGTCGGCCAGCTTGCCGGGTTCGAGACTGCCCTTGCTCGTTTCCTCACAGGCCTGATAGGCGGCCCACGAGGTCACGCTGCGCAGCGCGTCCATGACGGAAATGGTATATTCCTCGCCAAGGACTTGCCCGCTGCTGGTGATGCGGTTGACCGCAGACCACACGGAGAGCAGGGGATCAATGGGGGTTACGAACGTGTCGTTGTGGTTGCTGAACAGGATGCCGCGTTTCAGGGCGCTGCGGAGCGGGCTGATGCGCTTGGCGCGATCCGGGCCGAGGAAGATGTCGCGGTGGCGGTCGCCCCAGAAGTAGGTGTGGACCACGAAGAACGAAGGCACCACGCCGAGGCGCTTGATACGGTCGAGCTGATCCTCGCGCACGGTCTGGCAGTGGATGATGATGTGCCGGGCGTCGGCGCGGGGATAGCGCTTCTGCGCCTCTTCATAGGCATCCAGAATGAGCTGGATGGCTTCATCGCCGTTGCCGTGGATGGCGATCTGCCAGCCCTGCCGATGCAAAGCCACGATGCGATCGATGAACCCTTCCGGGTTTTCCTGGATATAGCCGCGCCACATGGGGCCGTCCGGCAGATCATAGATGATTTTGTGGTAGGGATTGCTCAGGCAGCCGGTATAGCATTGCAGGCTGCCGTCGACGAGGTGCTTGACAGCGCCGAGGCTGATCTTGCGGTCGGCGGTCAGCGGCGTACCGGAAGCGTGAGAAGTGAACTGGTTGAGATCGCAGCAGCCGAGGCCGGGCAGGATCTGCACTCGGTTACGGAGCAGTCCCTTTTCATGGGCCTTGCGGAGCTGTGCCCACTGCTTTTCCTGCGTGAAGCCGTCCTGCGCGGACGTGACGCCCTTCGCGGTGTAGGCGTCGCAGGCGGTTACGATGCTGCGCATCCAGTCTTCCTCGGAAGCTTCGGGCAGCAACGCGGCAACGGGATTCATCGCCGGGGGTTCCTCCAGAACGCCGTTGGGGTTGCCGTGCCCGTCGCGGCGGATGATCCCGCCAAGGGGATCGGGCGTATTCCGGTCATAACCGACCAAGGCCAGGGCGCGGCTGTTGCAGGAGCACAAATGGCCGGAAACATGGCGCAGGAGCACCGGATGATCGGGCGTCACGTCGTCCATGTCGGACGCGAGCGGGTGGCGGCGATCCGCAAGGGCGGTGTCATCGTAGCCATACCCAAGAATCCACTCGCCCTTAGGCGTGGAGGCGGCCTTTTCCTTGAGCAGATCGCGGATTTCGGCAATGTCCTTCACCTTGCCTACCGGCGGGGAGGAAAGATCAAGCTGCGTGGCGAACATGAGCCCGGCCCATACAAAATGGCTGTGCCCATCGACGAAACCGGGCAGCATGGTCCGGCCCCGTAAATCAGTGACCACGGTATCCGGCCCGGCATGGGCCATAACGTCATCGTCCGTTCCCACAGCGAGGACGACGTTGCCTTCAACGGCCAACGCGCTGACCACGCTTCCCCGTGAATCCATCGTCAATATCGTACCGTTCCGGTAGATCTGCGTTGCCTTGCCCATGGTGCTGGCTCCTTTGTTGAGATTGTTCACGCGATTGATCTTTTTAGAGCAATCGACATGCCAATCGGAAAACCCGGAGCCTATTAGCAGCGATCCCTATGTTTCTATTACATTATCTTAAAAAAAGACACCCGCATCCCCCGCGGGGGGCAAGCACCAGAGGCCCCGGAGTCCAGCTTTTTGGACAAAACGGAGTTAGCGTGAACATAATATGTTGAATAAAAATGAGAAAAGAGAAAAAAGAAAACGCTGAAGCGGCGTAGAAAAAGGACAGGAGGGAAATCCCTTTTCCCTGAATCATTAAAAATCATTCATCCTTTTCAAAAAGAGTCTTTCTTGCGTCACTGCCTCACCATGTTTCCAGAAAACTGGAATCATCCAAAAATAAAGACGCGGCTCTTTCCACTTTGCCTTTTTCGAAGGGACAAGCTCCCCCGACAGGTTCATCCGGCAGAGATGATAATCCGAGGAAAGCCACTAGAACACCTGTGGGCCCCCGCTCCGCACTGCGTGAGGCTTTCCTCCCTTATAGACACGAACCTGTCTGCAACTCCCCCTCTTTTGTTTTGCCGCAGCTGCTCTGTTCCTCTATGCCAAGCTGCGGAACAGGACTTTTCCGGCAAAGGAAGTTACCTTGACATAACTTTAAAAATAAAAAGTTCCTCCGGCGACAGCGTCAGCCTTCCGAAACATCATCTGGCGGAAACTGGCGAAGATACGGCGTGGCATACACCTCCGATCCCACACCCCATCAATCCGCCTTTTCCCCCAACGGTTTTTGCCCATGCGCAAAAGGGCCGGACGGATGGTTGCCGCTTTGGGCGCGGACTGTTTCCAAGTGACCTTCCCATCTTGATTTGTATGCGTCGCGCTCTTTCTCGGCTTGCTTGAGCGCATCCTTGCATATGGCAAGCTCCTTCTGAATCTCGGAAAGCCGGCTCTCCAAGACGGCCTCCTTTTCAGATTGGCTCTGTGGGATAACGGCCCGGATGTTCATCCCCACCGCCTGCATGTACCGGAGCATGTCCGGGAAGGACGTCTTTTCCCCACCGGCACCTTCAAGCCACCGTTTTGTGGTCACTTTGCTGACACCGCACATCTCTCCAAGCTGTTCATAGGTCATTTTGGGCTTTTGGTTGCGCAAGGCCTCAAGCCTCCGGATGAACTCCCTCCAGACCTGTTCAAAAACTTTTTCTGCGTTCATTTTAGTTACATAAGTGAAACGATGTTACATCGGTAGTTCGGTTTTCGTTGACTTATAAGTTTCATTGAAGTAACTTTTTATTATAAACGAACATGGCCACGGCCTCTCAAGCGGCTGCCACAAAGGGCCCCTCTGACGCCCAGGAAACAGCCGAGCACCAAAAAATGCAGGGCCAAAGGGACTACTGCATACCCATATGGCATAAATAACACAATGTAATGATTATAGTTTCAACATCCATCCCGGGAGAGTGCTCATGACGCAGGGAGTGGGAAACTGGACCTTTAACGTGCTCCCCGGCCAAGCGGGCAGGCGCAGCGAGAAGCAGTCTCCGTGGTATGACATGGCTACGGCGGCGGTGGCCATGATTGCCCGGCCCTACATCCCGCAGGGCGGCAAAGTGTATGATCTGGGATGCGCTGCCGGGAACGTCGGACGCGTGCTGGCGCCGACGCTGCATGAGCGGGAGGCGCAGTTTGTGGCCCTGGACGGCTGCCGGGACGTCGTGGTTGCCTACTGCGGGCCGGGAAGGGCCATTATGGCGGACGTGGCCAGTTATCCGTACAAGCCTTTCGACGTGGCGGTGGCCTTCCTGACGCTCATGGACCTGCCCTCCTCGACGCGGCAACTTTTATTGTCGACATTGCGGAGCAAGATGAGGCCGGGCGGGGCAATCATCATCATAAATAAAGAAAAGCCCCCCAGAGGTTCCCTGTCCGCCACAGCATCCCGGCTGACATTCGGCTGCAAAGTGGAAAGGGAGGCCCATGAAGCAAGGAAGTGGAGAGGACACTATACGTTAGAGATATATTCGGCTCTCTACCGCAGCGAGTTGGGGCCCGATGCCGTGGAGGCTTTCCGGCTTGGCGATTTTGTGGGGTGGCTGATAGAGGAATAAAAAGCTATATCCCCTCTTGGAAATCGGAAGGATAACCGACTTCCTATCCAGATCCCCCCAGCCGTAATAAGCATATTTCCTTTGCTGCCACACCAATCAATGCCTCGGGCCGTTGGCATACCTTATTCCAGAGACGGATGGAGCTGGCCACGTCCGGCATATCCCTTCAGCCGGTGCCTTTTATCTTTCAGGCGCCATACATAGTGTCGACGTTTGGTTTCCGACATAGCTGATTTTCATATGAAGTCCTTTTCATTCCCATCGGATATCCCTATAAGACCAGATACGGTTCTGCCGCTCACCATGCGCCATATACCGCATACGGACGCGCCGCCCTCCCCGGCCTTTGGAGGTATCCATGCCCCGCTCTCTGAATCTTCCCCAAGCCATCCTCGCCATCGCCCTGCACGCCGCCGGACGCCCACTCCTGACGCAGGAACTCGCCGTGCTGGCGGGAAAACCGCAAGAGGCCATCGCCTCCCTTCTTGAACCGCTCCTCGGCGCGGGGTTCGTTGCCCATACCGAAGCCCCGGACGCGTGGGTTTGCCCCGGCCTGCCGGATGCCGTGCGGGACGAATTCGTGCGCCTTCTCATCCGGAACGCCCCTCCGGGCAGCCTCACCCATGCCCTCGCGCGGCTCGGGGCTCCGGACATGGCCCTCGACGACTGCACCGCCATCGCCGAGGCCATCGGCGACGATCTCGGCAAGCAGCGGCCGGGCAGCATCATCTGCATGGAATGCGCGCTGCGTTTCCTGATCGCCTGGGGCGAACGCCACCTGTACACTGCCGGAGGCTCGGAAAGCTGCCTGTACGGCAGACTCGCCCTGACCTTTCAGAGCATGTGCATCCTTGCCAACCGCCACATTCCTCTGGCTTTCAGGCTCTCGTCCATCGCCTACGAGTTGGCGGGCTACGGTGGCAACGAACGCTTCCGCCCCCTCATCGGCATCCTCAAAAGCTATATGCGGCTGCTCTGCTTGGAGCTCCCCGAAGAGCCCTGGAACATCAGCGAAATCGAGACCGAATTCCTGCGCCTGAAGGACGCCTGCGAACAGGAGATGAAAAACCACATCGCCTGCTTCGCGGGCCTGCTCTATGCCATCAGCGGCAACTATCCGGATTCGCTGCGCAGCCATGTCCATCAGGGGGAACCCGGCGACTGGCTCAACCGGATCGCGCTGTTCCATGCCATGAGCATCAGCCAGTCGGCCATGTACCTCGGACGTTACACCCTCGCTATCGGGACCGTGGAATCCGCCCGCCACTCAGCCGAACTTGCCGGAGAGAAAACCTTCTCCCTGCTCTGGCTGACCCATTTCTGTTTCCTGCTGCTGCGCAAAGGCGATTGGGACGAAGCGCTCAACCATCTGGACTTCCTGTTTTCCTGCACCCATCCGGTAGAGAATCCCAAAATTTTCTCCAGCACGGTGCGCGGGCTGGCGCTCTATCACTATCTCAACGGACGGCTCGACGCCGCCTACCGTATCCTCCGCCGCGAAACAGAAAACGCCATTGCCGCGGGTTCGCCCCACTCCCCCTTTGTCGATCCCTATATTCTGGATATGCTGTATGGCTTCACAAGGGCGGGGTATCCCGAGATCCCCCGCTACGCATTCCGGGACACGCTCGAAGCACTCCTCCGCAGCCCCAACCGGCAGCTGCGTGGTGCGGCACTCCGCGTCAAGGCCCTGTGCCTGCGGGACGGCAGGGCGGACCTGTGGGATGCGGAGGAAACCGATCCCGTAAGCCTCCTCCGCCAAAGCGTGGGCTGCCTCGCCTCTTCCCAGGACGTGCGGGAATTGGCCCTGTCCCGCCATGAGCTGGCGAACACGCTGGAAAGGCTCGGACGCCACGATGAGGCCCGCCCCTTCCGGATGCTGGTTTCGGAGTCCATAGGCCGGGCATCCCACGCGGGCATGGACCCCCTCGAAATCTCGATCCTCGCCACGCGGGACAGGGACAGCGACATCTTTTCGCCGGGCGTCCCGAATATCGGCACCCTCTTCCTGAAAGAAGAACTCATGGACCGCTGCCATGACGCCTTCAACGACGTCCCCATCCGGCAGACGCTTGAGGACAACCTCCAGCGCATCGTCAACGTCGCCCAGCTCGAACTCAAGGCCGAGCGTGCCGCGCTGTTCAGGCCCTCGGCGGGCGGCAACTCCGTGGAGTGCGCCGCCTCGGTGAACCTTACCCGGACGGAGATGCAAAGCCCGGCCATGCGCGACCGGATTGCGTGGATCGCGGATTGCCTGAGCAATGGGAAGGGGGACCGGGATCGGCAGGCGATCTGCCTGTCCTTGAATGTCGGCGGGCGGCAGCCGTGGCTGCTGTATCTCGACACACGGTTCGGGCCGGGCTTTCTGACGCAGCTCAAAAAAAGCGAACTCGGGGAACTGGCGCGGCTGTTCGCGGCGGAAGTGCGGACCGCACTGCGCCTCGACGACATGCTGCAACAGGAAATCCATTGGCAAAACGCCAAATTCAACGCCGTGACGCTCCAAAAAAACACGGGCGAAGCCCCCATCATCGGCGAAGGGCTGAAACCGTTCGTCTCGCAGGTGCGGCAGGTGGGCATGACGGACGCCGCCGTCCTGCTTTATGGGGAAACCGGAGCGGGAAAAGACGTCATCGCGCGGCAGATCCATCTTTTCAGCCAGCGAAAGGGGCCCTTTGTGGCGGTCCATCCGGCCAGCACCCCGGAACAGCTTTTCGAAAGCGAATTCTTCGGGCACGAAAAAGGCTCCTTTACAGGCGCTACGAGCCAAAAAATCGGGTACTTCGAAATGGCCAACGGGGGGACCCTCTTCATCGACGAAGTGGGGGAAATGCCCCTGAGTATGCAGGTCAAGCTCTTGCGCGTACTCCAGAACCAACGGTTCATGCGTGTGGGCGGCACCGCCGAAATCATATCGCGGTTCCGCCTCGTCGCCGCCACCAACCGAGATCTGCGCGATGAGGTCGCCAAAGGGCGCTTCCGTGAAGATCTCTTCTACCGGCTTTCCGTGGTCCCTCTGCGGGTCCCCCCGCTGCGCGAGCGCCGGGAGGACATCATCGGGCTTGCGGAGGCGTTCGCGGAATCCTACTGCCAACGCTACGGCAGGCCATCCCTCCGGCTTACGGATGCGGAACGGGCCTGCCTCCTGAACTACTCCTGGCCCGGCAATGTAAGGGAACTCAAGAACATCATCGAGCGGGCGGTCATCCTGAACGCGCCCTTGCTCGAACTGGTGTCACCCAGCCGATCAGCCGCATCCGGATCGGAGGCGGGGGCCTTCATCATCCCGGATTTTCCCACGATCCCGGAACTTGAGGAGCGCTATCTGCGCTATGTCCTTGAGCGGACGGGCGGCAAGGTCTGCGGCCCTGACGGCGCGGAATCCCTGCTCCGCCTCAAACGCTCGACCATCTATCTCAAGCTGAAAAAATACGGGATCATTCCTTCCGACTTCATATAAAGGCGGAAAACGGACGCTTGGGGGGCAGTTCCGGTTCAAGCCGGGAGACCGTTTCCTTACATCCAAAGCGTTTCCTTGGGCATCCGGCTGCCAGGGAAAAGCCATCCTCAAAAAGCATTACGGGCGGGAAGCCCTTTGGCCAAATCTCGGACGGGGCTCCATCCTGTTGGGCCAACATTGCGGCACTGGCGACGGACAGGCAATCTACAGTAGTGTTCCGGGCTCTTTTTAGGTACTGTCGATACGGTGTCTTGATTGGTTGTATCTCTTCCGTTTGACACATTTTTGAAAAAGGACTTGCACTATGAGCCTTTATTTTTCGATCTGCGCCCCTTCCGGCAAGTTTCTTTGCGCGGACGCGCTGCTTGACTCTTCCATCCATGCGTTGAAAGAGGCTTCGGAAAAGGCTGCCGGAACCTTCACGCTCTCTTTCAGCCAGGATCAATGCATCTGGTCCGTCATGATGGAAGCGAAAGACGGCAAAACCACGGTCATAAACCCTCATTTGTACGAAAAAGCAAAAAAATTTAGTATGATGATAGAGGGATGGAATAAAGAAGCGGACTAGCGTTTTCTTGATGCCCTCCCCTGCTTCCGTTTTACTCTTATACCAACCATCAACATGAAAAATACCGACAGCGGCCAAAAAAGAAGTCCGGTGAAAAGCATCACCGGACTTCTTTTTTGGCCTTCGAGAAATGCAGCGTTGAAAAATGCCCATGCGCACCGGACGCCGGTTCAGCGTTCCGCAACGCCGTGCGGATCCCAGAGAAAAGCCCTGGTTTCCGTCAGAGGGGTGTAGCGCTACCTTCTCATTGAAACGTCACATGACAGTCCATTCTCCGCCAAAGAGGTCTCCCCACCTTCTTTGACGGAACATTCGGATTATGTCCTCACCATGCCTTCTGGTTACGCTATTTGCCAAAAGAACATTTGGGGTATGTGCAGATCTTGCAGCCGAGGCAATACCCGCCTTCACCGATGCGGGCGAGTTCGGCGCGGGTGAGTTCACGCCCGGCAAGCAGGCGGGGAAACACCAGATCAAGGAATGTCGTCTTGTAGTACAGGGCACACGCGGGAACGCCGAGCACCTGCATCCCTTCCGGGTGGGCAAGATCGCCGGGAATGCGGCCCATGAGGCTCATGGTCCCCGGCAATACCGGGACTCCGTGCAGCACGTCGGTCAACCCGGCTTCGAGCAGGGCGCGGCGGGTCATGTCATCGGGATCGACCGACAGGCCGCCCGTGGTCACGAGCAGATCGGCCCCGGCCTCCTGGATTTCCCGGACCGCTTCGGCGATGCGCTTCACATCGTCCGGGGCAATGACCGAGCGCACCACCTCACAGTGGAACTGATGCGCCTTGGCCGTGATGACCGGGATGAATTTGTCCTCAATGATGCCCTGAAAAACTTCCGTCCCGGTAACAAGGATGCCCACTTTGGCCTTGCGCAGGGGCAAGACTTCGAAAAGCGGCTTTTCCCCAAGCGCGGAAAGCGCCTCTCCGAGACGGCTGCGGGAAATATACAGCGGAATGGCGCGTGTCCCGGCAAGGCGCGCACCCTCGCCCACCACCGTGGCGTCCTGCCGCGAGGCCACCATGATCTCCGGCAGCATGTTGAAACGGAACATCCGCTCCGCATCCACGCTGAACAAACCTTCGCGCTCCGCGATAAAATCGATCTTGCCTTCATGCGGGGGCAGCTTGTAGGTCACGCCGGGACCGGCCATACGGCGGGCGAAGGCTTCCGCGACGTCGTTCTCGTGCACGAGATCCCCGGCGTCGGGCGCATCCTCGACCACAGCGACATGGAAACGCCCCATCTGCTGGAGACGGCAGATGTCGCCTACGGAAATACGCTGCCCGGCCTTGAATTCCGGCCCCTTGAACGCGCCCGGCTCAATGCGGGTCATGTCATGGGCCGCTGTTTTGCCCACCGCCTCCTCAACAGGCACAACCCGCGTCGGCGGCGCCTTCAGTACCCGGCTGGCCGTGACATAGGGAGCCTCCCCCTGACAGCCGCGGCAGACCGGCCCGTCCTCTTTGGGGTACGCTTCGCCGCACATGGGGCACAGCCCGATGGCGCTCATATGCGTGTGCCCGAGGAAGCGGCGCTTCATGGTCACGGGCTCCGCCTTGCAGATGCCGTCCCCGGCTTCTTCGATTTCACTGAGCAGCCGGACCTCATCCTGATCCTTTTTGGGCTTTTCCTTGAGGAACCAGCCCCGGATTTCCGGGAAAGCGTCCAGCTTGGCGGGGTCCACGCTCACACGCACGCCCTCGCCCGTGTGCTTGTCGAACAACGACACCGCATACCGGCCAAGGTTGTGCACCTTCATCCAGTTGTTCCCCGCGCTGCACAGCGTCAGCAACTGTACGGCATCAGGCAGGCACTTGCGCGTCTCCACCACGGCCTCGAACAACGTCCCCTCGGGGATACGGGCCTTCGCCATTTCCACCATGTAGCCGCCGATAAGCAGGCCCGGCGCCGCATAGCCGTGAAAGTTTTCCGCAAGCCGCTTAAATTCCTGAAAAGTGTATGATCCGATGTTCATGACGACAACGCTCTCCTGTGAGACATGCTCCGAAACGGTTCCGTAATCCGAGAGTATAGGGGATTCGCAAGGGGCTGTCACTGAGAGATGTCCCGAATCAACCACAAAAACATGCAATATGATGCATAACCAGCCTCTCGCCCTTTTAACGGAAACACCATATGATCAGCCCGTATTTCACAACAATGGAACCAGATTCCGTCCCATCCTCGAAAACAGCCTTCCGTTTTTGGGAAAACGCCTTTTCCCTGCGCCTTACCCATAAAACCGAAGGCGAAAGGAGTGTCTCCGGGAGCCGATGAGGCTCTTGCGTTGCCATCAAAATATGAGGGGGCCTTCCGGGCCCTACAGGCTTCCGCCCCCCACCAAGGGGAGTGCGGCGTATATCTCCTTGGGCAAAGAGAGGCTGGCCCGTGAAGGGAAACCGCCTCTCTGGAGGCTTGCCGTGTATCTTGGCCGTGCGTGCGGCGCACGTTACGCCGGAATGCGCGGACAGGCCGAGCCGCGCACCCAAAAATCCGCCCCCGTTCCGTGAGGAGCAAGGGATGAGGGCCGGCCTCTGCCGGCTCAGATCGCTTGAAAAACCCAAGCGACCCTGCCGATGAGCCGTCCTGCTTCAGCAAGCGGAATGGACATCGAAGGGTGGAGCGGATTGTCCGTACGGAGCAAGAGCGTGTCACTGTCACAAAACACCCGCTTGATGACGACGCCTTCAAAAGGCACGGACACCGCGAAGATGCTGCCGCTGGAAGGCCGGACGCAGGAGGTATCGACGCCCACGAAAGCCCCCTGGCGCACGGTAGGCGAAAAACTGTCGCCCGTTATTCGGAGGATGCGGAGTTCCTTCCCGGCATACGGCTCGGGGAGCATGATCGTCCCGGAAGGCTCCCATACGCCGTCCTGCACGCGATCGGAATCGTAATAAGGCAGGGAAACGCCCCGTCCAAGCGGCGTGGCGGCGGGTTCCGGCTCCATATAGCGCCCGTCTTCAGTGCGGAGATAGATGGGGCCCTTGCCCTGCTTGAGCCAGTCCGGGTTCACCCCGCGCATTTCAAACAGAACCAAAAACCAGCCTGGAGGCACTGTGCCGCGCTTTTTGGATTCGGAAATGGTCGATTGCTTGATACCAAGCACGTCCGCCAATTCCTGTTGCGTGCTCGTACCGGTTACGCTCTGAAACCTGCGGAAAATTTCGTCAAAGGAACTGGAGTCCATTTGGAATGCCTCTTAGTGCGCAGGAGCGGACCAACGCCCTGATAACCTGGTTGGAGTCTCATTTTTGTATGTTTTAGAATACATCTTTTTGTCAAGTCTGGGCTAGATCTCCCGGCATGGAAGATCTACCGGGATTGAAAAGCGCTATCGCTACCGTGCTCCGGCGCGTCCGAAGGGAGGCCAGGCTATCGCAACAAAAACTTGCTGATTTCGCTGGTCTCTCTCGTATTCACATTGCCCAGCTTGAGGGCCGCCGACAAAACGCCACCCTCAACGCCTTGCTTCTTATAGCGATGGCGCTGAACCTGGACGGGCTCTCGCTTCTCAGGATGATTCATGAGGAAATGCTGCGGACCGGGCACGGGCGCCGCAAGAGTGTCCGGCGCAAGGCGGAAAGACAGGACGAGCCGCATCAGGAAGCTCTCCCAAAAGAAACGGGCAAGCAGTCTCCCTCGCCTCCGGAATGAATGCCTGCCGCGGGACCATTCGGAAGTCCCCAAAGCACAAACCGCCGGGCACAGTCAATCAGGCATTCTCTGACGCGGGCAGCCATTGGACCCAGATCGAACGGGAACGCGGGCCGTCGCCTTCATATAAGTAGACACTCTGCCATGTGCCGAGGCGCGGTTCGCCGTCCTCCACAATCACGAACAGGGACGGTCCCATAAGGCTCGCCTTAATGTGCGCGTCGCTGTTGCCTTCCCCATGCCGCCATTCTCCCCGGTGCGGTATGATGCGGCTGAAAAAGGCCGTCATGTCCCGGCGCACATCGGGATCGGCCCCTTCATTGATCGTCAGGCCGCAGGTCGTATGCGGGCAAAACAGTGCCGCAACGCCGTGCCTCCAGCCTTTTTCCCGGATCACGGCGCAAAGGCGTTCCGTGATGTCCACCATCTCCTCCCGGTCCCGGGTGACCACCGTACATATCTCCATAGGAAACCCTCTCTTGCTCCGCCTTGTACAGGCATCGGGGCTTCAATGCAAGTAAACAGCTATGAATGATTGGACGGATATGTTGTATATAACATTATAGAATGTTTCATTTCACATATAATGCCCTGCCATTCTCGCCTTCCTCTGGACATTGCTTATCAACACGCGTTATTATTCATCGCAGGCGAACAGACTTCGTCCGAGGAAACGTTATGGACCAAAGAGAATTGAGGGGATTGCGTACCTATGCTTTGTACTGCATCGTGGCGGCCGCCCTGCTCGCCGTGGTATTCCTCTTCTATTTCAGCAGGACGAAGCAAAACATTCAGGAACAAGCCGAAGCGCAGCTCACTGAAGTGACGCGCCAGTACGCCAACGCCATCAAAACGGACATGCGCGGCAACATCCAAGCCGTCGAGGCGCTTGCCCATGTTTTCGGGGAGCTGGGGCAAAGCAATCCTGAGACGATCATCCCGCTGATCACGAGCATCGCCGGCACCCTCGGCCTCAAACGCATGGGGCTCGTCACCCTCGACGGCGTAGCCCACACCACGGACGGCCCGACCTTCGACGCCCGGGACCGCCTCTATTTCAAGAGGGCGCTCACGGGCCACCCCACCGTCGCCATCCTGCTCGTGGACAAGACCGACAACAGCCACATCAATGTCTATGTCTCCCCCATCGTCCATAAAGGCAACGTCCTCGGCGCCCTTTTCGCCACGGTGCAAACCGATGCCTTCATCATGTCCATCGACGACCGCCTGTTCAACGGCAAGGGGCAGGTGCTCGTCTCCGACAACCAAGGGCACATCCTGTTCCGGGGAAGCGGCCCGATCCAGCTCGGCCGCTACAACGATATCACGGAACTGATCCCCCCGAACGCCCCTATACCCCCCTGGCAGGAGATACCGGACTCGTTCGACGGAGGGGGGCTGTTCACCTACGGCGGCACGCCGTACTACATGGCGCACAGCAAGCTGGAAATCGCTTCCACGGAATGGCACATCTTTTCCATCGTCCCCGAAAGCACGCTGACGGCGAACGTGGGCGCGATCCAGCGGGAAGTGCTTTATCTCATGTCGTTCTTCATCGGCCTGAGCATGCTGTTCCTCTGGCTCGTGCTCAGGATGCAGGGCCGTCAGGCCAAACGCCTCGAACGGGCCAAGCAGTTCCTCGAAACGGTCATTGAGAACATCCCCGGCGGCTTTTTCCGCTACAGCAACGACGAAAAACAGGAATTCGACTACATCAGCGAAGGGTTCCTCAAGCTGCTCGGACACACGCGGGCCTCATTCAGGGAAGCCTACGGCAACCGGTTCGACAACCTCGTCCACCCGGAAGACCGCAAACGCGTGCTCGAATCCATCAACAGCCAGATCAAGCACAGCGACTACGATACGGTGGAGTACCGCGTGACCAAGGCGGACGGGCGGATCCTGTGGCTGTTCGATAAGGCGCAGCTCGTGCGCGACGAAAACGGGCGCTCGTGGTTCTACGTCATCGTCATGGACATCACGTCCCTGCGCAATACGCAGCAGGAACTCAAAATCAGCGAGGAGCGCTACCGTATCCTCACCGAGCTTTCCGAGCGCATCATCTTCGAACACGACCTCGTAACCCGCTGCTCCTATTTTTCTCCCCGCTTCAAGGAAAAATTCGGCTATGACCCCGCCGTGGACAGCGCTTCCGGCTCGCTTTCGGAATACTGTATACATGCCGTGGACAGGCCGCTCTACCGCCGGTTCGTCACCCAAATCCTGTCGGGGCACTCCGCTCCGGCCGAATTGCGTTTCCTCAAGCAACCCTCGGGTTTTCTCTGGTGCCGGGTCCAGGCCGTGGCCATTTTCGACGAATCGGGCCAGCCCGTACGGCTCGTGGGCGAAATCGAGGACATCGACGCGGAAAAGCGCGATACGGAACGGCTCCGCATGAAAGCTCAGCTCGATCCGCTCACCGGCCTCTACAACGCGAGTTCGGCCAGAAAGCGCATTGAAGCCAGCCTTCAACAGCCCCCCAGCGTGGGGATGCATGTGCTCGCGGTAATCGATGTCAATCATTTCAAGCAGATCAACGATACATGCGGCCATCTCACCGGGGATCACGCGCTCATTGAGACGGCGCGGCGCCTGGGCTCCATGCTCAACGAAGGGGACATCGCCGGGCGCATCGGCGGCGACGAGTTCATCGCGCTTTTCCGGGGCGTGCCCTCAATGGGTGCCCTCGAAAAACGCATCGACGAACTCAGGCGCGGGCTGTCGTTCCCCTTGCCGGACGGCCTTTCCATGTCCGCAAGCATCGGCATAGCGGCTTTCCCCAATGATGCAGCCGACTACACCGGGCTTTTCCGGTTGGCGGACGCCTCCATGTACGCCGACAAGCGGCACAGGGATGAAGATGAGATGAAGGGGAATTGAGGGAACATGGGGAGAGGGAGGGGAAACTTTCTGGAGAAAGTTTCCCCTCCCTCTCCCCAAACCCCTCTCCCTCCTCTTCAAAGACTTTCGACTGGTGGGGAGGCCGCGCGAAGGGAGTCCGTTCCGATGCGAGTCCGGAAGAACAAGTTCCTGCGGGTAGACTGGAACAACGCTTTTCCCCATGCCCGCTGATTCCCCCGCAAGCGGGCCCTCGGTGGCGGGGCCTCCGAAAAGCTCGGATGCCGGGTTAAGCTGGGATGTTTGGGGAAATATGTTCCATTCTCGAGAGTACGCCGCTCTCGGGAATGCTGTGAACAATGATTCGATAAGCATAAAAGTCTTTGGAAATGGAGGGATGGGCTCCGCGCCGATGGGTTTGGGGAAGGGGAAGCGTGGGGGCGCTCCCCCCCTTTCTTCAGAAAAGTTTCCCCTCCCCCCAGTGTTTCTCCAGCGTTTATTCTTCTAGACCGTACTTGCTCATTTTCCGGTATAGCGTGGGGCGGCTGACGCCGAGGGCAAAGGCCGTCTGACTGATGTTCCCGCCAAAACGGACGAGGGCGGCGGCGATGGCCTGCCGCTCGATGTCCTCAAGCGTCGCCTGCGCCGGGGCGGGCGCGGCGGGCCTGCGGTTCTCCATGAGATCCGCAATCCCAAAATGCTCGGGCAACAACGCGCCGCCTTCCGCCAGATGCACAGCCCGCTCCACGGCGCTCTCCAACTGCCGGATATTGCCGGGCCACGGGTAGCGGAGGATCGCCTCCGCTGTCTCCTGAGGCAAGGGGACCGGATGCCGGTTCAGGCGCAGCTCGTGCCGATGGATGAAGTGCTCCGCCAGCGGGAGGATATCTTCGGCGCGCTCGCGGAGCGGAGGCACGAGGATGCTCAAGGTGCTGATCCGGTAATAGAGATCCGCCCGGAACTGGTGCTGCGCAATGGCCTGCTTGAGATCCTTGTTGGTCGCGGAGATGATGCGGAGGTCCACGGGTACGGTGCGCAAACCGCCCACGCGCTGGATTTCTCCCGACTGGAGCACGCGCAGCAGCTTGACCTGCATGTCGAAAGGCATATCCCCGATTTCGTCGAGGAACAGCGTGCCCGTGTCCGCAAGCTCGAACTTGCCGGGCCGCCCGCCCTTCTGCGCTCCCGTGAACGCGCCTTCCTCATAGCCGAACAGCTCGCTCTCCAAAAGCTCTTTGGGAATGGCCCCGCAGTTGATCGCCACAAAAGGCCGGTTCCGGCGGGGGCCGTCGTTATGGATGGCCTGCGCGAACAGCTCCTTGCCCGTTCCCGTCTCGCCGGAAAGCAGGACCGGGGCCGTGCTTCCAGCCGCGATGTGGGCAAGGTGCAGAGCCGAGCGCAGGCTCTCGCTCGCCCCGAGGATGGACTCGAAGGTGAAATGCGCGTGCGCTCCGGTCATCTCCACCGCCATGCGCATCATTTCCTTCTTTTCCATGACCGTGAACAAACCGCCCACCAGTTCGCCGCTGTTCATGCGGATAGGGTCGAGGGACGCGAAATGCGTCGTCCCGCTTCGCCGGGCAAGGATTTCGCGTGCCCGGAACCCCTTACCTTCCTTGAGATATCCCGTGATGTTATAGCTCTCGCCCACGCTCTCCTCAAAGGACTTGCCCTCGCAGCCGGGCGAAAGCTTCAGCAGCTTGCGGGCCGTGCTGTTGGCCTCCACGATGCGACCGGTCTGATCCACGGTGACGATGCCGCGGGAATCGGATTCCACCAGCGCGCGCATGTACTGGTTCTTGATCGCCAGCTCGCGGATGCGTTCGCGTTCGCGCAGCTGCGAAGTGACGGTTTCCGCCGCCTGCCGCACAAGCCCGAGCGTGTGGATGTGCATCATGTCGGAACCGCCGCTCAGGGAAATGGCGCCGAGCACGCGGCCCCCATCCAGCGAAAAAACCGGTGCGCCCGCATTGCTGATCTTGCGGGCCTGCGCGGAGTACATCCGGTCGCCGGGCAGGAACACGGGGACGCGCTCCTCAAGCGACAGGCCGATGGCACATGTCCCGATGTCACGCTCCGTCCAACGGTAACCGGGGATGCAGCGCCGCCGCTTGAAATGCTCCACGAGATCGGAATCCCCAACGACATACAATACATAGCCCTCTGAATCCGCGAGGGCCATACAGAACCCCGTATCCCGCAGCAGGCGGTACAGGGAATCGATCTGCTCTTTCGCCAGCGTATAAAAAACGCGCTGCCCGTTGATGCGCTCGCGCAGCTGCTCATCGGAAAGGCGGGTGGATTCGGGAGCGCCATCAAGGTGGGGGTCCACGCCGTAACGGGCGGACCGCTCCAGCGAGCGCCGGATAATATCTTCCTGATCCGGTACGCTTTGCCGGATAGTCTGCGCGGAAGGAGAAGGCAACGTGGTCAACATGGAATGGCCTTTGTAATAAAACATTACAATGTAATAATACGTTACATTATTTTACCTAAAAAGACGAAAACCGCTGGTAGTTCTTCACTCACGAGGTATCTTTTTATACCACAAAGGACTACATATGTCACGTATCGTTACAATCCCGTATCGCCCGTTTTTACGCCTTTGTTATGTAATCATCTTATTTTTATTACAAAAATAAGATTGTAACGTTCTGGCACAATACCTGCTTAGAAGGACACGGGCACAACAGCGGCCCGGCGCGGACACCCCCCTCCGCGCGGCAATCGCAAAGAGCGGAATGTTTAATCGGATTACGTCGAAAACCTTTTGGATTCTGGGGAGAACCACATGGGCAGGCTTTTAAGACGGAATATCTGGATCGAAGCGGGCATCAGCCTCTTCCTCATGCTCTTCTTCATCTATTTCTATTGCCACATCGATCAGTGGGTCATCGAAACCCTGCCCTCGACCATCAGCCCCGCCTTTTTCCCGTCCGTCGTCACTCTCGTCCTCATCATCATGAGCGCGCTGCTCACGGGGTTCTGCCTCCGGTCCGTACGCCACATGCTCGCGGGCAAGGTCGACGAGGAACGACTTGAACTTCAGGAAGGCGGAGAGGAGGCCGGACGCTTCGCCGCCCTCGCCGGCTACGTCGGCATCCTCTTCCTCTACCTCATCGGCCTCCACTTCATCGGATTCGTCTACTCAACGCCGATCGTCATGTTTCTCGTGTCCCTGATGCTCGGACTGCGCCACTGGCTCATCGGCATCGTCTGCTACGTGCTGTTCACGCTTCTACTCAATTACGTGGCGTTCAACTTCATGCAGATCATCCTTCCTACCGGCGTCCTGTTCGGCTAGGCCAACCACGGGAGAGGCAACATGTTCGCGGATATCTGTACAGGGCTCATTTCCATCCTCACTCCGGAAACCATCGGGGCCGTGGCCCTCGGCATCTTCACGGGGCTCATGTTCGGGGCCATCCCCGGCATTTCGGGCATCATGGCCATTTCCATCCTCCTGCCGCTGACCTTCTACGTCAGCCCGCTGGTGGGCATCCCCATGCTGCTCGGCATCTATAAGGCCAGCATGTTCGGCGGCTCCATCACCGCCGTCCTCCTCAACACCCCCGGCGCGCCGCCGGCCGTCTGCACCGCTATGGACGGCTACCCCCTCACCAAGCAGGGCAAAGCGGGCAAGGGCCTCAACGCGGCGCTGGTCGGCTCGGTGTTCGGGGACACGTTCAGCAACATCCTGCTCATCTGCGTGGCCGCCCCCCTGTCCTATCTCACCCTCAAAGTCGGCCCCGTCGAGCAGTGCAGCCTCATCCTGCTGGCCCTGACCGTAGTGGGCAGCATTTCGGGCTCCTCCATCCTCAAGGGCATCCTCTGCGCGGGCGTGGGCATCCTCCTCGCCACCGTGGGCGTCTCCGGCACCACCGGGGCCATGCGCTTCACCTTCGAAAACGAAAACCTCATGTCGGGCATCGCCCTCATCCCGATGGTCATCGGCCTGCTCTGCCTGCCCGAAGTCATCCATCAGGCCTGTTCCGGCATCCGCAAGACCTTTGAACAGCAGTTCGATCTTTCCGGCGAAAACGGCCGCCTCTCGTGGCAGGAAATCAAAAGCCGCATCCCGGTCCTGCTCCGTTCGTCCATCATCGGCTCGGTCATCGGCGCCATGCCCGGCCTCGGGGCTTCCCCCGCCGCCTACATGGCCTACTCCGAAGCCCAGCGCACCTCGAAACATCCCGAGAAGTTCGGCAAAGGCGCCATCGAAGGCGTCATGGCCCCCGAAGCCGCCAACAACGCCGTGACCGGTTCCGCCATGATCCCGCTCCTGACCCTCGGCATCCCCGGCGACGACGTGACCGCCGTGCTCATGGGCGCGTTCCTCATCCAGGGCATCACCCCCGGACCCAACATTTTCTTTGAAAACACCACCGTCGTCTACGGCATCTTCGGCTCGCTCATTATGTGCGACATCCTGCTCTACGTCATCGCCAAGCTCGGTTTCAGGGTATGGGTCCGCATCACGCAGCTCCCGAAGCACATCATCTTCTCGACCGTGACCATCTTCGCCTTTGTCGGCACCTACTCCATCAACCAGAACCTGTTCGACATCCTCTGCCTCATCCTGTTCGGCATCCTCGGCTACGGGATGCGCCGGTTCCAGTTCCCGGCCGGGCCAATGATCATCGGCTTCATCCTCGGGCCTCTGCTGGAGTCCGCCTTTGATCAGACCATGACCCTTTCCGACGGCAGTTTCATGATCTTCCTGACGCATCCGTTCTCGGTCGTGCTTCTTCTGCTCACCGTCGCCGCCGTCTTCAGCATCGCCCGCGCACGTCTGCGCCGCTCGAAGATCGCCCAGCTTGCGCAGGAAGGATAGGAAAAGATGAAATTTGGGGGAGGCCACGCGACAGGAGTTCGTTCCGACAGAAGAAAAAGAGCAAATAGAGAGAATAAAGAGGGGTTATGGACGCCCCGTGAGAACGCATTTCGGAGACCAACAAAACGTGAAGACGCGACGCGGGACCGCCATCCTAGGGTAAACGGCGGGCGGGAATGCGGCGCAAGGATATAGGGGGCAGGGGCCCCTGCAAACCTCCAACCCAAGGGGAGAACCTTATGTTTAAGACCCTCCGCACAGCACTTTTCGGTATGGGCGCGTTCCTGCTCGCCGGCGGCCTTCTGACGGTCCCGGCTCAGGCTTCGGACTATCCGAACAAGCCCATCCAGCTCGTGAGCCCTTACGGCGCGGGCGGCGACTCCGACCTGACGGCCCGCGTATGGGCTGAATTCGCCAAAAAGAAACTGGGGCAGCCCGTGGTTGTGGTGAACAAAACCGGAGGCGGCGGGCTGACCGGCAGCCTCTTCGCGGCCAAGGCCAAGCCCGACGGCTACACGCTGTTCCTCGCGCAGGCCGGGCCGAACATCATCATCCCGCTGACCGCCAAGGGCGCGAACTACAGCTTCGACAGCTTCGACTACATCGCCCGCATCATGGTCGCCAACTGCGCCGTGGTCGTGAACAAGGACGCCCCGTGGAACAACCTCAAGGAATTTGAAGCCGCCGCCAAGAAGGAGCCCGGCAAGCTCGTATTCGCCAGCCCCGCCGCCACCTCGTGGCTGACCTTCGCCATGCGCAACTGGTTCACCGGCACCGGCGTTCAGGTGAAGCAGGTCGAATACAAGAGCGGCGGCGAAGCGGCCACCGCCGTTCTCGGCGGCCATGCCGACATGACCTTCCTCTTCCCCCAGAACTACGCGCCCATGGCTTCCGCCGACAAGCTCAAGATCCTCGCCATCGGCACCAAGAGCGACGTGTACCCCAACGCTCCCACTTTCGCGGAGCAGGGCTATGAGGGCAACTATTACGGCTGGGCAGGCATCGCGGCTCCCAAGGGCACGCCCAAGGAAATCCTCGACAGGCTCGCGGCCATTTCCGAAGAAATCGTCAAGGACCCCGAATATATCAAGGCCATCAAGAACATGAACGCGACGCCCGACTACTCCACCGGCGAAGCGTGGATGAAGCAGCTCAAGGAACAGTACGCCGAAATGAACAAGGTCCTCACCGACCTCGGCCTGACCGGCAACAAGTAACACGCGGAACTCCGGGGGAAGGTTTTCCTTCCCCCGGCGGGGGGCCGCCCCTCTTCCGGCGGCCTTCCTTTCCGCCCTGCCTCGGGGTCCTCCGCCTCCCCCTTTGGGGACTTCGGGACAGGACGCAAAGGAAGCCATTCCTGAACCCACGACTCAACAGGCCATATCCTCAAAAACCTATACGAAAACCAAGGAGCAGACCATGTCCATCAAACGCTACGGCACCCCCACCAAGCCCGGCGCCCTTCCCTTCTCCAAAGCCGCCGGAGCGGACGGCTGGCTCTTCGTCAGCGGACAGGTCCCCCGCGACGCCGACGGCGAAATCGTCACCGGCAACATCACCGTGCAGGCCCGCGTCACCCTCGAAAACCTCAAGAAGGTGCTCGAATCCGCCGGGTATTCCCTTGAAGACGTCGTCCGCGTTAACGTGTTCCTCGACGATCCCCGCGACTTCGCAGGATTCAACAAGGTCTACGCCCAGTTCTTCACCGCCGAGCACGCCCCCGCCCGCGTCTGCGTACAGGCCATGATGATGAGCGACCTCCGAGTCGAAGTCGACTGCGTTGCCTACAAAAAAGACTAAAAGAAAAAGAGAGATGAGACTTGAGGAAGGAAAGGAGAACCTTTCTGAAGAAAGGTTGCTCCCTCCTCAAACCCCACCCCTCCCTCTCCCAAGACTTTCGTAATGGGGACGGGGATTATTTGAAAAACACAGAGCGGGTACGTCAGGCTTTCACCAAGAAGGCGCCTGACGCCCACAGGACGGCGGACGGCGCGGCGCAGCCGTGGCGTTCGACGCTCTGAGGGGGTCCGGGGGGAATCATTCCCCCCGGGCAGGTCCGGGCGGCAGCCCGGCCGCCGGAGGCATTCTCCCATGAGCACGACAGAACAAGATATCATCATCGTAGGCGGGGGCATATCGGGCGCCGCGCTGGCATACGGGCTTTCCGGCAAGGGCCGGAAAGTGACCGTGCTGGACGCGCCGACCGATACCAATAAGGCGTCGCGGACCAACGTAGGGCTGATCTGGTGCCAGTCGAAATTCCTGCACCTGCCCGAGTACGCGAAGTGGGGCTTCATCTCCTCGCGGCTGTACCCGGCGCTGACCAAAGAACTTGAGGAAATCTCCGGACATGCGATCCCGGTGAACTACACCGGCGGCATCATCCCTGTCCTGAGCGAAGAGGACTACCAGAAACGCGGCGACTACATCGAAAAGCTGCGCGAGGCCCTCGGCGAATACAAGGGCAACATGATCGACCGCGCCGAGCTTGAGAAGAAACTGCCCAAGATCGGCTGGGGCCCTGAAGTCTGCGGCGCGGCATGGTGCGAAGAGGACGGCGTGGTCGATCCCCTGTCCCTGCTGCGTGCCTTCCGGGCGGCATTGCCCCGCGTCGGCGTGGACTACCGCCAGACGCTGGTGTTCGACGTGCAACCCCACACGGGCGGCTACCGCGTCACCACAAAGGACGGGACCTTCGACTGCCAGAAGCTCGTGCTCGCCGCCGGGCTGTCCAACCGCCGCTTCGTCCAGTTCGCCATGCCCACCCTGCCCGTCTACGCGGACAAGGGGCAGGTGCTGCTCGTCGAGCGTATGCCCTTCGTCATGCCCATCCCGGTGCTCGGCGTCACCCAGACCTTCGGCGGCACGACCATCATCGGCTTCCGCCACGAGAAGGCCGGGCACCACACACAGGTCGTGCCATCCGCCGTGGCTTCCGAAGGCAAATGGGCCATCCGCGTCTGGCCCGAACTCGGCAAGAAGCGCCTCATCCGCGCATGGGCCGGACTGCGCGTCATGCCCGACGACAGCATGGCGATCTACAGCCGCCTGCCGGGGCATCCCAACGTCACCCTCGTCAATACCCACAGCGCCGTGACCATGGCCGCGGCCCATACCCGCCTGCTCCCCGATTTCATCCTCGGCGGCGAACTGCCCGAAACCGCGCAGGGCATGACCCTCAAACGCTTCGGCTATTCGTGCTGAACAAGGACTACGCCATGCAAAACGCATCTACCGTTCATATCACCTTCGACGGGCAGCCGATGGAAGTCCCCGCCGGGATCAGCGTCGCCGCCGCCGTGCTCGGGCACGCCCACGCCGGGCACACCTGCAAGCATCCCGTGGACGGCAGCGCCCGCGCTCCTTACTGCCTCATGGGCGTGTGCTTCGAATGCCTCATGGAAATCGACGGCGAACCGGACGTCCAGTCCTGCCTCGTCACCGTGCGGGAAGGCATGGTTGTGAGACGTCAACTTCCCGGGGAGGCCGAATAATGGACAGAAACATGGATCTCATCGTCATCGGAGCCGGCCCCGCCGGACTCTCCGCCGCCTGCGCCGCGCGCGCCTGCGGGCTGGACGTGACCCTCGTCGACGAGCAAGCGGCCCCGGGCGGCCAGCTTTTCCGCAATATCGAAACCCCGATGGCGCAGGCGCTGCTCGATCCCAAGGAACGCGCAGCCGGGCTCGGGCTCGTGAAGCGCTTCCGCGAATCCGGCGCGACCTACTACCCCGGCACCACCGTCTGGGGGCTTGAGCCGCACAGGGTTTCGTGCACCATGAACGGCAAGGCCGAAGAGCTGGCCGCCTCGCACATCATCGTGGCCCCCGGCGGCATGGAACGGCCCGTCCCCTTCCCCGGCTGGACGCTGCCCGGCGTCATGGGCGCGGGCGGGGCCGACATCCTGCTGCGCTCCGGCGGCACGCTCTCCGCCGACAAGAACGCCCCGGTCGTCCTTGCGGGCAACGGCCCCCTGCTCCTCCTGCTTGCCGGGCACCTGCTCGAAGCGGGCGTTCCCATCGCCGCGTGGCTCGACACCGGCTGGTGGTCCCGCCGCATCATGGCGGGCGCGCTCATGCCCGCTGGCGTGCTCGACATGCCGTATGTCGCCAAGGGCATGAAAATGGCACTGCGCGTACTCAAGGGCAAAGTGCCGATCATCCGCAACGTCACCAATATCCGCGCCGTGGGCTCCGATCATCTGGAAAAGGTCGTGTACGACGCGGGCGGCAAGACCCACGAAATCAACGCCTCCACCCTGCTGCGCCACGAGGGCATCATCCCGCGCACGCACATCCTCAATTCCCTGAACGCCAAGCACGCATGGGACGGCGTCCAGCGGTACTGGCATCCCGTCGTCGACGAAAACGGCCGCACCAGCGTGGACGGCATTTCCATCGCCGGTGACGGAACCTACGTCCACGGCGGCGATGCGAGTATGCTCAAGGGCGCCATCGCCGGAGTAGAGATCGCCCGACGCCTTGGCGTGATCAGCGACGCCGAAGCAGCCTACCGCAGCGGCCCGGCCCGCAGGCAGCTCCGTGCCATGCGCATCGCGCGCGGGTTCCTGCGCTATGTGTTCGCGCCCAATCCGGCCATCTTCAATGTCCCGGACGAAACGCTGGTCTGCCGTTGCGAATGCGTCACCGCCGGGGATATCCGCAAGGCCGTGGCCGAAGGCTTCCGCGACGTCAACGAAGTCAAGCGCTTCACCCGCTGCGGCATGGGCCAGTGCCAGGGCCGCATGTGCGGGCCCGCACTCGCGGAAATCACCGCCGCCGCCCAGTCCAAGGCGCCCGACGCCGTGGGCTGCCTCCAAGTCCGCCAGCCCTTCCGGCCGGTCAGCCTCGAAAACTACTGCAACCTCAACCTGCCCGGCTAAACGGGCCCGCCCCCTTCCCGCCGTCCGGGGAGGGGGCCACGGAAAACATCTATGCGGCGCTCCCTTTCCCTCCTCTGCCGACAGGGCATCTGCCTCCTGCTTGCAGCCAGCTACATCGTCTGCCTGTGCGCGGCCTCGCTCAATGCCGCCCCCACGGTAGCCGAAGCGGGGAGCATCGCCAGCCTCGAACTGTTGCCGAGAGCGGAAAACCCGCACCTTTCCCCGGATGATCCCGCGCTTGCCGCGTCGATCCCCGAAACGTCGGGCAAGAGCCTGCAAAGCTGGGAAAGCCTGTTCCCGCTCCTTCTCGTGATCCTGTGGCCCCACCTGTTCCGGGCCGTCCGCCTCCGCCTCCGAGACCACCGGCTGCCGCGCCATACCGACATACGCGGTCTGCTCCCTCTCCCCGCCGCGCCGCCGCTTGCGGATCCTCCTTTTTTCGCTGAGGATTCCATCATGTTTTCCCGTCGTATCATGCAGCGCCGCGCGGCCTGCGTTTAGGAGTACGCCATGACCATCCATTGGCTGGATTACGCGATCATCATTCTGTATTTCTTTGTTGTGGTCTACATCGGTTACTGGGCCATGAAAAAAGTCACCAACTTTGACGATTACGCCGTCGCCGGACGCGGCCTTCCCATGTCCATCTTCTTCGCGGCCATCGCGGCGACCCTGTGCGGAGGCGGCGCGACCATCGGGCGCGTTTCGTTCATGCACACCACGGGCATCGTGGTCTTCGCCGGGCTCATCGGCGTGGTGATCAACCAGATCTTCTCGGGCCTGTACATTGCCGGGCGCGTGCACAACATCAAGAACGTCTACAGCGTGGGCGACCTCTTCGGGCTGTACTACGGCCGCGCCGGGCGGCTCGTTTCCAGCATCGTGTGCTTTTTCTTCTGCCTCGGGCTGTACGGGGTGCAGATTCTGGCGATGGGAGCCATCCTCCAGACCGCCGTGGGCATAGACCTCATCCCGGCGGCGCTTATTTCTTCCGTCATCACGCTGGCCTATACGTGGTCGGGCGGTATGCTCGCCGTAACCATGACCGATGCAGTGCAGTATGTGATCATTATCATCGGCGTGAGCCTGTGCGGGTATCTCGCCATCGACCATCTCGGCGGCTTCGACGCCATGATGGCGACCCTGAACGCCATGCCCCGCTATGAAAGCAACCTGAAGCTGTTCTCCGGCTGGGGTCCGATCCAGTTCGCGGGCCTCTTCCTGAGCTTCCTGTTCGGGGAATTCTGCGCGCCGTATTTCATCCAGCGCTATGCCTCCACCAAGTCCGCCAAGGACAGCAAGGCCGGGGTGCTGATCTTCTCCGTCCACTGGATTTTCTTCCTCGCCACCACCGCCGGGATCGGCCTTGCTTCCATGGCGCTCCAGCCCGACGTCAAGCCCGACCTCGCCTTCACCAACCTTATCCGCGACGTGCTGCCCATCGGCGTGACCGGCCTCGTGCTGGCGGCCCTGCTCGCCGCCGTCATGTCATCGGGCGCGGCCTTCATCAACACCGCCTGCGTCGTGTACACCCGCGACATCTACAACAAGTTCATCAATCCTCAGGCCACGCAGGATCAGATGCTGCGCCAGTCCCGCATGTCCACCCTCCTCGTGGGCGGCGTTTCCATCGGCGTCGCCATCCTGTTCCAGGACGTGTTCGGCCTGATGATCTACATCTTTAAGCTGTGGCCTTCGGCGATCATCCCGCCGCTGCTGGCCGGGCTGCTCTGGGGCAAGGTGTCGCCCTACGCCGGGGCTCCCGCCGTGGTCATCGGCGTCGTGAGCTGCTTCCTGTGGAGCGACAAGGTGCTCGGCGAGCCCTTCGGCATCCCCGCCAACCTTATCGGTATCGGCCTCAACTGCCTGACGCTGTTCGTCGTCCATCAGATGATGAAGCGCCGCGTCCCCTCCACGGGCATCTACGCCCCCGAAGTCCTGTAAGCCCGCAAGGAGATTATCATGCTGGAATTCACGAAATATCTGATCTATGCGTCTTTCATCCTGAACATCGCCTGCGGCGTATGGGTGCTCACCGGCATCGTCCAGTGGATTGCGGAAATGAACAAGAAAAACTGACGGGAACCGTTGGGAGAGGGTGCGTTCCGCCCGCGGGAGGCCCCTCTTCCCCCTAAACGCGGGGAGGCTGAACGTCCCGCATCAACCCAAAGGAGCGAACATGAAAGGCGGTAGACTGTATTACGACATGCCCATCGGCATCCTGTGCCTCGAATCGCTGTTCCCAAAACCGCGCGGGCACATGCGCAATCCGCTGACCTACGGTTTTCCGACGGTGACGCGGGTCATACGGGGCGTGGACATTCCGCGCCTGCTGTTCAACCCCACTCCGGATCTGCTGGAGCCGTTCATTCAGGCCGCGAAAGAGCTTGAGGCCGACGGCGTGCAGGCCATTACCGGAAGCTGCGGCTTCATGGCCCGTTTCCAGAGCCAGATTGCCGCCGAACTGCACGTCCCGGTTTTCCTGTCGAGCCTGCTCCAGCTTCCGCTGGTGCGCCTCATGCACGGGGAGAAGGCCGAGATCGGCGTCCTCACCGCCAGTAGTCAGGCCCTGACGCCCGCCCACTTCGCCAACTGCGCGACGCCGATGGAGTCGGTGCACATCCGGGGCATGGAAGGCAACCCCGAGTTCTGGGAGACCATCATTGAAGGCAAACGCCACGACTTCGACATGGAACGCCTCGAAGCCGAAATCGTGGGTTCCGCCGCCACGTTCGCGCGGGAAAAGGCGCTCGACGCCCTCGTGCTCGAATGCACCGACCTTTCCGCCTTCTCCGCGCCCATCCAGCGCGCGATCAACCTCCCCGTCTACGACATCAATTCGCTCGTCGAGTACGCCTATTACGCCGTCTGCCGGAAGGACTACTAGCCAGCTATCCGGCAACGGCGATTCGGCTGTCCCGCCTCCTCCGGAGGCATTTCCCCCGCTCCTATCGGAAGGTCTCCTCTTCTTTCCGATGGGAGTTGGGGGAATCATTTTTCTGGGAGACAGGGGATCTCCGCAGGGTGGCTCATCGTCCCCTCAGACTCCCCCCGGCAGGGGAATGATTCCCCTTGCACCCCCGGACGGAGGGAGCGGGTCGTGCGGGGAGTCCCTTCGGATTGAAGGCAAAAGAAGGGAGCACCAGCAAGTTACGCAAACGTGGCCTTATTCCGAGGAAAACTGAGCGTAATCCCACTTAGAGCATTTCCATTTTGCGAGTGCCATATTCCAAAAGATAACAATGAACACAAAAGCCTTTGGAAAGGGCGAGGCAGACGCGAACTACGCCGGCAGTTGGAGAGGAGAACGTTGCTGAAAAAACGCCTCCTTCCCAGCTGCCTCTATATCCTTCCTGAAACTTATCTGCCCTCACGTCGGCCCGACGGCCTGACGATGCCCATTTTCTTCATCTTCTTGCGCAACGTATCCGGATGCACCCCGAGCAGTTCACCCGCGCCTCCCGGGCCGTGGATCTTCCCGCCCGTACGGTCTAGGGCGGCCTCGATATGTTCGCGTACCACGTCATCCAGTGACCGAAGCGCTGCTTCGCTCCGAAATTCCGGAAAGCCTGATGCCGCCCCCATAGACGCCGCTCCCGTCTTCTCGGACAGGCGCGCCTCACCACGTCCGGCGGCGTTGTCCGGCCTGTGCTCCCGGCCCGAGCGAGACGGAACGGGCCCCCCCGCTTCCGGCGGCATCCCCTTTTCCATCCACTCCGCAAAACAGCGCCGCACCAGTTCCCGCACCCGCCCCTCAAGCGCCTCGCCATGCTCCGGCGCGGAACGTCCGGGAACGGCACGTTCCAGAACGGGCTGGAGATAGCGATCGAGCTTGAGCTTGCTGTTGTAATCCAGAATCACCGCCCGCTCCACGAGGTTTTCCAGTTCCCGGACGTTGCCGGGCCAGTCATATTGGAGGAGCCGTTCCGCCGAATCCGGTTCGATGCCGGAAATAGGGGGCAATCCCAGGCGGCGCGTGGCCTTGTCGATAAAGTGCCGGGCCAGCGGGAGCAGATCCTGCAGCCGCTCACGCAGCGGGGGGACGGAAATGGTAAACACATTCAAGCGGTGATAGAGATCCTCGCGGAACGTGCCCTCGCGCAGCATCTTGTGCAGATCTCGGTTCGTTGCCGCTATGATCCGAACATCCACCGGAATGGAAGTCGTGCTGCCCACACGCTCGACCACATGGTTCTGAAGGGTCCGCAGGAGCCGCACCTGCGCCTGAAGGGAAAGCTCCCCGAGCTCGTCGAGAAACAGCGTGCCGCCGTTGGCCAGCTCAAATTTGCCCCCCACAGCGCAATGAGCCCCGGTGAAGGCCCCTTTCTCGTGCCCGAACAGCGTGCTGTCCATGAGCGTCTCAGGGATGGCCCCGCAATTGACCTTGATGAAGGGCTTGCCCACGCGCTGCGATCTGGCTTGGATCGCGTTGGCGACAAGCTCCTTGCCCGTGCCGGTTTCCCCGAGGATCAGCACCGGCGCATCGGTCCCCGACAGCTTGCGCACCGTTTCCATGACGTTCCTGAGCCCGCCCGAAGTGCCTATGAGCTCGGCGGGCGCGTCGTCCTCGTGTGGCGACTGCGAGGGCGTATCGTAGCCGTGCGCGGAGAAGAACCGCTGCACCTCCTCCTCACGGAGCACCTTGACCAGCGCGAAGCTCAAGGGAATCGCCAGCAGGCCCAGCCTCCGCTCATGCTCCTCCGTGAAACACCCCACCTCCGTCCCAATGAGCCGCAGCAGCCCGAGCGGCGCACCCGCCCCCTTGAGGCAGCAAACCAGATGCGCTCTCGGCCTGTTTTCGATGAACTCCCGCAAGTCGTTGTTCACGCTCTCGGCGGTCCGGACTTCCTGGCTGTTGGGGATGGCATTGACGCCCCCGGTCAGCGAAAAGGCCCTAAGAAACATGGTCTGCTCGCGGGAAAACGGAATGAACCGCCCGAGGAAGTGGATGCCGCCGTCGTGGATGAAATGGAGTTCCAGCAGGGACTGCGAGGAAGGCAGAAAATGGTGCATGACCATCCCTTCCAGCGGGAACGTCTCTTTCAGGAGCTTGTAGAACGCGATGAGCGATTCCCTGACGTCCGGCATGGCCAGAATCCGTGTGGATTTGTGAAAAAAAACACCATCCTGATACGAATCCGGCATATAATCCTCCCTATCGGCCTATAGTCCGATTTCTGCGCCGGATTATAGGCTTATTTTCCGCATATTGTCACATCCCAAAAGTCTTTTTTTGTAATCACCAAAAATAAAACAGTTTTTATACATGGCACGGAACTTGTTATATCAAATACAAAAAGAAACACATGTGTCTCTCAATGGCCCAGTAACGCGTCATCAGGCTTCCGTTGCTCTTCCGTATGGGTGTGCCTTCGTATCGCACTGTCCATAGTATGAAACGAAACGGATATATTGAAAAACACATATATGCATATCTGTATTCGTTCTTCACTTGCATGAACGGAATAGCGATATGCTGGAAACAGGAAGCCTTTTGCTGCTATCCTGTATTGCCTCTCCCCAAAGCCTTTACCAATCCGTATCTCCATGCCCGCATCGGTTCATGGAGAAGAGGGATGTTGCGCCATCCGGCATCGTAAGGACCTTCTGCAACAAGAAGCCCTCACGCCGGACGCGGGTCCGGCGCGCCGCAATGCCGCATGGATTCCGGGGAAACCGTTTCCCACGGAATGCCGTCTTTGAAACGGCACCGTTTCAAGGAAATTCCGCTCCAGGGAGGATACAATGACTCATATGCTCAGTCTGCTCCCCAAGTCGCGTTTCGAGGAAAGCGGCGTGGAGATTCCCGGCGGACTTGCTTTTCTTGCCGACTACAGGCCAGACGCCATCGCGGAGGCCGCTGCGGGCACTGAAGGCCTCTTCATGCCGCCTTCGCACCCCCGCCTCGACGCCGATCTGCTGGCCCGGCTCGGCTCCGTGCGCATCATCCAGACCGCAGGGGCCGGATTCGACAGCGTGGACCACGCGGCGGCGGCGAAACTCGGCCTCATCGTATGCAACTCGCCAGCACAAAACGCGATCACCGTGGCAGAGCACGTCATCGGGGCGGTGATCTGCCTCCAGCGCGAGCTGGCCTACGCGGACGAGGCCATCAAGTCCGGCGCCTATGCGCAGGCACGGGAACGCATCCTCGGCCGGGGCGCCTGCGAACTGTTCGGCGCCACCGTGGGCATCGTCGGGCTCGGCGGCATCGGCCGGGCGCTGGCCCCCCGCCTTGCGGCCTTCGGGGCAACGGTCGTGGCCTCCGACGTCTTCTGGCCCGAGGATTTCGCGCAGGAGCACGGCATCCGGCGCGTCAATCTCGACGAACTGTTCGCCGTCAGCGACATCGTCACCCTGCACTGCCCGCTCATGGACGCCACGCGCGGCCTTGTGGACGCGGCGCGGCTCGCTTCCATGAAGCCCGGCGCGATCCTCGTCAACGCGGCGCGCGGCGGCATCGTGGACGAAACGGCCCTTGCCGCCGCCCTCGAACGCGGCGGCATCCGAGGCGCGGCCATCGACAACTTTGAAAGTGAAATCCCTTCGCCCGGCAATCCCCTGCTCCGGCTTTCTCCGGAAGCGCGCCGCCGGGTGCTGTTCTCTCCCCACCTCGCGGGCGTCACCCGCGCGGCGTTCGCACGCCTGATCCGTCAGGCCATCGGCAATCTGGAAAACAGCCTCCGGGGACTTCCCCCGCAGTTCTCCGTCAATGGGCTCTCGTCCATTCGCCCATCCGCATGAGGAAAGCCGGCATGAACGACAAGAAGACCGTAAGCTTCGGTATGGCTCTGGCGATTATCTTCCTTCCCATTCTGGTCATCCTTCTCGGCGGGCTCGTCCTGCGCGTGGGGTTCCTCGTGCCGCTGATGCTCGCCACCATCACGGCCTCGCTCCTCAGCATCATGGCGGGGTTCACCTGGAAAGAGGTTGAAGCCTGTATCGTCAACGGCGTGCACCGCATCATCATCGTCACCTGTATCCTCTTCCTCGTGGGCACGCTCATCGGGGTCTGGATTCAGGCCGGTGTCATCCCCCTGTTCCTCTACTGGGGCCTGAAGCTCCTCTCGCCCTCCATGTTCCTCGTCAGCACGGTGCTCATCTGCGCGGTCTTCTCGCTCATGACCGGCACCTCCTTCGGGACCATCGGCACGGCGGGCCTGGCCCTGCTCGGCGTGGGCGAGGCCCTCGGCTTCCCCACCGGGCTCACCGCCGGGGCCATCGTGTCCGGCGCGTACTTCGGCGACAAGATGTCCCCGGTTTCCGACACCACCAACCTCGCCTCGGGCATCACCGGGACCAACATTTTCTCCCACATCGGCTCCATGCTCTACACCACCGTGCCCGCCACCCTCGTGGCCCTCGGCCTCTACTGGTACCTCGGGCTCAACTACAGCGGCGGGGCCATGCCCGACCTGACCCCGATCACCGACGCCCTCTCAGCCAACTTCAACCGCTCGTTCCTCCTCGCCCTGCCGCCCATCGTGCTGGTGGCCCTCGCCATCCGGGGCATCCCGCCGCTGCCCACGCTCGTCATCGCCATCCTCGTCGGCGTGGTCTGCGCCTTCGTCATTCAGGACGGCATGACCGTAAAGGGCATGTTCAAGGCCGCCACCGACGGCTACGTTTCCCAGACCGGGCACCCGCTCGTGGACAAGATCCTCTCCCGAGGCGGCCTGACCAGCATGTCCTTCGTGGTCTTCCTGCTGCTCATCGCCATGACGCTCGGCGGCATCCTCGAAGGTACCGGAGCGCTCGGCGTGGTCGTGGACCGCATGACCCGCTCCGTGACCTCCCCCGGCGGGCTCATCCTCGCCACGCTGGTTTCCTGCTACCTCATGACCATCGGCACGGGCAACGGCATGCTCTCCATCATCGTCCCGGCCCGCGCCTTTGAAAAGAAGTTCCGCGACATGGGCATCCAGTCGCGGGTCCTCTCGCGGACGCTTGAAGACGCCGTCACCCTCGGCATCGCGCTGGTGCCGTACTCCATGGCCGCTTTCTTCATCGTCGGCGTCCTCAAGATCGACGCCATGCAGTATATCCCCTATGCCTTCGTCAACTGGATCGTCCCCATCTTCTCCCTCACCTACGGCTTCACCGGGTTCGCCATCTGGAAGATCAACAAGGATGCCGGCAACTCGCCCGCCGAATCCGAAGCCTAGCCGCCGGGGACTCCCTGCGGGAATGCGGCCTCCGCAGGGCCCCGGCTTCAACCACGCAACCCCATTCCGGGCATAAGCGGCCCCGGAGGAGCCTCCCCTGCGGAGCACGGCTCCCCCGGCAACGGGAAGCCGTTCCCTAAAAACGGCATGCCCCGCCGGGGCCGCCCGGAACAGCAAAGGAACCCTTATGGACACGCAAAGATTTTCACGCATCGCCAACGGCCTCAAGTCCGCTTCCATCAGCTCCGTCACCCAGACCGCGGACGCCCTGCGCCGTGAGGGAAAGGAAGTGCTCGTGTTCAGCATTGGCCGCCCGGACTTTGACACGCCCGAGCACATCAAGGCCGCCGCCAACGACGCGCTGGCCAAGGGATTCGTCCACTATACGCACAACCGGGGCATCCTGCCCATGCGCGAGGCCGTGGCCGCCTACCTCAAGCGCCAGAACGGGCTGGACTACGATCCCAAGACCGAAATCATGATCACCGCCGGGGCGCAGGAAGCCCTCATGCTCTGCACTCATGCCCTGCTCGATCCCGGCGACGAGGTGCTGGTGCCCTCGCCGGGCTTCCTCCTCTACTATTCGAGCATCCCCATGCTCCACGCCGTACCCGTACCCTACGTGCTCAAGGAACCCGACTACGACTGGGACGGCGCGCCCGTCAGCGACCGGACCAAGCTCATGATCTTCAACAACCCCAACAACCCCACGGGCAAGGTCTTCTCCGCAGAAGAAATGCGCGACGCCGCCGACTTCGTGAAGAAGCACGATCTGCTCGCCATCAGCGACGAAGCCTATGACCGCCTTCTCTACGGCGACGCCAGGCACCGTTCGCTGGCCGCCGAGCCCGACATGCGCGAACGCACCCTCCTCGTCGGCTCGCTATCCAAAACCTATTCCATGACCGGCTGGCGGCTCGGCTACGTGGCTGGCGCGCCGGAACTCATCGAGCGCCTGGCCCGCCTCCAGCAGAACTACATGCTCAGCGTGACCTCCTTCGCCCAATACGGCGGGGCCGAAGCCCTCAACGGCCCGCAGGAATGCGTGGAAACCATGCGCAGAGCCTTTGAGGAACGCCGCAAGGTCCTCATCGAAGGGCTGACCGGCGCGCCGAACATCCGTTTCAACAACCCAGAAGGCGCGTTCTACCTGTTCATCGACCACCGCGACACAGGCCTCGACTCGGTGACGTTCTGCAAGCGCCTCCTTGAGGAGCAGCTTGTGGCCTGCGTGCCCGGCGACGACTTCGGCCCGTCCGGCGAAGGCCATATCCGCATTTCCTACGCCACCAGCACGGAAAACTGCGCCGAGGGCGCGCGCCGTATCCGCGCCTTCCTGAACAACCTCTAGAAACAAGGAGCCATTGCGATGCAAACCCATCGTCATCAGGCGGACATATTGATCATCGGCGGCGGCGTGTGCGGCCTCAACGCGGCCCTCACCGCCCGGGAGCAGGGCCGATCCGTCATCGTCATGGACAAGGCCGTCATTGAGCGCAGCGGACACATCGCGGGCGGCATCGACCATTTCCTCGCCTATATGAACACCGACGCGGAATGGGACACCCGCGAAGCCTACCTCGAATTCACCGGCAAAAGCGCCCGGGGCGTGACCAACATCGACGTCGTGGATTCCGTGTACTGTCAGGAACTCCCCCACGCGCTCAAGCGTTTCGAAGAAATCAACTGCACCCTCCGCCAGCCCGACGGCACCTATTACCGCACCAAGTCCTACGGGCAGCCCGGCCCGTGGTGGATCAACTTCAACGGCAAGAGGATGAAGCCTCTCCTCGCCAAGGCCGCCCGCAAGGCCGGGTGCGCCGTGCTCGACCGCGTGGTCACCGCCGATCTGCTCACCAACGGCGGCACCGTCTGCGGCGCGGCGGGCTTCGATATCCGCACGGGCGATTTCCATATCATCCGCGCCGGGGCGGTCATCATCTCCACGGGCGGCACCAACCGCCTCTACAGCAACCCTTCCGGCATGAGCTTCAACACATGGATGTGCCCCGCCGACACCGGCGACGGCGAAGCCATGAGCCTGCGCGCGGGCGCGGAACTCGCCAACATCGAATTCCTGCGCATGACCGTGGTGCCCCGCAGCTTCAACGCCGCCGGGCTCAACGCCCTCTCCGGCATGGGGGCCGTGCTCATCAACGCCAAGGGTGAAGCCTTCATGGACCGTTACCACCCCCTCGGCATGAAGGGCCCCCGCTACAAGATGGTGCAGGGCGTGCTCAACGAAATGCGCGAAGGCCGCGGCCCCGTGTACATGGACTGCCGGGGCATCGCTCCCGAAGCCCAGAAGCATCTCATCGCCACCCTTTCCTGCGACAAGGATTCGTTCAAGGACTACTTCGAACAGCTCGGCATCGACCTTACCACCACTCCCATGGAGGTGGACACCTCCGAAGGTATGCAGGGAGGGCCCAACGAAGTCTGCGGCAGCGGCGTCAAGATCAACAAGGACTGCGGCACCAACGTGCCCGGCCTCTACGCGGGCGGCAACGGCGCCGACCAGTGCCGCAGCCTGCACATGGCCGTCACCAGCGGCATCCATGCCGGACGCATGGCCGCGCACTACTGCGCCTCCCTCGCCTCCGCCCCCGAACCGGACGAAGCCCAGATCCAGCGTATCCACGAGCGCGTCTACGCGCCCCTCGATCCCGAACGCTCCATCGGCTGGAAGGAATTCGAAATGACCCTCCAGCGCATCCTCACCGAAGGCGCGGGCCCCTGCCGTACCGAAAAGAAGCTGCTCCGCGCCAAGGAAAAGCTCGAACAGGTGCAGGCCGCCAGCGGGCTCGTCGGCGCGAAGGATCTCCACGATCTCCTCAGGCTCCACGAAGTCCACAACCTGCTCACCATCGGACGCTGCACCGTGGACGCGGCCTTGTACCGGCAGGAAAGCCGGTTCGGGAACTGCCATTTCCGCGAGGACTTCCCTGAGCAGGACGACGAACGCTTCCTCGGACAGGTGGTCGTTTCCGCCGAATCCGACGGTAGGCTCAAGCTTGAACTCCGCCGTACCGACAACCCATATGCGTAACAACCAGCATATCTGAACAGACGGAATCGCTGAACGCCATCCCGCGCCGCGACCGGCGTTACGGTTTCGCACACTCCCCGCAGCAAGCGGGAATGCCCCCATCGGGGCCAAACGCTCCGGCGACGGAGCCCTTTTCCGGAGGCCATCCATGCCCGCCATGATCGACACGAAGACCTGCACAGGCTGCGGAAGATGCGACCGCTCCTGCCCTCTGGACGTCATCTACTACAACAAGGACGAGAAAAAGGCGGAAATCCGCTATCCCGAAGAATGCTGGATGTGCGGTTCCTGCCGCCAGGAATGCCCGTCCGGGGCCATCACGCTGCGCTTCCCGCTGAACACGCTCTACAACGCCAGCAGCAACCCCTACATGTAAGGAGCCGTCCATGTTGTATATCGACGCCTTCAACCACATCCTGCCCAAGAAGTATCAGGCCGTCCTCGAACAAAAGGTGCCCAACCGCGACATGAGTTCCAACCTGTCCCGGTACGCCGAAACGGTCCCCACACTGCTCGACCTCGACGCCCGTTTCCGGCTCATGGACAGCGTGGAAGGCTACATGCAGGTGCTTACGCTGGCGGCCCCCACGGTGGAATCCGTCGCCTCGCCCGAAGTCGCCGTGGATCTGTGCCGCTTCGCCAACGATGAAATGGCGGAACTGGTCGAAAAGTACCCCGACCGCTTCGCCGCCGCCATCGCCGCCCTGCCGCTCAACGATCTCGACGCCAGCCTTAAGGAAATCGACCGCGCCATCCGCGATCTCCGCCTGCGGGGCATCCAGATGTACAGCGACGTAAACGGGATGCCGCTCGACGCCGAGGCCCTATACCCCATTTACGAAAAGATGGAACGTTACAACCTGCCCATCCTTATCCATCCCAAGCGCTCGCCCGCCCTGCCCGACTATCCCGGCGAGGAAAATTCGCGCTACCGGGCGTGGACGAAGCTCGGCTGGCCCGTGGCCTCCTCAATGGCGATGTTCCGGCTGGTCTACGGCGGGGTCATGGAACGCTTCCCCAACCTCAAGATCGTCACCCACCACTGCGGCGGCGTCATCCCCTATCTTGCCGGGCGCATGGAGTGGAACGACGACTTCAACGAGATGCGCATGGGGCACAAGGACATCCTCTTCCCCCACAAGCCGCTCGAATACTTCCGCCGCATGTATTACGACACCGCCAACAACGGCTATCCCGCCGGGCTCCGTTGCGGCATGGATTTCGCGGGCATCGGCAAGCTCGTCTTCGCCACTGATCTCCCCTTCTGCAACCAGAAAGGCCTGCGCCTCATCCGCGACTCCATCGCCGCCGTGGACACCCTCGATCTGGCTCCGGGGGATCGCCGCAAGGTTTTCCAGAGCAACGCCGTGGATCTCTTCCGGCTGCCGTTGAGCACGTTTGTGTGACGGATGATGGGGAGACGCGACGTGCCGGGGAAGGGAAAACCTTCAGAAGAGCGGGGAACACCCGCACAGGTTATCCCTCCCCCCGACCGCCCCACCCTTCCCAAGACTTTCGATTGGTGGGGAGGCTGCGCGGAGGGAGCCCTTCCGATGTGTGGACAGGAAAAGCCCCACGGACAGGGCTTAACCCCGTCCGCAACGTAGCATCCAAGAACATTTTCAAACCGAACCTGTGCCCTCCCACACCCCAACCCGGCGGCCTGCTTCCCCCTATGGCCGCCGGGGGCTTCTCCCGCGCCCCGGCTCAGGGAGCGCGCGAGAAGCCCTTTTCCCCAACGTCTTCCATAAACGGGAAAAAGGAACGCCCGATGAAGAAGCATACCATTTGCCTAGAAGCCCGCCCCTTCGCGGCCTTTTCCGACGAACAGCTCGACCGTCTGACCGCCCGCCCGGATGTGGAGGTTCTGGACTGCCGGGGCGGCGCTGTGGACGATCCCGCCTTCATGGGCCGCCTCCAGAGCGCGGACATCGTGATTTCCGGGAACGATCTCCATCTCGATGCCGCTCTGCTCGACGCCCTGCCCAACCTCCGCTGCGTCGCCAAGCTCGGAGTGGGCCTCGACATGATCGACATACCCGCCGCCGTCGCCCGGGACATCATCGTCTGCAACACGCCCGGGGCCAACGACGTGGCGGTCGCGGAGCACACCTTCGCCCTGCTGCTCGGCCTGCTCCGGCAAGTCCCGCGCTGCGATGCCGGGATGCGCGGCGGCAAATGGGAACAAGGCGCCATCCTCGGGCGCGAAGTGCAGGGGCGCACATTCGGCATTGTGGGCATGGGGGCCATCGGGCGCTGCGTGGCGTCCATCGCCCAAGGTTTCGGAGGCCGCGTCACTGGTTTCGACCCCTACTGGCCGGAAGCCTTCGCCGCCGAACGGAATATCGAGCGCCGTGATCTCGACACGCTGCTCCGCGAATCGGATTTCGTCTGTATCCACTGCCCCCTCACCCCACAGACCGAAAACCTTATCGGTACCCGCGAACTCGGGCTCATGAAGCCCTCCTCCGTGCTCGTCAACATGGCACGGGGCGGCATCGTTGATGAAAGCGCCCTCTATGACGCCCTCACCGCCCGCCACATCAGCGGGGCCGTACTCGACGCCTTTTCGCAGGAGCCGCCCTCATCCATGCCCTTCGCCGCCCTGCCGAATGTGCTCCTTTCGCCGCATGTCGGCGCGTTCACCGAAGAAGCCCTTGAAAAGATGAGCCGCATCGCCGTGGATCAAGTTTTCCAGTTCCTCGACGGCGAGCGCCCAATGCACATGAACGTGAGATAGAGGATAGGAGGCGAAAATTGGAGGGGGAGGCCGCCATCCGGTCGTCTTCCCCCCTCCAAACTCCCCCTCTCCCCTCCCAAGACTTTCGGCCTTATCGAATCCCTGTTCACAGGTTTACTTGTAGACAGAGAACGATAAAGGTAATGGCAAAAGGCAAGACGTCGACAATGTGCCTGACGCAAGACGATGCGACACCAGCGCATTCCGCCTTTCTCCAAGGAACAATTGAAAAAACATCCCAAAAGAGAAACTCCTGACGCCGACGGAGCCGTTTCACCGTAGTGAAACGGCACTGCCGGGGTCCGGGGGGCGGCTCGCCCCCCGGGCAGGGGGTCAAGGGGGGCGGCAGCCACCCTTGCCGCCGGAGGCATCCCTCCCAACCTTCCAAAGGAAAACGCCATGAACGAAATCCAGCAACTGTGCGACGAGGCCGCAGGAACCAATAAAGTCCTGCAAGGAAACATCGCGTTCGCGGTCGGCTGCGTGCGCGCGGGTATCCACGCGGCGGACGGTTATCCCGGCACGCCAAGCACGGAGGCCATCGACAAGGGCCTGTCGCAGGCACAGGACAGGATCACAGTGGGCTGGTCCGTAAACGAAGCCGTAGCCGTCAGCGTCGGCGTGGGACACGCCATGGCCGGGCGCGACTGCGTCGTCACCATGAAAATCCCCGGCCTCTATCAGGCATGCGACGCCTTCACCAGCGTTTCCTGCTACATGCAGCCCAAGGGAGCGCTCATCTACTACATCGCCAGCGACTTTACCCCAAGCTCCACACAGCACGTCATCGATCCCCGCTACCTCTTCAAGAGCTGCTTCGTACCCGTGTTTGAGCCGCGCACGCATCAGGAAATGCACGAGGCGGCAGGGCTGGCGGCTGACATCTCGCGCACGCACCGCACCCCGGTCGTCATCCTCGCGGGCGGGCTCCTCTGCCACAGCGAAGGGCTGGTCAAACTCGCCGAACAGCATACGCGCCCGCTCGCCGAAGTCGGCCCGCTCGCGCTCCAGCACGCCCTGCCCGGCATGGCACGCATCTCCTACGATACCGTCATGGCGGAACGTATGCCCGGACTCGTCCGCATGGTCGAGGAATCGCCCCTCAACATCCACTATAAGGGAGCGGGACGGCGCGGGGTCATCACCTGCGGCGCGACCACCCTGCTCATGCGTGAATACAAGGAACGCTTCGATCCCGATCTCGACATCCTTTCAGTAGCCTTTACCAACCCGCTGCCGATGGAGCGCATCCGGGCGTTCTGCGCGTCCATCAAGGACGAAGTCAGCGTTATTGAGGACGGCTACCGCTTCATACAGGAAGCCTGCCTCGCGGCGGGGCTCGACGTCAGCGGCAAGGACGCCCTCAGCCCCGTGACCGAATGGACGCCCGAGCGCATCGCCGCGTTCCTCGGCAGGGAAACCAAGGCTGGGACGCCCGCGCCTTCCGTACCCCGCCCCCCCATGATCTGCGCGGGATGCCCCTACCGCCTCGCGGCCCTGCATCTCGGCAAACTGCACAAGCGCGGGGACATTGAGGCCATTTTCGGCGACATCGGCTGCAATACGCTGATCAAGGGCCTCAACGCCCTCGACGTGAACCTGTGCATGGGCGCGAGCGAGGCTATGCGCATGGGCTATGTCCTTTCGAAGCCCGAAGCCGCCGCCCGCTGCGTAAGCATCATCGGCGACGGCACCGAATGCCACAGCGGCATGGACGCCACCCGCAATACGGTGTTCCGCCAAGTCCCCGGCCTCAAGATTGTGCTCGACAACGAATGGATCGCCATGACCGGCGGACAGCCTTCGCCGTCCTCGCCCTGCAACCTCGCCGGGCAGCCCAATGCCTTCCGGCTTGACGAGGCCCTCAAGAGCCAAGGCGCACACGTCATCACCGCCGACGCCTACGACAAGGCGGAAATCGAAGCCCGCGTGGAAGAAGGGCTCAAGCTGGCCGCCGAAGGCCTCTTCGCCATCCTGATCATTCGGGGAACATGCATCCGCAAAGTCCCGGCCTCGGCCTACGGGCAGAAGCTCGCCGTGGACAAGGAGCTTTGCCGCAAGTGCGGACGCTGCCACATCTGCCCCGGCATCGAGGACTCCGAAGACGGCACGCCCCGCTGGAACAACCTCTGTTCCGGCTGCGTGTCCCGCACGCCCGCCTGTCTCCAGATGTGCCCGTTCAAGGCCCTTTCCGTCGCGGGCTCCAACACGGAAACGGCTCTCGAAACCGTCACGCTTCCCCATGCTCCAGAGGTCATCGACGTTCCTTCCGTCGATTCCTTCCGGCGTCCTCCCCGCCTGTCCCTCGCCATCCGCGGCGTGGGCGGGCAGGGGAACCTGTTCTTCGGCAAGGTGCTGGCGCAAGTGGCCTTCCTCGCCGGGTACGACGACCGCAACATCCTCAAAGGCGAAACCCACGGCATGGCGCAGATGGGCGGCCCGGTGATCAGCACCTTCGGTTGTGGCGAAGTGTTCAGCCCCGCGCTCGTGCCCGGGACCGCCAACGTCCTGATTGCCATGGAAAAGGCCGAAGTGCTGCGCCCCGGCTTCCTCGATCTGCTGGAGCCCGGCGGGACCGTGCTCATGGCCGATACCCGCATCCTGCCGCACGGCCTGAAGCCCGAAGCCTACCCTTCCGACGAGGCCATCGCCGCCCAACTTGAAGGCTACCGGGTCGTGAGCGTCGACGTTTTGAGCATCGCCCTCAACCTCGGGGACCCCAAAGGGCGTTGCGCCAACGTAGCCATGCTCGGCGTGCTCAGCACCCTGCCGCCCTTCGACGTCGTGCCCGAAGCCGTCTGGCTGCAAGCCCTCAGGGGCATCTCGCGCAAGCCGGCGCTCTGGGATCTCAACCATGCGGCTTTCATGGCCGGTCGCGGGATGCAGAAAGGTTGATCGGGAAGAGGAAAGATGTGGGAGAAGGGTCCCTCCCTTCCACCACACCCCCATCCCTCCCCCGAAGACTTTTGACCTTATCGAATCCCTCTTGTCGTTTTTCCCTGATGATAGGGATGAGGAAAAACAGACAGGGGGAATGGATCAGGCGAACACAACGCACAAAAAACATCAATTTGAATAATCCTCTAAAAAACAATAATAGTAATGTATTACTAAAAAACTCCTGATACACCCCAAACGCTCAGAGGGAACGCCAGACTCGCTCAAAACGGCCCCGTATCCGATCCGTGCCGGACAGCGCCCGGAACGGACATGAAGCCGTAACTGAGGGGATCCGGGGGCAAGGGGGCGTCGACCCCTTTGCCGCCGGAGGCATCCCGCAAGGAACACCCTATGAACCTTACCGTCGCCTACGAACCGATCACGGAACTGCTCCGCAACGCCTATGCCGAAGGGCGACAGTTCCTCTACGAATACGAAGTGTATAACCTCCTGAGCCTGTCGGGATCGGAAACGCCCCCGAAATGCTCCTTTATCCCGCGCAACGCCAGACTCGCCGACGAGGAAGTCATGGCCATGCCCGGGGACAAGGCCGTCCTCAAGATCGTCTCGCCGACCATCATCCACAAAACGGAAGTCGGAGGCGTGCGCATCGTGCCGAAAACGCCGGATAAGGTGCGGTCCGCCGTGCGCCGTATGCTCTCCGAAGTGCCTGAACGCTACGCCGAATGGATCGAACGCCACCCGTCCGGCGCCCCCAAGAGCTATCGGGGGTTGGAAGGGGCCGCGCTGCAAAACGCCATCGCTTCCGATCTCAAGGGCGTATTGCAGGTGCAGTTCATGCCGCCCGACTCCGAAGCGTTCGGCAATGAGCTTATCGTGGGCCTGCGCCGCACCCGCGAGTTCGGCATGGTCATCAGCGCGGGCCTCGGCGGGACCGATACCGAGCTGTACGCCGAACGCTTCCGCAAGGGGCAGGCCATCGTAGCCGCACTCACGGCCATGACCGACGGAGAGACGTTCTTCCGGCTGTTCCGGCAAACCGTCTCGTATAGAAAACTCGCCGGATTGACGCGCGGGCAACGCCGCATCGTCACTGACGATCAGCTCATCGAATGCTTCGAGTCCTTTATCCGCATGGGGAATCACTTCTCGCCGGACAATCCGGACGCGCCGTTCGTCATCGACGAGCTGGAAATCAACCCGTTCGCGTTCACCGACTATCTGATGGTCCCGCTCGACGGCATGTGCAAATTCTCGCTGCCGGAAAAAGAACCGACGGCCCGGCCCGTGGCGCGCATCGGAAACCTGCTGCATCCCGAACGCATCGGCATCATCGGCGTGTCCGCCAAACGGAGGAATTTCGGGCGCACCATCCTTGAAAACATCATCGGTTCGGGATTCGACAAGGACCGGATCGTCATCCTGCGCGACGGCGAACCCGATCCATCGGGCGTGCGCTGCGTGCCGGACCTGCGGAGCGTGGGCGAGCCGCTGGATCTGTTCATCGTGGCCGTGGGCGCGGAACACGTACCCGGCCTTGTGGACGAAGTACTGGAAACGGGCGCGGCCCGGAGCGTGATGCTCATCCCCGGCGGCCTTGGCGAAACCGAGGAAAGCAAGGAAATCGCGGCCCGCATGATCGAGCGCATTCGGGAAGCCCACGGCAAGGGCGACGGCGGCCCGGTGTTCCTCGGCGCGAACTGCATGGGAGTCATTTCCCGGCCCGGCAATTATGACACGTGGTTCATCCCGGCCGAAAAACTGCAGGCCGCGCGCCGGACGTCGTGGCGGCGTACCGCCATCGTGAGCCAGAGCGGGGCATTCCTGCTCAACCGCTTCAGTCAGGCTCCGGAAATGAGCCCGGCCTACCTCATCTCTATGGGCAATCAGACCGACCTCACGCTCGGGGACATGATGCGCCACTTCATCAGCTCGGACGAGGCGGACGTCATCGCCGTCTATGCGGAAGGCTTCAAGGATCTTGACGGGCTGCGGTTCGCACAGGCCGTCCGCGAAGCCGTGCGCAACGGCAAGCAGGTCATCTTCTACAAGGCGGGGCGCACGCCCGAAGGCAAGAACGCCACCAGCGGGCACACAGCCTCTCTCGCCGGGGACTACATGGTCTGCGAGAACTGCATCCGGCAGGCGGGCGCGATCATGGCCCGCAACTTCACGGAATTTCAGGAACTCATCCTGCTGGCGGAAGCGTTCCGCAACGATGCCGTCAACGGCAAGCGCCTCGGCGCGGTCAGCGGCGCGGGATTTGAAGCCGTGGGCATGGCGGACTCCATCCAGTCGGACGAATACAGCATGTCGCTCGGCGCTTATGCCGAAAGCACCCGCAGTGCCATGCAATCCTGCATCAATGAAAAACATCTGGACAAACTGGTGACCATCGCCAATCCACTGGACATCAACCCCGGCGCGGATGACGAAGTTCATGCGCACATGGCGGAATTGATGTTGAACGACGAGGGCATCGACGCCGTGGTCATCGGGCTTGATCCGCACTCTCCGGTGACGCACACCCTTGCGGAGACGGACGTGGAGGCCTTCCGCATGGACGCGCCCGGCGGCATCCTCGAACGGCTCTCCGCCGTACGTGAACGTTTCCGCAAGCCGCTGGTCGCCGTGGTGGACGGCGGGGCGCAGTTCGAGCCCTTCCGTAATGCCCTACGGGAACGGAATATACCCGTTTTCCCCGTCTGCGACCGCGCTATTGCCACCCTCTCCTTATATATGGAAGCGAGGCTCATGGTTAAAGGGCTTGTTTAGGAGAGAAGAAGATTGGAGGGGGAAAGGGGGACCTTTCTAAAGAAAGGTCCCC